>Ga0247803_1001114_pt1 | contig 14187 bp, 17 predicted proteins | sample UWRJL014104B1_FD_180928 | JGI IMG/M metagenome (GOLD analysis project Ga0247803, IMG submission 180928) | Plant litter microbial communities from Arlington Agricultural Research Station in Wisconsin, United States - UWRJ-L014-104B-1 | ecosystem: Environmental > Terrestrial > Plant litter >...
CAGCACCCACCCCCTCCACCCCATTCACCCTCCTCAAAACAACACACCGCAGCTTCTACGACACCTCGCGCGCCCGCGCCCTTCCCAGCAACCCCGCAGGCCAAGCTTACACCGAAGTTATGCTTTACAATGAAGTCGACGAGCTGACTGAGGGAAGTATGACGTCGCTGTATGTTTTTCGTGGGGGGCGGTGGGTTACTCCGCCGGTTGGAGTGCCGGCTGGCGAGTTTACTGCATCAACATTGAAGGAGAGAGGGAGGAATGGGAATGGGAATGGGGATGGAGTTGCTGACGGGAAGGAGAGCACAGAAGATGAAGGTGAATTGCGGAAACCTTTTGCGGGCCGCTGGGGACATAGTGTGAGGAGTGCCAAAGTAGGGGCTGGCGGTCAGAGGGGTACGAGTAGGCGGTGGGCATTGAAGAAGGGGTTTTGTATGGAGGAGCCGGTTGGGAGGGGGACGGTTGAGGTGGGAGAGGGGGTGTGGGTTAGTAATGGGGTGAGAGGGTTTGGATTTGGGAGGATTGTTGCGTAGAAACAAGAATGGGGTAGGAAGTTAGCGTCAGCAAAGGCTCTACAGAGGGTCATCAGTGCCTATTGTGCGAGGGCTGTGCTTTTGCGTGATCGTGACGTGTTATGTACCCAGATGATGAGACGGTACCCGCGAACGAGTATCCGGATGAGAGTCAGAAGAAGACCGAGTGCGTTTATTCGATAGAGATGCAACATGCGCTACAAGGCGTACACTGTAAATAGACTAGACCAGACTTTCATGAAAAAGACCTAACAACACTTAATCTACTAATCAATTCACTTACCTAGGTGGCGCAATCCAAGCCACATTAGGCACCTGCCCGATAACTGGCAAACACCTACAACGCTGCCTCGGCGCCCCGTACTCATCGACCCAAAACGGGGACCCCGGACCACATCCAACCGTACACATACCATCCGTGCCACACATGACTAGATCGCCCTCATCATCCGCAACCATAGCCGGCATACCGCACGTCAAACAGCACAAGCGCAGGCCCAAGCGACCTGCCCGATTGATGAACAGCTCGTTGTTGTTGCAGATCTCGACCATGTTCTCGGTGACACGGAACTTCGCGGCGGGAAAGTACGTTTGGTGGTTTCCCGGCTCATTGAAGTAACTGCCGTTGTTCTTAAAGACTTCTGCTTTGCCAAGTTGCATGGTTAGGTCCGTGTACTGCGGTTGTCGTTCTGGCCAGCGGTGGAAAGCGAGTTTCTTGCTAAGTGCCATGCTGGGGCGCTTTAGGTACGGGTTCTTGATGGCATCAATGATGGATTTCTTGCACTTGCGACCTTCTTCGTCGGAGCTTCCAGAGCCACCTCTCTTATCGAGCAGCTGCGCAACCAGTCTCAAAAGTTCGATTTTAGAGTCGCGTCGATCGGCTGAGGGGTGGCTGTTGCTAACGCCGCATTTGCGGCAGATGATGGACTGGCCGAGTCGAGGGGCCGGGATGAGCCAAGGGCCGATATTGGCATGGCAGATAGGGTTGACGCATTTGTGGAAGAAGGACGTGGTGTTGACGTTGGGGGACTCATAGGTGCTGGTTGTAGCGGCATTGGAGAAGCTGGGTGGGACGTAAGACTGCCTCACAGCGGTGGCTTGGTTCCGGAACTGCGGTGGACTGCGTTGATCGTACTCGGCCTGATTGCAATCTCTAGACCCGTTGTTCATGAAATGGCCAAATTCTTCACAGAGAATGCACCACTTGTAGTCTGCGGGTTCGGGTGGCCGCTGCGAATTTACAGCAGTGACCATGGGAACATCCTCGTCATTGTCGCGATACCTCGCCTCGTAGCTCGAAAAGTCGTACTTCAACCACTGATCGATGATATTTGAAATCGCCGCATTCCACTTTGTTTTGCCCTGTTCCGATGGGGTGGCCGTACAGGCGCGCGTGGAGTGACTTGTAGACGAGCAGTGCCAGCACCACTTGATTTCGTCGTAGGCGCGATTTATGTTCTTGAGCAGCTGAACACGGAATTCCCTAGGCTTCTTGCAGTCTTCATATACGTGCATACCATCACCGGCGTCCTTGCACCACTGGCAAATCATGCCAGTGGCCTGGGAGTCTGCTTCTTCACGCTCTATAGGGTCGTTATTCCAAGGACATTGATTCGAGCGATGAAACGCGCAGCCGCATTCGCACTCTTGATCGTCGGGGACCTCTTTCGCGTTGCAAATTTTGCGGTTGTGGCCCCTCAGACCGCATCGTGTGCAAGGGTCTGAGTTGTTGTTCCTGTTGCCGTTTCCGTTGCTATTCCGTCCATCGTTGTTATTGTTGTGCCTATTGTTCTTGGTTTGGTTGTTGTGCTTGTCGACCCTGTTGCTTTGGCTATGTTGATAACCACCCTTTCTGCAGTCTTTGGTAATATGGGACCGATTGTTACCGCAATTGTGGCAATACAGGTTGCCGCCGTCGTTGAAGTTGCCGCGTCCACCTCCTCCACGCCCACCACGATTCCCACGACCACCACCGCCGCCGCCTCCGCGACCACCTCTGCGACCACCTCTACCCATTGCGAATGTGAAGATATGCAATCGAGTGTTTCGATGGAAGGTTGACTGAAGTAGATGCAAAATTGTGTGACGAAGCAAGTATGAAAAGGAATGCTGAGAATGATAAATGAAAGGAAGATGGCGGTTTCAGAGCGCTAGCAGACTTCATAATATCTAGCATTGTTCGGTGGCATGATAGTCCTTGATGAATGCCAGTGGCTTTGTCCATCGCAATCACAGAGACCTGCTTTGTCGACGGGAAGAGGGAATACGTAAAAACCCTTCCATAGACCGCCACATGGTGAACAAAGGCAGGCATTGTGGGTGATAAGATAGCGCGCATCTGTACATAGCATAATCACTCTAGCACCTCCCGCTCGTGACTCGAGAGCTGCGTTGTGGTTTACCGCTAGACAATCGCCTTGTGTATCATCTATTCAATGCCGTCGTATGGTTAATACGGACAGTGAAGCTGCGAGCGGCGCTGCCCTCAGCGGGTCTCCAGGCATCCTCTGCCTTGCATGCCCGACCCTTTTTCATTCGGCTTTATCGGAATAGCATTGCAGTCATCGGCGCAGATTCGGCAACGGTAAGTAGTCGTGCTCGCGAAAGTCTGGGACTCACTCGCTGGTCCTTGCAGGTGGTTGATGCGCGTTGCCCGAAGTAAACTTGGGAGCTAAACATAAAAACTACATTCTTAGCATGAGCTTCTCACGGTGGCGGCGGCAAAGACGTGTCGCCGATCCAGATGAGCGGTCAAGACGATGAAATGGAGATTGGGCTCCCCCCCTCCCCTCCCTCACCTAGGGTCAATGTTCTGCACTGAAGAGGCGTGGAATAAGCTTGACATGAACCGCTTGCACAGAATGTGGCAGTACGATATCCAAGCATGGCTGCATGCTGGGTCGTCCAAGTCTCAGGTATTTCGAGTGTACTGGGGCCAGGGTTCGGGTAAGGTCAGCGGAGAGGTCAACATCCGAATGCAGGATATATAGGTTCGCTTGTCACGACGAGAACAACTTCGTCTTTTGCTATTTTCGACTTGAACTCATTTCCGCTACCTTTCGGGATGTGTTTTGGGTCGCTGATCGATACTGGAGATGGCGGGTAGCTCGTGGTTCTGCAGTGCGACTTCTGGTCTGAGAAGCAGAGGTATCTCATTCTAGCTCTTATCGGTTTATGTACGCCCTAGACTAGATTAGAGGTCAAGGTCATGCTCTATTATTGGGTTGGAGGTCAGTCCCTATGTGAGAATCGAGACTTGTATCGGAGGGATGCGCTGTTCACCCAAACTGAGGGTAAATCCCGCGCAACCTGAATCATCGCTCCACGATTCAGCTGTGGCTGTCTTCCAGGAGTGCGCAGAGCGTATGATGTATGGTTAGAACGATATGATGCTGCCAACTGAAGGTTGAAGGTGCGGCCTGCTGCTTCCGCGTACGAGCAAGAATCCTCTTCGCGGTCGATACCTCTTGGAAATACACGTACTTTAATCCAATGAGGCCTCGGGACAGCACGAGGGCGTGTAGTTGTAACTAACAGAGTGGTGGAAGGAGAATCTCGACGCGTTCGATGAACTAGCTGGTCCGTGCTCCAACCGACGAGTCAGTCGCCGCCGCCTCTACGACCTCAACACCACACAATCATTCATGATCGCGAGATCACTTTCATCCCATCAATCAGCGCCGTCAGCACCTACGACCAACATTTTAAGGCTTAGCAAGGCTCACACCACGAAGTCCCCGTTGTAAGAATGACACGCATAAGGCGGCCAAGCAACCTAACCGCTGACACCTACACGCTCGCTGACCCAAGCCACACACCACCCATGACAGATATGGACCTCGACACGAATCCATCTACAGAACTCGCTTCTCTAAATTTCACAAATGATGAATAGATGGAGTTCATGAATATGAAAAACATGGTAGCGTACGCGCCCGGTAAATACACTCTTCTCGACCACTCCCCCAACACAATATATCGTCAATTAACCCAATCCATCACCCCGGTCCATCACTCATCCCGAATCCTGTCAGCCACATCCGTACATTCTCACCCCGCGCCCAAAACCCACAATGCGGCTTCCAACCTTCTCTATTTCCTTGTACCACCCGTCCCTCCCTCGCTATCGCCAAGCAAATTACCCGCCGAACCAACCACGCCCACCAAACCCCTCCATACCCGGCAGCTGACCCGCAAATCACATCGCTCTCACCCTTGCTGATCGAATTTCGTTGAGCAGGGAAGCAGATCGGAAGGGGACTTGATTGCGCTGCGACGGGTAGGTGTACCGGCGAACGGTAACACGGGCAGCCCCGATGACAGGCGTGGCTTCGGTAACCAGTCGACTTGCAGATGCGGGCTCCGCGGTTTAATATCGATGAGCGCTTGTGCCGTTAGGCTTGTTCGAGAAGGTCATAGGTGGGCTGGTTGGACGCCTTCCTTTGCGTTTTGAGACGGAATCTACGGAGATGGGAACTGGTGTTTGGCAAGTGTGTCGCGTGAAGAGGGAGGGTGAGCTTGTGAATCTAGTGGTCCCTTTGTACATGTGAGCATGGAGAGGGACTGGATTTCGGATGAATTGATAGAGGCGGCGTCTACCGCTTCGAAAGTCGTATCATGGAAATTGAGTAGTGGCGACCTTGACTGCCAGAGCTAATGCGCGGCGCTTCCCTTCACGGATCAGGGCTTGCCATGGCTGGTGGCGGCGACTGAATAGGGAACGACGGCTTGACGCCCACAATTGCACAAAGCGACACGCGGCCTCGAAGAAACAAAGCATTGTCACCACTGGGGCGATGGCAAGAACGTTCTTTGTCAAAGTAGTTCGAATTTAGTATTTTGGCTATCGCAAATTAAGTAGGTAGGGTATGTGATCTATTTTGATCCGTCGAAACAAAAAGCCGCCCAAGCCAAAGCATTGCGTACAGAAAAGGCCTCCCCCAAAACGCCGCACCCTTTGCGGGCGCCAACATGCCTGAAGAATAAGAAAAGGTATCATAACTAAGGAAAAATCCGAGGAAAGACAGTGAGAAAAGAAGAATGCACGGGTATCGTGGTTATAAACATGCGGGATGAAGAGGTGGTTGCCACAGTGTGAGGTGTCGATGTGTGTGTAGCGTGAGGGAGCGAACGTCGTAGCAGTGCGTAGAGGTCGTCGATGGTGAGTGCAGCGCTTAATTGGGGCCATAGACCCAGTACTGGGCAGCGTATGGAACCTCAAATGTCTTTGGCTTGCCCTTGCACACTGTCGGCGCCTTTCCACCAGCCGTCTCGATCCGGTACACGGTGTTGACACCACCTTGCGAGAGATTCTGGTCGTCGATAAGCTGTAGCCATTTGACGGCGCCCTCGCCGGTAGTCCCGGGGCAAGCCCATTTGGGCGCATCCATATCCGCCTTCTTTAAGACCATAGCCTGCGGGAAAGGTTTCGCCTTGACCTGGTTCAAAGAGAATGTGGGAACCTTTGCAGTGAAGAAGTGGTTTCCAAGCAATTGGCTGTAGCCTTGCTGCTTGAGGTACTCGTTGAGGAACCTGTCACCGCCGAAAGGAGCTTTGAAGAGGGAGAGGGCGAGGCCAGAGATAGTCGGGATTTTGAATTGCGCCCAGGGGTCCTTGTTCAGTTGTGTGCCAAGGTCGTAAAGCTTTGCAACAGCCCCGGTGGTCTCTGGAGCGGCAGTTTGATTGCTCGTGAGGCAGGTATAGTTTTGAGTGCCTATGCCAAGCAAGACGTACTTGAGCTTGAGGTTTGTTGGTGGCGGGAGGGTGTTTTGGGGCATCTTTGCGGAAAGAGCGTCGAGGTTCGTAGCTCGTGGATACTGTGGCCAAGCCGTGACCGAGGGTGCGAAGAGGGAAAGAGCCACGACGGCCGTGGAGAGGCTGGAAAAGAGCATTGTGGTGTAGTGAGGGTTGAGAGGTTGGTGTGGAGTGGACGAATTTGGAGATGATGTGCGCGAAAGCTTATATAGGAAGCCTTGAATGATTCGGTGCGATCAAAGAACGTGAGGATGGATGGTGAGAGTCGGATTTAGGTCGTCTTAGAATAGCTTGAGCAGTGGCAAAGAATGCTGAGTCGAGATGAGCCTCAGCAAAGATGATGCACGGTGCGAAAATGGGAAAGAAGAACAAGGTAGACGGAAGTTCCTGACTGCGTCGGTACCAAGGTAAGAAGGTGCTGAGCTGTTGTCTTTGTTCCACGACAACTGAGCGTGGAGATTGTCCATCTTATAGCCTCTCTGGTGGCTCTGCGCTTGCCCGTTCAGCGGGCATGCGACCACGGAGTCGATACCCTTGCCCACGCGCCGCGCATGCGGGTAGACCGCACTCGACCGTGTCTGCATCCTTGAAGCGACATGCACGGTCAAATTGGTGAGACCTGGGGATACATTTAGAAGAGGCAGGGGGTCCGCTTCATCGCCATAGCGCGGCCAAGGGTAAAAAGGCTTGTAGCCGTAAGCGCTTCTGATACGCTAAATCTGCCTCGGGATCTGAGCCATGGGTCGGCTGGCGATTCGATGAGCGCCACGGTCTACCCAGCTTTTACTGAGCCGCATATCTGCAGCGCGTTCGTATGAGCTCTCGATTCGCACGAAGACGCCTTGGAAGTGTTGGCTCCAACAACTTCACCGGATCCTTCAATGTGCCTCGCTCACGATCATGAAAACCATCCCATGCGGCGTGGGTAGTCATGTCCAGTTGTCAGTGAGCGAAGGCTTCCCGTAGTTTCATCATGGGTCTCCAAACCACGACCGAAACAGAAAAGCGGTTGATGAGAATAAGAGAACGAGGAGGTCGGGAGTGGTCCGGGCCCAATTCACCCGCTCTTCGGGTGTTGGTCCTGTGCGCCATGCAGTACGCCAACGCTAACGTCTGCGGGCAAATTTGCTCGCGCTGGGCGTCGAAAATAGCCAGCAAATAAGCCGACTTTGGCCAACAGCGCTACGGTAAGTACCCCACTTCGGGTGGAAGCCAGGCTAATTAGCTTTGCAGATGGATCTCGACGAGTTGCGTCTTGCTGACCAGTGAAAGGTTTTCCGTACAGCAGCGTAACGTGGAAGATGGCTGCACAGCATGTCCTTACTGCTGTCGTTCCCGGTGCCCGGAAAGAGCATCTCTTACCTGCGTGTCCGATATTGAAATCGCGGAACAGGGCAGATCCGAATGCACTTACGCGAGCTTCGTAAAAGACCGCAAAAGTGGAGTCGATGCGGTGCCGTCTCCCGCAAAAGGAAGGACAAAAGACGGCAATATTAGTTCCATTAGCGGCTGCAAGAGTGGGCAGAGGTAGGCCAGCCGAAGCGGTGCCGAAGCGCCACCGGCCCCAATTCGAGCCTGAACCAATATTCAGGCCCGCGCTCGGACAACGTTCTCGTCGAAGCTTCGTTTCCCGGACAAGCAGCTGTCAGCAAAACGAACGTTCTCATGAATCAAGTTTGCGTTTCATTTTGACAGCGTGAACGACGGAAAACGTGTTTCGAAACTCGAGGTGTTGACTGTCGGTCCTGTGTCAGAGCCGAAGCGAGAAGTTTCAGCGAGTGTGTTCTGCAGATCCTGATACAGGTACCAGAGGCGAAGGAACCGTTCACGCTCTTTTCAGGAGATTGTGTCCCCGTTCGAGCGTCGTGAAGTGCAGGAATGTGATAATGACGGCAGACATCCAAAGCAATGATGCCAGGGACACCTCCTGCATCTTTAGTACGGAGACTGTCAGACTCAGTGAGACGCATCGCGACGGCAAAGTTGTTGCTCGGCAATACATCTCCTGAGCATTGCGCACGATAGCGCGACTCGTGAGCCAGTGTGCGAAGGATCAGGTACAGCCATTGACCCAACACTGGGGACCAAGAACAATGTGTCGTTTCATGGCGACGGGCCTAGTCGATAGCGCGCCGTTTCGTTCCTTCCGAACCGTGGGCTTAGGGTAGCGTGTGCTGGTTGACGGATGGGTGTTAGCGGAAAGCCAAGCCGAACGACACTTGATGCTCATGGAAGTCCGACGTGAACTGGAAGTAGAGAATGGGTAGTGATGATGATGAGACGGGTAGTGGCGAGATGTTGAAACTTGATGTTCGAATGGAGAGCACGCTCGAAACACGCTTACCGAAACCGATCTAGCGCCTTTGCGGGGCGGGGACGAAGCTACCAGCATCAACACCCCTCAGCAGCTCGGGCTGCATCGTGACGATGGATCGCATCCCTCGTTGGCATACGTTAGAAGAAACAGTTAGCTCGGGACGTCGAGAATGAGTGCCTCGATTGCGGGTATTTTGTCGAGAGGCATCTACACTTGCGGAGTATCCATTGCAGCATCCGTCGCTGTAAGTCTTCGAATGCATATCTCCAGAGAGTAGCGCATTAACTAAACTATACAGTGTATCATTCTATATGGCTTGTACAATGTTTTCCTGCATCCTCTTCGCCGATACCCAGGCCCGCGCATGTGGAGTGCCTTCCGCTTCCCATACGTCATTGCAATCCACCGAGGAGAGATCCATCGTCAACTCAAGCAGTTTCATGACAAGTACGGGACAGTCGTACGTATAGCACCGAACGAACTATCTTACGCAGATGGCGCTGCTTGGAAAGACATTTACGGCAACCGGCCGGGCCACCAACCCTTTCCGCGTAACCCAACCTGGTTTAAGAAGCAGTATCCGGGCGAGCCTCACTCCATCATGGGCTTCGACGAGGAAGCTCACGCTAGGACAAAACGTGCCTTTGCGAACTCCTTCTCGGACAAGAGCCTAAGGGATCAAGCTCCGGTGATCGAAAGCTACCTGAACATGTTCATGGTCCAGATGAAGGCGCCAACCTCTGGGAGGCCATGGAAAGAGAAGGTCATCGATCTCAACACGTGGTTCAACTTTCTGACTTTCGACATCTCTGGAGATCTTTCATTCGGCGAATCGTTTGATTGTCTCAAGACTGGCAAAGCGCATCCATGGGTTGAGATCGCACAAGACTTTGGAAAAGGTCTGTCGCTCGTGGCTTCTGTCAACCAATACCCACCAATTGATAAACTGCTTCGTTATGTCATCCCGAAGAACATCAGGCAAAGACAGATCGACCATCGCCAGATGAGTTACGCAAAGGCAAAGAAAAGGCTTGCATTGGACATTGAGAGACCAGACTTTGTTACGCCGACGAAGAAGTACAGCGACCAGAAAGTGCCCTTGTCCGAAGCAGAGTGGGAGATCAATATGATGATCCTCATCTTCGCGGGAAGCGAAACTACGGCTAGTTCGCTCACAGCGATGACGCGCGAGCTGGTGCAGAATCGTGGCGCGTTGCACCGATTGACTCGAGAGATTCGTGGCGTCTTTAATAACGAGAGTGACATTACTATAGCGTCGACAGGCGATCTGCCGTACTTGAACGCAGTGATCAACGAAACGCTTCGCTTAGACCCACCCACAACCATCGGTGTTCCCAGAGTAGTACCAAAAGGCGGAGATACCGTCTGTGGACAATGGGTTCCAGGAGCAGTAAGTAGCGTCGCTATCTGGTGGCTCATTTCTAACAGCATTTTCAGACTTACGTAGCCTACAATCAGTTCGCAGCGAATCGCCAAGCTCACAACTTTCGCCATCCCAATTCCTTCATCCCTGAGCGATTCCTCACACTGGGTCCCAACACAGACAATATGTCCTCTTTCCAGCCCTTTGGCATGGGTCGTCATAGCTGCATTGGTATGAAGCTCGCCTACGCAATGATGCGGGTGACAGTGGCGAGGTTTCTCTTTGCTTTCGACATCGCCTTGGCGGATGAGAAGGACAGATGGGATTGGGGGGAGCAGAAGACGTATATTCTATGGGTGAGTCCATTAGACCACATTCCAGCCCCATCAGTGGCTAACCTTTCATAGGACAAACGCCCTCTTCGGGTGACTTTACGGCGGCCTGCTGGGCAGTAGAGCATTAAATGTCTGTCATTATATGCGAATCTACTGGTCTTTCACCATGTGAAATGATACGCACTAAGGTCCCTCCAGCTAAGCTTTGCCGAATGCGTCACTTCATTCCTAGGTCCTCAAGTCCGATCGGCAAACTGCTTTGGTATCTCAAGGAAGCTCGGTGTTGATCATGAAAACTCTCTAGATGAGCTTTCCAGACTTCGTGCAGTAGTGCACTCTCAGCAACCAAAGAATAAGAAGAATTACACCCATCAATTTTTGACGTCTGGGTGTCACCTTCATTGACGTAGGTGTCAGAAAGTGGATGGGTAGAGGAAACATTGTGTAATTGGATTATGGCCGGTTGCTTCGAAGTCCAACGCCACCTACAAATCCGACGGTACAGCCCGACCATCGCAATATTCCAATCCCACACTCAGCAATCACATCAGTAATGCCAAAACGCGAGCAACCTCTACACGTTCGTACCGCCACCCGCTGCTTCAGCCGAGCCATATCTGAAATTACCTATTCTGCTATATGAGGACAACGTATTGATGTATTCGTCGTGAATCGGGGGCACAGACTGCGTCGTAACTCTGGAACATTACATACTAACATTCCCGGGATAGGCTTCGAAGGCTTCGTCCCTGCACATTACCACAACAATCGAAGCGAGCAAGATAAGCGACGCATGATTATGCGACGCACTATTGGACGACGTTGTCGCATGCGTCACGTGTTGGCGCTCCAAAAACCTTCTCAAAATTATGGAAATTCAGCCTTGTCGACCCACACCCCACTTCGTCCCAAACAATCCTCTTCAATCCCCGTGGACACAACCTCATCCACAGAAGAGTCATCACCGTCATGTCACCCGATTTACCGAACACGATCCCGATGCGCTCACCGGAGCCGCTCGAGCGGGTCAAGGCTATGGTCTGCAAACGATGCTGGACAGACTGCTTTGATACTGAGGGCTTTGAGAAACTTGGGCGGAGTGATATTTCTTCCTTCAGATACACTGTAAGTGGATCGAGAAACTGCATCCCTCTGTGTTGTGCGTGCAGATTTGTGGTCGGTGTGGTACGAGAACGGTAGAACCCAGTTGGAGTGGTCTCGGTGAGTAATATCTCGAGGCAAAATCCACCGATAACTATATACCGAGGTAATCATTAACTATCCAAAGCTTTCGGCGACTTCGTAAATCTTCGGAAAAAAGTAGTGCTAATTATGCAGCTATTATAGTGCACTATAGAGAATTTGGCGGCATCAGCGGCTCGGAGTTGTCCGTGGTGTCGGTTTCTATGCCACATAGTGCACAAGCTCCCCATTTCGTTGGAACTCGAATCCGGGCTCCCTATCATGGTCAAGCTCAGCTCCCCTACCTGGTGCAAGTTTTCGCCACCAGGGAGCAACCTATACACCCTCCAGATCGATACAGAAGAAAACGAACAGATAGGATGGTTGCGGTCAGATTGTGAAAACCTAATCAAAGTATTCACAAGTGATGATAACATCGCGGCCGAACGAGTCACTGCAAGAAAAGTCACAAGAGATATGTCTCCCTTGAGCACACAGAGACAAATTCTGACATGGCTCGACGATTGTACGCGTCACCAGTGTTGCCCCGAGCAAACTGATCGAGTTCTCCCAACGCGTTTGATTGACGTAAGGACACTCCAGCTCGTTGCCACGAATGGCGGCTCTGGTAAATACGTGGCACTTTCGTATTGCTGGGGCCGTGTTTCACAGGTACTGCTGCAAAAGGCCACGCTCCAATCATTTGCAAACCAAATAGACTCTGATGGCCTACCCCAGACAATCAAGGATGCTATTCTGGTTACACGGTCTCTCTCCATTCATTATCTATGGGTACGTGTAGCCCTACAGCTAGGTCGGTCAAGTTCTGACCACTCATTCAAAAGGTGGATACTCTTTGCATAGTTCAAGACAGCGAGGCCGACAAAGCTCACGAAATCGGTTCCATGGCTCGAGTATATGGCAATGCTCATCTTACCATTGTGGCATCGAATGCAAGGAGCGCGTCTGAGGGCTTCTTAGGACCGCGCGAACTACATGACCCGCAAAGGCCAACTTCCGATCTCCTCAACGGGGTCCGCGTTCCCTTTCGAGTGTCAAAGTACTGTTTTGGAAGCGTTGCCGTCGAGGACCTAAGCAGCACCTATCACGGCCTTGTGAGCTTCAAGGAGCCCATAGATGAGCGAGCTTGGACCCTGCAAGAACAATTGATTTCGAAGCGCCTGTTACTGTACAAGTCGTACACGTTACAGTGGCGGTGTCCGGCCGGTACGATGAGCCTCGGCCAATCATTACATGTCGAACCCGTTCGTGCGCCACCAGCAAAAATGGTCTCTCAACTCAACACAGATCCAAAGCAAGCATGTGCTGAGTGGTTACGACTGGTGGAGATCTACTCTTCTCGAGTTGCATCCTTTCAGAAAGACAAGCTTCCGGCAATTGCAGCGCTAGCCGAGAAATTTGCTCCAGTCCTGGGACAATATCTTGCTGGTATATGGAGCCATGATATCTCCAGCCAACTGGATTGGCAAGAGTGGCAGTATCCGATCTTGAATATCGGTAGTAGCTTATATCGAGCCCCATCCTGGTCATGGGCTTCTACCGATGTCGAGATCAAATACAAGCCAATTAAAGAGGAGACCCGAGTCCCACGCTGCTCTTTTGTTTCTGCCAATATATCTCTCAAGGACAGTAAGTTACCATACGGAGAAGTCCTAAGAGGCTCCGTTACGATTCGGGGTCAATTGCTTTTCGGTCGCAGTGGCACTTCCTCAGACGGTTATGGTCGTGCTGAAGCCATCCACGTGTGTGCGGACCAATATATACAAGAATCACCGGCAATGAGATACTTTAAGACGTACTTCAAAGAGACCTTGCCTAGCTCTTCTCGCAGTCGGACCTGGAGTACCCACACGGATTTCAGATTCGACTCAGGGCGAGATGTTCTTTTTCCCGGGGCCTTTTGTAAGTCTTGACCCATTCATCCTACCACAACTTCTCCATTGGCTCTACTAACGACACCCTCTTTCATCTTCAGGTCTTTTGACGTTGTTTGTTAATTCCACACGCTTGAGGAGTGGCGCTAGGACGGTAATGTGCTCAGGGCTAGTCTTAGTTCCGGCTGCACCGAACGCTTTCAGACGGGTTGGTCGGTTTGCTGAGCTTCCTCCTGATGTGCTCCGAGGAGTTCCAGAGCAGGAACTTGTCATTGTGTAAAGCTGAAAGACGCCTTGGATCAGCACACGATCTCTCCAAGGCTCATCTAGAGGTCTCTTAGCACTTGTTGCATTATACTAGCGGCCATATGTCAGGAGTACGATTTGCAACTCACACCATCACGAAAACCTCGCTGGAAAGCTGATCGCCGCTCCTGATTTCCCTGTCGCTAACCCATCATTTCTGCGCCTGCCTACAAGCTAACCCTTTAATCCTCCAGCACCTGTCGCGACACCAGGGATGCAATACTACGCCGCTCTCCCACCTCCACCTACGCCCCAACAGACGACTTAATCGGCTGATGCACAATGTACACCTCCACAAAGTCCATGCCCGTGCACTTCCCCACCTACAATCCCTCCATCGCAGTACATAACCACAACCGGGTTTCCACAGCAGCGATACCATGTACAAACTCAACGTCGCGACGACCGGGTCCCACGTCTGGACATGCGACTACTCCGCACTACTCAGTGCCTAAAACGCCGCAAAGCACCTAATCTCACC
>Ga0247803_1001115_pt1 | contig 14184 bp, 10 predicted proteins | sample UWRJL014104B1_FD_180928 | JGI IMG/M metagenome (GOLD analysis project Ga0247803, IMG submission 180928) | Plant litter microbial communities from Arlington Agricultural Research Station in Wisconsin, United States - UWRJ-L014-104B-1 | ecosystem: Environmental > Terrestrial > Plant litter >...
ATCTCACATGAAGGGCGGACGTTCGATAGAGGTGTTGCTTGATCTGGCGCTTGGTGAAGATGTCTTTATTGCCCGGGAAGCTGCAAAAGTTCTTAAAACACAGGTTTTTCTCTATGATGCGGATGTTGACCGTCTGAAGGAAGCTTTCAAAAGCGGAAACGAAATAGCCAAGGAGATTCTTGAAAGTTACGCACAAGCTGAGTTCTTCACCAAGCTGCCGGAGGTAGCTGAAGAAATTGAGATTGTTACTTATATAGCTGGTGAAGGCGACATTTCAACGGATTTGCTTTCTCCTGGTAACCAGGCCCACTCAAGATCAGACCGTGAACTTCATGGTTTGTGCATGATCACTACGAAGGCACAGCACGAAATCAAGGCGTTGCAGGAAGAGCATCCAGGAAAGAGCGTGATGCTGATTGCAGAGAGAGGTACCATGGGCGTTGGTTCATCACGCATGTCTGGTGTTAACAACGTGGCACTCTGGACTGGTAAAAAAGCAAGTCCGTATATTCCATTCGTTAATATTGCTCCGATTGTTGGCGGTACCAACGGTATTTCTCCGATTTTCCTTACTACGGTTGACGTTACCGGCGGTATTGGCATTGACCTCAAAAACTGGGTCAAAAAAGTAGATGAAAACGGCACGGTTATCCGCAATGAAAGTGGTGACCCTGTTCTTGAGGAAGTTTACTCTGTTGCGACAGGCACCGTTCTCACGATCAATACGAAGACGAAAAAACTTTACAATGGCGATCAGGAACTGATTGATATTTCGAAAGCACTGACTCCTCAGAAGATGGAGTTTATTAAAGCGGGTGGCTCATACGCTATTGTATTTGGTAAAAAGATTCAGACCGTTGCCGCACGGATCTTAGGTATTGATATTCCTCTTGTATATGCTCCGTCAAAAGAGATTTCTCATGAAGGACAAGGTCTTACAGCAGTAGAAAAAATATTCAATAAAAATGCCGTTGGCACAACTCCGGGCAAAGTTTTACACGCTGGTTCGGATGTTCGTGTGGAGGTGAATATTGTAGGTTCACAGGATACAACGGGTCTGATGACTTCTCAGGAGCTGGAATCTATGGCTGCAACGGTGATTTCACCAATCGTTGACGGGGCCTACCAGTCGGGTTGTCACACAGCTTCGGTCTGGGATAAAAAAGCGCAGGCCAACATTCCAAGGCTCATGAAGTTCATGAATGACTTCGGTCTTATTACCGCCCGTGACCCGAAAGGAGAATACCATGCCATGACAGATGTAATTCATAAGGTGCTCAACGACATCGTTGTGGACGAGTGGTCGATCATCATCGGTGGTGACTCTCACACGAGGATGTCCAAAGGTGTTGCTTTTGGTGCTGACTCTGGAACTGTTGCGCTGGCACTTGCTACCGGTGAAGCTTCCATGCCCATTCCTGAATCGGTGAAAGTAACGTTCAAGGGGGACATGAAAGATCACATGGATTTTCGTGATGTGGTTCATGCTACGCAGGCTCAGATGCTTCATAAGTTTGGCGGAGAAAACGTATTTCAGGGTAGGATCATTGAGGTTCATCTTGGAACACTTCCTGCTGACCAGGCATTCACGTTTACAGACTGGACGGCAGAGATGAAGGCAAAAGCATCCATCTGTATTTCCGAAGATGACACCCTGATCGAATCGCTGGAAATTGCCAAAGGGAGAATCCAGATCATGATCGACAAAGGCATGGACAATCACAGACAGGTTCTTCAGGGATTGATCAATAAAGCGGATAAGAGAATTGCAGAAATTAAGTCAGGTGAAAAACCGGGTCTTGCTCCGGATGCAAATGCCAAATATTACGCTGAGGTTGTTATAGATCTTGATGTGATCGTAGAGCCAATGATTGCAGATCCTGATGTCAACAATAAGGATGTTTCCAAGCGTTACACGCACGATACAATTAGGACACTCTCTTTTTACGGAGAGGATAAGAAAGTAGATCTTGGTTTTGTCGGTTCTTGCATGGTTCACAAGGGAGATTTGAAAATAGTTTCTCAGATGCTTAAAAACCTGGAAGAGCAACAAGGTAAAGTTGAGTTCCATGCTCCGCTTGTAGTGGCAGCACCCACATATAATATCATAGAAGAACTCAAAGTCGAGGGTGACTGGGATGTGTTGCAGAAATATTCTGGTTTCGAATTTGACGACAATGCACCGAAAGGGGCGGCACGTACCGAATACGAAAATATGATGTATCTGGAACGCCCGGGTTGTAATCTTTGCATGGGTAATCAGGAAAAAGCTGCCAAAGGCGACACTGTGATGGCAACCTCTACCCGTCTTTTCCAGGGCAGAGTTGTTGAAGATTCAGAGCGCAAAAAAGGGGAGTCCTTGCTTGCATCCACACCAGTTGTAGTTCTTTCAGCCATTCTTGGTAGAATTCCTAATATAAATGAATACAAGGCTGCTGTGGTCGGCATTGATCTTACCAAGTTTGCGCCTCCGGTAAAGCAGTTAAGCAGATAATCTGTTTGGATAGTCGTTGGTGGTTCGGTTTTTGATAAGTGTGAATGTTTAGACATTAATTTAATTACTATGGCGTTTGACTTAGATATGATTAAGGGTGTTTACACCCGAATGCAGGAACGAGTGGAAGTTGCTCGTAAAGTAGTAGGGCGGCCCTTGACCCTGGCAGAAAAGATTTTATATTCTCATTTATGGGAGGGGACACCCTCTCAGGTACATGAGCGCGGTATATCTTATGTAGATTTTGCACCTGACCGTGTTGCTATGCAGGATGCAACGGCGCAAATGGCTCTTCTGCAATTTATGCAGGCTGGCAGGCCCCAGGTTGCAGTTCCTTCCACAGTTCATTGCGATCACCTTATTCAGGCGGAAGTAGGAGCTGTTCAGGATTTGAAAAATGCTCAGGATAAAAATAAAGAGGTCTACGACTTTCTTTCGTCTGTCTCCGATAAATATGGTTTAGGTTTCTGGAAAGCCGGTGCAGGTATTATTCACCAGGTTGTTCTTGAAAACTATGCATTTCCAGGAGGTATGATGATCGGAACGGATTCACATACGCCTAATGCAGGCGGGCTGGGCATGATTGCAATCGGTGTCGGCGGTGCGGATGCGAGTGATGTCATGTCAGGCCTTGCCTGGGAATTGAAAATGCCTCGTCTGATCGGTGTTAAGTTAACCGGACGACTGAGCGGATGGACAGCTGCCAAAGATATTATTCTTTGGGTTGCCGGTCAGCTTACGGTTAAAGGCGGAACAGGATATGTAGTCGAATACTTTGGCGAAGGAGCTGAAAGTATCTCTGCAACCGGTAAAGGTACAATCTGTAATATGGGTGCTGAAATTGGAGCGACAACTTCTATTTTTGCTTATGATGATAAAAGCGCAGCTTATTTAAGAGCAACAAGCAGAGCTGATGTGGCTGACGCAGCGGATGAGGTGAGAGCATATCTTCGTGCTGATGATGAAGTTTATGCGGATCCAGCTCCTTACTATGATCAGCTGATAGAACTGGATCTTTCCAGTTTGGAGCCACATATTAATGGTCCCTTTACACCAGATTTGGCATGGCCGATTTCTAAATTCGCTACTGCGGTTAGAGAAAATGGATGGCCGGAAGTGCTTTCAGTTGGATTGATCGGCTCTTGCACGAACTCCTCTTATGAAGATGTAAGCCGTGCGGCGTCAGTCGCCCAGCAGGCAGTTGACAAAAACCTGAAGGTTACTTCTGAATATACGATCACACCTGGTTCAGAACTGGTCCGTTTTACCGTAGAACGTGATGGTTTCCTGGATACATTTGCCAAAATCGGTGGTGTTGTTCTTGCCAATGCTTGCGGACCTTGTATTGGACAATGGGCACGGCATGGAGCTGAAAAGGGAGAGAAAAACTCGATCATTACTTCTTTTAACAGGAATTTCTCGAAACGTGCCGATGGAAATCCAAACACCCACTCTTTCGTAGCTTCTCCTGAAATCGTGACTGCGATGGCCATTGCAGGTCGTCTTACTTTCAACCCGCTTACCGACACGCTGACCAATGTCGACGGTGTTGAGGTAGCGCTCGAAGAACCAAGTGGACTGGAACTTCCAACCAGAGGTTTTGACGTGGAAGATGCCGGATATCAGGCTCCTGCGGAAGATGGAAGTCAGGTTCAGGTTCTTGTTAGTCCGACTTCGGATCGTTTGCAGCTTCTTGAACCATTCCCTGAATGGGAGGGAACAGATCTTATTGGTTTGAAACTGCTCATCAAAGCAAAGGGAAAATGTACAACGGATCATATTTCTATGGCTGGTCCATGGTTAAAATTCCGTGGTCACCTTGATAATATTTCAAATAACATGCTGATCGGTGCGGTTAACTTTTACAATGAGAAAACCAATACCGTCAAAAATCAGCTAAGTAATCAATATGCAGAGGTTCCTGCTGTTCAACGTGATTACAAGGCGCACGGTATCGGAACAATCGTCGTTGGTGACGAAAACTACGGCGAAGGTTCGTCCCGCGAGCATGCTGCAATGGAACCTCGTTTCCTTGGTGTTCGTGCCATTCTGGTAAAATCTTTTGCCCGTATCCATGAAACCAATCTGAAGAAACAAGGCATGCTGGCGTTGACCTTTGCCAATCCTTCTGATTATGAGAAAATTCAGGAAGACGACAGCATTGATATTATCGGCTTGCAAACTTTCGCTGAGGGTGTACCTTTGACAATTGTCTTGCATCATGCAGATGGAACAAACGAATCTTTTCCTGTAAATCATACTTACAATGCACAGCAGGTTGAATGGTTTAAGGCTGGTTCAGCTCTGAACATTATTCGTAAATCTGTTGCAGCTAATTGATTTTAAAAGGTCATTGGTAAACAAAAAAACTCCTGCCTGCGGGAGTTTTTTTGTTTATGTTCAGGTCGCGCAGACCTGGTCTGAACAGCGAAGCCGGGCTGAACGGAAGACGGAATAAGATTTGACACTATTTTTCAAGAACTCCAAATCTTAAATCAGTTCTGAACGCTCTTCGTACTCTTTTTCATGGAAGATTGAAGGATAAAAAGCCCCATTCCCACCATGATCGATACATCGGCCATATTAAAAATTCCGGTTTGAAAAAAGCCGAAATCAATGTGCATAAAGTCCGTGACCGAGCCATGTATAATCCGGTCATAGATATTACCAATGCCGCCTCCAATAGCAAAACTCAGCGCCAGTGCGCTCATTTTCGTTAAATTTTGCTTGGTTACCAGGTAGACAATTCCGTAGCTCAGGGCCAGCAAAGGAACAATAGATAGTAAGAAGAATTTAAGGAAATCAGGCAAGGCACTCCCTACACTTAAAAATGCACCGGTATTTTCGACTTTGGTCAGTGTAAAATAATGTTTGATGACACTTATTCTCTCATAATCACCAAGCTCCTGACGTGCGATTTTTTTTGAGATCTGGTCACAACCGATGTTGGCCAGAAGCACGAGTAGAAAAGCGATGTTTTTTATAATTCTCTGAGATCTCATTTTATCAGTTTCTTGCTTTACAAGTCAAATATATGGCCTATTTGCTTAACATCTAACTGCAGGAATTTGTCTCATATCATGATTAAAACAATTATTGTGTTACTAACATAAGCATTATAGACTTACATTAGAGTTTAGATTCATCCTATTCAAAATAAAAATGAAGAGCGCTTTTATATTAACTGTTTTTCTGACCCTGTTAAATTACGTCAGTTCTGCCCAAAAAATTTCTTACCTCGTTTCCTTCCCGAATATCGTACATCATGAAGCGAAAATAGAAGTAGAAGCAACTGGTTTCACTCAAAAAGAATTGGTCTGCCGGATGAGCAGATCTTCGCCCGGGAGATATGCCACACATGAGTTTGGTAAGAACATTTATGATGTAAAAGCATTTGACAAATCAGGAAAATCAATTGAAGTTGTCAGAGTCGACGGCGATGTTTATAAAGTCGCAAATCTCAGCAGTTTTGTTAAACTGGAATATACTTTGTACGCCAACCATCCCGACGGGACTTATGCCGGAATTGATCAGGAAAGCGTTCAACTAAATGCTCCTGCAACTTTTATGTGGATTAAAGGACTAGAAAATGTTCCGATTGAAATTCAGTTCCAACTGCCAGCCGCTAAAAAATGGACGATTGCCACCCAATTGAAACCAACCAATAGTCCGGACAAATTTACTGCGCCAAACCTGCAGTATTTTATGGATTCACCCACAAAAATTGGTGATATGACGATGCTGGAATGGTCATTAAACAATCCTGACAATAAAGCATACAATTTCAGACTCGCTTTGGAAGCCACCGGAAGTGATTCTCTTAAAAATGTTTTCGCTGGAAAAGTAAAGAAAGTTACCCAGGAAGCTAAAATGGTTTACGGCGAATTTCCGGCTTTTGACTATGGCCAATACACTTTTCTGGCAAGCATTAATCCCTACGTAAAAGGGGATGGAATGGAACACAGAAATAGTACGATGATTGCGCTGCCTACAAAATTTGATGGATCCAATAACTTGCTGGGAGTTTTTTCTCACGAATTTTTTCATGCATGGAACGTGGAAAGAATTCGCCCGAAAACACTGGAACCGTTTAATTACGAAAAAAGTAACATGAGTTTTGAGTTGTGGTTCGCCGAAGGGTTTACACAATATTATGGCGAGCTACTCCTGAAGCGTGCAGGTTTTCATTCTGTTGAAGAGTATTGTCAAACGATTGGTTCCCTTATCAATACAAAGGAAAATACAGTTGGTGCCAAACGCATATCGCCCGTTCAGGCTAGTTGCCAGGCCGTGTTTGTGGATGCTGGTGTGGCAGTCGATAAAACGAATTACCCGAATACGTATACTTCCTACTATCCTTACGGAGGAGCCATAGCACTGGCATTGGATCTGGAACTTCGCGGAAGAGGTCTCACACTTGATGCTTTTATGCAAGCGGTTTGGCAGAAACTGGGCAAGCCGGAGCAAGCGTATGTGGTTTCAGATCTGGAAAATATTTTGACGTCGGTGACGAAAGACAAAACTTTTGCGACAAACTTTTTTGCAAAATATATAAACGGGCACGAATCGTTCGATTATGCACCATTATTGAAAAAAGCAGGATTTGTCCTGAAAAAACAGTTTGAAGGCAAAGCCTGGCTGGGCGACGTGAGATTTGAGGAAGGAACTGCTCTGAAAATTGCGTCCAACACCATCATTGGCACACCATTGTACGCAGCAGGACTGGATATAGATGATCAGATCGTAAAATTAGATGGAAAGATGATTGGTAAAAAAGCGGATATAGATGCAATTCTTGCGAGTCATAAACCTGGTGATCAAATCGATATCGAATATCGCCATAGAGAAGAAACAAAGCTGACTGTATTGACCCTGGTCGAAAACCCAAGGTTTGCGGTTGAAACAAATGAGACTTCGAGTCTTCCAGTTACTGCTGATATGCTAAAATTTAGAAAATCCTGGCTGGAAAGTAAACTGAACTAGTTTTTGTGAGAATCTGTGGCACGGCTGGTATTTTAAAGCCGTTTGATAATGGTCTCAGCCGTGCCGCGGGTAAAAACTAAATCTGCTTTTCAGACAAATATTTCCAATAACGTTTCGGGACATGCCTGATGTGCAGCTTCATGTTTTTTCTTGCCGGAATGTTGGTGCTTCGGAAATAATCTTTCCATAACAAAGAATAAAGTTCTTCTTTTGGATCCAAAATCTGCTGAGGCAAAGCGTTTAAGCTGGCGGACATTTCGGTGGTGAAATCAAAAGTGATTTCTTCTACTTTATCGAGATCGTAAAACAAGCCATATTTTCTTTTCAGGTCAAAAATAATCCATTTCTGATCTGCATAACGCTTTCTGAAATGATCCGAAATCAAGGGCAACACATTAAAATCAGGATCAATGTGTGCATAAAATGTGCCGTCCGCGGTTTGCTGAAATCGGATGAATGCTTCCATTCTGTGCTTTTCACGATGCACTTTTCTATCCATCTGGGAAATGGCCAGCACACATGGATTACCGAAATTTTCTTCTGAACCTTTCGGATTGTCGAATATATAATGAGAAAAATCAAATAAATCCTGAAAGGTTTCAGGTTGTTCGGATAGAAACGATTTGTAGATCCTTTTCATCCATTCGGGGTCCAGTTTTTGTTTTAGACCCTTCCAGACTCGGTTTGCTTTGGTTTCGTCGCTGACAATTTTAATACTTTCCTGAAAAACATCCGGCAGATAATGCGCATCGCTCACCAATTTTACATGCTGAGATTTACGCTCATAGCTGTCGAAAATTGAAGTTAGCAGTCCTTCAAAAGTTCCATCGAAAACAAATAATTCCATCAGAAAAGAGACAGCTGATTGGACGGAGTCTTCAAATATTTGCTATTGCTTTCTGAGAGAATCAGACCTTTGATGTGACCCGCCTCGAAATCATTAAGCTGTATGGGACTGTCGGCATACCGGATAAAATGTTTGGCACGATTGAAAGAAATCCCTATTTTTTTCAATTGGTCTTTATGCAATCTGCCGAATTTCCTGGCCTGCACAATTTTAAGCGCCGATGTAACGCCGATTCCCGGAACACGCAAAATCATCCGATAATCTGCACTGTTGATATCAACGGGAAACTGGTCCAGATTTCGCAAGGCCCAGCTCAATTTCGGATCGATATCTACGTCCAGATTTGGATTGGCGTCATTCAAAATTTCTTTCACGTCAAAACCATAAAATCGCATCAGCCAGTCGGTTTGATACAGCCGGTTTTCCCGGATCAACGGCGGCTGACTGCCAATAATGGGCAATCTGTTGTCGTTGCTGATTGGAATGTATCCCGAATAATAGACTCTTTTCAATGAGAATTTCTTGTAAAAACGATCAGCCGTGTGCATAATTTCCTTGTCAGACTCGGGCGTTGCACCAATGACCATTTGGGTACTCTGCCCGGCAGGCACGAATTTGGGCGTACTTTTGATCAGCGCTTTTTCGTCTTTGTATTGCACGATACTATCCTGAATTAACCCTAACGGTCTTTTTACATCCTCGTGTGATTTTTCGGGCGCAAGAAGTTTTAACCCCAATTCGGTAGGCATTTCCAGATTGATGCTCATCCTGTCGGCGTACAAACCGGCCTCTTTCAAGAGTTCGGGGCTTGCTCCTGGAATGGTTTTTAAATGAATATAGCCATTGAATTTTTCTTCTACTCTTAACTTTTTTACAATTCTGAGCAAGCGTTCCATGGTATAATCGCCGTCCTTGAAAATTCCGGAACTGAGAAATAATCCTTCAATATAATTTCTCCGGTAAAAATTCATGGTCAATTCAACCACCTCATCCACTGTAAAAGCAGCGCGTTTGATATCGTTGCTTCTGCGCGACACGCAAAATGCACAGTCATAAATGCAATGATTTGTCAAGAGAATTTTCAAAAGCGAGACACAACGGCCATCTTCTGTATAAGTATGACAAATGCCCGTTCCTTCGGCATCTCCTAGTCCTTTATTGTGATTCTTCCTGTTACTTCCACTGGATGAGCACGATACATCATATTTTGCGGCGTCAGCCAGAATTTCCAACTTCTCACGAATCCGTTCAAACATATAAAGAATTTCAAAAAATTGAGTTGCCTAAAATATTGGGCTGAATTATCAGTTATTAGAACATTGGAAGCAAACAATTAGTGCGGCAGAAAAGACCGCCTTTTGTTTACTTTCCCTTCAAAATACTAAAATCATTCCACATGAATTCTAAGAAAATCGGGAGCTTTTTAATCCCTTTTTTTACAATTTTAATTTTTAACACTTCTGCTCAGGTCACCAATTACAAAGGGAAAGTGAGTCAGCAGTTTGTGATGACAAAGGAATCAGTCATCATCGATCAGTCGACGGGAAAACGGATCAGTTATGCGGTTTATGATGATATACTAAGAAAAAATCCAGGTAAATATCGAACACAGCCCGTCTTTGATAAGTATGGACAAGCCTCATCATTTGCATTGATCCGAAAAAAAAGTCAGGATATTGCAGACGACGGTTCGATTATGATGAACGCCGATCTGATGCCCGAGGTAGGAGAGCCTCTGCCTCCTTTTGTGATGCACGGCCTGGATGGAAGGGAATATAATTCGGAGAAGTTAAGGGGCAAGTATGTTTTGCTGGGGTTTTGGGTAAAATTCGAAAAACCGCTTTATACACTGGGAAGCACCAAAGTGATCACAAAATTTATTGATGAAAATCATAAAAAGGGGATCGATATCGTTTCGCTTGGGACGACGTTAAATACCGAAGAAGAGTGCCGGGAAGCCATTCCAAAACGAAATTGTGGTTTTATTCCTGTTCCGGAATCTTATGGATTTAATCATCGCTACAAAATCGGGGAAACGCCTTATTTTATTTTGCTGGACAAAAACGGAATTGTGAAAGCCATGGCGCCGCATACCGAATTCGCTGCCACAATTGGGGAATTGCAACTGCGGTGATGTGGGGTTTAAGGTTACACAGAGGTTCACGGAGATCAAGGATGAGAACCATAGAGGTAAATTTTAATGTATTGCTAATACAAATCTCTGTGGTTCTCTTCTTTTTTCTGTGGCGCCGTGCGCCTGTGTAACCTCAAACTCAACCCAATTGCCCGCTGATCCAGTTGTAGCTCCCTTTTGGATTCCAGTTTTTTGGTTTTCCGAGTAACACTTTTAGATGTTTTGAACGTTTCAAAACCATGAGCTCCCAAAAAATCCAAAGCCGTTTTATTAGACGAAGGTATCACCGCATTTGTCTTTTCCTAGCTTCTTAATTTCATCAATTCCAAGCCAGCCTCGTCACCTTTTGCAATGATTGGCCCATCGCCCCAATCAGGAATGTAAAAGCCTTGGACCTTGCCCACTTCCACATAAACCTGCGCGGATTCCAAAAAATCGGATAAAATGCCCCTTCTGTTCTCACCTGAAATTTCCTGGTTGAGTTTTACCAGGGAATCGGTAAATTCTTTCCGAAATGGAAAAATATTTGGAGAAACAGCATTGGCCCGGCTGTCGGACTGTCTTTTCAAATGGATATATTCCGTCTCAATTTCAAACCCGAGCTTCTTATAAACCGGATAGCCGAAATCCGTTGCGTCGAGATAAATTGTCGTGTATTTTTCCTGATTTATTTCATCAATCAATCTTTGCGTAAGTATTTTGCCGAGGCCCTTGCTTCTGTGGTTTGGGTGTACGACAATGCATGCAAGCCACGCGCTGTCCTCATGCAACATGCTGGTACCAATGCCAATTGTCTGACTATTTTCCGTTAATTTAATTGGACTGCAATATTCCGATTTGATGAAATAGTCGAATCTTGGAATCAAATCACCCCAATCAGGTGGTTGCAATTCGGCTAGATTTAACAAGTCCGGCAATTCAAAAGGGTAGAAATTCATGGCGGTTATGCGATGTCTTTAATGTACATGGACATTTCACGACTAAACTTGTCGATCTTATTTTTCCATTTTTTGTACGAATAATAAAATACAGCCGCAAAAATAAGTACCAAAATAACAACGAGCAGATATTTTGAAGAAGTAAATTTTATAGAATTTGAAAAATAGAAAAGCAGGGTGACGGCATAAAAAATGGATGACAGTAATGAGAAGATGGACATGCGTTTCAAGACAAGAAGGTGTTTTTGGACCGAAAGGGAAATGTTATTGGCCCTTACCGGATTTTTGATGAACAAATATCCCAACACATTATTTGTTATATACAAAAGGATACTTAGCACAAGAAGCGCATTCGCATACAACGGTTTTTTGTCACCATCGAATCCATCGTAATAAACAAAAAGTAAAATGGTTAAGAACACGGTTTCCAAAATCAGTTTGATCCTTAACTTTTTCAGCGTTGGGTGCTGACTTATTTTAGTCATTAATCTGAGGGTTTCCTCACTTACTGAACCGCTTCCTGCATTTTGCCATTCTGCCCTTAAATCGTTGATATCCATTTTGTTATTTGTTTAAAATCAGTTTTAATTTTTCCTTTATCCTGTTCATTTTTACACCAACATAATTTTCTGTAATTCCGGTAATGACAGCGATTTCCTGGTAAGAATAGTCCTCCAGAAACAATGATATAATTGCTTTTTCCGAGTCAGTGAGTTGTCTTAATGCGCCATACATTCGTTCCTCATTTTCTGATACATCCTGATTTTCAGTGTACTGATATTTATCAGAAATGTGTTCAGAATATTCCACCGGAATTTTTTGCTTCCGGAATGTGGCAATAGAAGTATTCAGGGCAATCCTGTAAATCCATGTGCTAACTTTTGAATCTGCGCGAAAACCCGGAAATGATTTCCATAATTGATATACGATTTCCTGAAACAGATCCTGTTGATCTTCCGGTGTATCACGGTACATCCGGCTGACTTTATGAATGATATTCTGATGTTGCTGAATGGTCTTCAGGAAAGCTTGCTGCATTTTTCGACTTCTTTTTTTCAATTAGTTGTTTTCCTTCGCCAAAAACTTACAGTAAGTTGAAAAATGTTTTACGAAAAGCAACAGTCAGCGGTGTACCGGCAGGTAGTGCCAGAGAATTTTGTTTATTATTACCAGGAAGCGGGTAAATTTATGGCTTTTGATGCTTGATTTTGGGACAGAAAATTCGGTCAAAAAGCTGTTAGAAATGTGCTTTTTGACCAAAAATCGGGAAATTTACTCTGAACGAAGCGACTTTGTAGGGTCCATCAGGGCCGCTTTCACAGACTGAAATGAGACGGTAAGCAATGCAACTGCAACAGACAGAATTCCTGCCAGGGCAAACATCCACCATGAAATATCAATTCTGTACTCAAAACTTTGCAGCCACTGACTCATTCCGTACCATGCCACAGGAACAGAAATAAAAATGGCAATTACGATCAGTTTGAGAAAATCTTTGGAAAGAAGACTCACAATGCTCGCCACAGATGCGCCAAGCACCTTGCGCACGCCGATTTCTTTGTTTCTTTGTTCGGCTGTAAATGTCGCCAGACCGAATAATCCCAAACAGGAAACGAAGATGGTCAAAGCCGAAAATACACCCAGAATTTGGCCGGTTTTCTGTTCAGCAGCATAAGTTTCATTGATCCTGTCATCCATAAAAGAATACGTAAATGGCATTTCCGGTTTAAATTCATCCCATTTGCTTTTCATTTTGGAAAGTAATCCCTCGATATTTTTGGTTTTTATTTTAACGATCATGCCTCCGCCATCATCCTTCAACACCATTGCAAGAGGATTTATACGTTCGTGCAAAGAGCGGAAGTGGAAATCTTTTACCACGCCAATCACGCGATACGTGTGTTTGGTGCCATCATTGCTCGTATTGCTAATGGTGTGGTCCAGCGCGTCATTAGTCCATCCCAGCATTTTTACAGCCGTTTCGTTTAATATCACACCTGACGAATCGTTTCCAAACTCTTTTGAAAAATTGCGGCCAGCTGCCATTTCCATACCCAACGTGGGAATGTAGTTGACATCGACGTCGTAACGGAGTGTTTTCAAAAGTTGGGTAGTTTTATTTTCCGGATAGATCGTAAAGTTGTTATTGTTGGACGGCCCAGCCGGAATATAACCTGACGAACTCACATGAAGTACACCTGGATCCCGAAGAATCTCGTCACGGAATATTTCCTGATTTTTGCCTAATGGCCACGTAGTCAATACCAAAACCTGCTCTTTATCGTATCCCAGTTTTTTATTCTGGATAAATTTGAGCTGCTGATAAATAACAATTGTCCCGGCGATCAGGGTAATAGATATAAAAAACTGAACGATTACCAATCCGCTGCGAAGATCAATGCTGCCTTTTTCGGATGTGAATTTTCCTTTAAGAATGGATATGGGCTTAAACGACGAAAGATAAAATGCAGGATAACTCCCAGCCAACACACCAACGACCAAACCAAAAAGAATCAGACCCGGAATCAGAGATGGAACGGCGTCGATTTGCAGGGTTAAATCTTTTCCTGATAAGCTGTTAAACAGAGGCAAAGCAATAAGCCCAAAAATTATTGCCAGCACAAGCGCAATCGAGGTCAGCAGCACGGATTCCAGCAGAAACTGCCAGACCAGTTCTGTTTTAGCAGATCCCATCACTTTTCTTACGCCTACCTCACGCGCACGTTTGGAAGCTCCTGCCGTGGAAAGGTTCATGAAATTAATGCAGGCAATAAGCAGCATAATGATT
>Ga0247803_1001116_pt1 | contig 14182 bp, 14 predicted proteins | sample UWRJL014104B1_FD_180928 | JGI IMG/M metagenome (GOLD analysis project Ga0247803, IMG submission 180928) | Plant litter microbial communities from Arlington Agricultural Research Station in Wisconsin, United States - UWRJ-L014-104B-1 | ecosystem: Environmental > Terrestrial > Plant litter >...
CTGGAGGTCGTATGACATCTTCGCCCGTCAGAAGATGTCCACATTCAAATCCTCTCGGCCCGCCGTCATCGAACTTGCCGCACGCTACAAGGACATCGTCAACGAGCTCGAATCGAAGCACACCATAACAGGCGCGAAGACACAGGAGGAGATGGACGAGGCTGCCAAGATCTTATTTATCGAAATGTGTGAGATCTGTCTGTGGGGAAATGCTACCGATTTGTCGCTCTTGACGAACCTCACCTATGCTGACATTCAGAAGCTGCAAGGCTCTGAGGCACGAAAGGCATCGGAGAAGAATATCCTCGTCAACGATCTGGAGAAGGCGTTCAAGATCTTGTCAGATGCACAAAAGTCGGGAAAGAAGGAGCGCAGAGTCGACATCGTACTTGACAATGCCGGCTTCGAGCTGTACGTTGACTTGATTCTGGCTGGCTATCTTCTCGCTTCCGGCCTCGCCACCACTATCATTTTCCATCCCAAGTCGATACCCTGGTTCGTCTCGGATGTGCTGCCCCAGGATTTTGCTTCGCTCATCTACACACTTGCGGATCCCCAGACGTTCTACTCCGCGCTCTCGGAAGAAGATAAGCAGGCTGGAAAGACATCCGTTCCGCTCTCCAACGCAGAGGAAGAGAATCTCAAGTTTCTCTTTCAAAATTGGAGTACCAGCCACGCTGAAGGTCAGCTCGTCCTCCGACCGAACACTTTCTGGACAGCAGGCGGCAGCTTCTGGCGGTTACCAAAGACCGAGCCAGAGCTGTACGAGGATCTAAAGGAGAGCGAGCTTGTTATCTTCAAGGGCGATTTGAACTACAGGAAGTTGACTGCTGATGTAAGCTACAATCACTCAGTCGCGGAACTTATGACTAACGGTGATAGGCGACATGGTCAGCTACGACTCCTTTCACGGAAGCGATCGGACCGCTTGGACCCGGCTCCGGCGTGCGCGTGCTTGCACTCAGGACTTGCAAAGCAGACGTCGTGGTCGGTCTCCCTGAGGGTGAGGATGAGCGGATCAAAGCGATTGAAGGTGGCGGCGGCAATAGCGGCGCGAGGAAGTGGGCGTGGAGCGGGAAGTGGGCTGTAGTACAGTTCTCGGACGGTAAGGCTTGAGTCATTATGTTTATGATTCGGGTCAATCTAGACCTGTATCTCATTTATGCAGGAGAATACAAAGAAGAAACTATTACCATAGAGCATAGACAGTGTCAATGTCATCTACTGAAGTTACTAGGGTCCATTATGTTCCCACAGACTCTACCACTCCTCGTACTCATGGTTTCACAGGCGTGAATGCCCAGCTTTGCCACTTGCACCACTTTGCCTCTTCCTGCTGATCAGCACCCACAAACTAGTGGAATGAAAGGGGAGTACGCACAGTCAGAACCGGCGCTCTTCACTCACTTCGAGTCCTTCAATGACTAAGAATACTGCTATCTGCGGGTCTTCATGCACAGGAAACAGCGGTGGCGTAGCCGAGAGCTCACGTTTGGGTATAACCCCGCGAAGCCAATCTGGAGGACTCACATCCCCCATTGTTTAGATGAACAAGTTACCCAATCTCGCAAGATGAGACCCATTTAATACCCTTCGACTACGAGACAGATGAGCAGACTGAAAGACTGTGTGGCTTCGTATCGCAAACGGAATGGCCGAGGTGATGAGTGGGAGGGCGGGAGGACAAAACAACAGCACGCAGCACTCTGCTCATATATATACTATAATCTCCACTTTAATCATATATGCTGACAAAGGTAAAGAAACGGAAACTATGACAGTTCAACATTAGTAGAGCCCATTCTTGATATCCTCCGCAATCCTCTTCAGTTCATCGATACTGGGCGGGTTATTGCGTCCCGACGTTTTGGCTCCGCTCGACCCCGTATCGTCCGTATCATCATCCTCCATCATTAGCGCAAAGCTGTCTTTGCGTTTGTGGCTCTTCTTCCAGTTCCATGACGAGGGCTTGCGTCGTGCAGATGCATTTTGAGGAGGCCTGTCAAGCGTGATATCCGCAAAATCATTATTAGGCTGACGCGGTTCGAAGATGATGGGCGTCTTGGGCATAGTTGACTCTGAGAGCTCGAGTTTTCCGCGTTTGGAGACATTGACAAATTTGAATTCGGTGGGTGTACGAATGGGTTCGATCGGCTTGGACGCGATGCTGAGGCCTTGAAGATCTAAGTCTTATCAGTATGATAGCAAAGTTATGCGAGACGTATGCCGTAAGCTTACCGTTGAGAAGTCTAGTTCCGTCCGGCTCAAACCCCTGCCATCTCTTGCGGTGCTTCGTCGCCCAAAGAAATTTCTGAGCTTCGAGCTCGAAGGAGTATTTTGTAAAACCGGTGACAGGCGTGGACCGCAACGTCTTGATGAGTCCAACTGTTTCGGGTAAGATCATGACATAGGGACCTCGCTTTACTAGGACAATCTCCATTCGCTTCAGCTCTCGCTTTCCGTTAGTATGACCATCGTCCTGCCTCGACGAGCTCCGACTTGGTGCTTGTCGTCCCCTGCTTTTGCTCCTACTCCTCAGTCGTGACAAACTCCGCTTGCGCAGAGAGCCTGTTCTGCTCAAGCTACCGGAACGTCCACGCGACTCCAGCTCTATCTCTGGACATGCCATGACGAGCCCCATGACAGCCTCCACGCACAAGCGTACACCGGTCGCATCGTCTTGCTCCTTCTTCAGGCTCTTGATTTTCCAGCTTCCACCTCCCTTGCCATCGCTGCCGTCCATCCAGTCGTCTTCGTCCCGACCACGGTGACCACTATTCTCGCAGCTAGGAACAGGTAGGCGGAGGTGGAGCCTGGAGAGATTTCGAAGAGTGTCCTTGATCATCTTTGGGGGATCTTGAATCCAGAATTTTTGCTGTTTCTTCAGATTCTCGTTAATCGTAGACGAGACCTTCGAGTGATAGATCTGCTGAAGGTCGACCACGAAGTCGCATTTGCGATAGAAGACATCTAGGGCAACTTCGCGCATCTGATGGGAGACGAAAAAGATCGGATGCTTGAGAATCAGTTGGATGTCGATGTAGTCCAGTCCAGCCCGGTGGTAACGATATTGCATGTGACGATTCTCCGAATTTTGGGGCCCGATGGAGACCGTTAACGGTAGGCAGAGCGTATATGACAAAACATGCTCGAGCAAGGACAGCGGCAATGTGGACAACTTGGGTAATTCGAATCTTTCTTCTAGACACGAATCGAGAGTTTTGGTGTACTGCAGCGAAGAGTGCGACGCATAGGCGGTCGGTGCTGATTGCGCATTTGAGAGTACTGACGATGGTGCGGTTGAAGCACTCGATGCCGACGAGACAGTAGAGGCGCTAGAGTTTGCTCTTGAAAGAGGAGTGATTGCTGAGTCTGACCGATCGGAAGTACGTGTTGATGGTCGACTCCAGGGCCATTTGCGCGACGACTCTCCGGACGAAAGACTTCGGACAGATATGATCTCTTCTTTGACCTCCGGTAAGGGAACACGCCGCGCAAGGGGTCGACGCGGAATCGTGTTATGTTGAGGAAGTTGCGGGACCGGTTTGTTCGAGCGAGTAGGGTTGACGTGTTTGGGTGGCGGAGGTGCGAAAGTAGAGAAGTCAACGCTCATGCGAGAGCTGGGAAGGTCCAGTGATAATGGAGAGAATGAAAGTATTTGCGCCATGTTGGCTATTATTGTAAGAGCGTAGTGCGAAGGTCAACTTCGTAATGTGTCGTCAAAGTTTCCATATAAACATTAGAATCCAGAGAGATCAACCCTCGGAAGGAAAGGAGCAAAAGAACGACCCGTAAAAGAGTGTGGGGTGGAAAGATCGGAGTTAATGAGGTCTAAATCATTGCGGGCACCCTCCAGATAGACTCAGTGTCCCAGTTTCTCCCAAAGCTTGTTGTTAAAACGAATCCCAAGGTTTCTTCTGGTGTCAGAGTGGTGCCACTGTCAAGTAGATATCCTTCTAACCGAATGCTAGTCGCTAGCAATTAAGCTCTCCGAGCTATGGCATTCGCCAGGACTCATGTCCACGACTTTGTTATGCGATAGATCTAAAGCAGTTAGTAGAACGGCTTCGACCAGTAGGAAGGGATGGTGAGCGTGCACGACTTCGGTGCGCCAAGCCAGGTGGGACGACGTAGGAACATAGGCTTTGGCTCCCGGCGAATGATATAGTGTGGGGGTGGGGGTCTCTGGTGCCTCAGACAATAGGCGAGACATGGATCGAACAAACCTGAGGTATCACTAATAAAAAAGCATGGGTTTCAAAGAGGACCAAACCCTGCGCGCGCTCGCGAGACAGCCAACTGGGGTTGTACAGCTGGTCTCGGTTGTATCTTGCACACGCGTCAGATGTAGCAAAGTAAAATAGCGGTCCTTTGCAGAAGGTGGTATCTCATGGTTTCTCCATGTGCACTGAAAGACGCTGATATCTGGGATGTCGACGAGGTCTTCTAAGCTGCAGAACGGAAGTGCCGACGCGGAGTGTTTCATCGGGGCTAGACCACCCAAGCGTTAGGTATCATGCATACGTTCCCGGCAACACAGGATTGAAACGCCGCATCTGCAAGGGCTTATGTCGAATTGGCGATAATGTTGAGGAAAGGTGTGACGACGTCACAACATTTCAAGGAGAAGAGGACGTCACGGCCCTACAACCCGTGCTAGTCTTTGGTAGGAATAGTCGGCTACAGAAGCCGCGGTGCACCGCCGTCGTTCTTTTCACGGCGATAAGATTGCGCAATGTCTCTACAGCGTTTTGAATTCGAGGGCGGCCGTTCCGTCCTGTTGCTGATTGTGTTGGGCCCACCACGCGACTTGTCGGTGTAGGACTTCCCGACACGACTTGTTTCCGACCTTACTCCAACATTTCTCCCATCGCTATTCTGTCCAGCCCGAGCAGGTACTACATTCGGTACGGGCTAAAGTAATGTGAGTATAGCATCTGCTTGCACGTCTTCACCAGCTAGGCGACTATGTGTGCGCTAGGTGATAGGTCCAACAAGGTGAAGACATACGACGTACGAACGTGGGGAGAGCTTACCAGTATTTTGAAAGAAGAACCATTCACGGTGGAAAGGGGTTGAAGATGATGAGCGTTCGAATAGCAAGACAGCAAGTAACTAGCAGCTTCAAGCCTGCGCTAAAGCTCAAAAGAGAGCAATGCACAGCAGATCCGACACAGCAAAAGGAAGTCGTGAGGTTTATCACATGGGTACTATTACAACTCTAAACTACTGATTCCCCCTAAATCTGACCATACTTCGCACGACTCCACCACTTCATTGCTTGAGCGTGATTGTCCCAAAGTTCGGATCCGCAGCAAACACATCCTTCAAGGCGATCAACTCATCGACGTCCCAGCTCGAAAAGAGGAATCTGCCTTTCAGAAACTCTGCCTCGGCGCTCGCAAGCCATACCGCAAAACCCTGCGGCAAGCTTATATCGTCGAATGAGAATATCTCGCGAATGCTCTCCGGTAGCGTACTTGCCGCACCTGGTGTCCAGATCGCGCCCGGGTGGAAACTGTGGATACGGATCGGCTGGCCTTCAATGAGGTCAACTTCGATTTGCAGGGTCTTCATGGCCCGTGTGAACGCAAGCTTGGTGGTCGAATAAGGCCCTTGACCAGACAAATCGAAATACGCCGCAATGGAAGAGATATCTAGTATCGTCTTTTTATGCTTGGGTGTGGGAACCGAGGACACGTCTTTTTTGACACCGCCCAATGTAGTAAACGGGATGCCGGGGATTTCTGGCGCGAGAAAAGCCCGCACGAGGTTTAGGTTTCCTATCACGTTCGTTTCGAAAGCTTCGCGATACACCGCGGTATCGAACTCAAGGGAAGTTTTGCCTTGTGCTAGATTTGCGGCACTCAGGATCAGAATGTCGGCATCGACTACTTCGTCACCGTTTTTTTGGCCCTCGTTCAACCGCGCGCGAATGGTGTTGAAAACCTTTTCCGAAGCGATGGTGTCTTTCATATCGAGTAGGTAGGTCCAGATCTCAGTTCTCCGTTCGGTAGCCTCATTCTCGTAACTGAGTTTTGAGGCGGCTTCGTCCAAAGCTTCCTGACGGCGGGCGAGAATGATTACTCGAGCAGCACCGGCAATACAAAAGCCTTGCGCAATGGCGAAGCCAATACCGCCCGCACCACCTGAAATGATGATGGTCTTCCCGGCGGCAGAGAGTTTGGGGTTGGCGGGATCGATCGAAGGATAAGCGGCTTTGTGGACAGTTTTGGTGAGTTGAGGAACATCCATTGTGGTAGAGATATTAGCAATGGAAGATGGTGTATGGTTGATAGAATTGGTAGAATTGGTAGAGATGGTAGATGTGGTAGAGATGGTAGAGATGGTAGATGTGGTAGAGATGGTAGAGATGGTAGAGGTGGTAGAGATGGTAGAGGGTAGAGGTTGTAGAAGTGGTAGACAGATGGTAAAAATGGTAGAGTGAGCTGCGGTGTTTGTCGCTATCTGTCTTCGGGCTTCGAGCTCCGTTTATATTTTACCATATGGCCTCCCAACCTGCTTTCACGACTACTATGACAGTGCTAGAGCCCAGAAGGCATTCTTAGTAAGTACGTGCGGAGCACCGAGGGCGGTATTAGCGACCAGTGACTCCTGTTCCCGAAATTTGGGACTGCTCATGTACGGTACGCGGGGCACCGAGTTGCATTGTGATGACTGTCCAGGACTCTCCCTTCAGGAATGTGTGTTAGATTTCCATTTCATTCCGCACTCCGCACTCCGCCAGTACGCGGATTTCCGGGTTGCATAGTGATGACTAACGATCGCTAATACCGCAAACCTTCGATCGACCCTAGCAAGCGCACGTGCAAGAAGCGAAACAACTACAGTACATAAGGTATTGAACGATCGGTATGAATCAACCTAATCGCTACAGACAAACAAACAGCGTCTCTGAAGCGACCCAGCCCCATCTCTAACAATATCCCCAAAACCGACCAAGTCTCGGTATTTCGCTATCTACCATGGAGAAGTTCATGATCTATGGAGCTACAGGCTATACTGGTCGACTCGCGTGCGATCACGCGAAGAGTCTCGGCCTTGACTTTGTTATCGCTGGAAGAACGGAGGACAAGATCAAGGATCTCGCATCCTCGCTTGGAGTTTCGTACCGCATATTCAGCATTGAGGATACCGACAGCCTCGCCTTAGCTCTTAAAGAAGTACGTGTTCTTCTCAATTGTGCCGGTCCATTTGCACGCACTGCCAAACCCTTCATCGAAGCGTGCATACAAACCGGTGTGCACTATCTCGACATCTCAGCCGAACTCGACAGCTACCAGCTCGCAGAGAAGTGGAACGACCAAGCAACCCTGAAAAACGTCATGCTGTTACCCGGATGCGGCGGCAGTGTGGCCATGTTGGGGTGTTTAGTTGGCAGCATCATCGAGGAGTGCAGCTCACCTTCTAGCATCGACGTCGCACTCCATGTTGCTGGTTCTATGTCCCGCGGGTCAGCTATCAGCGCAGCGGAAAACATCTCGACGGAATGTTTTCAGCGACTGCAGGGATCTTTGGTGTCACAGGATCCTGGTAGCACGAGAGACTTCGACTTTGACGACGGCAGAGGCGAATTGAGTTGTTTTCCGATAACGCTACCAGAGCTGATCACGATTGGAAAATCGACCGGAATCGCCAATGTCAGGACATACGTCCACGCATCAGACGCTGCCTTTCCGACTGGTGACATATCACTTTTGCCAGACGGCCCCAGTGCTGAGCAACGAATGGCGAGTCCCTATCATGCCTCTGCAGCTGTCACCTCATCGGATGGTACTGTCCGACGTGCCGCTCTACACACGGTGAATGGATATACGTTTACGCCTATCGCCTCTGTGGAGGCTGCCAGACGAGTGCTCGGTGGTCAATTTCGATCTGGTTTTCAGACGCCGGCTGACGTTTTCGGCTATACCTTTGTAGAGTCAATCGCCGGTTCTAGCATAAAGCACATGTAGACTTCTTTAAATCCCATCATCATCATCATCATCATCATCATCATCATCATCATCATCATTAAAAGCACAAAAATTAGAACAGTACTCATTTTATACAAACAAACAGCATGTAGTCCCGATCTGAGTACTATACCAGAGCTGACACATTATCCGACGATTGACGCGGCAACAACGTTCAGCTCACCATTGATAATCGTATCCCCAAAAGAGCGATGTCCTCTGTCGTTTTACAGCTAGGGTACCGTCTGCTCAACATACTGCCACATGTCAAAGAAGTCGGCCTTAAATCTATTCTCTATTGCAACGGCGGTGTTAGTTTGGATACAGAATCCATAGAATGGAGATATGGGAAATTGACAAAAAGCAACTCACGGTCTTCTGTGGTTGGAAACTTCAAATATACCGTAGACTGGCCGCCGTCCCGATACGCAATATTCAGCGGTCCAATCGTGGTGACCTGACCACCGCTCACAGCTCCTGGTTCGAGTGTCGCTATACGCGTGTCATAACAGACTGCTATCTCATCAGAGAATTGTCCCAAACCTTGTCAATCAAGGTGCTGCGTCAACATACAAGAGAAATGCTTTTCGACTAAGTTCGAAAACGTCTTATCCATCTCTCCAAAGACCACATCGAAAGACACGAAGCTTCGCTTCCCTGCCACAATCGGTATCAATGCAATCTTCGCCAGTCGGAACTCTCGCACGTCACGAGGGATTTGCTCTCGATGAACACCATTGGCATCTCTTCTCAGAGGGCAGTAGATGTCCACCAGGAACTTCTTAATCTTGTTGTTCTCATTATCAATCGGGCTTGTCCATGTAGGCGTCTTCGTTCGATTGAGTGGCGGGGAACGTAGTGGACTGTGAGGGCTGGGGACCAACGTTGTTGCGGACCCGACGGATGTAGATGTACCGTTTGCACTACTACTCCATCCTGCGTTTGGGGAGTGTCTTGTCGAGGAAGGCGGCGGGTGTGGAGTGACTGGGGACCACCTTGTAGTGTTAACGTTCGGCAACCCGTAAACTGGGGGCACAGGGCTCGCGGGTAGCTCAGTCGGCGATCGATCTGACATATTGCTGAGTTCGGCGGGCGGATAGTATGCGCATCTACTTTCAGTAGCATTTCCAGCAGGTCTACATCAGTTCAGTCACCTTGAACTTTAATTATGAATCCATATGATCTTACTCGATAGAATCTCCACTTCCAAGCTCATGCACTTGCCTGTGAATCTGCGCTGTGCTCGGATTCAGTTGGGAAGGCGTCGGGACACTTTGTGCATAGACTACCGGAGTCGGACTTGCGACTGCTGACGCACACGCGTAACCCGGGACAGGACTCTGGACATACTCGACAGGATTGATCGAGTATGATGGGGAAGGGTTATACGTTGGTCCGAAACATCCGTACTCAACGGGATTGGTTAAATAAGACGGTTCTTGTTTGTTCAGTACACGAAAGCCTTGGACCGGAACTGTGGTCGCATCCTGACGCGCTTTGAATAGCTTTTTGAACATGGTGAGTTGATACGCTGTGAGGATTGAGGGATGTACATGGAGGAGACGGAAGGCCCCGCACCTTTTGAGCGTTGATCAGGCTCTGGGCAGCTGAAGAGCAGCACAGCCACAAAACGCCTCGTTCTGCACCTACATATCGATTGCCCTATCTTGCCCCAGCCTCTCTAGTTCTCCTGTGGCATTGCTCGTATTGTTGCATGTCTGCGTTCTGTGGATGCGACTTCGCACTTCTTGGTGTCGACCTCTTCGGTAACTGTCGGAAGAGGTCCGTCGGCGAATGAAAGTGAAAAAGTGAGGAAGTAATAATCTAAGTCGATGGTTTGGCGTTCCCCGGGGTGTTGGCCCTCAGTGGCGGCCCCACTCGCGAATCGCTGGATCAGTCTCGATCGTCCTCGCCTGCAGCAATCGGCATACGGGTTTCCACAAGTGCTCACAGTCCATTAAATTAGTACATCCGTAGTTGCAGCACTGTTTGTCCTATTAGTCAGAGAGTTGATGAACCGCAATTTGAAAATGACACGATCACATGTATCCATGTAAGCTCCTACCTCCACAGACGCTATCCATCTTAGTTTTTATGCGCTGCTTGTATCCGATCACCGTTCAATCTGTACCTGGACTCCTATAAACAAACCTGAGACTCGCGTTCACACGTCATATGCTCTACTACTTACCCCGAGTTTCGTATCGCAACGACTTTCCGAGACTCACGCATTTAAAGGGTCTTGCGAGCCCTGGCGATGGGGCACACAGAGACTGAGTGATAGCCCAAGCTATGTGTGGGAAGCGATCCTGAGTTGGAGCTGGAGCATGGACGTGGAATGGTGTAGAAGTTCAATTACTTCAGATTCACTTACGTTCCCCATAGATGCTAATAGCGCGATTGTAATATGATACATAATCACATCTTGAGATCTACTAGCTATTTGTTGCATAAAAATGTCTCAAGATAGTTCTTGTTAAGCTCTGCCCACTCTAGAGGTAGAATGTAGAGGTGTAAATGTCTTATATAGGGAGTAGTCTAATGCATACAACCAAAGGATGTTAAATAACAAGATCTCCTAACCGACCCGCTGTCTGTCGTGTTACTGTTTTAAGAAGACTGTTATACGCATTCCTGTGTTTAGTAACTATGCCTTCTAACAAGCTAAGCTTTATCTAGATCTATTTGCTCCCTCTCTTTGTGGCATAACCACTAAAGTAGAGACAATATTCTAGTCTGTAGACTTTACATCGCGCTAAATGCTAACAAAGCTATGCTGTTAATCACGCTGCCTATTATAGTATTATGCTTGCGCCCACCCACCCGCGACCGTACGTTCCTAGCCACTTGTTCCCTCTCCACAATGTCTGCCTGCTACAATATCTCTTCATTCCTAGACTAGGCAAAGAGGAGATTGCGCAAAGCGGCTAGATTTACTAGCCTCAAGGATTTAGAAAACAAAAACGCTTCGCAAGAGGTCGCGCCACAATCTCTTAACGTTGAGACTACTAAGAGAGCTCTGATAAAAATCTAGCCATAATTTCTTAAAGTTCACGTCGGAGCAATGGTCGTATTGAGTCTTATCGCGCATAGCTATGAGCGAATTCATCGCTGACTAACCGCTTAGTTTTTCTTTTGAATACCTTCTGGAGAAGCCAATGGCCGAGCAACGCTTTACAGAGCAACCGACTTTCTGAATCAAGCTCTTCCTCTAGTGGTACAATGATGTAGAAGACGAGAGCAAAATCGAGCTTGATATCCGTTGATAGTAGGTGAAGGTCAACGACTCCAATAGGTCTAAGTCTATTATGTTCTCGGTTGTACTTGGTAAATACTGTATGACAACACAGGATGGATTCCTATATATGCAATGCTACTGCAGTGGGGCTTGTGGTTCAATCTCGCAAAGTTTCTGTTAGCACAGAATCGAATGATCCCGTAGCGTCATGTCCTATTATCTCAGTGAGTTGAATTTACAATAGCTCACGCGGTGGATTGCACAGAGTACACAGATTAACTGCAAGAAGACCAAGGGTATGGCAGAACAATGTCCGGTCTCAACTGGGGTATGAGATTGCCGTAGATTTTGAACAAGTATGCATATCCTTACCGCCTAAAGTATATCCTCAGCGACTCTATCCAATGTCCATGTGCACTGGTGCCCTAGTATCTATGATCGCCTAGTTTGCGCGCTGGTCCCAAGCCATTATTTGAAGTGCTCTGTATTAGATCTCATGGGTAGACTCACCCGTTGCTTCGGCTCGTCCTGTTGAACGTGCGTGTGTATGACTTGCTGGTTGTATCCATCGTACCCAACCACCGAGTAATGGGAAGTGGGGCCACTGGAACTCGTATGGGTCATATTACTATCCGCTGTTAGCAGCTAAATCGTCATTTGGGAGGCTACTCGCTTGATCGAGATCTGTGTGATTTTGTGCAGGTCTTCGTCTTTGGACAATTTTTCATTGTTGATCGCTCGTTGAATTGTTTCCATAGCCTCCTGCCCTCCTGCTAATAGGCTTGCTCGGTTGCACTAGAAACGCGTAAGCTTGGTCCTGATGTTGCAAGAACAGCATTGATAGTTCTGCCGAGCTTGGTCGTGACGGTCCCAATTGCTGACGTTGTAACCAAAGTCAAGTATAACAAACTAAAGAGGGGCGAGGGTAGATCAACAGACGCTTGGAGTGTCTATGCCGAGTAGTAGGCTCTAGAAGGTTGTATGAGTTTTGGGTGTGGATATCTTATATGCTTTCATCCACTCGCGCAGCATTTAGGATGGAATTAAATCCTTTCAGTATGTCCAATCAAGTTGAGAGTAACATGTGCAGATAGGCGCGTAAATGTCTCGAAACACTGCCTAGGCGCTTACATATGGCGGAGTTGATCCCATCCGCAATGCGCTTCACAAACGCGGAAGACTACGCAATGCTAGACAGGGCCTGCTTTTAGCATTGAAGCTAGCTACTTAGGGGCGTTTACCCGTGTGCGGCTGCGGGCGTGGGCGCCGTGCACAGACCTCGTCTGTTTTGATTGCGAACTCTAACTTTGCGATCACCACTTCCAAATGGCGCTGCATCTAGGGCAGATTCTGCGTGGAGCTAGGTGGAACTACCTTCTTGTCGAAGATCTCGGCAACAAGTCCTCGAACTCCAGCGTTTTTAAAGCCAGGATCTTGCCGCGGGTCCCAACTCGACCTCCCGGGCAATGGTCAGTTCATGATAAGTGTTATGGGGACTATAGCTAAGTTATGCTTCAGGGCCGTCATCAAAATAACTTCTGGGCAGAGCGGTTCGGAAATGCTAAAGCGGGAGCACGAGTGCTACCAGAACCCCGCTGTCCAATCGTCATGGCATTTGCGAGCCCTTTACGATGCTATCGATGTTCATGGACCAGCAGCAACTAGCGCATCATATTGCCTGGCATTCGAATGGATGGATTGCACTTTGAAAGATTTGTCTTTTAAAGCGCATGGGCAAAGTCGTGTATTGCACAAGAGCATATCCAAGGCAGTGTTAGAAGCGCTTGACGTTTTGAAGTCACAACATCTCGTTCACACAGGTATGCATCACTGACTGTAGATTGTTTGGCCGCAAACCTGACAAGTAGGTCAGACATCAAAAATGACAACATCCTCATCTCTGGCATCGATGGACACATTCCAACAGTTAAACTAGGAGATCTAGGGCTAGGTCGTCGGCCTTTCCCGATGGCTGATAATCGTGCTGACGTTAATTAGTGCGTTCGGAGGGTTTCCACGACTATCCCGTGCAGCCCTTCGCAATGCGCGCCCCCGAGGTCTGATCAGGAAAGGGCTGCTTCCATCGCTCAGACATGTGGGCTTTTGCTGTCACGGTAAGCTGTCCCATTGCGATTGCTTGTGTAGGGATTGATAAAAGTAGCTTTTTGATTGGATCTCGCCTTGTGTCTTTGGCGTAAACGATATGCCTCAAGGTCACTGGCCGCAACCATGGGCAATGGCAAAGCTCCTACGACTATTTCCTGGCTCCGTAACGAATCATCCCACTGACTCCAATTACCAAGGGTACTTCAGAATTGCCCAGTTGATCGAGAAGTCAGGGGTCGACGAAAGCACACTGCCAAAGTGTTTTGAAACACTATCATTTGAGGAAGAGCTAAAAGAACTTAATACCTCACCGGCGCTTGTGGATTTCCTCCGTTACCTGCTCGTCGCGAACCCCACCCAAAGGCCCACTGCTGACGAAGCGCTCAGATCGCAGCAATTCCAAAGCCTTGCCTAGATGAAACCATAACTATATGTTCTAAATAGGAGAAGTATTGTCTTCACAGCGATACGAATCAGATCTACCAATCAAATCCCCGTTCCAATCTTGTGTGTATGTACATGCTTAGCGCTCAAGGTATAAAGCAGATACAAAAAAAGTTTCACTACTGTGCCGAAGCCATGCACTGTCTTATCGGCGAAGATTCGCGTGGCTCGCCGACACATAAGTTGATGCACATGTATGTTTCTTCGGTGAAGCTTGGCATGGCACGTTGATTTTGTTGAGTCTTGCACGGGGTCAAATGCCGAGCGGAAATGCAGCAACTAGGCGAGAGTCGGAATTGTTTGAGTTTATATATTGAATATTCCACTAATTCCGATACATACAACCATAGAACGTTGAAAACAAGGCTTCCCGTTCGCTCAGCCATATTTAAGCAGCGTATCGGCGGATTAGTAGTTA
>Ga0247803_1001117_pt1 | contig 14179 bp, 9 predicted proteins | sample UWRJL014104B1_FD_180928 | JGI IMG/M metagenome (GOLD analysis project Ga0247803, IMG submission 180928) | Plant litter microbial communities from Arlington Agricultural Research Station in Wisconsin, United States - UWRJ-L014-104B-1 | ecosystem: Environmental > Terrestrial > Plant litter >...
ACCTCAATTTGTTAAGTATAAAATCTCTGATGGCAGGGGCTTTTTCTCTGTCAGCTTTAAGAAGTGCCTGCGTTAACTCTCCTTTATTCAATTCAGTACAAAAGGCTGCTGTGCCAAGCTGCTGTCTCCAGGATTCGGCAAGACTTCCACCGTCAACGGTATCAAAGCCTATTTGATCAACGAGTTGACTGACTGCTTTTTTATGTTCTTGGTTATCTCCAGCTATGGAAATTGCTATGCGATCCTCTGTGCCCGTTGCTTTGCCCTTGTTTTCTAGTGTATATCCCAGTACATCGTTAAACACCTTAACAAGCGGACGGCCAAGCATTTCAGAAATGTAAATGCTTTCGGGTATGTGTTCTAGTTCGGAAATTTCACCATCTCTTGGAGGAGAATAGTTTGAAGTATCCATTATTACTACATCCTGAGGTACCTCTTTTAATAAATCCTTAGGTAAGTTTTTATACGCATTGAAGGGAATAGAGAAGAGGATGGCATCGACGGCTTTCACCACATCCTGTATGGTTGCCGCAGTCGCTCCCAAACCGGCAGCTATTTTTTCCAATTCAGGCATTGCCCTGGTATTGGTTACTTTTACCCGGTGTCCAGCTTTAATTAATTTTACTGCTAAAATGCTTCCCAGTGGGCCTGTTCCTACGATTCCTATATTCATGATTTTATATTTATTTAACTTATTATCCAGTTACTTTCTTCTAAAAATTTATGATGCAACAGAATTGCTCTCGGTAAATACTATCCTGAATGGTGGTTGGTGCTTCCGATAATTCCAATTTTACTTTTCAGTGGCTTAGGGAGAATTTTGTGCTTAGCTCCTAAATCGGGTGGCATCCTAGATTTGTCTGAAAGCTGGTCTCGGCAATTCCAAATTTCCTCTCAGCGTATTAGCTTCGTACTCCGTCCGGAAAATTCCGCGCTGCTGCAAAATGGGCACAACTAGATCTATAAAATCCCTTAACCCATGGGGGTGATCCTGGCGGACAATCAACATATCTATAGCTCCCTGCTCATACCAGTGTTGTACCTGATCAGCAACCTTTTCGGCTGAACCAAAAAATAGCGGACGAGGGAGACTGTTTTGGGGAATCAGTCGCAGCAGTTCCAAATATTTTTCCCTGGCTTCCTGTTCGGTTCTGCCAACGATCGGATTTTGTGAAACTGCCACGATAAAGTCTTCTGGTCTTCTGTTTTTTTTGACTAATTGCCGTCTTAATTCGTTGGCAATTGACACTGCTTCCTCCACGGTATTGCCATGAGTAAATACGCCATCTGTATAACTGGTGGCGTGATCGATAAACTTTTGCGACATACCTGCTGTGTACAGCACCGGTCGTCCCTGAACGGAACGGCTAAGGTTTAATGGCCCTTCAACCGAAAAATATGCTCCCTGGTAATTCACCTTGTGCATTTTGGTCGGGTTCAGAAATATGCCTCTTTCCTTATCCCGGATAAAAGCATCATCTTCATAGGTGTCCCACAGCCCCAATACGATTTCCATAAATTCTTTATTCATAGGATATTGATCCGACTTGCGCAGATGACTGCGGCTGAAATTGACCATGCCGCCGGGGTTGGAAGTAATTGCATTTAAGGAGGCCCGGCCTTTGCTTATTTTATCCAGCGAAAGGATTTGTCGGGCCACGTTATAGGGATCGGCATAGGAAGTGGAAACGGTAGCCGACAGCCCTATTTTTTGGGTATGCATACTTAGGGCAGACATAATTGAAACGCCCTCGAACATACTCAGGTAATGCGGAATATTACCAGGGCCTACATGGCTTACGTCTACCAGAAAGAGCGTATCGAACTTTGCTGATTCCGCCAACTTTGCCTGTTGGATATAAAAATCGATATTTTCACTGGCATCAGCAGGCATATCGGGATGCTGCCAGCCCACAAAATTCCAGCCGGGACCATCAATATTGGCCGCAAGCTTTAACTTTTTTCGCGTCTTCATTAATTCATTTCTGTATTTATTTCCTTCATAATCTCTGCAAATAAACGGGCAGATTTTATCCGGTCGTTTATGTCATACATGGTGGATACCGTTATCAATTCCTGCACACCTGTCTCTGCGAGAAAAGTCTTAATCTTGTTCTTGACGGTCTGCCTGCTTCCTACGAAAGAATATTTAAGCATTTGGTTCAGTGTAGGATGTTGAAACATTTCCTTTAACTCGCCGGTCATTTCAGTAGGTGGCTGCAATAAATCTCTGGCTCCGGTTAACACTCCCCAAAACATACTGATTAGGCTGGTGAACAATTTTTCAGCTTCTTGATCTGTATCTGCAACAAAGACATTTACCCCGGCGATGGTGTAGGGCTCCTGCAAAAACGCAGATGGCTTAAATCCCTGCTTGTAGATCCTTAGGGCATTAAATAAATGGGTTGATGCAAAGTGGCTGGCAAAAGCATAGGGCAAACCTTTTTCTGCTGCCAGATATGCACTGTCTGTGCTGGATCCCAATATGTAAAGGGGCACATCTGTGCCTTCTGCGACAGTTGCTCTTACAGCGGCATTTTTGTTTTCCGGCGAAAAATATTTCTGGATTTTGGTTACTTCCTCCGAAAACGAATGAGCTGCTTTCATAAAATCCGACCGGATGGCTTGCGCGGTTGCCTGATCCGTACCGGGAGCTCTGCCCAAACCTAAATCTATGCGGTTGGGGTATAAATGGGAAAGGGTTCCAAACTGTTCGGCCACAATAAGAGGAGCGTGATTGGGCAGCATAATACCACCCGAACCTACCCTGATGATATCCGTGTTTTCTGCCACATATCCTATTAATATGGATGGAGCACTGCTACTTACGCTATCCGAGTTATGATGTTCGGCAAACCAGATACGCTTGTAATTATTTGCTTCTGCGTCTTTGGCTAAGGCCAAAGAATTATGCAGGGTTTGTTTTATTGTATCTCCTTGCGAAATGATGGCAAGTTCTAAAATAGAATACGAGATAGGATGTTTATTCATACGGTTCCGGTATTTAAAGTCCTGGTGCTTTCTCTTTCACCACCTTGTCCCAGACCTTCTTGCCGATTGGCCTATTTGTTCCTGTAAGGCAAATCAGGGTGAAGGAATCTGTTGGGCGGCTTGCTGAAAATTATCAATAATTGCTGTTGCAGCTACCTTAGGTTACCAGCGGAAGCCGAACGGTTTAAGGCAACTATCTCTTCATGTGAAGGAAAAGTTTCGGAGCTCATTATTCTGTCCATGATATAATCCCTAACGGCGGGTATTTTCTCTTTTCGAGCATCAGCAAGCGCCTGTTTAAGTTCCTCGGCGGTCAATTCGGTACAATAGGCGGGGGTGCCCGGCTGCTGTCTCCATGATTCGGAAAGACTCCCCCCGTCAACGGTATCAAAACCTGTCTGGTCAACCAGCAGAGCGGCAACTTTTTTATGTTCTTTATTATCACCGGCAACCGGAATTGCGATTCTTCCGTGCTCCCCGGCAGCTTTTCCTTTGTGTTTGAGGCTGTACTCCAAAATATTGTTGAACACTTTAATAACCGGTCTGCCCAAAGTTTCAGATATGTATTCGCTTTCCGTTTTACCTTGCAGGCCAGCCAGTTCGCCATCCCGCAAAGGGTAGTAATTGGAGGTATCCATGACGACAACGTGCTCTGGCAGTTCCTGTAACAGATTTTCCGACAAGTCTTTGTAAGCCTTGAATGGGATGGACAAGATGATCACATCCTTATTCTGTGCCGCCTGTTGGACTGTTACCGCCTGGGCACCCGTAGCAAGCACTTCTGTGCTGATCTTTTCTGGTTCGCCGGAACCAGCCACAGCTACATCATGTCCTGCTTTGGCCAATTTCAACGCCAGTGTTTTTCCGATATGGCCTACGCCTATAATTCCTATTTTCATCATTTCAAAATAAATTGTTGTGCAAAATTAGTCGAAAAATACTTTACTTTGTATAGTAGTTTCCAAAAGGAAAGTACTTTTGATTTTTTATCATGATTTAACTATGGCTGCTAAAAAAACTTATTTATCTTGTCTGGATACCGTAAAACCCGTGCGGGATGCATTGGACGTAATTAATGGAAAATGGAAATTACCTATCATCATTTCTGTTGGTGTAGGCAATGAGCGTTTCAGCGACATTCAGGGGAGCATTCCCGGAATCACACCGAAGGCGATGGCCAAGGAACTAAAAGAACTGGAACAGCACAAACTCATCCAGCGGATCATCACCAATGATTACCCCGTGAAGATTACCTATAAATGGACACCGTATGCCGATACATTATTACCCATTATTGAAGCGTTGAAAAATTGGGGATTAAAGCACCGGGAAAAAATTTTTCAGGAGTAGAACAGCAGGTTTTGCGAAAATTTTTTCTTGTTAAACCTGCTGTTCGCTCACTGCAGATGAGCTTTGAAGCAGGTAACTCATTGGTAAGTCTTAGTATGACGAGCTTTTATACAAAAAATAAGACTAAATAGAATTTATAATGAAAAATATGGTAGGCCGTATTTATGCCTTTACGTAGATTGTAGCTACAAATGTCAACGAAGGAAGTAAGGTATCTTGATGGATGTCGAAAACGTACGGACATTTGATGATCCTGAGAATTACAGTGGATGGGTTTCTGCAAAATTGAAGCGGGCGGTAAAGAGGATATGCAGATTGCAGTTGAAGTAGCTGAGGATGGATTTCCGGTTTGGGCAGCTAGAACACTTGCGCAAAGATCCGAATTACTATTTAAAGCCGCAGCGATCATCAAAAGAAGCCGCCCGGAAACTGCTGAAATCCTCTAAGAGTAAACCTGGGAGCACGATATCATTTCCAATATTCCAGCAGGATTTACTTGCAATCACGGGCCCGACCATCTTCTTATGTTCTATCCTTGCGTTTTAGGCGGCTCTATCAAAATGGTCGGCCCGATATTTTCCAGATCTGATACAGACCGAATCAATTTTCTACTGCGTCTTAGTAGTTCGGTCATATAGGCATTCAATTTCATTCTCCTCAAATAGATAAATCAATTAATGGCCCAGCCTGGGGCTTGCCCAGTATAATTAGACACTTTTCGGCTAGACAAACCCTTTGCTACCTGATATACCCTATCCGGCGGTTTCGTTGTAAAACTCGAAAATATACGCGGTATTTTTCGTTAATTACCCAATGTTTTTTGAATTAAAGTGGTCTGTCTACGGGATGAAATCTAGGTTTTTAATCATACCCTTGCTAGTGTAAAACCAGAAATTTGTTAATCGCCTGCCATATATCATCCTTCACGTAAGGTTTTGAAATGAATTCATTCATGCCGGCTTCAAAACATTTTTCTCTGGCCCCTTTCTCATTTCCGGCACTTACCGCAATAATTGGCACGGTGGTTCCTTGTGGTAAATTTCTGATCACTCTTGTGGCTTCATGACCATTCATTTCAGGCATCTGGATGTCCATGAAAATGATATCAGGTAACTTATTTTTGAAAAGTTCAACGGCTTGTAAACCATTGGTGGCCTGATAGATATGCCCATTCGGTACAATGTTGGAAATGATCATTTTGATAAGGAACATATTGACCGGGTTGTCCTCTGCTATGAGTATAACGAGCGTATTGTTCAGGACATTGGCTGTCGGGTCATTATCTCCGGATCTGACAGGTGATGCAGACCTTTCAGTTTTTGAAAGCGCTGCAATAGATAAAATAAGTTCGGCGAGTTTAACAGGTTTTAAGAGCCGTCCGCTGACACGAAGCTCATGGATATGTTTGGAAAGTGCGGGCTCGTCCCTAGAATTATCCAGAATAATGATAGGTATATCACTAACAACTGAACTAAACCTTCCCTTGATCTGTCTGATCGTCTCTAGTCCGTTCATTTGTGGCATTTGATGATCCATGAAGACGATGTCATAATGCACATCACTGGCAAGTATTTCTAAGGCATCAGCTCCATCTCTCGCTTGATCAGAATCGATGTTTAGTGTATTGAGCATACCTGCCAGTATTTGACGGTTAGCTTCATTGTCGTCAACGATGAGTGCCTTTTTGATTGGGCCATTTTTTAAAAGAGATGGCTTTTCAGTTTGATATTTCATCGACAGGTCAAAAAAGAATGTACTACCCTCTCCTTGTTTGCTATCCAGCTGGAGCCGGCTACCCATTATACCGAGCAGTTTGTTGGAAACAGCAAGTCCAAGACCAGTCCCTCCATATTTTTTAGTCAATGAGCTGTCCTCCTGGAAAAATGCTTCAAAAACTTTGTCCTGCTTGTCTTTCCTTATACCGATTCCTGTATCGCGGACCTGAAAGCGGCAGGTAAGTAGCTCATTCAATCCGTAGGGATTGTCTAATATTTCAATTCTGAGCTCTATCTCACCGTTGTCCGTAAATTTGGCTGCATTGCTCAAAAGATTATTGAGTACCTGTGCTAATCTGATCTGGTCTACCCAAACAAAGCGTGGTAAATCGACCTGAAGATTAAGAAGTATTTCCAGATTTTTATTTTGGAGCTGAAAGCTGATCATGTCGACTGCCTGACCGGCAATTTCATAAATATCATATTTATCAATGTCGAGTTCCAGTTTGCCAGCTTCAATTTTTGAAAAGTCGAGTATGTTATTAACGATGCCCAGCAGGGTAGTGGCTGATTGATTTATAATACTCAGGTACTCTTTTTGTGGATCGGCCATGTTCGTTTTAAGCAGTAGGTCACTAAAGCCAATTACGCCGTTTAACGGGGTACGGATTTCGTGGCTCATATTCGAGAGAAACTCTGATTTGGCTTGGCTGGCTTGTTCAGCCAGAATCGTTGCCTGTTTTAGCTGTTCGTTTCGCAGCACGTTTTCGGTGATATTCTGAGTGAAAATCATTGTACCTCCCACACTTTGATCAAGGTAGTACCACGGCCTGACCTCCCATTTTACGTACATTGGCTCTTGTCCGGGCCTTTGCCATACATCTTCTTCCTTTGCAACTATCTCTCCATTCAGACATCTGCTGGTAATTTCGTCCCATGGCTGATCGGAGTAAGGAAATACTTCATTATAGTGTTGCCCCATAATATGCTGGCTATTAAGGTTATATTTTTCCAGCCACCGGTTGCTTACGGCAAGATATCGGTTTTCTGTGTCGAGCATAGCTACTGCTGCCGGCGTGTGTTTAACGAAAGCAAGCAACCGGGCTTTTTCATCTGCTAGCCGCTGCTCGGCTTTTTTTCGTGTAGAAAGATCCATGGCTACGCCTACGTAGCCGGTAATCGTACCTTGCGAATCGCGGATTGTCGTCATCACTAGCGATACCGGTACAAGCAGGCCCTCTTTGGTTTTGTATGTCCACTCCCTGATCTCGGATCCTTCCAATTCTGCGATATGTACAAACACCCTGGATAAATCAATGGGCATGTCATATTGATGCGACAACTGTTTTGCTCGCTCTTTAATTTCCCATTCTACATGAATAATACCCGGATGCTGCTTCCCAATCATTTCGTCAGCGCTGTAACCAAGCAATTTTTGCGCCCCTCTGTTGAAAACAGTGATGATGCCATCTGTATTTGTCGAAATGATACAGACTTCTGAGGCGGCATCCATGACACCATCCAGTAGCTTTTTAGCATTAAGTACCTCTAGTTCCACTCGTTTCCTCTGATCAATGTCCTGGAATGTACCGTAAAGTCGAGTGCAAATTCCATTCTTAAATTCTGCATTTCCAATCACCCGCACCCACAATTCTTCTCCCGTTGCGGTGACTAGCTCCAATTCCAAGTCATAACCTAGACCGTCTGATATTGCTTTTGAAGCAGCATCGCTTATTTTCTGACTATTTTTGCCGGGTTTAAAGAAGGAACAGGTAGTCGGGCATTCTGGTTGGAAGTCTGGCTCGACGCAAAGGATTTGTCTGGTAACTTCTGACCAGTATACCTTTTGTTCGACCAGATTTATTTCCCAACCGCCGACTCGTGCCATCTCGTTGGTATCCAGCAGCATTTGGCGGGTCTTGCGCAGGCTTACCTCCAGCTGATGACTTTGTGTCACGTCTATGGAGTTACCAACCACATAATCAGCTGCACACTCATTTCTTATCAGAATATTGTTAAAGCTCATTATCTTTTGACTACCATCTTTATGATTAAACGTCAGGAGCCCGCTTGCCTTGCCCTGCTGTTGAATCTGATCCAGATAATTTTTTAATTCTGCATGGTATTTGGGGGGGACTAACTCAAACAAGTTAAATTGCAAAATCTCATCTGCCTGGTATCCCAGAAGTTTAGCTCCGGCAAAATTGATAGATAAAAGATTCCCATCCAGATCATGGGTGCAGAGCGCACCTTGTGAATTCTCGAAAAAGGACCTGAATTTGTTTTCGCTTATTCTTAACTTTTCTCCTTGTAGCCTCTCTTCTGTAATATGATATGCAATGGCAAATAAGGTGCCGGTGGCAGGTTCTTGCATAATGACCCACCGAAGAGATAAATACGCGCCGTTTTTACACCTCATACGGCTTTCGGCGTTAATGGGAGTGTCTCCGGCTATCAGTGCGCCAATCCGGGAATGCATTTTTTCTAGGTCGTCAGGGTGAATCAGATCAAAAAAATTGGTGTTCATTAAAAATTTCTTATTCCATCCCAGAACTTTTTCGAAGGGCGGACTTATTCTCTTGTAATGCCCGTCGGCTGTAAATACGCAGGCAAGATCCTGGGATAGCTCAAGGAGCTTTTCTATACAACTTAGTTCATCGATTTTGATTTGGAACTTTACCAGCCCTATTATTTGCCGTGCAAGTAGTTTTAATGCCTTTTTTTGATATAAATCAAGCTTGAACGGTTTATTGTCCATTACACTAATTACTCCCATTGAATCTCCGGTAGTGTCGTATAGTGAGCAACCTGCATAGAAACGGATAAATGGAGGACCTGTTACTAGGGGATTATTTTTAAATCGCCCATCGAGTGTAGCGTCATTGACTTCTAAAATCTTGTCTTGTATCATTGTGAAATGACAAAAAGAAGTGTCAGTAATTGTTTTGTTAGGGTCAATTCCGTAATTTGACTTAATCTTGTAGTCAAATATGTCTTTAATATACAGGATGGATATTGGGACTCTGCAAATCAATGATGCCATCTCAGTGATGTGGTCTAATTCGTGATCCAGGGTATGTGTCACTGCGCAGTCGTGCGCTTGTTCGCTATGGCCTTTATCGTGAGAATTGGTTGGTTTTTTCATTATTAGGTTGAGTAAGAATAGCTATTTCCTAGATATTAGTTTTTATCTTGAGTGTATCCGCTCGACGAACCCACATTGTATAGATTGGCTTTCTGACAGGTAGATTAACCGTTCTGATTCCTATACTCAATCCAGTTGTTTGGAAGCAGCTCATAGAGATCTTTTTGTTTGTGTGACTGGATTCTTTCGTAGACATCTTTGAGCCAGTGATGTTCATCAACACCATTTCTCTTGCATGTTGCCATAAAAAGGAATACATAGCAGCTGTCATCTTAGCTGCCTGGTGGGAACCAGCGAACAAAAACGCCTTTCGTCCAATTGCAAGGGGCCCTATTACGTTCTCCGCGAGATTATTACGGTTCGCCGCGTGGTCAACCTCAATTTGCCCGTGTAGTGCGTAGGCACTTAATCCTTCCCACCGTGGTAAGCTATAGGCAATAGCCGGACCAAGGGGACTTTTGGGGATTACCAGCGGGAGCTGCTGTGTCATCCACTCCTTTAATTCCAAAAGAACCGAAGCCGATTTTTCCCGTCTTAATTTTGTTTTCTCTTCCCAATCCAGATTCTCTTCAAGCATTTGCTGCTTGAGAGCATTGCGTATCTGCATGCGGTCAAGCATGCTAAGTCGATCTTTCTTTATCATATTTAAGAGCGTCTACAAATTTGCGGCGGTAATGGGCCATACAGCAGCCAAAAAGGATGTTGGGATGACTGCTAAAAGGCTTCTCATAGACAGAATAGCCGTCTACTTGCAGTATACTAGCATACCCTTCCAGCATCTGTTTAGGACCACTTTGGTCGCGGCCTTTCCGGTAATCAAACAACGTGAGCTTATCACAGGGAGCATTATATATCCATATATAGCCTTGATGGATCCCATTTTTATGGTCTCTGTCAAGCACTTTTAGCAGCGTCTCAACTAGCTGTAAGTATTTTTGATTGATTACCAGGAGTTTTAGTAGTTCCCATAATGGAACCAGTTGCTGCCATCCTTTCATGATCCAGTCAGAAGCGGTAGAAGCAGGAACATTTACTTCTAACCGCCTGTATTTGTCAATCTTCCGGTGAAGCGGAAGGCCAAATACATATTTACGGTTCGCCGCGCAATCTACAACCATTTGAGCGATAACGGCTTCGGAAGGGATACCTTTTTCGATGACACGGTCCTGAAGTGATCCGGTTATAATATCCTCACCATTTGCTCGGGCATATTTGTAACGGATATAACGCTTCACATAGAACTCAGCAGGAATAAGATCCAACACCTCTGTAATCTCTTCTCCAACTACAGTGCAGCTGGTAACATCTTCCCTAGGTTCAATAATAATGATCTCACGTCGTAGGTTTTCAGGAAGCACCATGTGACTGGCTCCTTTTTTACGTTTTTTAGCTGGCGCTTTTTCTTTTACAATTTCAACTTCCTGCTGATGTTTGTCTGTACCCAGTTCAAAAAGGTCAATATGGTTTACGTCCATGTGCACGCCGGCCAGTTTCTCATTCTTCTTTCCTAATATGTACCGCTTGTATTTATTAAGCTCAAAGTTCACCTCCTGGATCTGCTGATCCTTTTCGGATATCAATTCCAGCGACTGTTTATGCGCGGCAAGCGCCTGCTCGTACAGTAATTTATAGTCCGTCGCTGTATCTTTCATAACCCGAAGATAAGGTATAAAAACTAGCCATACAACGTTGAATGGCACTTTTAATAGATTTTCCTACATATTGATTTGACCTGATTTGTATGATGATATCGTTTTCTAAGGCGAACCGAATCCAGCATTATACCTTGTTCAAATTTAACGGACCTGTCCTTACTGCATGATCTGAGCGTTACCAATGGGCTGCCCTGTTGCCCGAACAAACACTGTATCCTTACTTGGGAGAGCCTTGTTATGCTGCTATCTTTTAAATAGTATACTATTACATACATTACGGCATTTCCGGTTACAATGTAAGGATACGTATTCTCGATGGTTTTTACTTTCTGTATTTCTCATCTTTACAACTTGTTTTAGGCTATTAGCTCAAACAGCATTGGCTAAATCCGGAATTTGTGATGCCATAAGGAACATAGTTTTTTCAAGTTAGCGCAGTTCACGTTTAGTTTTAATTGGCTCAGTGTACTGTGGTGTTGCTATATTTAAGGTGTGAAGTTGATGTACAGGCAGCGCTTTTGTATGTTTCCACTTCATAATTTGGTAACGCGAATTTTTCGAAAAGATCGATAACTTTGTCTTTGACTGATCCTTGTTCGTTACCAATGTCATAATCTATGCAGCCAGGACCTTCTGATAATTCTTTGTCCTTTACACAAGGGAGTGTTGCTGGATTCGATTCCATTTATGAGAAGTACCACAGGGCGGTGTATGCCAATATCCTGAAAACAGTTAGAAAACCTGAATTAGCGGAGGATATCTTGCAGGATGTGTTTGTCGCACTTTGGGAGAATAGGGCGAATATCGATGAAGCACGCGTTTCGAACTGGATCTTTGTGGTAAGTTTCAATAAGTCGCTGTCATTTTTAAAGAAAAGGGCGAAGGAGTCACTTATGACAAATATGGAATCCTTTAACCTGGAAGACATTGCTGATGAGGAGCCGATAGATGAAGATGAGGTACTTATGTTACTGCAAATCCTGGAAAAGGCAATCGAAAAACTTCCTGTGCGCAAAAGGGAAATTTTTGACCTTTATCGCATTCAAGGCTTATCATTGGAAGAAATTGGGCAACGGCTTTGCATTTCGGTTGCGACAGTGAAGGACCACCTTACCTTGTCTAACCGGCAAATTAGGTCCTATATTCAAGACAATCACAACCTGTCAGGAATCCTGACTGCTGCACTCTACCTACTTTTGGAGAGTTCGCTTTTTGCTATTTAATAATTTGGTAATATTAAAGAGCCCAACTATTTCTTGTTCCGGAGTATTTAACGTGAAACCCCGGATCAAATGCAGGAAATAGTTAGGTTAATCGGTAAGTTCTGGCTTGGAAAAACAAACCCAAAAGAGAATGCTTTTTTGCATGATTGGCTGAAAAAAAATAAAACGGCCTGGCTGCTCTTCCTCTTTTCAGATTTTGGAGAAAAGAGTTCGGAACAGGAGTATTTGTTGACTAACAAAAGGTCATCGAAAATCCTCAGGAAAATACATAGGCGAACGGGGATTTCGAAATCGGACACTGCTACCGCCAATGCGGTCGTACGGATCGGAGATAATCCTAGAATACAGTTCAAGTGGCGCCGCGCCTGGCTAGTTGCCGCGGCGGTGACGTTGATTGTCGCCGGAGGATGGTGGATGCTTCGTTTACCTAATCTTTATGTGGACGTTCCAAATGAGATTGCATCTAATCATTCCGCGGATAGAGTGGTGAAAAACCATTCCAGTCAACCAATTCCGGTTGCTTTGCCAGATGGAAGTTCGGTATTACTTTATCCATCAAGTACGTTGCGGTACTCGGGGGAATTTCAGACTGAAAGAAATGTCAAACTGGAAGGAAAAGCATTTTTTGAAGTCGCCCGAAATGAAAAAAAGCCATTCATTGTCAAGTCCGGGCAAATGCTTACGCGTGTCTTAGGTACTAGCTTTTCAATTGAGGCTTTTGAGGATAGCAATCGTTTCCTGGTTACAGTAAAAACGGGCAAGGTTTTCGTTACTGCGGTCGATGCGAAAACCGAAAGAAATGTATCACTTCAAAATACAGTGGAATTGATTCCTAATCAGCAGGCGGTGTTTGACCGCGTGCACGGGTCCATTGCGCAAAGTGAAATCAAGTCAGCGGATGCAGTGCAGTTTGTACCAGCGGTTCAGACTTCTTATGAATTCAAGAATGTCGGCATTGTCGAGATCCTATCGGTGCTAAGCAAAGCCTACGGAGTACCCATTGTTGCAGATGAAAAAATACTAGCGGGATGTGCGTTGACGACGAATTTGAACAATAAGACCTTGTTTGAAAAAATGAAGATCATCTGCGAATCGGTCGGGGCAGGTACAACCTTTAAAAGTCACCATGATCGTATTGAGATTATTTCATCAGGATGTAATATGTAAGAAGCAGCTATTAGGCACTACAAACAAGCGCACTTCAGAACTATTTTTATCAAACTCTAACCAATCTCAGAATGTAGCTATTGTAACACCTTCCCAATTTCAACAAAAGAGTCGACAGTGTTAGTGCACTGCCGGCCCTTATAAAATCTCCTGAGGCTTTGGCGAGCCAATCTCCCAAATGGGAGCAGGAACATGTATTTGTCCTTTGTAAAAACAAACAGTTAAATCTATGAAAAAAAAGCAAAATACTGGGGTGCTCTGGTATAAATTTATGAAGTTTACAGGATTTCAGATCGTAATGACCTTGTTGCTGACAGGCAGTGTGCTGGCTCATTCAAATGCGCAGGATGTACTGAAACGGAAGATCAGTATTGTTGTCCAGAATGTGGATGTTGTTACTGCCATCGATGTGGTCGGCAGACAGGCAGAAACACCCATTTCATACAATACCAAATTGATTCCGGTTGACCGCAAGGTTTCGATCCGTATCATAAACGGAACTGTAGAGACGGTGCTGGATAAGCTCTTGTCACCGCTGGGAATATCCTATGTGGTCGTTGAGGGCCAGATTGTATTAAGGGAGCTTCAGAAGCGCCTTCAGCTCCCGTCGCTAGGTATCATGGAGGTAAAATTTCCTAGTGTCGATAAACGTATAACTGGTATAGTTAAAGATGAAAAGGGCGACCCGTTGCCGGGCGTGAGTGTTGTGGTGAAGGGGACTCAGACGGGAACTTCTGCCAACGAAAACGGTGCCTTCACTTTAAACACTACTGATGAAAACGTTCTTCTGGTTTTCTCGTACGTGGGATACATTACCCAGGAAGTGGTTATTTCTTCCAGAACGAACATTGATGTGACCCTGGCCACAGATAATAGGTCGTTAGATGAGCTGGTAGTGGTGGGCTATGGTACCGTAAAGAAAAGCGACTTGAC
>Ga0247803_1001118_pt1 | contig 14168 bp, 11 predicted proteins | sample UWRJL014104B1_FD_180928 | JGI IMG/M metagenome (GOLD analysis project Ga0247803, IMG submission 180928) | Plant litter microbial communities from Arlington Agricultural Research Station in Wisconsin, United States - UWRJ-L014-104B-1 | ecosystem: Environmental > Terrestrial > Plant litter >...
GTCCGGGTATGCTTTGGGGTCGCAAAGGAACGCAGAAGAACCAAGACGAACGTGAAACTGATGGTGAGTCTGCGCAAATCTGTAGCTAAGGACAGTATCTGATCATCAAAGTAGACAACCCAAACGGCCCCTCTATCGAGGTGCTCGACGAGCATGGACAAGACCCAGGTCCACCGCCAGATGTTTTCATAACAGATATCAATGGCTATCCAGTGGAGGTCAGGCGAGTGAGTTCGCAAGAGGCGGATCAAGAAGAGGATCAGGGCATTGAGAGGCACGATTATGCCGAGTCGGAACATGATCAGGATTTTCAACAAAGTACCGACTCGGGCCCACGTCAAAGATATACCTCCGGATACCAAGGCGCCCTGTCGCCCGTCAAAGAGACTGACACAGCATCCGTTGAAACAACGGAGACCCAAGAGGAGAAGAAGGATGCCCAGAATCACGAGCAGGAGGCGCTGGAACGGTTTTACAACACCTATCGAAATCCGTTGGCTCGGCTGCGCGCTCGATATCCCGAGGCGCCGGCTGAGTTCCTTGCAGTGAGTATCCCTCTTCCATGCCAGAAACTCATGCTAACCTCGACAGACGACGATATACATTTTCTTTGGCATCGCGGGTAATCTGTACTCTATCACTTACCCAGCAGCTGAGGGCGATTACCAGACGCAAGCGTGGGCATGGGCATTCGCCGTCACAGCTGGAATCTATGTCAGCGGTGGCATCTCCGGTGCTCATATGAACCCCTGGATCTCTGTGTGCTTCTCTGTATATCGAGGATTTCCTTGGAAGATGTGTCTAGTCTATGCCGTGGCGCAGATGCTTGCAGGCTTCGTCGCTGGAGGTCTAGCTTGGTACGTCATTTTCGACAGCACCATGTCTCTGTTGTCAGCGTTCTGTGTGATGGCAAGCCGTGGGGCTGACCACTCAGTGCGACCCTCCGAGAGACTTGGTGTGAGTCAAACCCTTACTCGAACGCGGATCGCTAACCGAGAATAGGGGCATCTATCGCGACGCGATTTACCATACGGATCCGCAGCTTACTCCAGACGTCACGGGCATGGCATTCTACGCAATCCCGCTGTCGTATGTGTCGACAAGCACGGCGTTTTTCAACAACTTCCTCTCCTCCGCCCTTTATGTGTGCGTCGCCTTCGCACTTGGAGACGATTCTAACACACCTCCTGGTGCCGGTACGTCTACATTCATACCTCAGCTTCTTTTCTAACATCTCAATCAGGTATGAGCGCTCTCATCTACGGCTTCATGACTTATCTCCTGTCCATCACTATGGGCTACAACGGCCTCGGCATCAGCCCAGCTCGAGACCTCGGTCCTCGCTGTGTTGCTTGGTGGGCCGGATATGGCAGAGACACCTTCGCAACCGGGTGGTGGGCATATGGACCTATCGCAGCGGGTCTTACAGGCTCCCTCTGCGGTGGGCTTCTATACGATGTCTTTATTTTCGCGGGTGGCGAGTCGCCGGTCAATTATGCTTGGCCGAGTCCGAAAGATATTAAGTGGCGACTGAAGACGCGAAAGGATCGGGTAAAGGACCAGTTGAACAGATTACCTGTGTGAGGACGGATTTGATAAAATAATACGATAACCCTATCTCAATGAGAGCGCAGGCGAGGTGTTTCACTATGGTTGTGGATATAATACGGATATAATACTCGACTAATGCACCCCGCAATCCTCCAACGTCATCTTGTGCACCAGGCCACCGAACCACCAGGCCACCTTTATATATATACGCATCCTTGCAGCACATGTTTAAGCCGCATCCAAGATCATGCTCGTATCGTAATACTACTTCTTCATCAATGGTGATGGATGCAAAGAGCAATGGCGCGCAGAAAGAGATGGAGACCAAGAAAATGGGAATTAGAGACCGCTTGAAGCACTTCACATGGGTACACAACCCTCGGAAACAAACGTTACCTTTGAGATGCATGCTGATTGCATTCATGATTCTAGGCATGGTTTACTTCTTCCATGAGTACGGGCGGGCTGGCAATCGCATTGGCCAGGACACCGCATCAATTTCGCGGTACAGTGTACCCAACCCCCATCTACAGTACCCACCTGACGACACACTACCCAGGTCTCCGAACAATCGGCGTTACTATCTTCATCCTCAATCTCACCCTCTTCATCTTCCTCACCCTCTGCATGACCTTCCGCGCCATCCTTCACCCAAAGCACTTCAAACGCTCCCTCAGCAACCCACAAGAAGCTTTCTTTTTCAGCTCTTTTATACTCACCCTCTGCATCCATCTCTGTAACATCCAACTGTACGGCCTAACCTACGGTCCCTGCGGGCCCTGGCTCGTCACTGCCATACGCATCTTATACTGGATCTACGCGGCTATTTCGCTCTGTCATGCAATCCTCCAGTTCTTCATTTTCATGCTTGATCGGCCGAATCGGCAGCCTGTGCCATTTAGTCCGAGCTGGTTCTTGACGGGGTACTCGGCTATGTTGACAGGGACATTAGCGGCCATGATTGCAGGGAGTCAGCCGGCTGAAAAGCGAATGGCGATCTTGGTGAGCGGTGTTGCGTTTCAGGGGTTTGGGTTCTTGTGGAGTATGGTGTTGGTGGTGATGTATGTGGTGCAGTTGATGGAGAGGGGATTACCTCCACCGGCTGTGAGACCGGGGATGTTTATTCCTGTGGGTACGCCGGCGTACACTATTATCGCCTTTGTCGGTCAAGCGCGTGCCATTCCAACGTCCTATGGATACTTCGCTGCACATCCTTCGGCCGCCGAGACTCTTCGAACATTAGCGCTGTTTGTCAGTATTGCTCTTTGGGTTTTCACCTTCTGGCTTTTCGCTATTGCGGTGCTCGGGTGTTTGTGGGCTTTGAAGAGGCCGGGGAAGATGGGCTTTGCGCTGCCTTGGTGGGCGTTTATCTTCCCTAATGTGGGGTTTGTGGTTGCGACGGTTGACCTGGGACTGGAGATGGGTAGTGAAGGCGTGCTTTGGGTGGGCAGCGCTTTGACTATTGGGTTGGTGGGGATCTGGTTGGTAACGGTTGGGATGTGTGTGAGGGCTGTGGTGTTGGGGGAGATACTTTGGCCGGGGAAAGATGAAGATAAGAATTTATGATGGTGAGAGAGGTGGGGCGTGTACTTTCTCAAGACTTACCTTAGAAGAGTTTAGAGTCAAGAATGGTCTTGTGCGTATCTACAACAACGTATATAGGTCCTTCTCCCAGGTGGACGTCCCATGGGCGTCCTCGTCGCTCTCACTCGCTTATGTCATCAAAAGAGAAGTTGTCGAGCCTCACTTCACCTACGACCATTCACTCCACGCGCGCAAAAAGACAAAAAAGTTCAGAATAGCAAAAACAGAAACTCCGATGAGGCGATTCGACCTTTTGGTCGCTCGCATCGGATCAAACTGAAAACCCAGGCCTCATCAGAAGGAGTGCAATATAGGTTTTTTTGTATGTTTGAAGCCCAGCTCACAATAGACATGGTGGTTTGGTCTAGGCTATCACACTGCACTTCTGGGACTTTTAGAAGTGTGTGTGCTAGCTGCCTTCCCCGCACATCGTAAGTTAGAGGAATCTATGGGTATCTTAATTATATACGGATAGTTAAAAGGCGAGAAGAGTTAGGTGGAGGAGAGGGGGAATTTGGAGGTGAGAGGTGGGTGTGCGCGCGGGTCTTGGTGAAGTGAAATTGGCTCCTTGCGGGGTCTTCGGAGTGACTGTATCTCGAGATGTTGGGATGGAGTATATGCGTACTTCAAGAGCCCAGGGTATCGTTCCTACTCCAACTGTGGGATGTCAGCTCAGAAGAGATGCTTTGCAATTGTGGGCGACCTATTATGTTGGGTGGTCATCTTTGCGCTACCGCACATGTAATCAGGGTTGGAAATGGATCTTAAGATTTCAAATATAGATTTCACCAGACTTCCGTAAATGCTAAAGTAGCTACCGTGTACGCCCTAAGACGACTGTCCTAACACTAATCATTATATCCTTCGCTAATAACTTCTCACCGAAGCTCCTTCGGCTTAAACGATGAATGCAGCAATCCCAACAGCGACAGAAAGCGCTGCAACTGCACCTGGAAACAATCCAATACCAGCCCCAGTGTACTCAGGAAGTGACGGGCCCGATGGCGTAGATGTGGCATTCGCTCCAGGGGTCGCGGTGGCATCGGCTGAAGCTGTTGCGACGGCAGCCATGGTCTTGAGCAACACTGGCGTAGATGTGTATAACATAGGATCCGGTAGATCAGCGAAAGCAACGCTTGTAAAGGGTAGGCTGGAGACTGGGGTCGCGTCGGGGAAAGCGAGGCGTTCAGATGCTGGCGCGGACGGCTTCAGGGAGGCACGATCAAAGTCTCCCGGGGCAATGACGCTAGGCAGAGGTCAGCATATACATTTCGTGAAAGATGGGATTGACTAACCTGTCAATTACATGGGCGATACCGTTGAAAAGAATGGTGTTAGGGAACGTGATCCTCGCGTTGTTCACCCAAGCCGAACCATCCGGCAAGACAGTGAACGTCAAATCGGTGCCTTGAAGAGACTTAACGGTAACATTGCCCAACGACGGCGAGAATATGACGTTGTTGGGAATGATGTGGTAGCTCAGGACCGCCTGAAGCGTCTCGAGGTCTGCAGTCTCGAGCACGGAACCAATCGATGTGAAGGCTTCGTTGGTGGGCACGAAGATTGTGTAGTCGGAGATGTTGAGGCCGGGTGTCGCGGCTCCAGTTAGGGTGATGTCCAAGCCGAGCTGGCCAGCCTCCAGCGCCGCGTTCATGGCGGTGTAGCCTGCTCGGAAGGTGAAGAGTTGGAGAGGGGCGCCAAAGTTGAGAACTGTGTCGATCTTGTGGATGGTGATGCCTTCGCCAAGCTTAATGTCCTGTTTTCTGGGTTAGTACAGTGTTGGGAACGTAGCGGATGAAGTTAATACGAACAGCTTGGGTAACGGTGGAAATAGTCTGCTCTCCAGAAAGAATGCACACATCCTCCCCATTCCTCACAAGTCCATTGTATGCGCCACCCGTAAAGTTGGAAAAAGGCTGTCTCGCATTGACATATGAGTCGTCCAGCAAAGTCTGCGCAAACGTAGGAATGTCCGTAATAACATCTGACGGGTAAACGCCCTTGAAGACGTGGTTCGCCAGGAGGGCACCGATGGCGATGGTGTCGTTCCGCTGCGTGACGGCCTCCAGTTCCGGAGTGTCTTTTGGTATCTCCAAAAAGGCTTGGTTTGTGGGCGCCAGGATGGTGATGTTGGAAGCCGAGGCGAGTGTCTCTGCAAGGCCGTCGATGAGTCCAATGAGTTCGAGAAGCGTGCTGAGGTCATCTTGGGATGCGAGGAGGGCGGCGATGTCGCCTTGGGCAAGGCAAGAGCCTGCCATCAAGGCGAAAGACCATAGTGATGTACGCATGGTGAAGGGTTTGATATGCAGTGTCGAGTGTCGAGGAAGTTGCTGCTTAGAAAGAACGAGGCGATTGATGCGATGGTATTGAATTGCTCTGTCATAAGTCGAAGAGCTCCCTCGCTCTCTTTATACTCAAACGTGTATCACGGCCATAGCCCATTAATTGATTGCTCCAGCCTCGCTCCAGACGAAGGATTGCATGGTAACAGTCATAACAGCCAGTCAAGCCGGCGTGCCAAGATACAGTCGTTACATTCGAAGATCTTCCATCAAGGAGAACCCAACAGATGCGGCCTCTCCTTCCAGAAGTCGTTGTTCAAAGCATCATCGAGCCTTGGAACACACGATGTTGAAGTCTGCACAGCCCTTGCCCGACCCCACGTCCACCAATCACCGAAGGCAGCCCCTAGAACGTGGCGGGCAAAATTCGCCGACCCCACTCTCGCTGACACGGATGAATGCCGGGGACGGCCAAAATTCACCAACTCCACTATTTGGCGCGGGCACTAGCGGGTCCGGGGACAACGGTCAAATTTTACCGAGTCCGCCTTGGGAAAGGGGCGGAGACGGCCAAAACTTTCCGAACCCATTGTTCGGCAGAAACGCACTTTTAGGGGAGGATTCAGGTCTGACATGCGTCTATTGTCACGGATTCTTTCTGGTTTCATCTAGTTTGGCCCGCGAAAAAAGAGCAAAGAACCATCGTGTGTGACCTATATAAACCTCATCCGCCAACTTTTTGACATCTTCAGCTCAATACCGTGCAACGCCAGTTCTGATGCATTTCTTGGATACTGTGCTCAATCTACTTATCGTTATGTACATGCTTGAGATCCAGACTTTGCTCCGAGGTGAAAGAAGCCGTCTTGAGAAAATGCTTCAAGCTCCTATCCTCATGCTACGAACCGTAGCGCTCGCTCACCTCATACCTTCGACGCATGATTCCAAAGAGTTGCTAAAAAGCCATTGCCTGATTGCTATCGAAGTTCATCTCGTACCGCCGGAGGATCGCGCTGTAGTCATTGTACCATTCCTCCAGCCACCCTGTCGCGTCAAACAGGCGAGTCGTAAAACAACTCATCGTAGGATCAAGAGGCTTGAGACGTGCTACCAAACCCCGCAGCTTCAGACCGCACTGATCGATGCAGAAACTTTCATTCGAAAGACATTGTCCGTAAGTATTTGCGGGATCGGTAGCCGCCACCAAGGCGGTGACCAGCACGTAAAGAGAGTAGATAACAGGCGGGGCAAAGCAAAACGAAGGGAGGCTGAGGACCAGAGCAGAGTCCATCTCTGCGACGGTGTCAATGACGGCGTGACAGTTTTGAACGATGCTTTCGAGCGCCGTTGCGAGAGGAGAGATGATTTGGGCTGGTTTTGGGAAGTCTTTGACAGCGATGCGTCCTGGTATAAACGGGGCTGCAAATGATGACTTGTTCGTGGGGGTATGTAGCACGACTTCGTAAAGATGGATCATGGCTACATGCCCCCACACTTTGAGCGTCTGTGACGATGCAAGATCCGGTGGAATCTGAGCTGCCCATGCATGAATCTTATTCCTCAGAGTCTCAATAGTGGCATGAGTACTGTAATGGTTGCCGTCCACAAAGGTCGCTAGGTGGAATAGACACAGCTGGTTGGAGATCTCTTGAATAATTTGGGTGATGCGGACAATCTGACAAAGCAGGGTATCGAAATAGTCCCCTCTACTTTCCAGGAACAAGAGGCAATCCTGGTGGTGATCATTCCAGGGCACTGTGTTAGGCCGCCGCATACTGATGGACGATGTCGAGAGTGCCACGAAACAGGCAAGCCAAGTACGCCGGGCTTCGAGTGATGCTGGATCCTCGTGTCGGCAAAAATACGCCGCCGGCGAGGGCTGCCACGAGAACCCGGCAAGCCCGACGTCAATAGCCATATCGGCCGCTAATTGGACAATCTGGAAGCAGCTTGCCTGCTGTCCTCTTCTCGTTGTCTTGTTCCAGAAGGCAGCTACGAGCAGCGCCTGCACGAGTTCAAGGGATCTTTGTCCCCTGCCAATTACCTCGTCGCCGATGATGTGCATTGTTTCTCGCACGAGTTCGTCGTGCACATCTAGATCAGTGCCTTGCGTCTCCTGCGTGAAAGCATATACGACCACGGAGAGCAGGAGGATCGGAGAATTTGTGCGGATATGGTCGAGATCCATGGACAGGCGAATCACCGGCCATGCGGCTCCCGGCTGGTGCGCAAAGAGGTGCAGCAGATCTTGTTGTTTGCTAGGCGGAATGCGGGCGTCTAAAAACGATAACACAGAATAGTCGTGGTTCTCCAGCAGGCTACCGGGCGACCGGCTCGGTGTCGTATTGTTGCTGGTGTTCTGGTTCTGCAGCGCGTTCCTGAGTTCCTCGATGTGAGCTTCGAGCTCATTGATGCGGTCGCGTTGAAGACGTGGTGCTGCCGGCACGCATTCCAGATCGTTCCGGCTACACCGTTCACACGCCCCATCCAGGGTTGTGTTCACATCGCATTTGATCTTGAGCCGATGGCACTCTTCACAAGCACGGTTCCGTTTCCTCATATTGGCGGTTTGTCTTGCAAAGAGAGGTGTAGGGAATAACCACGTCTTCAGCCACTTGTTACAATTGGTTGCCTTGGCCTACGTACGGTGCACTAGAACCTCTAGAGCAAGTCTACCAGGTTGCTTTCATTAAGCGAGAAATACCAAGCTCTTAGGCTCGCCTTGTGAATTTTTAATGAGTCAAGCATTAGCTTTTGACTCGAGGCTATTGTGGTGTTTCTCGTGGGTTTCTTATGTGGGTTTCTCTTGTAGTGGTAAGCATCGCCTTCTACCCAAACATGTTCCCTCGCGACTTCAATTGGACAGTGAGGGCGAAAACCATTACGACTTGCATCACAGAATCTGGAACTCCGGAAACCGAGCCGCTTAACAGGTCTAGTCCATCAAGGTCGGTATCGTGCCGCGCAACAATATGGGTGATTGTTTCGACAACTACTCTCTCCCTGCCGGTCTTGCCTTGGACCGCAACGAGCATTTATACCAGACGAACTGTACTGGTGAAATATGTTATTATCAAGGAGGACGGCAATTGACTTTACGTAAACATAATCCAGCTTTCGACTCGTGGCATCAGTACTGCGACCTTCGCTACGACAGTCATCACCACGGTGTTTACATGCTCTATGTTGACTGGTGGCAAGACCATCCGGGCGTGTAAAGTTCGAGAGATATGTAAAGCAGATGATAAGCCAGACTGTGAGCATACAGGCCATTTCTTTCCCTCAGAAGGCATCATGATATCGTTCGTTTAGATTGATGGAGGTTAAATCTATAAACCTTAGTGCTGCCCCACAATCTCTTCCGCCGTTCTTGCAAAACTTCTTCGGCCAAACAGCAGCCTGCTGATTGATCCCCCAATACCTCTTCAGATCGTATCTCACAACCTCTGACCCCTCATTCCATGATCTCGCCCGCGTTACCGTCGCCACAGGACTCCCTCCCATCACAACCCACAGATACTCCTTCTGCTTCGGCGGCCTCACCGCTACAGTCCCACTTCTCGTATCCAATGACCCTCCATCAGGTTTGAATTATCGCCATTTCCAGCGTTCCGTTGTGGGACTATGTCATATCTTCTGCACGTAGTCGTTGCTAAAGATCATCATGCGTACACGGTCGCGATTGTGGATAATTGCAAAGTCGGTGGGGGTGATGGCGCGCCGGTGGTGGAGTGTAGTGAGGCATTCGGTGATTGCTGACTCTGGGAGTAGAGTGAAGGGCTGGAACCTGAAGCGGTGTACGGTTTCGAAGTAGGTGTTGGTGTACTATATGTACTTGTGAAAGTACTGAGGGCCATACATGCCAATGGGGAGGGGAGCTTTGGGGGAGGCCGCATGCTGGGGTGAGAGAGTATGTAGTAACGATAGGGTGATAAAGTAGATGAGGAACTGAGTTGTTCATTGTAACTACGTACTCCACCAAGCTTCTACATAGTTATGCGAGCAGGGTAGCACCTATGGACAAGGGTACCTTAGTAGGTCAACGTGAGAGAGAGGTAGTTGGAGTGTTGATATGTGGTTGGATTAAAGAGAGGATATGGCCGACGGTGGAATCGGCGATGAGGAGGAGTATCCAGCTGGGTTCTGGGCATTGAGAGTCTGCGCCGCGAGACTCGAAGCAGGGCAAGTTGATCTGCCGTTCAATCACCCAGCCTCAGGCAAAGCAGCCGAGCTCTCGAATTTCACCCACGCACTACCTCTCATCTACTTCTTGAGATGCACACAGCACAAAGGATCGAGGCGCCGCCTTAATATCGGGCACATACTCCGTACCTGACGTAACGACCACACAATTCGCTTCAACCAGCCTCGGGCTTCTGTGTATGCGTTCGCATCGAGCATGTATAGAGCGTGTTGTGTACGGTCTTGTTGTGGAAATTGCTACGGTTTGTCCATGTGTTCGCGTCGAGGAGATCCAGCGTTGCTGGGGAGGAAAGCGTGAGACGAGATAGTCTGGCGAGTGGCTAATGATGCTGTGGATGGTGGTCGGGCATCGAAGAGGGCAGAGGTTGTGTGGACGTTGCGAGGTTGTGTGGACGTTTCGAGGTTGTGTGGACGTTGCGAGGTTGTGTGGACGTTGCGAGGCTGTGAAGGGTGTAGAAGAATGAGAAGGGAAACAAGGAATGTCAGAGCAAAAAGACGTGAGAATCGACAGAGTCAAATACGCTGTGATTCAGAGAGCAAACAAGCTTTGTCAATGGCTTTTACCAGTGGCAAATGAGAGAGAAACAATGACTTAATCCGGCACGTGAGCAAAGCAGCAGCCTTCAGATGTCACAAAATCAATCGCAAGCAAGGTACATCCCGCTTCCGTGTTATCCCCGCCCACCTGCGTACTACCGACCAATGCACCTCTTATATAACAGAGCACCGATCGATCAATAAAACACGCATTTTGAATGAAGTATATTCATCTATCTATTAGCCAGCCACTCGAGATATGAAGTCGCAACCCAGTCATCTTAGAGAAGCCGAACGGCCGAGGAATCCGCCGCGTTGATATCGCAAGAAGCCGAGGCCGTGTCGAAAATGCACGCTTGTATGGCGCAAAAAAACTTTTGGTACACTGGTTCGTAGGGGGAAAGGCGAAATACACGAGAGACCTGTGGAAGGATCAGCATTTGCTTAACAGCCATGCCTAATGAAGGATGGGTACTTACCGATCGATTGAGACGGCCTTGCCACACTGGCCGATCTTTTGGTACACTCGTTCGTAGGGGAAGGGAAATAGACACGAAAGACCTGTGAAGGTATAAGCATCTTCTAAATTGATGAAGAATGTCAAATTACCAATTGATGAAATGACCTTGCCATGTCGGCTCGTGTTGACGTAAAAACGGTCGATACAACGGGTGGTTAGATGGTCCAAGACCCTCAAGACCTGCGGAGTAGTAAGCGCATGCTCGATGGTTCTTTGGGAAAGACCTGTACTCACCAGTCGGTCGATATGACCTCGCCACATTGGATCGTGTTGAGATAGAACATCCGACCCATGTCACCGATTAATCCACTAGACGCCTTCTCGAAATGCAGCCGGTCCATGCAGTTCTCCATATAGACTCCTCCCAACCATGCAAGAAGATTTCCAACCAACTCCACGCAAATGAAAGGAAAGACCAGTGGCAGCTGGCAGATCGCACATACATCACAAAAAGAACGTACCTTTGGATAAGCTTGTCTAAGACGCTGCATCAGTCGATCTTGTAGCGACCAGTAGCTCCGCGAGATGTTGACTTCTCGTTGTGGAGTTTGACCCCCGTGACGAGATGTTGGTAAAGCTCTCGCATCGCCGTGCCTACCGCATTCTCGGTGTCGCCTTCGACCAACAGATAAAGTTTAGCCTCTCCATCCTCGGCCGGGGTTTTGCCCTCAGGGTAGTAGATGCCTTTACTCGTGATGGAGACACCAGTCGAGTCAAGGATCTTGACAACATTGGTGCGGTTAGTGACGGCCCAACGAGCCTCCTGCGGGAAATCGTTGATGACTACCGTAGCGTGGAATAAGCCAGCATCAGGTCCCTTATTGTCGATGGGCTGACCATGGTGAATCATGCCCTTCTTGCTGAGGCGCCCATCGACCTTGGTGGCGGCCGCCATGGCCTTCTCTTTGGCGGTCATCGGCTTGCTAGGTCCACTGGCTGCTGGACGCTCAGTCTTGTTGACGTTGATACTGCTGTTCAAGATCTTCATATAAGATGGAATGTCGTCCTCAGCCTTGACGTCTTTTCCAACAGCATCTGTCTTCTTCGCGGCTGGCAGCTCTTCCTCGTCATCACTGACTTCCTCACCCTCAATCCGAAGTCCCCGCTTTTCACGCCGCTTCGCATCAGCGCGAGCGTCATCGAGCTTCTCAAGACCACTGCCACCGTATCCATTGAAAAGCTTGACCTCGCCACTCTTGATCTTCTGGTTATACTCATCTGCCATGTCCTTGAGTTCTGGCATGACTTCTTTGCCACTCTGAGTTAGAGCTTTGAGAACGTAATAAGCAAGACGTTCCTCGCCGGGCTTCTCGAGGAGTGTGATGGCTGTACCCTTGTTGCCAGCACGGCCAGTGCGTCCGCACCTATGCACATAATCCTCCAAGTGAGTGGGACAGTCGAAGTTGAACACCATGGCTAAGTTAGGTACATCGAGCCCACGAGCGGCGACAGAGGTAGCGATGAGAATTGGGAGTTTTCCTTGCTTGAAGTCGTTGATGGCTTCACTGCGGTCAGTCTGGTCCTTCGCACCGTGGATAGTATTCACGTCGTTGTACTTGGCTTTCATGAGCTTATACAGAAGGTCCTCAGCAGTCTCCTGGCGCTCTACGAAGATCAAAACTTGGGCATTATCGTCGTTCATGAATAGAAGACCAAGAGTGCTGACAAGCTCATTGACCTTGTCTGCCGGTTTGATCAGCTTGACGACCTGTTCCACTTCTGGGGCGACAACGCTACGACCGCCGATGGTTACCTCGGCCGGATCCATGAGCGCCCTACGAGCTAGAGCAGCCATATTCTTCGGGAAGGTTGCGGAGAACAGAATAGCTTGGCGATCAGGGCGGACGTTTTCAAGGATCTTGACAACCTGGGGCTCGAAGCCCATGTCGAACATGCGGTCAGCCTCGTCAAGAACAACGTAAGTGATGCGCTTGAAATTTAGAACGCGTCCGCCATTGCTTGCAAGCAGCTCGATCAGTCGGCCAGGTGTTGCACACAGGACATGAATACCACCTCGTTTAATCATAGCGATTTGGTCAGAGATGGGCGATCCACCATATGCGCTCGTAATGTGAAGTCCGGATGGCTTCAAGAAGACCTTCAACTCGGCGACGATCTGCACAGCTAGCTCGCGAGTGGGTGCGAGGATCAAAGCGATAGGTCCATCGGATGGCTTTAGCGGGGGCTGATCGATGATGTGACGAACCATAGGTATGCCGAAAGCAAGAGTCTTACCAGAACCGGTCTTGGCTATACCGATAAGGTTCCGGCCAGACTCGATGATTGGGATTGCCTGTGCCTGGATCGGTGTCGGCTTTTCGAAGCGGAGTTTGGCAAAGACATCCATGGTCGGCTGCAGGAGACCCATCTGGGCCCATTTGACGACGGGTCGGGGCAGCGGTTCAGGCTGGACTTTGATGCCGTCAAGCTCGAGACGTAGGTCTGCTACTTCTTCAGGTGTCATTGCGGTCACCTCCGCAGGCTCGGTGTAGAAGTTCTTTCTAAAGGGCGGATACTCAACTTTATCATGGTCGACCTTGGGCATCTCGTTCTTCTTCTTCTTCTTTGCCGCGGTGAGGGCCATGAGGTCCTCGACCTCGACCGCGGTCGCGACAGGCTCGTTGTCGTCGTTGAACATTGCCTGTCCTTGGAAAGCGGGGCGACTCGGCTTGGCCTCGGAGAGGTTGGCCATGTAGGCATCGAGGGGGTCGATGTCGTCTTCTTGGGCGCCTGCGGCATCGTCAACGTCCATCATCTCGCCAGACGCATCGGCGGCGGCGGGGACTTCTTCCATTTGGGTGTCTTCGTTGGCAAGTTCCTCGCGGCGCTTCTCTAGCTGCGCCCGGACGGCTTCATCATCGTCACCGATGTCGCCGATCGGGCTATTTCCTTCGTCGTCGACAGGACTCGCTGCTTCGTCGTCGAGAGGTGCGAAGTCGGGCAAGGCCTGTAGTGAACGCTTGCCAGCGTTGGCGACGTTCTCGCCGTCGTCAAGCAGACCCTTCTTGGTAGGTTCAGGAGCGGGGTCGTCGCGGGTAGACTTCGTCTTCAGACCGAAAGCACCCACGTTTACGTTCGTCTTCGACGCTTGGCCATTGACGTGTTCTGTCTGGGTGAGCAGTAAACTTTTGAAGGTTGATGAAGAGCACTTACTCGCAACAGTAGGCCCGCTGGACTTTGCGGCAGCAGCCTTGAACTGGGCAGGACGTGCCGCAGCAGAGTGGTCAAGCCTGAATTGATTGACTTGGGTCGGCTTCATCTCTGTGGCAGATTTTGCCGAGGCCTTTGGCTTGGTCGTTGCTGTCTTGCTATTGCTTGCTGGCGGCGGCGAAGCAACACTGGGAGTGGCAGGCGCCGTGGTGGGCGATGCGACGGTAGCAGGACTGTCAATTTGCATTTGCTCTTTCTTTTTGAGCGCCCACGCCTCGGCCTTCTTCTGCAGCCGTACTCGCTTCTCTTCCTCTGCGCGCTTCTGCTTCTCCTCTTCCTCC
>Ga0247803_1001119_pt1 | contig 14158 bp, 14 predicted proteins | sample UWRJL014104B1_FD_180928 | JGI IMG/M metagenome (GOLD analysis project Ga0247803, IMG submission 180928) | Plant litter microbial communities from Arlington Agricultural Research Station in Wisconsin, United States - UWRJ-L014-104B-1 | ecosystem: Environmental > Terrestrial > Plant litter >...
ATAAGCAGAGAAAATCAAATAAGTAGTCGTCAACATATCAAATGAAAAGATTTAAAGTTTACAAACATCCGAATGGCAGGTTAATCCAAGTGATTATTCAGGGGGATCTATCGGAGGATTTTACAAAGGTATACGTCGATATCGACGTGCTTATCAAGGATTCGCATGATGAAGATTTTCATAAGGTCATCGGAGAAAGTCATCCGAAATATTGGAAACTGAAACGATTGGAGCCGCACCAGGTGAAGGATATGCAAATTAAATACAGTGGTATATCAGCCAAGCAAATCCGGTTGGCGGTTAAAGAATTTGAGCAATATTATTATACTCATCCGCTTACGCTGGCAAGTGCAACGATGCCAAATCCGGTTGCTCGTGCAGGCTGTGTACACTAGGCAGAAAAAAGATGCAATGGTTTACGCCAAAATCTAAATTTCGTACATTTTAGAAGTGATAAGTAATTTCGTTCTGTCAGGGAGCCGGCCTTCCTGCAAAAAAAGGGGAGATACGCTTTCTGTAAGATACAACGCCACTGTAGTATCCGCCTGATCAGAAGAACTTTTATTTGGATAATGCAGCCAAAACTTTTCATCACCAGTACTCATTAAAAATCTCATCCCTTTCTTAAAGTCGGTTGAACAGGAAATTATTTTCTTTTCAACCGGCTTATTGTTCATATTTTCTTCGGTTTTTAGACGTAACGTTTATGATTGACAACCGTCCAGTTGTTAAAGTGTATTTGGTCTGCCCATGCGAATCTTATTTATTTTAAAGTATTTAATGTGAATTAGTATTGAATTCATTGGAATAGATTTGTCTTAATGATATTTGGCAGAGGCGATTTTCTTCCTGTTGCATGATAACCCGATGCCTGAACAAGATAGCGTTTTTGAATATTTTTCAAACGGATGTCTTAGTGATCGTTTGCTTTCTGACCGACATGTGTCACCATGGGTGCATCAGATACTTGTGATTTTCAGATTTTTGGGTAATTTTACATGCCCTCGAATTAATTGTATAAATACTATAAGATCTTCTGAAATAAGATGTTGAAAAAAGGCTTTGTGGTTGGGTGGCTGACACTGCTGTCTGGCATTGTTGCAGCTGTCTTCTGGTATAATGATTGGAAGTACCAATTGCCAACGCCTGTTCCTGCAAATTATAGGCCTGTGGCCAATGGAACCAGGATTGATTTCAAGTCGAAGATTCCCGGACAATCAGATAAACCGCTGTTTTTACACTTTTATAATCCTCATTGTCCTTGTTCTAGGTTCAACAAAAATCACTTCAAGACCCTTGTGAATAATTATGGAAAGGATGTCCAATTCGTAGTAGTTGTACTATCTGATGAAACCCACACAGTCGATTATATACAGGATAAAATAGGTCTGAAAATTCCTGTTATTTTTGATCAGACAGTTGCCGAACAGTGCGGTGTTTATGCTACGCCCCAGGCCGCCATCATAGGTCGGGATCAAAGGCTTTATTACAGAGGTAACTATAACGCCAGCCGATATTGTACTGAGGAGAAAACTGCATATGCCAGAATTGCAATCGAAGGTCTTTTAAAAAGTCAGTCTCTGCCGGTGGCGAACGTTCTGGCGATGAAATCTTACGGGTGCACCATTCCCCTTTGTAAAAATTAATCAGGGTATTTTTATGGAACACACTAAAATCTTATCAACCGGTTCGGTGAGTGATTTTCGATCAGTAAATAAGCAGCGGTCGGATCATGCGATGAATTATTTTTTAGGAAGCTATTTCGTCATTGGTCTGATCTTGGCCTTCTTTTATGACACCTGGTCCGTTGCTTTTGGCGTTGGGGGAATTCTGTTGATGGCGTATTATTCAGTAAAAAAAGCTTTGCCGGATTCAGACCTTTACCAATACGTGCTGAGTGCGGTATTAGGTGTCTATATGGCGCAGTTTATCTTTCAAATGCATGGGATGTTTGAGATGCATTTTTTTGCGTTTATCGGAAGCGCGGTACTTATTACCTATCAGAACTGGAAGCTGCAGATTCCTATGTTGATGGTTGTTTTGATTCATCATGCGGTCTTCGGTTATTTACAAAATGCCGGGATGACCGAGATTTATTTTACCCGGCTGGAATATTTTGACATGCTGACTTTTGTCATCCATATGCTGCTTGCCCTCGCGATTTTTTTCATATGCGGCTTATGGTCATATCTACTCAATAAATATTATGAACTTCAAATTGCCCAGCATTTGAAAGTCGCTGAACTTCAAAAAGAAGCACAGGTTTTGAGGGTTCAGAAACAAAAAGAAGAAATGCAGCGCAAGGCTAATAAGAGGCTTCGGGCATCTAACGCGAAGCTTGTCAAAGCTCGTTCAGAGGCAGAAAAGGCTAATCAGGCCAAAAGTATTTTTTTGGCTACCATGAGCCACGAAATACGTACACCCATGAATGGAGTGATCGGTATGGCAGCATTATTGCAGGAAACCCAGCTTGATGAAGAGCAACGAATGTTTACTGACACAATTGCCAATTGCGGCGATACGCTGATTAATGTGATCAACGATATTCTTGACTTTTCAAAGATCGAGTCCGGAAATCTGGAGCTCGAGAAAAATGACTTTGATCTTCGTCAAAATATCGAGGATGTGCTTGATATTTTTGGAAGCAAGGCGGCTAAAATCGGTCTGGATCTCGTGTATCAGATTGAGCGGGACGTCCCGCTTCAAATTGTCGGCGATCCGTTACGCCTGAGGCAAGTTCTGATAAACCTTGTTGGAAATGCAATTAAGTTTACCCAGCATGGTGAAGTTTGTATTTATGTAAGTCGGGAACAATCAACTGGTCCGGAGAAATTTCAGCTGCGGTTTGATATACGTGATACCGGAATTGGGATTCCAGACGAAAAAATTCAGCATCTTTTCAAAGCGTTTACACAAGTTGATTCATCAACAACCCGAAAATATGGAGGGACAGGATTGGGATTGGCCATATCAGAAAAACTCGTGCAGCTTATGGGCGGGCAAATCAGTGTTATAAGCAAAGTAGAACACGGATCGACTTTTTCATTTACCTTGGAAACAACTCAGGGAGTAAAAACCCTGCAATCGCCGGTCGATCTCGACATGGACGAACATCGTGGTAAAAAAGTACTCGTCGTTGATGATAACAATACGAATCTCGAAATTCTTAAAAGGCAGTTGGAAAACTGGAATTTGCAGCCAATTCTGGTTTCATCAGGGGAAAAGGCAATGGAGGTTTTATTTAGCGGACAGGAGCTTGATCTGGTGATAACTGATATGGAAATGCCTGAAATGGACGGTATTACGCTGGGCAGAAATATCCAGCGTTACGCAGCAGATCTACCGATTATTTTACTAAGTTCAATTGGAGAAGAGATAAGGGATAGTGATCGCCGGCTTTTTGCATCTGTACTTCATAAGCCTACCCGGCAACATGTTCTGGCAAGACACATCATGGATGTGTTACAGAAAAAATTGATGGCAAAAACACAAACGCCTGTGGTCAACAAGCTATCAGAGGAATTTTCCCGGAAATATCCCTTCAGTATCCTTGTGGTGGAAGATAATCACATTAATCAGCATGTTATTGTCCGAATTCTCCAAAGGCTGGGCTACCAACCCGATCTTGCCAATGACGGGCAGGAAGCTGTTGAAGCGGCGAATTTCAAGGGTTACGAATTTATTTTGATGGATATGCAAATGCCTGTCATGGACGGTCTTGAAGCCACACGCATGATTCGTAAAACGGTCAGCAACCAGCCGATTATTGTCGCGTTAACCGCAAACGTGATGGAAGGGACACAGGATGAATGCTTTGACGCGGGGATGAACGACTATATTACCAAGCCAATAAAACTGGATGAGCTAACAGAACTGATCATAAAGTGGAGTTTTAAAGACAAATATTGAAAAATCTTTCAACTTGTCTGGTAAAATTTGCAAGTCTAACGGCTGACAACGAAGGTGGATACTGGAATCTTATGGTTATTTAAATGACTTTTTGAATTCAAGTGCAGGAAGACTGTTTTGGTTTGAATAATTGCTGATCACCGTAAAAAGAAGTTTTTAGCGGAAATATGATACAAAAAGGATCCTGTTTCGAAAGTATCTTACAAGAGTTTCGTAACAGGATCGGGCAAACTGGTTTGCAATTTAATTCAGGGCGGGTGCTTTGGGGAAATCGATCGGAACCTGAGTAATCGCATAAAGATAGTTTGTGAATACTTTATCTGCGATCACAAGTAAAACATCAACTAAGTTCTCGTCTGTGTAACCAGCAGCGTAAAACGCGCCAATCACGTCTTCATCTACGTGTCCGTTGTTTTCAGCAGCGTTTTTTGCAAACTTCGCAAGTGCATCATATTTTGAGTCGAAAGAAGCAGCACCCTTGCGGATCTCTAAGATTTGCTCATCAGTAAAACCGTTCATCTTTCCGATAGCTGTATGAGCACTGTTGCAATAGTCACAGGAATTTACCTGGCTTACTACAAGATTAACAATCTCTTTCTCTTTGGCTCTTAACGAGGTTTTGGCCGTGGATAAGTTTAAATAGCTTGCCAATGCCTGGTCGGACAGCGCCATTGCTGCATATAGATTCGGAACCATACCAATTCCTTTTTTTAGATTATCAAATAAAACCTGGTTAGACGGACTAACTTGTTCTTTTGTAGGAACTTCAAATGTTTTCATCTTCTTTATGAATTTTCGTTTGTCGTTATTGACAATGCAAAGTTGCGCAGACTTGATCCCTGAAGAAATGTATATTTTTCCCTGAGATTTGTCAAAATTTCCCTGTTCAAACACAGTAATTCATGCCACAAAATCCAGAATTAGTACCGCGAAGAAAATCAGGCTCAACAGTATCTTTATGCTATGAAGTTTGTTCAGAAAATAAGAAGGAAATTTAAACCCGGCCGTTTATAATGAAACTGAGACATCTAGATTTTCGAACAGGCGGCGAAATTGTTTTTATTCAAAATGAGCCGTTTTTTTATCAAAGAGGTATAGGAAATGAAAAAGTTTTCACCTTGTGCCTGAATCATGGACCGAGCCAAAAAGTAATTATTGATGGTATCGAATATGAGTTCCCAAGTCAAACCATTTTGGCGCTTTTCGCAAACCAGTCATTTTCTTTTGAGAATTCGGCCGATATTATTGCCTGGCAGTATAATCGGGACTTTTACTGTATCATTGATCATGATAAGGAAGTGGGTTGTGCAGGGTTTTTGTTCTTTGGCTCGTTTGGGAATTTGTTTATCAAACTTGACTATCTGCATCAGCAAAAACTCCATACCCTGAAAAAAATTTTTATTGAAGAATTCAAAACCTCTGATACAATTCAAACTGATATGCTACAGATGCTTTTGAAGCGACTGATCATCATCGTAACGCGTCTGGCAAAGGAACAATTTGGTGACCAGCTTCCAGATTATAAATTTGATCTCATAAGACAATACAATATGCTTGTTGAGAAAAAATTTAAAGAGGAGCATGAAGTACAGTTTTATGCAAGCGAGTTAAATAAGTCTCCAAAGACATTGTCAAACCTGTTTGCAAGATTGAATCATAAATCTCCGCTGAAAATAATTCATGACAGACTGATTATAGAGGCCCAAAGGCTGATGTTTTACACAGACAAGTCTTCGAAAGAAGTAGCCTATGAGCTTGGTTTTGAGGATGCAGCGCATTTTAGTCATTTTTTTAAAAAAAATACGGGGCAAAATATCACTGCTTTCAAGAAATGGGAAGGTGAGCCAAAACCTGTCAGCGTTGAAATCTGATCAAGCACATTTACTTTGGGAAAACCACATAACTTAACCTTTTTTGGCAAATAAGCTGGGGCGGTGGAATCATTCCCTGCGATTACAGAAAATTGAGGAATGAAAGCTTCGTAGGATATAGTCAAAAAATAAGACTGCTTCTCAACGGTCGGTTTGGGAAGCAGTCTTATCTTTATTTGACCATTGCGCTGGTCAGGCATCTTATGCCTGGCGGATCTTTATCCAAGCAACTAGCAAATAGCTTGGAGAATTGTTTATACCATTAATGCTTAGCCTTTACAAACAATTTCTTGAAAATGGTGACAAGTATGACAGCGGCAAGCCCGACGACAAGTCCGATCCCAAATTCTTTAACAGTTGCAGGGAGCTCAGGAAAGAGATGATGGAAATATTCGATATTGTGAGCAAAAATTCCACCCGAAACCAGAATTAAAGCTACCGTACCCACAGCACCTAATACCCTGATCATCATTGGTAACGCCTTGACAAGTGTATGTCCCAGCCAGGAAAAGAAACCCTTGTTATCTGATTTTTTAATCAGCCTGAATCCTGCGTCATCCATTCTGACGATCAGTGCAACAATGCCATAAACGCCAACCGTTGCAAGTAAAGCAACAGCAGAAACTGTTAGTATCTGGACTCCTAGATCTTGTCCGGCAACACTGCCCAATGCAATAATTACGATTTCTATGGACAGGATGAAATCCGTCATAACGGCTGTTTTCACTTTTCCCTTTTCATAATCACCCGCTGCTTCCTCACTGAGCGGTTCGTCATCTTTTTTTACCGAATGCTCTTTCGTTTCGTGTGGAAAAAAGTATTCAACTACCTTTTCAACGCCTTCATAAGCAAGGTAAAGTCCTCCCAGGATCAGAACAAACGTAATTGCTGACGGCAGAAAAGCGTTCAACAACAGCGCCAGCGGCACAATAATAAGCTTGTTCAATAATGACCCCTTGGTAATCGACCATAATACCGGAAGCTCCCGTTCTGATAAGAAGCCGGTAGCTTTCTCGGCGTTTACTGCCAGGTCATCACCTAGTATTGCGGCGGTCTTTCGTGTTGCCACTTTCGTCGCCATGGCAACGTCATCCATTAAAAAAGCAATATCATCTAAAATCGCAAAAAATCCTGACGCCATATTTTATTTTCCCTGTAAGAATTGTATATAATTGTCGATTAGCAAGTCTGCCAGAGTTAGCTCTGACGTATGTTCAAATGCGAAGGTAATAAACCGGTAGCATACAACTGTGTTTAATGACTATTAACATTTTCTATAATGAAAAATTATGACAACTGAAGACTATCACAGGGCTTCAGGTTGGTGGTAATGATTACAGTTACTTAACTTTAATTTCTCGATAGGGTTGTTTTGAATAAGGGGAACCTGCAAAAATGTACCGTTGAAGATTGTTGTTGTATTCATCGAAGCTTGAAATAAAAAAGGAGCTCATCTGCAAGGCGATCTCCTTTTTCAAAACGCAATTTATTATTTTGTAAGCTGAGGAATGATTAGCTGTATCTGAATAAATCCAACGCTTTCCAGCGCTGTCTCCTTTTTGAAACTGTCGGCTCCGCCCGCAGGATCGAACTCGTAAATGAAAGCCTCTATATTAACAGTGCTTATACCTGAAATGGAGTCGGAATCCTTTTTTTAGTCGCCGGTGTTCCAAGGCCTGGCCAACTTTGGATAAAACTCCGGATATAATCTGCCTCGACACAGCATTTCAGATCTGCGTTTTTCTTAAAAGCTGAGGGGATTTTGAAGGCGAATTTCGCCATTGGCCATAAGTGAGGGCACATTTTTCATTTTATCGTTATAAATCAGATTTTTTGTTCGCGAAATGGTATATTCCTTTCTGTTTCGGATGTCCTGATAGGTCACTGTATCAAGCCAGATCGGATCCCGGGAAGACTCAAAACCTGAGTTCTTACAAGTTCGTTTGCAAAATATTTTTCCAGCTTTTCTAATGCGGAAGCGCTGCATTTAAAAATTCGACAACTGTGACATAGGAAATTAAATGCTGAAATGCTCGCCAGGCTGGTGATTTGAATTTGATATTTTTTAGCACCTGGTAAGTAATTAGAAATAAATAAGAAAATAATTAGAATTCGCTTCTCAATAATTCCAGTACTTTTTCGATATTTACGTTATCTATATATTTAGAAATATATTATCCCTAACAATCATATAACATGTTCTCCGCCAAAACTCCACTGTCAGGTTATTTTCCTTGGACCCCACCCATGCTGAGGCAAACGTATACTCACTTATGTAACCGGTTGTTTCGAGTCAAGTCCAGTCATTAATCTTATTTTTCACACATTTCTGAACGCGCAGCTTCCGTTTTAAACCGAACAAGTTTCGTTTGATACCAGTTGTGCTGTATTAACTGCTATTCATATCTCTGAGCCCCTTTTATTATTTCTTTGAAAGGTACAAAGGCACGGGTTGTTTGGGCAGCGAATGCAGGGATGCGCCTATGTATTTATTTATTAGAAAAACAGTCTGAAAGATTGATGAATTTCATTTCAGCAACGACCCTTGTTATAGCTACTTATAACTGGCCGGAGGCATTACGATGCTGTCTTTTAAGTGTGGCCCGTCAAAAAAAACTGCCGGCAGAAGTTGTAATCGCAGATGACGGCTCTGATGAAAGAACGTACAATTTAATACATCAGTTTCAGGAGAAATTTCCTGTTCCAATCCTTCATGTATGGCATGAGGATCTTGGATTTAGGAAGACAAAGATCCTAAATAAGGCAGTTTTAGGAAGCAGCGGTGAATATATAATTCAAGTAGATGGAGATGTCATATTACATCCGTCGTTTATCGAAGACCATATCGCAGCCGCTGAAACGGGCTCTTTTGTACGTGGGAGCCGTGCGAGGTTGACTGCTGCGAAAACCACGGCCTTGCTGGGCAAGGCCGAAACAGATATCGGATTTTATTCCCGGGGAGTTTACAATCGGCTGAACGCAGTTCGACTTCCTGTTTTCCGGTCTTTCGGTCAGCGCAAAGAAATGAAAAGTCGCAACGTACGTGGTAGTAATCTGGCTTTTTGGAAGAGAGACTTTGTCAAAATCAATGGTTACAATAATGCACTGAATGGCTGGGGGCACGAAGATGAGGAATTGGCAGCCCGATTTATTAATAACAACATCGCCAAGAAAATAGTGAAGTTAAGCGCGGTGCAGTTTCACTTGCACCATCAGGAATTATCAAGAGTAAACGAATCACATCACAGCCAAATATTACAGGAGACATTGACCACGAAATCTAAAATCTGCCTTAATGGATATGAAAACCTCTACTAAAAGCTCTCTTATTATTTCAACGTATAACTGGCCGGAAGCACTGCGATTATGTCTGCTAAGTGTTAAGGGGCAGTCGGTCTTGCCGGATGAGGTTATCATTGCTGATGATGGTTCGACGGAGCAGACCGTTCAGGTTATTGATACTATGCGTGAAACTTTTCCGGTAAGAATCATACATATCTGGCAAAAAGACGAAGGTTTTCAGCTTTCCAAAATTCGTAATAAGGCAATTGCATCAAGTTCCTGCGATTATATTATTCAAATCGACGGAGATCTGGTTTTACACAAACATTTCATAAAAGACCATCTCGAATTAAGCAAGCGGGGAACATTCGTCGCCGGAAGCAGGGTGTTGATGGATCAGCATCTTTCAGCAAAAATGCTACGTCAGCAAAAAACGTCTGTCCAACTGTTTGAACCTGGGCTGGGTAATTTATGCAATCGATTTAATATCAGTTGGTTAACCCGTTATTTCGCCGATCGTTACAAACCGGATGATATTTTTGCATTGAGAGGGTGCAATATGGCCTTTTGGAAAGAAGATCTTGTGCGTGTCAATGGCTACAACGAATGCTTCCACGGATGGGGCAGGGAAGATAATGAGATTGCGGTGCGCTTGCTTAACTCCGGCCTTCGGAAACGTGCCATCAAATTTGGCGGAATCGTTTTTCATATTCATCACAGAGAAGCGGACCGGGGCGGTTGCCGTGACAATGATGAATACCTGAGATATGCAATGCAGGAAAAATCGGTTTATTGCAGCCAGGGATTAAGCCAGTATTTTAATGTTCTGGATCCTGTGCAAAGATATGAGAACGAACTCAGCCTTGTAGCAAATGGCTAGCGATCAACTGATTTCTATCGTAATCGTTACGCGCAATGCAGAGCATTTTCTGCAGCGTTGCCTGGACAGTATCTTTTCACAAGAATATCCCAGCATCGAAATTATCATAATGGACGGTGCCAGTACGGATGCCACGCTTTCTATTATTGAAAAAAACTCAGACAGAATTGCTTTCTGGAAAAGTGAAAAAGATGATGGAATTTACGATGCAATGAACAAAGCCCTGGATGTCGTCCAGGGCAAATGGATATATTTTCTGGGTGCTGATGATATGTTGACTTCCGACTTTTCATTGTTCGCGAAAAATTTAAAGGATCCGAATTTTATTTACTACGGGAGTGTTCAAAAAGCGGGCGTTAAATATTTGGGCAAACTTGCACCATATCACCAGGCAAAGACCGGCATCAACCATCAGGCAATTATTTATCCGGTTGAAATATTTTCAATTTATCGCTACGACACAACTTATCTAATTTCGGCAGATCATGTTTTTAACATGCGTTTTAATAAACATGAGAAATTCAGGTTTAAGTTTGTAGACTTTGACATTGCAATTTTTAATGATACCGGTATCTCCTCTGTTCAAAAAGATCCGGTATTCGAACAGAGGAAGGGGCGGCTGATCTTAAAATATTTTGGGATGAAGATATTTCTCAGGTTTCAATTTAAAGTGCTGAAAGCGAAGTTGTTGAGCGCCTGACATTATTTTTTCTCAAAAATCATTCCATGCTGCCTGTCGAACACGATTTTAGGCGGAAGGTTAAGAATCTTCGCCTGTACCCGCATACGCCATTTTCTTTTTGGGATTAATTTTGCCAAATGAAGCAGCTGATGGCGAATAGTAAGCTTTACGAAACTTCCGTCTTCCTTTTTCTCCCGTTCTAATAATAAATTCAACTGGGCCATATATTCGTTTCTTTGATGAAAGCTTTTTTGGTTTTCATTTCTAAAACGGAACCCCGCCAGCATGAAGGAAGTTGTATGGAGCTTTTCATAACGAAAAAAACGGAGCCATAATTCAAAATCCGCGGCAAGTGAATAGTGCTGATCAATAAATCCTCCTGCTTTTTCCCATAAGCCGCGGCGCCAGAAGACAGACTCCTGTTGTATGAAATTCCCGTCGAACAAACGCAAACGGTATGCTGACCAACGCTGCGAGAAGGGGAGATCATCATAAAGAAAGGGGTGTCCGCTTTCGTCGAAATAAGTATTGCTGCCCATGATCCAGTGAACGTCCTCAAATTTTGCAAAAATCTCTGCTGCCCTGAAAAGACTTTTTTTGTGATACATGTCATCCGCATTTAGCCAGGCCATAATTTCTCCGCTAGCCTTGTCAAAGCCCTTTTGCAGTCCATGATACAGGCCCTCGTCCTTTTCGCTAACCCAATAAGCAAGTTGTCTTTCGTATTTTTTTATAATACTTACAGACTCATCCGTGCTGCCGCCGTCGATGATAATGTATTCCAAATTTGGGTATCCCTGATCAAGAACTGATAGTATCGTGTCTTCCAGATATTTTCCCTGATTATACGAAGGGGTGACAATTGTAATTTTTGGTAAGGTTGTAATCATATTCAATCAGCAGGAAAATCAATCGCGATTGCACTTTTGGATGCAGAGTTAAATGCACAAGATCAATGATCGTTTCGTGTCATATGCACCGAAATCTGAATACTGATCATTGAATCAATAGTGCCTGACATTCATACGATTCGTAAATGTAATCGTCGGCATCGAAGAACTCCGACGCGAGCACCATTAAAATGGCGTCCTCAGTAAATTCATGCATCTGATGCCAGTCGGTTGGATCCAGCATAAGGCACTGATCGGCAGAATTCAAAAGAAACTCTTGCTTTTCAAAGCCTGTATGGTTAAGGATTTTGCAGCTTCCTCTCAGGCAGATCGCAGCCTGGAAGGTTTTTTTGTGTCTGTGCCCACCCCTGACAGAATCGTCTACTCCGTAGATATAGAAAATGCGCTTGATTTCAAAGGGAATGACACGCTCGATTACGGTCAGGTTTCCCCTCGTGTCTGTGAAAGTTTTTAAATTAAGTAACTGAGCCACCGGAGATATAGATTGGGTTAAAATTTGCTTTGTCTAAAATAATTCTTGTACGACCCTGTAATCAAAAAGTGGATATGCCGCGTAAGACTAACCTTTATCCATTTGAGCAAAAGCGGGTTTTCATGAAAAACTGCCTTTTTATCAATTATTCTAATTTGATACTCAGCGTTTTGAATAGCTTTTACATACGGAATATAGATAAAATTAATCACTTCTTTCGGTAGAAAATATTGTTCTGCCGTAAATCGGAAACTTCTGTTCTCGCAATACCTGAAATCATGAAAATGATAAAATACAAGAGGAAGCTTTGTAGATTCGCTGCCTGAAACCCAAACGGTACCTTCGTTGCATTTATAAGTGTAATCTTTGGAGTTCCAGGGGGCAACACCGCCTCCCAGATGTTTTAGTACATGAACTTCTTCAAAGCGCGTAGTCCAGTCGTCGAGATATTTCTGGTCTCCAAACTTGCCATTTTCAAATCTGTTAAAACACCAGTCGAGGCATGCGCGTCTCCACCAGTCAAGAACTTTCAGGCCAGCCTCAGTATTTTTAAAAGTCACAAACTGGACACAATAAATGCCGCTTAACTCAGATTGATCGTATTCCTGACTATACCGGTGACTGGTGATCAATACCGAATTTTCGCCCATTTCGTCAGTCAGCACTTTCGGATCCGAAAAGAACAGTAAATCTGCATCGACATACGTGCAATGGTCAAGGTTGTAGGAATGGATACAGTGCCAGACTGTCGAGGAAGTGCATGTCCAGCAATATTCACCTTGTGTTCGGTTCGTTTTTACTGCAAGCAATTCCGGAGTTTCAAACTCGGGGAGAGAAATTACAGTAGCATTCGATAACCGAAGCCTGAGCAGTATTTCATGGCAAGCGTCGTCGAATGCAAAGATATATAGGTGAAAATCAGTAGTTTGTTTCAACAGCGAATAATACATCGCCAGTCCCCGCGAAAGGTAAAATGAATTAAAAAGAGTGCAAAAATTCTGCATGAAACCAAAAAAATATAGGAGCGGGTTAGAACGTAAATACAAATATTACTGAATATTATTTATGTAATTATTAAAATTTTATAAAATCAAAAATTTATTTTTTTAAGTGAATTGTTATACGCAAAAACGAGCCCGCCGCAATAAATTAAGCATTAACTTGCGGCATATTTTAAAGTGGAAATATGTCATTGTTCAAGCGGAAAAAAAAGGAAAAAAGTCTGTACGGCTGGTTTGGGAATTATAAAAGCTGGGATGAGCTGACAGCGCTTTCAGGAGGTTATGAATCGGATAATATTCTCGAGATAACCAAAAATTCACTTCTGAAAATCAAGAATGGCTTGGCGGTATATGAACGGGATTCAGTGTTGTTCGACAAAAAAATATATCCTTATTCGATCATTTCGACACTTCTTTACACTGCGATTGAATGCGGAGGCAAACTGAATATAATTGACTTCGGCGGCTCGCTTGGCAGTACTTATTATCAGGTCAGAGATCTCATTCCTTCTTCGGTTGAAACACATTGGAGTGTTGTTGAACAAAAGGAATATGTGAAATGCGGACAATCGCTGTTTGAGGATGATGTATTAAAATTTCATTTCGATATCGCTGAAAGTATGTCGGCCAGAAAAGCGGACATTTTATTGTTGTCAAGCGTTATCCAATATCTGGAAAAGCCGCACGATTTTCTGGACGAAATCAAAGCTTACGATTTTAAATATATACTTTTTGACAGAACCTCTTTTATCAAAGACGATCAGCCTGATCGGCTTACGCTGCAAATTGTTCCCCCTGATATTTATAAAGCAGAATATCCGGCCTGGTTTTTCAATGAGAAAAAAATTCTCGAACATTTTACTGAGTACGATGTGAAGTTGGAATTTGAATCATACGTTCCGGGCGAACAGGAAATTGAAATCGATCAGGTAAAGGCTGGATATGACAAAGGATTTTTTCTTGTAAAAAAGTAATTTTTTGCAGATCAATAGTCAAAACGCTCATGATGGCTCTTGTTTGAAAATAAAATACTGTCACCATTCGTGATCAGCAAGGATACAGTTTTCAGTGTTCCCTGATGAGAAGTTTTTACGTTTAGTAAGTTGCTGTGGTGAAGATTGCGGGCAAAAAATAATCTGTCTATATTTGA
>Ga0247803_1001121_pt1 | contig 14144 bp, 11 predicted proteins | sample UWRJL014104B1_FD_180928 | JGI IMG/M metagenome (GOLD analysis project Ga0247803, IMG submission 180928) | Plant litter microbial communities from Arlington Agricultural Research Station in Wisconsin, United States - UWRJ-L014-104B-1 | ecosystem: Environmental > Terrestrial > Plant litter >...
ACTACACTGTAATAGACAGCGTGGCTAAGCGCAACACCACCTACCGCAACATTAACGGAGGGTATAATACCAGGCTTGGCGGTAATTTTAATAAATCGGTAAAAACAGAAAAGGGCAACACCTACCGCTATACCTTAGGCATACGCGGCAATTACAACCTTGATAAAGGTTTTACTAATGCCACCCTGTATACCGCAAAAACCTTTAGCGTTACACCAAATATTAATTTTAATTACGACCTGGGCGAACTGCTAAGCATAAATCCGTCGTATTCTTACACATTTAACGATACGCGATATACTAATTTCGACAGGGCAGGCGCTACTAATTTTGTACACAAGGCCACACTATTAATAACTAATTACTGGCCAAAGCATTTTGTAATGGGTAATGATTTTAACTACACCTATAATTCGCAATTAAGCGCAGGCTACAAAAAAGATTTCTTTTTATGGAACACCAGTGTAGGCTATAATTTCCTGGCCGATAAAATGCTGTTTAAGGTAAAGGTATATGACCTGCTGAACCAGAACCTGGGCACAGGGCGCACCATTACGCCTAACGGCATTAACGACTACCAGAACACTGTACTTAAGCGCTACCTTATGTTTTCATTAACCTATAAGATAAACCAGTTTGGCGATAAAAAAGCAAATAACAACGTGCCCGGAGGCAGGGGCGGCGGAAGGAGAGGCCCGCGCTAATTTTTGTGTAACGCGCAGAATATAATTTTGTAGTATATTGCCGCACACTTTACCCAATAGCCATAATGCTGTTTAACTCGCTACAGTTTGCCAGTTTTTTTATCATTGTATTTATAGCCTACTGGCTTGCTGGTACCCGGAGGCTTAGGCTGCAAAACGCGCTGCTGGTAGTGGCCAGCTATTATTTTTATTGCAGCTGGAACTGGCGTTTTGGCCTGCTACTCGCCTTCTCAACCCTGCTCGATTTTTATTGTGCCAGGGCCATAGCCGCATCGGTAAGGCATAAAAAAGCATGGCTGTATACCGCTATAACAATTAACCTGGGGCTGTTGGCTTTTTTTAAATACTACAATTTTTTTATAGGATCGGCAGCACAGTTGCTGGAGTCTTTTGGGTTTAACACTAATGTTTACCTGCTCTCCATCATCCTGCCGGTGGGCATTTCGTTTTACACGTTCCACGGGCTGTCTTATGTTATAGATGTATATAAAGGCCGGATAACGCCCACTAAAAACTTGGCAGATTATAGCCTGTTTGTAAGTTTTTTTCCCTTGCTTGTAGCGGGACCCATAGAGCGTGCCACACATTTGCTGCCGCAAATACAAAAGCCCCGTGTTTTTGATTATTCAATTGCGGTAACTGGCATGAGGCAAATACTGTGGGGCTTAATTAAAAAACTTGTTATAGCCGATAACTGTGCTTATTTTGTAAACCAGATTTTTGCAGACTATGAAAACCAGCCGGCAAGCAACCTCGTTTTTGGGGCATTTCTTTTCTCTTTTCAAATTTATGGCGACTTTTCGGGGTATACTGATATTGCGTCGGGCGTGTCAAAACTATTGGGTTTTAACCTGCTCAAAAATTTTAATTACCCTTATTTTTCAAGGGACATTGCCGAGTTTTGGCGGCGCTGGCACATATCGCTTACTTCATGGTTTAAAGATTATGTGTACATCCCGCTGGGTGGCAGCCGCGGCAGTCGGGCTCAAACGGTGCGTAATGTATTTATAATATTTTTAGTAAGCGGGCTCTGGCACGGTGCTAATTTTACTTTTATTATATGGGGCTTATTGCATGCCGTTTATTTTTTGCCCCTGCTCCTTGCCGGCACTAACCGAAAAAACACAGCAATAGCTGCGCAAGGCAAAGCGTTGCCCACACTCAGGGAACTTATCAGTATGGTCGTAACCTTTAGCCTTGTTACTTTTGGGTGGATATTTTTCAGGGCGGCAAACTTACCGCGCGCAATAGGCTATTGCCGCAGGTTGTTTTCGCCATCCTTATTCAGCATACCGCAATTTGAAAATAAGCCCTACGCGCTTACCGTGCTTTTGCTTGTACTGGCTTTTATAATAGCCGAATGGCTGGGTAGGGAAAATGATTTTGCCATTGAAAAAACGGCCGTTACATGGCCCCGAACCTTACGCTGGCTTTTTTACTGCCTATTGGTTTTTCTCCTGATATTGTTTATGAGTTTTTCTGAAGTGCCCTTTATTTACTTTCAATTTTAAGCGCCATGAAAAAGTTTATACGTTCGCTTATTGGCTTTACGGTACTGATGGCGGTAATGTACCCGCCGCTGCTTTTTATATGGGGAGATGCAATGCCATACTGGCTGTATACCAGCCTTAAATATAGTAAAGGGCACAGCAGTACCATAGTGATGCTGGACGAGGCACGCCATACAAAAAACCCGGATATACTGATACTGGGGTCATCGCACGCATACCGCGGTTTTGATGTACGCATATTTGGCAATGCAGGATATACTGCATTTAACATGGGAACCAGCTCGCAAACCCCTTTGCAAACGTATGTGCTGCTGCAACGCTACCTAAAAAACATGCACCCAAAATTTGTTATCTATGAAGTGTATCCCGGAACGTTTGCTAACAGGGGTGTTGAAGGTGCCACCGACCTTATATCTAACGATATAAATGATTCGCTTAGCTATAGCATGGGTTTAAAAATTAACCACCTTATTACCTATAACACTCTTGCCTATGGGTATTATCATGATTTTACCCGCGGAGTACCGGAAAAGCCTGTGGCAGACCTGGCAGCGGAAGACACCTATATACCCGGCGGTTATGTAGAAAAAACGGTAACCTATTTTAAAAATGTACCAGCCGGTAAAAAACACGATATCATTTTTGACAACAAACAGCTTGACGCCTTTGAAAAGAGTATCGCCCTGCTGAAAAGAAATGGCATACCTTATGCACTGATATTTGCGCCCATACCTAAAAGCACTTATAATTCATATAAAAACAGCGCTGCTCTCGAACGTTATTTTAGCCGTCACGGAGATTATTTCGACTATAATAAAAAAGTAAGCCTTGATGATTCACTACATTTTTTTGACACCAACCACCTTAACCAGCGCGGGGTCGAACTGTTTAACCGTGAATTATTAAAGAACAACAAAATATTTTAGCCTGATACATAAAGAAGAAAATGGGCTATAGCCCGCTTTCTTCTTTGTTGATAGTAGACTCGCTAATAATATCCTCCTCTTTACCCGGCTTAGGCTTGTGGAAGTCGATTTTCTTTTTACGGAGTTCAAAGTTCTGGCCCAGGTATACCTTACGCACCATTTCGTCGCTGGCAAGGTCTTCCGGTATACCGGCCTTGAGGATGCCGCCTTCAAACATCAAATAGGTTTTATCTGTAATGGCAAGGGTTTCCTGCACGTTGTGGTCGGTTATCAATATGCCTATGTTTTTGTCTTTAAGCTGGGCCACAATACGCTGTATATCCTCTACTGCTACGGGGTCTACCCCTGCAAAGGGCTCATCCAGGAGTATGAACTTAGGGTCGGTAGCCAGCGCACGGGCTATCTCGGTACGGCGGCGCTCACCACCTGAGAGTAAATCGCCCCGGTTAGTACGGATGTGCTCCAGGCTAAACTCCTCAATAAGCGATTCCATCTTGGCTACCTGCTCAGCTTTCGTCATTTTGGTAAGTTGTAATACACTCAGTATATTATCCTCTATACTCAATTTACGAAAAACCGAAGCCTCCTGTGCCAGGTAGCCTATGCCGTTTTGGGCACGCTTATACATTGGGAAATCAGTAATTTCCATCTGGTCAAGGTATATCTTGCCGCTGTTTGGCTTTACAAGCCCCACAATCATATAGAACGACGTGGTTTTACCGGCGCCGTTAGGCCCCAGCAGCCCTACAATTTCGCCCTGGTTTACCTCAACCGAAATGCCTTTTACAACACTGCGCCCCTTATAGGTTTTTATTAAATTTTCTGCCCTTAATTTCATGGTTGGTTATTTAGTTTCCGGCTGTGTTTTCTTCCAGCGCTTCCCAAAATTCGTATGCCCTGCGCAGGTGCGGTATTACTATAGTGCCACCCACAAGTGTTGCTATGCTTAGCGCCTCCATTACCTGTTCTTTATTAAGCCCTTCTTTATGGCAGGTTTCCAGGTGGTATTTTACACAGTCGTCGCAGCGCAATACTGCGCTTGCCACAAGGCCCAGCAGCTCTTTGGTCTGCACGCTTAGCGCGCCTTCCATATACGCGTTGGTATCGAGGTTAAAAATACGCTTAATTACCTTATTATTATCGGCCAAAAGTTTTTCATTCATCTTTTGGCGGTAGCCGTTAAATTCTTCTACTACGTTAGCCATAGTTATGATGTTGTTGTTAGTTCTTTAGCCCTTATGCGGTCTATTCGCGCCGCTATGAGTATACTGGCTTCGTATAAAATTACCAGTGGTATGGTTACTATTGTCTGGCTTATAACATCGGGTGGGGTTACAATAGCGGCAACAATAAGTATAATAACCAGGGCATAACGTCTGTATTTCCTTAGGAAAGCCGCCGATACCAACCCCAGCTTAGCCAGGAAATAGATTATAATAGGCATTTCAAAAACCAGGCCACATGCTATTACGGTTGTTTTTATAAGGCTAAGATAAGATTCTACGTCAATATTATTTTCTACCACAGCGCTAATCCTGTAATTAGCCAGAAAGTTAATAGACAACGGCACTATGAGGAAATACCCAAACAATATCCCCAAAAAGAACAGTATTGATGTAGTGAATATAAACCCTACGGCCATTTTGCGTTCTTTTTCATACAATGCGGGGCTTATAAACCGCCAAAGCAGGTACAATATGTATGGAAAAACAATGATAAACCCTGCGGTTACAGATGTCCAGATATCGGTATTCAACTGGCCCTCCATGTCGCGGCTTATCAGCTCAAAAGGGATTTCGGTAACGCAAAAGCTTTTATCAAGGTCATACTTATTAGCCAGGTCGCAAAAAAACCGGTAGGTAATAAAGTCAGACTTCTTTGGCGCGAAAATGATGTTATCAAAAATAAAGCCGCTGAACGCGAATGCTATACAGCCCCCTATAATTATGGCTACAAAGCTGCGTACCAATAGCCAGCGGAGTTCTTCAAGATGATCCAGAAACGACATTTCGTCCCCTTTATTTTTGTTTTTAGCCATGATAGTTTTTAAAACCTGTTATTGTTTAAGCCGCTGGTATACCCGTTGCGGTACTTTGTTCATATCCTTGCCCTGTATTTGCATTAGAGCCAGGTATTTGTTGTAGTGTTTTTTTGCCTCTCCTTTATGGTAGTCATCACCACGTAGCCACTCCCCGTCTCCCTGGTTTAACCAGGCCACAACCCTGTCTGGGAATTTTTTTGTAATATTTTCCAGCAAAAATAGTGAAGAATGTAGTAACCTGTCCTTTCTATAATCGTCTTGCGGGTCAAATTCCTGCATATAATAAGCCAGGTCATTATATTGCTGCACATTTGCGGTAGTAAGCGGATACATTTTGTACAGCAGCTCTATTTCTGCCTCATCTGGCACAGGTGCGCAACGGTTTGGAAAATCATTAGCATTTTCCTCACCTGCAAATAGCTTTAAAAGGCCATTTAGCGTAAATTTCCTTACATACCAACCATGCCCAAAAGATTCATTATTCTTTTCATCTAATGAAAAACGCTCCAGTGTGGGCACATGTCCCCAAAAAACAGGAAAATAATCCTGTTCCAAATCGCACGAATATACCTGTTTCCCTTTAAAATTTTTACCTGGACGGTAGCGCCTCAGGCTATATTTATGCAACGTAGCCGTATTATACTTTGGCGAAATAGAGAAATAATAAGTGTAGGTACTTTTACCATCTTTTCCGATTTCAGCCATCGAAAATGCCAGTGTATCCCCTTCAAAGCGTATGTACCTAACCGCATTTTCAGCTTCAAGCAATAGCATAGCTTCAGAATTGCCGTAGTTTACTGCCTTTTTCCCCCAGTCGATATCAAACTTTTCGGGTTTATTATCGCCGTTAAGGTCAAAAGCTATCGTGTTTTTAAGCGTGGGTACAAAACCTTTCTGCCAGTTAAACGCTTTATGCTTATTGAGCAACGGTTTGTTTATATAGGTATCGGTATCGGCAGACACATAATTATCCTTCTCCAACTCCAGCTTTTCACCTTTGGCTGTAGCCAATATGATAAATGTTTTGGCACCCCGCTGCTTTTCGATTATGGATATATTAGTGAGCTTTTGATTAATTATGTGTTCTCTTCCATCCGGTTCGTCAGGATGGTTATATTCTCCCTTAAATACCAACGCGCCACCCGAAACACGGTATACATCATAGTACAGCATAAGGTCGTCATACTGTTCCTGGAAGATGTAATAGTCACCCGTTTGTTCTGCATAATACAGGAAGAATTCGTCAATAGGGTCTTCAGAACCGGTAAACTCTATGTTGCCCACCGGCTTTCCATTCAATGAAAACTGCATCATTGCGGGCATTGTATATTCTGATGCGCCCTCGCGTTGCATGGTTACATTAATATTTACAGTGCCATGGCTAAGGCGGCAATAAATGTGCCCGCCCAGTTGCTTATACTGCGCTGCAGGTGTTACCAGTTTAAAATTGGTAATATCGCCTGGGGGGTTTGCAAAGGCAAAAGGCATGGCTAAAAGCCAAAACAGGGTAATCAAAACGGTTACATCCTTTTTCTTTGCCATAAAATGGTTTTATACTATCCCCTCTTTTAAAATGTCGTGCAGGTGCAATATGCCTTTATACTCGCCGTTGTCTATAACCACAAGCTGGGTTATGGCATGGTTTTCCATAATATTAAAGGCATCTGCAACCATGTGCGATGATGTTATTGTTTTAGGGTTTCTTGTCATTACATCGGCCGCGCAAATGCCGGCAATATTATCACGGTCGTTAAGCATGCGCCTTATATCACCATCGGTTATCACGCCGGTTACGGTACCCTTATCTACAACCGCAGTAACACCCAACCTTTTTGCCGATATTTCGTGTATGGCCACTTTTACGCTGTCCTGAGGGCTTACCTGGGGCCTGTGCGTGGCATCGAGCATATCGCCCACATGCAGCAGCAACTTTTTGCCCAGCGCGCCACCGGGGTGGTACTTTGCAAAATCTTCAGCAGTAAAACCACGCAGCTCCATAAGGCATACCGCAAGGGCATCGCCCATTACCAGCTGTGCCGTGGTGCTGTTTGTAGGCGCCAGGTTCAGCGGGCAGGCTTCCTGTTCTACATACGCATGTAAAACCAGGTTGGATTGTTTGCCAAGGTAAGAATTTTTATTGGCCGTCATGCCAATAAGTATATTGCCGCCGCGTTGTAATAAGGGTACAAGCGCCTTTATCTCGGGGCTGTTGCCGCTCTTACTGATGCAAATAACCACATCACCAGGCTGCACCATGCCCAGGTCGCCGTGTATGGCTTCGCCCGCGTGTAAGAATATCGAAGGGCTACCGGTACTGTTTAAAGTTGCGGCAATCTTGGCCGCTATAAGCGCGCTCTTGCCTATCCCGGTAATTATGGTGCGGCCAGTAGCCTCATATATGGCGTGAACGCTGTCGGTAAAATCGTCGTCAAGATAATTTACGAGGGCGGCAATGCTCTCGCTTTCAGAAAGTATTGCCTTTTTGGCGGTTGCCAATATGGCTTCAGTATCGATCAAATCGTATGAAAAGTTTTATTAGTTGTTGTTATTAAAGATTTTTGTATCTTTAGTTCTGCAAATTTATGTAAATTACTATAATGATATAATGAAATCGACCGAAATTGACTTACATAAAGAGTTAAAAAAGTATTTTGGTTTTAACAAGTTCAAGGGGCTGCAGGAAGAAGTTGTACGCAGTATTATTTACGGCAACAATACTTTTGTAATAATGCCTACGGGCGGCGGCAAATCGCTTTGCTACCAGCTGCCTGCACTAGTTCTTGAAGGTACTGCCATAGTGGTGTCGCCACTTATCGCACTGATGAAAAACCAGGTAGATGCCATCCGCGGACTTTCGTCTGACCCGGGTATAGCGCATGTGCTTAACTCCTCGCTTACCAAAACCGAAATAGCCCAGGTTAAGAAAGACATAACCTCCGGAATTACCAAGCTATTATATGTAGCGCCTGAATCGCTCACTAAAGAAGAATATACCGCGTTTTTACAAACCGTACCGCTGTCTTTTGTAGCGATAGACGAAGCGCACTGTATAAGTGAATGGGGGCACGACTTCAGGCCGGAGTACCGCAACCTGCGCACCATAATACGCAACTTGGGCGATATACCCATTATAGGGCTTACCGCCACGGCAACACCCAAAGTGCAGGAAGACATACTTAAAAACCTTGACATGCCCGATGCCAATACCTTTAAGGCATCGTTTAACCGGCCAAACCTTTATTATGAAATTCGTCCCAAGCAAAAAACAGTAGAGGGAGACATTATACGCTTTATACGCCAGCACAAGGGAAAGAGTGGGGTTATTTACTGCCTTAGCCGTAAAAAAGTTGAGGAGATTGCACAGGTACTACAGGTAAATGGCATTAGCGCTGTGCCCTACCATGCCGGGCTTGATGCCAAGACCCGCGCCCGCCACCAGGACATGTTCCTTATGGAAGATGTAGAGGTAGTGGTTGCTACTATAGCTTTTGGCATGGGTATCGATAAGCCCGATGTGCGCTTTGTAATCCACCATGACATACCTAAATCTCTGGAAAGCTATTACCAGGAAACAGGGCGTGCAGGGCGTGATGGCGGCGAAGGCCATTGCCTTGCCTACTACGCCTATAAGGATATCGAAAAGCTGGAGAAATTTATGAGTGGTAAGCCCGTAGCCGAGCAGGAAATAGGCTTTGCCCTGCTGCAGGAAGTGGTGGCCTATGCCGAAACATCTATGAGCAGGCGTAAGTTCCTGCTGCACTATTTTGGCGAGGAATTTGACGATGAAACCGGAGACGGCGCTGATATGGACGACAATGTGCGCAACCCTAAAAAGAAAATTGAGGCACAGGACCAGGTGGTAACACTGCTAAAAGTAGTGCGAGATACCAAGCAAATGTACAAAAGCAAAGAAATTATATTTGCCCTTACCGGAAAGATAAACGCAGTAATTAAAGCCCACAAAACCGATGCCCAGCCCTACTTTGGCATTGGCAAAGATTTTGACGAAAAGCACTGGATGGCGCTCATCCGCCAGGTGCTGGTGGCCGACCTGCTGGATAAGGACATTGAAACCTACGGCATTTTAAAACTTACTGAAAAAGGCGAGGCGTTTATAAACAACCCTTTGTCGTTTATGATGACCGAAGACCACGTGTTTAGCGATAATGACGACGAGAACACGGTTACTACTACAAAAGCTACCAATGTAGTTGATGAAGTACTTACCAATATGCTTAAGGACCTGCGTAAAAAGGTAGCCAAAAAGCTGGGGGTACCGCCGTTTGTGGTGTTCCAGGACCCGTCACTGGAAGATATGGCGCTTAAGTACCCCGTTAACATAGAAGAACTGGGTAGTGTGCACGGCGTGGGTGAAGGCAAGGCCAAAAAATACGGCAAAGAATTTGTAGACCTTATAGCCCGCTATGTTGAAGATAACGACATCATACGCCCTGAAGACCTTGTGGTAAAAACCACCGGGGCAAATTCGGCGCTGAAGCTGTATATCATACAAAATATTGACCGTAAGCTACCGCTTAACGACATTGCCAAAGCCAAAGGCCTGGATATGGAAGCCCTGCTAAAGGAGATGGAGCAGATAGTATACAGCGGTACCAAGCTGAATATTAAATACTGGGTAGACGAAATACTGGACGACGAGCAGCAGGAAGAAATCCATGACTATTATATGGACTCAGAATCAGACTCTATTAAAGATGCCCTGAAAGAATTTGATGGCGACTATGATACCGAAGAGCTGCGCCTGATGCGTATTAAATTTATAAGCGAAGTGGCTAACTAAAGTTTGCAGTGTTCGGCGTTCATTAGCTTCACTCAGATAGAAAATAACGTATTAAATAGAATAAATACAAAAGGTTAATTTACTAACTAATCAAGTGGAACTTTTCCAATTTGGTAAGCCTCCTGCAAAAACATTTTTTACAATGCAGGGTCTGAGGATTGCCCTTTTTAAGCTCAGGCATATAATCCTATCTTTGCAGCCATGACAGATAATATTATTATAGGCGGCAACCTGGCGGGCATTGCATTTGCCGAAACGGCTTTGCTGAACAATAAGTCATTTATTGTAATTGCTGACGAATCTCAAAATTCGAGCCTGGTGGCAGCGGGCATATACAATCCTGTTATTTTAAAGCGCTTTAGCCTACCACAGGACGCGCAGGAACATTTGGCTTATATGAAGCCTTTTTATAAAAGGATTGAAGAGCGGCTGGGCGTGAATTTCGATATCAAGATTCCCATTTACAGGCGTTTTGCATCGGTAGAAGAACAAAATATGTGGTTTGAAGCCGCTGATAAGCCTAAACTTTCCCCATTCCTGGATACAAACATTAAACATGATAATTTTAACGGCATTGATGCCCCTTATGGCTACGGCAGGGTTAAGGATACCGGATATGTAAACACGAATATACTTATTCCAGCGTATCAGGCACGACTGAAAGAGGAGGGAATTTTAAGGGAAGAGACGTTTCAATATGATCAGTTAGAAATACACAAATATTATATAACCTACAAAGACATCATAGCAAAGCACATCATCTTTGCAGAAGGGTTTGGCATCCACCAAAACCCCTATTTTAAAAACCTGCCATTAGACGGTACCAAAGGCGAGCTTTTAATTATCCACGCCCCGCAACTGCAACTGCCCGTTGGGGTAAATGCGGGTGTTTTTATCCTGCCGATAGGGAATGGCTTATACAAAGTAGGCGCTACGTATGAGTGGGATGATAAAACCGCAATCCCAACGGCAGCCGGGAGAGCTGAACTTGTCGAAAAACTAAATGAAGTTATTAATTGCCCTTATGAAGTAGTGAACCACTTAGCCGGTGTGCGCCCTACGGTAAAAGACAGGAGGGCTATGATTGGCACGCATCCGCAACATAAAAATGTGCATTTGCTGAATGGTTTAGGGACAAGAGGTGTGATGCTGGCGCCGTATATGGCTAAAGAATTGTTTGAGTCGATAGAAACCGGTGTGCCGGTAAAGCGCGAAATTAATTTGAACCGGTTTAAGGTTTTTTAAGTTCCTTCCAATCCTTCCGGTAGCTTACAAAAAAGCTAATCCAAATATTACGCGCCCAGCGCATTTGCAGCGGCATTAAAACTATAAGCGTTACTACTATGGCAATAAAAGCGGTTTTAAGGCTGGTTTCAAGCAAAACAAACGAAACTACAAATGCCGCAATGCCTAATCCTACGCCCAGGCCGTAGCTAACATACATAGCCCCGTAAAAAAACGACGGTTCTATCTTATAATGCAGGCCGCAGTGGCTGCAATTATCGTGCATTTTGTATATATTGCCAAGGTTGAACGGGTTTTTGTCTTTATACATACTTTCCTGGTGGCAACGGGGGCAGGTTCCTGTTAAAATACTATATAATCTCGTTCCTTTTTTTAACATTTGCACAAAATTTGTAATACCACAAATTTACGACTTTAATATTAGACATTTATAATGCTTAACATTCATAATTTATCGGTTTCTTTCGGGGGGACGTACCTGTTTGAAGAAGTAACCTTCCGTTTAGGGGCCGGCGACCGCGTGGGCCTTGTAGGCAAAAATGGCGCGGGAAAATCTACCATGCTTAAAATCCTTTCCGGCGACATTGCGCCCGATAGCGGCGTTATCGCTACCGAAAAGGAAGTGCGTATGGGCTTCCTGCGCCAGGATATCGACTTTATACCCGGCCGCACCGTGCTCGACGAAGCCTACCAGGCGTTTGTAGAGATAAAAAAGGCTGAGGTTAAAATTGATGAGATAAACCACCAGCTGGTTACCCGTACCGATTATGAAAGTGATGGTTATTCTAAATTGATTGAAGACCTGAGCGATTACACCCACCGTTACGAAATATTGGGCGGTTACAACTACCAGGGCGATACCGAAAGGATATTGCTGGGGCTGGGCTTTAAGCGCGAAGATTTTGACCAGCTTACCGATACCTTTTCCGGTGGGTGGCGCATGCGTATAGAACTTGCCAAGCTGCTGCTTCAGGCTAATGATGTGCTGCTGCTGGATGAGCCTACTAACCACCTTGATATTGAGAGTATCATCTGGCTGGAGTCGTTCCTTAAAAACTACCCGGGCGTAGTGGTTATCGTATCGCATGATAAAATGTTTTTGGATAATGTTACCAACCGTACCATAGAAATTTCCCTGGGCAAGGCGTATGACTTTGCGAAGCCGTACAGCCAGTATTTAGTACTGCGTGAGGAAATTCGGGAGAAGCAGCTGGCAACCCAAAAAAACCAGCAAAAAAGCATAGAGGCCACGGAGAAACTGATTGAGAAATTCCGTGCCAAGGCCAGTAAGGCGTCTATGGCACAGTCGATGATTAAAAAGCTGGACAAAATAGAGCGTATTGAGGTAGACGAAGACGATAACAGCGTAATGAACATATCGTTCCCTGTGTCGCAAACGCCGGGCCGCGTGGTGGTAGAGGCCGAACATGTAACCAAAAAATATGGCGACAAGCTGATACTGGAAGACCTGAACCTGCTGGTAGAACGCGGCAGCAAAATTGCCTTTGTGGGACAAAACGGCCAGGGCAAGTCTACCTTTATTAAAGCGATTGTAGAGGAGATACCGTATACCGGTACTATAAAACTGGGCCACAACGTACAGCTGGGCTATTTTGCGCAAAACCAGGCCGAACACCTTGACGGCGAAATTACACTATTGCAAACCATGGAGTATGCCGCTACCGATGGTAACCGCAGCAGGGTGCGCGATATGCTGGGTTCGTTCCTCTTCCGTGGGGATGATGTAGAAAAAAAAGTAAAGGTACTGAGTGGGGGCGAGCGTAACAGGCTTGCGCTGTGCAAACTGCTGTTACAGCCCATTAATGTGCTTGTTATGGATGAGCCTACCAACCACCTTGACATAAAATCTAAGAACGTACTTAAGGCCGCGCTGCAAAAGTATGAAGGTACGCTGCTGCTGGTAAGCCACGACAGGGATTTCCTGCAGGGGATGAGTAACATAGTATATGAGTTTAAAGACCATAAGATACGCGAATACCTGGGTGATATTAACTACTACCTGGAGCAGCGCAACATGCAAAACATGCGCGAAGTAGAAAAGCGCGATGTGGTAAAAGTGCCTGTAAAGGCCGAAAAACCAAAGCCCCAACTCAGCTTTGAGGAGCAGAAAAAAGGCAAGACGCTGCAAAACAGGCTCAGCAAAATAGAAAGCCAGATAGCGCAGCTGGAACGGGAGATACAAAAAGACGACCGCGCCCTGGCGGAGCATCCGGAGAAGCTGAACGGCGATACCGCGTTCTTTTCGGCCTATGAGAAAAGAAAGAAAGACCTGGAGATACAAATGGCCGAATGGGAACAGGTGCAGGAGGAAATAGACGCTGCTAATTGATATTTTGCACATATTATTATAACAAACAATCCCCGCCAATGGCGGGGATTGTTTGTTGTTGCTTAATTGTAAAGTGATTTACTCCTTTACCAGCTTCACTACATTTACGCCCTCATCGGTAGCTATTTTTATGAAATAAATACCTTTGGCACGTGATGCAATATCCAGTGTAATCGAAATATCATTAACTGATGTAGCTTCCAGCAGCCTGCCCTGTACATCAAAAAGCTGTAAGGTTTGTATGGCGCTTTTCGCCGAAATGCTAACGACATTCTTAGCCGGGTTAGGGTATATTTTAACCGAAGCATCTTTTGTGAAGCCGGGCGCGTTAAGTATCGCATAAGTTGTAACCGCTTCGTTAGTTACTATAGGCCAGTTGTAGTCGAAGAAAATATCGGCCTTTTGCATTACGCTGCTGTTTACCGCAAGGCTTTCGAGCGATTTTATCTTGAAGGTTACATTACCCTTACCGCCGTTTGCCGCCAGGTTAATATCGCCAAAGTAGAGCTCGACTTTATTGCCGGTTACGCGGGTTTCTAAAGCATGGCTGGCATTAAGCACTACAA
>Ga0247803_1001122_pt1 | contig 14140 bp, 13 predicted proteins | sample UWRJL014104B1_FD_180928 | JGI IMG/M metagenome (GOLD analysis project Ga0247803, IMG submission 180928) | Plant litter microbial communities from Arlington Agricultural Research Station in Wisconsin, United States - UWRJ-L014-104B-1 | ecosystem: Environmental > Terrestrial > Plant litter >...
TTCCCGATATTATTGACATCAATAAATTAATCACTTTGTTGGGTAATTTAGGAGTTAAAATTCAACGCAATGAACCGGGTTCGATTACGTTTCAGGCTGATGAAGTTAACGTTGGATATTTAGAAACCGAAGCTTTCAAAAAAGAAGGTGGAGCACTTCGTGGTTCTATTATGATTGTTGGACCATTATTGGCCCGTTTTGGAAAAGGATATATTCCTAAACCTGGAGGAGATAAAATAGGTCGTCGTAGATTAGATACTCACTTTGAAGGTTTTATTAATCTTGGAGCAAAATTCAGATACAATAGAGAAGACCACTTTTATGGAGTAGAAGCCCCGGCAGAAGGACTTAAAGGAACAGATATGTTACTTGACGAAGCATCTGTAACCGGAACTGCAAATATTGTAATGGCAGCTGTTTTGGCAAAAGGAACAACCACCGTTTACAACGCAGCTTGTGAACCCTACTTACAACAGTTGTGTAAAATGCTAAACTCTATGGGAGCTAATATTAGCGGAGTTGGATCTAACTTATTAACTATCGAAGGTGTTGAAAGTCTGGGTGGTTGTGAGCACAGAATTTTACCTGATATGATCGAAATTGGTTCTTGGATTGGTCTTGCGGCGATGACAAAAAGCGAAATTACGATTAAAAATGTAAGTTGGGAAAATTTAGGTTTGATCCCGAATACTTTTAGAAAACTAGGTATTACAATCGAAAAGCGTAATGATGATATTTACATTCCGGCTCATAAAGACGGATATGAAGTAAAAACAGATATTGATGGTTCTATTTTAACAATCGCAGATGCGCCTTGGCCAGGATTTACACCTGACTTATTAAGTATCGTTTTGGTTGTGGCAACACAAGCAAAAGGAGATGTTTTAATTCACCAGAAAATGTTCGAAAGCCGTTTGTTTTTTGTAGATAAATTAATCGATATGGGAGCAAAAATTATGTTATGCGATCCGCACAGAGCGGTGGTTATGGGACATAATTTTGAATCTCAACTAAAAGCAACAACAATGTCATCTCCGGATATTCGTGCCGGGATTTCATTATTAATTGCAGCGCTATCAGCAAAAGGAACAAGTACAATTCAAAATATCGAACAAATCGATCGTGGATACGAGCGTATCGACGAACGTTTAAGAGCAATTGGAGCAAAAATCGTGAGAGCGTAAAAATATTTGCCACGAATTCAGGAATTAAACGAAGATTAAGATTGTTTTTATTACACTAATTTTAAATAAATTAGTGTAATTGAATTCTAAAAATTAAGAGTTTTTGCAATTCATGAATTCGTGGCGAAAAAAAATAGTCTAAATGACAGATGAACAAAAAGCTGTAAAAGCTACTATATTTAGTATAGTTGGGAACACCTGCTTAGCCTTGGTAAAAGGTTTGGCAGGTTTTTTTGGCAATTCTTATGCCTTAATTGCAGATGCGATCGAGTCTACTGCAGATATATTTTCATCTTGTTTGGTTTTGTTCGGAATCAAATATTCTAATAAACCGGCAGATGAAAACCATCCTTACGGCCACGGTCGTGCAGAGCCTTTAATTACCTTTTTGGTTGTTGGATTTTTAATTACCTCGGCCACAATTATTGCGTACGAAAGTATTTCAAATATTCAAACTCCTCACGGATTGCCAAAATCATGGACATTGTATGTTTTGGGTGTAATCATTGTTTGGAAAGAATATTCATTTAGGCTGGTGATGAAACGAAGTAAAGAAACTAATAGTTCTTCTTTGGCGGCTGACGCTTGGCATCATCGCAGTGATGCTGTTACCTCAGTCGCCGCATTTATTGGTATCTCGATTGCGTTGATTATGGGAAAAGGCTATGAATCAGCAGATGATTGGGCGGCACTTTTTGCTGCTTTTTTTATCTTATATAACAGCTATAAAATTTTCAGACCTGCGCTTGGAGAGATTATGGATGAAAATTTGAATGATGATTTAGTCGAAGAAATTCGTGTAAAAGCATTAACTGTACAAGGAATTTTGGGAACCGAGAAATGTTTTATCCGTAAAGCGGGAATGAAATATCACGTAGATCTTCATGCCATAGTTTCGGCAAAAATTTCAGTAAAAGAAGGACATGATTTGTCTCATAAATTGCAAGATACTTTAAAAGAAAAAATTCCTCAATTGGGGAATGTTTTGATACATATTGAACCGGATGATTATCATTGATTCTGAGGTTCAAAGGGGCAAAGGTTCAAAGGTGCTAAGGTTTTGAATCTGGAAAAAAATCAGTTTATTCTTTTTTTAAAGAGTAAGCGGATTTTTTTATAGATAAAGTTTGTCACTTCGACGAAGGAGAAGTCACATAAAGTAGATCACGTCACGTAATTTCTCTTTCGAATGACAAAATTGACAATTTGATGGTTTATTCGAAATGATAATTAAGAAATTCCATGCCTGAATTGAAACTTTGTATTAATTCTATTTTCTTTTCTCTTCTCCATTTTTTTAATTCTTTTTCTCGAGCAATTGCTTCTTGGATCCAAACAAATTTTTCATAATAAACTAGAAATTCTATACTGTATTTTGAAGCGAAAGTTTTGTTTCCATTTCCTAAATTGTCTTTATGTTGTTGTAATCTTAATTTTAAATTGTTAGTTACGCCGATATAAAAAGTAGAACGATATTTATTGGTTAAAATGTACACATAATAGGAATGAAATCCTTCTTGTGGATTAAACATAATTTTTAATGTTTTTATAGTTTTTTGTCACTTTAAACAAAGCATATGCAGAAGTTACTTTGTGTGAACTTCTTTATGTGACTTCCTCCTTCGTCGAACTGACAAGATTGTCTTTAATCTAATCAAGGACATTCAAAATCTTCAACCCAAACACAACACCATTTTGTTCAATTCCACCTTGATAAGAATGAACATAATCTACCCTGAACAATTTAAATTTTCCGAATCCAAGATTGTCTAAACCAACCGTAAATTCAGTATAAGGTTTTCTATCCGGAATGGCCAACGAATGAAATCCAAGATTCATGGTAGATTTTAAAAGATTCAATAGCGGAATTTTATTCATGATAAATCCGGTATCGTTGTGCTCTAAATGCATCTCAAAATAACTGTCGTTTGTGCTGTTAGCGTAGTATGGCATCAAATTAAAAACATTCAAATAACGATCGCTTGTTCCTATATGAGTTTGGTTTCCGTTAAAATGTCTATAATCTATAAACGAAATATTTTCGGCATTAAAGAATTTTCCTGTTCTAATATTCATTCCCAGAGTTCCCTTATTACCTAATGATAAATCGTAAACAACAGAAGCGCCAATGCGTTCAAACTCGTATTTTTTTTCACTGGCAGCAAATGCTTTTTCAAATGCTAAAAATACGGTTGGATATTTATCATTTTTAATGTTATATCTTCCATCGGGTCTTGAAATGTATTTGTTGCCAAAATTAATGCGGGTACTTATAGCGGCCTTAAATAAATGATGCTGATTAAAAGCCGGTGTTGTAAAATCATTTGGTGACACCGGATTGTTTGAAGAGTAGATATCATCTTTTTTAAAGAAAGAATAATCTGTGGTATTAAAAAGAGGTTTTCGCTGTTCATAAGCTACTTTTCCAAACAAATTCACGCCATTTAGAATGTTTTGCGAATAGTTAATCTGAGCGTATTCAAGGTTGTATAATTTCATATAATTGTCTTTAAAAAATAAAGAACTTACAGAATTGACCAGCTTCGTTATAGGTTCGAAACTATTAAACTGTGCGACCTTTGTTCCTCCCGAAACTCCAATGGTTGCAAAATTCAGATTATTGAATTTATGACTGAATTCACCAACAACGCGAAAACGCTCATCCGAAAAACCGTAGTTAAATGTCGTACTTATCGAAGTGCTTTTTCCTTTGTCTTCATCCCATTTTCTAAAGGAAAAGCCAGAATCTAAATTAAATCCCTGAACGGTATTAAAGCTTAAAGAAGCAATGTTTAATAATCCTTTGTAATCAAAAGAATATTTTTTGAAAGTGTTTTTATAATCATAACCCATTAAAATATCGGTGACTTTAAACTTATTGTTTTTTGCATCTACAGAATCGATATATTTTTGAGATTTTCTAATGGTTTGCAGACTATCCTTTTTAGTATAATCTGTGCTTTCTTCGATCGTTAGCGGAATGGGTCTGATCTGGTTCCAGAAAGCATCATCTTTTTTGTTGGCATTGGCTTCAAAGGCAACAATTTCATTTCCAAATGTTTTCTTCTCAAACGAAACTGGAAACTCGTAATTAGAATACACATAATTAAATTTCCCCGAGAATTTTACGCCAAAGATACCGGCATTAAAGTCCAGTGTTTGCGCATTTTTTGTCCAGATTTTATTTTTTGCATTGTAACTAAAGCTTTGTTTTAAGGTCATTACTTCAGTAAATTCATTCTTCATGCGGTACCCTTTTATATCTAAATCCAGGGCATAAATGGCAAAACTATCGTCGACAATATAAATGTAACCTTCAAAAACAGGTTCTTTATCACGTTTGGGAATTACCTTAATTTTGTAAATCTGCTGATTGTTATCATCATAAAATGTCCCTTCGAGTTTGTACTTGTAATAACTAAAAGCATTATCAGCAATAGGAGAGATGAGCTTAACATCAAAGTCCAGCGTGTTGTCGTAAAAGTCATAAGTAGAGAGCGAAGCAGTATTGTAGCTATATCCTTTATTATTTCCCGAAATTTTAGAGGCAATAATCTTCTCTTTTAATTTGTCCGGTTTTTCAAAAATAATTTTAGAAATAGTTTCAGACAAATATAAAATTCCGCTTCCGGTAGAATCCAGGTTGGATGCCATATCTTGTCCCAGATCTACTTTTTTGCCCAGAATTTTTTTAGGCAAATCCTTAACTTTAAACATTCCTTTCGAATAAAAATCAGCTGTATATCTACCGGTTTTGTCTGAGTTGTCTTTTTTTTCTGCTATAGCACTTCTTATAATAGCATCAGCAGGATTTTTTTTAGGATCAATTACAACTTCATTGAGAGCAAAGCTTTCTTCAGGCATTTTTACATCTAAAACAATTGTTTTTGAATCTCCCGAAACGGATATCTTTTGAGTTTTAAAACCTAAATATTGAAAAACGATTTTATTTTTACCAATTTCCTTGACATTTAGCTGATATTTTCCTTGTTCGTTCGAAGTGGTTCCGCTATAAGTGTTTTCTTCAAATACAGAAACAAAAGGCAGCGGATTACCTTTTTCATCCATTATGGTTCCCTTTATCTGGGCGAAATTTGAAATTGAAAAAAATAAAAAGGCAAATAAAGTATAGTTTTTCATGAAATAGGTTTCTCTAACAAAAATAGAATAAGTTAAAAATGAGCTTATTAAAAATTTGTTAAATAAAAACCTATAAGAAAGACTGAATAGCGAGATTGTAACTTTTGAGTCCAAAACCTAAAATTACACCTTTTGCATTGCCTGATAAATACGATTGGTGCCTGAAACTTTCACGGGCATAGGTATTCGAAATATGTACTTCGATTACTGGTGTAGTTACCGCTTTAATAGCATCTCCCAAACCTATAGAGGTATGTGTATAAGCGCCGGCATTCAAAATGATTCCGTCGTATGTAAAACCAAATTCCTGAATTTTGCCAATCAGTTCGCCTTCAATATTACTTTGATAATATGACAGTTCAATATTTGGATACGTTTTTTGCAACGTTTCAAAATAATCTTCAAAAGTTTGACTTCCGTAAACTTCCGGTTCTCTTTTTCCTAAAAGATTTAAATTGGGTCCGTTGATTATAGCGATTTTCATATTTAAGTTATTTTGAAAATATTAGATTTTTTTAAACCATATAAGTAATATAAGTTCATTTAATCTAAGTTATTGTATTGTTGATTTTTTAGTTGATTGATATTGCAATTGACATTGACATTGCAATTGATTTTGAAATTGCAATTGACATTGACATTACCATTGAACTTGGTAAAAATAAAAAAACCGTTCTAATTAATAGAACGGTTTTTGTAAAAGTATGTGATATATTTTTTAGAACATGAATCCTGCTGAAATCTGGAATACAGAATTTTTAACATCAGCATTTTTAGAAGCTTCTGTCAATCCTAAACCATAACGTCCTTGTAAAAAGAAGTTTTCGGTAAGTTTTACTCCCAATCCGGCATTTACACCAAATTCAAAGGTTTCTCCGTTTTTAACATCAAAATCATTTTTCTCACTAACTAGGAAAGAAGCTTGTGGACCCACTTCTAAACTAAATGTATTATTTAAATAAAATTTAGCCATTACAGGAATAGAGATATATCCTAGCTCATTTTTAATATCCTCGCTCACGTCATCAAATTTATAAGATGCACCAGTTGTAGAGTATAAAAGCTCTGGCTGAATAGAAAATTTGTCTAATAATTTTACTTCTGCAACAAGACCTGCGTGGTAACTTGTGATACCTTCTTTATCAACGGAAATTCCATCAAAGTTTCCTCCAGTTTGATTTGCAAAGTTAACCCCTGCTTTAACTCCAATTTTTAATAATTGAGCCTGAATTGTAGCTGATGTTGCCATAAACAAAACAGCTGCTAAAATTATCTTTTTCATAAAAGTGTTTTTTAAAATTTGGTATTTTTTAACGTTATCTATAAGTCAAAACTACATTTTTTTGATTTTATTGTTTTATATATTGCTTTAAATAATTAATAAAATTCGCACTCATTTTTGTTTTTTGTGCTTCTTATTTCATGTTTTTGCCTTTAATCCTTTGTCTTTCAGTTTTTTGTTTCCTCATCAATTGTGGCTTATTTTAATACTTTTCAGTCTTATGATGGACTTTTTTTAACAAGTATAAGATTAGTTTTACGAGATAATAATAAATAAAAATTGTAAACATGAAAAAAATTATTTTAGCTGCTATTGCAGTAATGGGATTTAGTTTTGCTAATGCGCAAACTGGAGGATTTTCAAAAGGTGATGCTTTTATTTCTGGAGCGTTAAGTGTAAATTCTACAAAAGAAGGGGATAGTAAAAGTAATAATTTTATAGTTGAACCAAGAGTAGGTTATCTTGTAACTGAAAATGTGGCTATTGGTGCTAAATTAGGTTTTGGAACACATAAGGTAAATGATGACAAAACTAATGATTTCACAGTTGGCGCTTTTGGTAGATATTACTTTACTCCAGCTTCTCAGTTTTCTGTATATGGTCAGGCAGGTGTTGATTTTACAAACTCAAAAAGAGGAGATTATAAAGAAAATGAAATTGGAGCAAATGTTGGTTTAGGTCTAAGCTATTTCTTATCAAACCATTTTGCAATCGAAGCTACTTGGCTTGGTCTAGGATATAGTGTAAACAACAATGGTGGACATGATGCTGACAAAATTAATACTTTTAATTTCGGTACTGATTTGAGAGATGTAAGCTTTGGAGTGGTTTACAAATTCTAATCTGAAATTACAATAATTTTGAAAAGCCTTCCTAATTTAGGAAGGCTTTTTTTGTTTAGAATTGTTTAATTTAAAACAAATTAAAGATTCTTCGTTTGCTTTTAGTGCGGTTAAGTGTCTAATTACCACTTTATTTGTTAAATTCCAAATAATTTTTTGTGAAGTATATTTTTATATTTGATTATTAAATTTAATCAAAACAAATTAAAATGAAGAAAATTATTTTAGCTGCTATTGCAGTAATGGCATTTGGATTTGCTAATGCGCAACAAACAAGATTTGGAATAAAAGGAGGTCTTAACATGTCAACAGTAGTTGGCGGAGATGTTGATAATACTAAATCATTAGTTGGTTTTCACGTGGGAGGTTTTGCGGAAATTCATGTTGTTGAGAAATTTTTTATACAACCAGAACTTTTATTTTCAACTCAGGGAACTAAATTTGATGGTCCTTTTGGAGAAGATTACGATACTAAGCTGAACTACTTAAATATTCCGGTATTGGCAAAATATTATATCGTAGATAAAAAATTTAGTGTTGAAGCTGGACCACAGTTAGGTATTTTATTGTCTGCTAAAGTTGATGGTGAAGATATTAAAGATTTTACAAGGTCAGTAGATCTTGGTTTTAATATAGGAGCAGGATTATAATTTTACAGATAATCTTTCAATTGGTCTTCGTTATACTCTCGGTTTATCTCCTCTTTCTGATAAAGATATTGATAATGAAGATGATTATTATGATAGTGCTAAAAATAGTAACCTTGCGTTATCTTTGGCTTATAAATTCTAATATTCTAGAATTAAATGATAACAAAACCTTACTGGATTTCAGGAAGGTTTTTTTTATGCCTGAAGGTTTTAGAACAAGAAATTATTGTCTATTTCGTCGGAATTTAGTCATATATTAATTTAGTTTATAATAAGGATATTTCTATATTTGGCGAAATTAATCAACCAAAAATAAAATGAAAAAAGTAATTTTCTCTGCAATTGCAGTGATGGCATTTGGATTTTCAAATGCACAAGATGTTAAGTACGGTCTTAAAGGAGCCTTAAACGTTTCAACTTTTACCGGAGATACAGATGGAGCTAATCTGAAATCACGAATAGGTTTTAATATTGGAGGTTTTGTAGAAATAAAACTTTCTGAGAAATTTGCTTTGCAGCCAGAGCTTCTGTATTCTGATCAAGGAACTAAATTTACAAATATTGGAGATTACTTAGATGGAGATTTTTATACTGGAGATATTAAATTTAATTTGGCTTATATAAATGTACCTGTAATGGCTAAATATTATGTAGCAGAAAAATTTAGTATTGAGGCTGGTCCGCAAATTGGTTTTTTAGTTTCTGCAAAAACAAAAACAAAGTTGGATGGATTTAGTCAGACTGTTGAAAATGATATTAAAGATAGTTTCGAATCAATTGATTTTGGATTAAATTTTGGAGCAGGATATGACTTTACAGAACATTTTGCGATAGGGGTAAGATATAATGTAGGATTAGCAAATATTGCAAAAACCGAAGCAGGTGATGATACTAAACTTCATAATAGTGTTTTTTCGTTTTCTGCAGCTTATAAATTCTAGTACTATAAAAATTGAAAGCCTTTCTAATTTTGAAAAGCTTTTTTTTTGTAAGAAGAATTCGTTTTTAATAAGATTTTGCGCCTAGTTACTACAAAAAATGTTAAAATACAAATAATTTTTTGGTAAGTATATTTCTATATTTGCCCTCGAATTAATTTAACCAAAACAAATAATAATGAAAAAAGTTCTTTTATCTGCAATTGCAGTTATGGCATTTATGAGTGTTAGTGCTCAAGAAACAAGATTTGGAGTTAAAGCTGGTCTTAACCTTTCAACTTTTACAGGTGATGCTGAAGATGCTAAATCTTTAGTAGGTTTTCAAGTAGGTGGTTTTGCTGAAATCAAACTTACTGATAAATTCGCGATTCAACCTGAGGTCTTATTTTCTACTCAAGGAGCTAAATTTGAGGATATCGAGGGTGATTACGATACTAAATTAAATTACATTAACGTTCCTGTTTTAGCTAAATATTTTATTACAGAGGCTTTTTCAGTAGAAGCAGGTCCACAAATTGGATTTTTAGTATCAGCGAAAACTGATGGTGAAGATGTTAAAGATTTTACAAAATCTGTAGATTTTGGATTTAATTTAGGAGCTGGTTACAACTTCACAGAAAATCTTTCAGTAGGTCTTCGTTATACTCTTGGTTTATCTGGTGTTAATGATTACGGTGATGACTTTGAAGATTTAACTGTTAGAAATGGTAATTTTGCTTTAGCTTTAGGATACAAATTCTAATCTAATTAGATATTTCATACTAAGAAACCTTCCTGATTCAGGAAGGTTTTTTTATGCCCAAAAATGTTTTACTTTGTAAGTATGAATTGGAACAGGTATATCAAAGATTATCAATCGTATTTAAGGATCGAAAGAGGGCTGTCTAAAAACACCATCGAAAATTATGGTTTTGATATCGAGCGATTGTGTCTTTTTTTAGAAACAAATCAAATTGAAGTTTCTCCTTTAAAAATAAATGAAGAAACGATACAGCAATTTATATACGCGGTTGCAAAAGAGGTGAATCCTCGTTCGCAGGCGAGAATTATTTCGGGATTAAAAAGTTTTTTTAATTATTTGGTTTTTGAAGATTATAGAAATGATAATCCGCTTGAATTAATCGAAACGCCCAAAACAGGCCGAAAATTACCGGATACTTTGTCTGTACAAGAAATTGATGCGCTTATTGCTGCCATTGATTTAAGTTCTAACGAAGGCGAGCGAAATCGCGCCATGCTGGAAACCTTATATGGTTGCGGACTTCGGGTTTCTGAACTCGTTTCGCTTAAAATTTCTGATTTGTTTTTTGATGAAGGCTTTATAAAAATTACCGGAAAAGGAAACAAAGAACGTTTTGTTCCCATAGGAAAACTGACGCAAAAATACATGCAGATTTATCAAAAGGAAGTTCGTGTAAATCTAACGATCAAAAAAGGTCACGAAGATACCTTATTCCTGAACCGAAGAGGTAATCAGCTTACACGAGCCATGATCTTTACGATTATCAAAGATTTGGCTGTAAAAATCAATTTGCTTAAAAGCATTAGCCCGCATACTTTGCGCCATTCATTTGCTACTCACTTACTTGAAAATGGAGCCGATTTAAGATCGATTCAATTAATGTTAGGACATGAGTCTATCACAACTACCGAAATTTATGTGCATTTGGATCGAAGTTTTCTAAAAGAAGTGATGCATTCCTATCATCCTCGAAAATAATTTTTTTGCTCTGACAAGTCATTTTAAGTGAAAATTTAATATATTGTGATGTATTTTCTACTAAAAGCAGATAAGATCGACAAACAGCACTTTTATTGTTTTAAATGTTATTTTGATCACTAAATTTAAGTAAAATAAGTAGCATATGGTTTTTGATTTATATGGAAATGAAGATTGCTTAGAGGTGAATAATTTTTACAAGAAGTTATTTGCAGAAATGCCCGATTTACTTTTTCAGTTTATTATTGATTGTGATAACAATTATACTTTCCCCCTTGTCAGTAAATCTGCTGATGAAATTTTAGAACTTAATACAGAAATGTTTTTAAGTAATCCGGAACTTATTATTTACAATAGAATTTTTCCTCAGGATCAGGATATTTTTTTTCAGTCTTTAGTCAAAGCAAGAAAAGATATCAAACCCTGGAATATTGAGTTTAGAGCTGTTTTGCCAAAAAAAGGATTGCGTTGGTTTAAAATTTCTTCTAAAACAGAATTGTCTTCAAATGGCTGCGTGAGTTTTTACGGACATGTTTCGGATATTACAGCATTAAAAGATAAGGAAGAAAAGCTCCGTTTATCCGAGGAGCGTTTTCAGTTTGCTTTAGAAGCCTCAACAGCCGGAATTTGGGATTGGGATATGGTGACCAATAATGTTTTCTACTCATCTTTATCGCTTAAAATTTTAGAATTAGATTCTTCGGATATTTTTGATGACCCGGAACGCTGGGATAAAATTGTGCATCCCGATGATCTGCCAAAATACTATTCGGATATTCAGGAACACTTTGATAATAAAATTCCGTATTACGAAAATTATCACCGTGTAATGACTTCCAGTGGTAATTATAAATGGATTCTGGATCGCGGAAAAGTGATTAAACGGGATGAAAATGGAAAGCCGTTACGCGTTATTGGTACACATACTGATGTTTCCTTACAAAAGGAAAAAGAGTTAGAGCTTTTAAAAACCATGAAATTATACAGTGATCAAAACAGCCGACTGGTGAATTTTTCGCATATCGTTTCGCATAATTTAAATACACAGGCAGGAAATATAAAATCGATTTTGGACTTTATTGATGCCGATATCGAACGACAAACCGTTAATGAAATGCTAGAGCATTTAAGAACCGTTTCTAACGATTTGAATGATACTATAGCCAATCTGACTCAGATTGTAAAGACACAAAGCAATATAAATATTGCTGTTGTGCCAGTAAAACTTTGTGAATATATCGACAAAACGATTTCGACTATTAAAGGATTTGATAAACAAAAGAATGTTACGATAATAAATAATGTTCCTAAATATTTGACAATTAATTTTAATCCGGCTTATATGGAAAGTGTGTTGTTGAATTTTGCAACAAATGCCATAAAATATGCGCATCCTGAGCGGGATCCTGTTATTGTGTTCGATTTTTCGATTGAACCCGAAGGGCATAAATCATTAAAAATTACAGATAACGGATTAGGTATCGATTTGAATGTATACGGTGATTTATTATTTGGGATGTATAAAACTTTTCATAAACATCAGGAAGCCCGAGGAATTGGTTTGTATATAACCAGAAATCAAATTGAGGCTATGAAAGGAACTATTTCAGTAGAAAGTGAAGTTGGAGTAGGGACTAGTTTTAAAATCATCTTTAACGATATTTAAAATCCTAAATTGATATAAATAATAAAGGCTATCTGTAGAAGATAGCCTTTGTTGTTTTATAGATTGTTGAGATTATTTAGCGATATTAACTGCTCTTGTTTCTCTAATTACAGTAACTTTTACCTGACCTGGATAAGTCATTTCGGTTTGAATTTTTTGTGAAATTTCGAAAGATAAGTTGGCTGCATTGTCATCAGAAACTTTTTCGCTTTCTACAATTACACGTAGTTCTCTACCGGCCTGAATTGCATATGCATTTTTTACACCGCTAAAACCGTAAGCTACTTCTTCAAGATCTTTCAAACGTTGAATGTATGAATCTAAAACCTGACGTCTTGCTCCTGGTCTTGCACCTGAAATAGCATCACAAACCTGAACGATAGGAGAAAGTAATGATTTCATTTCGATCTCGTCGTGGTGAGCTCCAATGGCGTTGCAAACTTCTTCTTTTTCACCATATTTCTCAGCCCATTGCATACCTAACAATGCGTGAGGTAAATCACTTTCAGTATCCGGAACTTTACCAATATCATGTAGTAAACCTGCTCTTTTAGCCAGTTTTACATTCAGGCCTAATTCAGCTGCCATGATACCACAAAGTTTAGAAACTTCTCTTGAGTGTTGTAATAAGTTTTGTCCGTAAGATGAACGGTATTTCATTCTACCAACTACTTTTATCAATTCCGGGTGTAAACCGTGAATTCCTAAATCGATAACCGTACGTTTACCAACTTCGATAATTTCGTCATCGATTTGTTTGGCTGTTTTAGCTACAACTTCTTCAATTCTTGCTGGGTGAATACGTCCGTCAGTTACCAATTTGTGCAATGACAAACGTGCAATTTCTCTACGAACCGGATCAAAACAAGAAAGTATAATAGCTTCCGGCGTATCATCAACAATGATTTCTACTCCCGTTGCAGCTTCAAGAGCTCTAATGTTACGTCCTTCACGACCAATAATTCTACCTTTTACATCATCAGATTCAATGTTAAATACAGAAACGCAATTCTCAACCGCTTCTTCTGTCCCTACTCTCTGAATAGTGTTGATGATGATTTTCTTCGCTTCTTGCTGAGCTGTAAGTTTTGCCTCTTCAATAGTATCCTGAATATGAGACATGGCTTTACTTTTGGCTTCAGCTTTTAAGCCTTCCACCAATTGTTCTTTTGCTTCTTCGGCAGAAAGACCTGAAATTACTTCAAGTTGCTGCAATTGACTTTTGTGTAATTTGTCAACTTCAGCTTGTTTTTTATCTAAAACTTCAATTTTGTTATTGTACTCGTTTGTTTTAGCTTCAAAATCGTCGTTTACTTTTTTGGCTTTCGAAAGTTCGTTAGAAATTTGAGATTCTTTATCGCGAACTCTTTTTTCAACTTCGGCTACTTTTTTGTCTCTGGCTAAAATTACTTGTTCGTGCTCAGATTTTAATTCAATGAATTTTTCTTTTGCCTGAAGAATTTTATCTTTTTTAATGTTTTCGGCTTCTAAATTAGCATCTTTTAAAATTGAAGAAGCCTCTTTTTTTGCGTTCTTGATTAGATTAGAAATATTGCTTTTTTCGATAATTTTAGCTATTGCAAAACCTGCCGCAATCCCTATAATACCTGAAATAATGATCGTTATTATGTCCATGTTTGTTAAAATTTATATATAAAAAAAGCCTACATTAATTGCTTGAATAAACTCGTAAAGACAAGTTTTGAGCTAACTCACTG
>Ga0247803_1001123_pt1 | contig 14138 bp, 13 predicted proteins | sample UWRJL014104B1_FD_180928 | JGI IMG/M metagenome (GOLD analysis project Ga0247803, IMG submission 180928) | Plant litter microbial communities from Arlington Agricultural Research Station in Wisconsin, United States - UWRJ-L014-104B-1 | ecosystem: Environmental > Terrestrial > Plant litter >...
CACTCAGCCCATCAAGCCTCAGCCCAACTTGGCAACCGTGCTGCACCTTCATCCGATGTGCTCAGTGGCCACAGAACCCTGGGCGCCCCTCTTTCCCGTTGGCACTTAGGCACTGCACGGCACGTATTCTTTAGCTTCGGAAACTATGCATCCTGCACCGCTGGGCTTTACTTGAACGCGCCACACCCGCGTCTTGTAACGTCTTTCCCTCCCAGCTCCATGGTCCTTTCGCCACCGTCCTGAGCGCGTTGTAGAAGCAAGCGACAAGCGACATGTCTTTGGCCGACTCGAGACCGGTTACGGGGAAAGGAGATGAGATTGTACTTCTGGATTTGCAGTCTGTTGTGAGTGGGACGGGGACGGTCGAGAGCGGGGAGAGTGGCGATGAGCAGAGGACGCTGTGGCGGAACGCGAAGAAGTATCGCAAGGTGGTTTGGGTTACATTTGGGTTGGCGTCGGCGATCTTGTTGTATGGGTATGATTTCGTGATTGTGGGGACGATTGCGGGGATGCCGGAGTTTCAGTGAGTGATCCCCTTCTTCGACTCTCGAATCCGTCTATCGAAATCTTGAGGAGTGTTGTTTGCGTTGGTGGTGCTAACCCTCCGTTCCTAGAAAAGACTTCGGCGAACTCCACAACGACGAATGGATCCTCCCCTCCCTCTGGCTCGCCCTCTGGAACGTCGCGTCCCCTCTAGGCGCAATGTTCGGCGCCACTTTTGGCGGCTGGTTCCAGGACCGCGTTGGCCGCCGTCTCTCCCTCGCCCTCGGCTCGTTCCTTTCCGCCGTCGGCGTAGCCATCATGTTCATATCCTACCTCCCCACCTCCAAGACCAACCGCTGCATCGCCTTCCTCATCGGGAAGCTCGTGCAAGGCGCTGCTACAGGCGCCGTCATGGCCGCTACGCAAACATATCTTAGCGAGATATTGCCGCCGGTGTTGAGGGGGAGCGGTATGGCGTTCTTCCCGACGTTCACGTTGTTGGGACAGTTGACGGGGGCCTTGGTGATTTTTGGGTGTTTGGGGAAAGAGAGGGGGTACGTTATTGCTTTTGGGAGTCAGTGGCCGTTCTCTTTCGTGCCGATAGCTGTGGCGTGGTTTGTGCCCGAGTCGCCGACTTGGCTGGTGAGGACGCGGAAGGTGGACCAGGCGATGCAGGCTCAGGCGCGGCTTGATCCTCCTGGCACCGACACGAAAGCCGTCATCAACAAGCTCGTCAACCTCATCGCACACGAACAACAGACATCGAAACACGCGACGTTCGCCCAATGCTTCGACAAGCGGAATCTGCGTCGCACACTCATCGTCCTCTTCGCTGTGTCGATGCCCAATTTCTTTGGCATACCATTGCTTGCTAAAGCGTCGTACTTCCTGCAGATTTGCGGCATGAAGGCGAGCTTGAGCATCATCTTTCTCATTCTGGGGATTGTGTTGGGCTTGTTTGCGAATGTGGCGAGTGTGTGGATTGTGTCGAGGTACAAGAGGAGGACGCTGACGCTTACGACACTCAGTGCGTGTGCGGTCTATTGGGGGAGCATGGGAGTGGCCAACTGTTTTAAAGGGGGTGCTGTTGTTTGGTATGTCTTCCTCTTCTCTGCTTCATCTTTGTCTCCCACCGCCGCCCACGCACCATGCTAATCTCCAACTACAGGTGGACAGCCGCCTCGATGATGCTAACCATAATAACCGCCGGCATCGGCGTCTGGCCCGTCTCCTTCGCCGTCGCCGCTGAAGCCTCTTCCCTCCAACTACGCGCCAAAACACAGGGTCTAGGCTGGACCATGTCTGCCTTCAGCACCGCCGTGTCCGGCATCGCGCTGCCGTATGTGTTCAATCCCGACGCTGGGAATTTGAGGGGGAAGGTCGGTTTTACTTATCTGGTTTCTTGTACTGTGGCGGCGGCGGTGAGCTGGTACTTCTTGCCGGAGATGAAGGGCAGGAGTGTGGGGGAGATTGATAGTATGTTTGAGAAGGGACTTGGGGCGAGGGAGTTTGAGGGGTGGCGGAGGGAGAGGGACAATGGGAGGGATGTGTAGATGGGGGGTTTTCTAGCTGTCTTGGTGATGATGTGCGAATACAGGTGTTCTGGAAAGCAAAGCGATATATGCGCATGAACCGTATTAGGCTCGGATGAACTACGTAACGCGATGAATTCTCTTCTCTTCATGCTAAAATTCCCGTATGTTTGCGCCAAAATTCCATACCGTATGAGCAGTCGCGATCAAGGTCAGATTCTTCTCGCTACTGTGGCAAAGCCTCGTAAGCTTTTAATGTTGATGAAGAGTAATGTCGCATTCACAAACGAAACTCGCATGAGTGGCTTGCTCCGAAGGGCTCCCATCCTCATATCACTGAGCTGTCGACGGGTCCTGACCAGTGCGAGGAACTTGAAGCACGCCGGCATAAGTTTCAGGCAGAGCGTCCTTCACAAACCCTTTCCTTCTAGATACTCCTGCGCCCTTTCGACCAACTCAGCCTTCTTCCCACCAACAGCCTGCCCTCTTGCGCTCAGAAAGGTTTTCAAAATAGCAACAGTCTGTTTGCTGATCTGTCCCTTATCGTTGATATCCGCCATCTGCTGGTCCGTCAACCCGTTATCATCATCATCCTCATCCTTAACCTTGACCTCCTTCTTAACACGTTTTTTCGGTTTCGTCTCATCGTCGTCGTCGTCACCTGCAGCCGCAGTCCGCTTCTTACCGGGGGCCTTTGGGCGGGCAGCTAGAGCCGAGCGACCCTTCTGCGCAAACACTGTTTCGAACTCCTCGCCGTACTCTTGTATGTATTGCGCGGCACGCTTGTTGATTTGCTTGTAGCGAGGAAGCGTCTTATCGTCTACTTTCTCGGGGACTTCTTCCTCGAGCGCCATGGCTTGGAGGATGCGGTAGAACCACTGCAGGTCGGGATTCGGATACTTGTTCGGCTCGTACACGCCCTTGGGAAGCTGCAACTGCTCGATGATAATACGCATTTTATCCGTCAGCTCAGGTTCGGTCTTAGGCTCCTGTGGCTGCTCGGGACACGGTCGAATATCGTCCGCAAAGGGAAGAGGGACGAGCCACATGCCTGGCGGCATGAGTTGTTCGCCTTCATCATCGTAACGTTCGGCGCCGGGAATGATGGCGGCCATGACGGGTGCAGCGTTCTTGCGCGCGATGAACCATGCTAGGGCCATCTTCTTGCTTTTGAGCAGTTTTTGTTGCAAAGCGGAGAAGGTACGAGTAGAACCTATGAAATCTGCTTCGGAGGGATAGACGAAAGTCGCTTTGTTGATGTTGGCCCAGATGGGAAGGGAAGAGAGGGGCTTGAAACCAACGATGCGGATGATGGGCTCACCAAAGCATTGCCGTATCTGCGCGAACTCCTCGGTTGTGAAGGTAATCGCGTCGCCACCGAATTTGTATGCTTTCCGTAGTTCAGTTTTCTCGACTACTCGGGCTGTGTCGTCTGCCATGTGGGATGTTGACGCGGTAACGATCTGTGGCTTCTCGCCTCCGACCCAGACGTAGCATTGCTTTACGTGCTCCTGCCGCTTGATCAGAATGAAGCCTTTGACACCTATGCGCAGGCCCGGGCCGATTTCCAGGGGAAGACTGAAGAGTGCTCTTCGAGGTGCGGCTTTCGAATTAATGGAAGAAAGCAGCTGTTTTAAGAGGGTGAGGCCGTCGCCCGATTTTGCAACTTTTGTAGTCGAGGTGGTGGCTATTGGAGCGTCTGGGTCTGACGGTGAGGTTGGGTATACCAGGTCGTCGTAGAACTTTGTGCGGTCGAAGTCGTGGTTTGCACTAGAGATGGGGAATAGGTCGATGGTGCAGCCAAGATCGTACAGATCGCGAGCTCGCGTTATGGCCGTATCTTTGTCCTGCTTGATTTTACCTGGATTGTCGTTGTCCGTTACGAGAAAGAGGCGGCGCGAGGAGAAATTAGGCGCTTTGGTCGTGAAGATCTGATTTGCGCAGAATAAGACGGTCGCTATGCTTGCAGGCTCCTTTGCAGGCTTGAGTATCTTCGCCGCCTCTTCTTCATCCTCGAGAAGATCCCTCAGCTGCTTCACGTCATTTGCCGACGGTACGTCCAGGTCCGAGAGGAGATAGCAGTGCTGGAATGTGCTGTCGCCGTCTTTCAGGTCCGTCTTCTCTGTGCCGAACAGCAATATGCCCATCATGTCTTTCGGGTTCGAGATGATGCGCTGCTGCATCAGTTGATAGGCGCATTTCAGCGCTGCTGACGCGGGGGAGTCGCGCTCGGCTTTCTTGTCGTCTGAAGGCGGTGGACGCTCAAGCATCGAGGAGCTGACGTCTATTGCAAAGAGGACGGCGTCCTTAATGGTTTTGTAGCTCTGCGGTTCGTTAGGCTGACAATGATTGTGAAGTTTGAGGAAACGCCCATACCGTATCGTCAATCTCGTCGTCGTCGTCCTCCTCTTCGCCTGGCCTGTTGTCTTGGGTGTCCGCCATTGTGAGTAAGCCGGTCGCGTGAAGGTATAGGCACAGGCGGTTGTAACAAGCTCAAGACAGCGGGCGTCTTACAATCTGAACAAAGACAGTACGGGAGAGGCGAAGGAGAGAGGTGATTTGGACGGAGTTTTGTGGTGAGTGTTTGCGGCGCGGGGGTGTAAGGCAACAGCGGCAGCGTGCCTAGCTCATCGCGTGTTCACATGACGCAGCTCGGACCGGCTCTTCTGTCCCTGCGATCACCGCGGCCGATCGTCGCCGCTACAAACACGGAGCTCGCTATTGGCCACCGTCATCCATTCCCGAATTATTCACAATGGCAGTCTGGCCACAGTGACTACATCATCAACACTCGCCCGCATCTGTTTCCTCCTAACACATTTTTGCGATGGCCATGCGCACACCCATTGCACACGCTGTGCGACGTGCGACGTCAAACTCCCCCGCCAACTCGTTCCTGGTGCCGAGTGCTTCGCGATGGAGAAGAGGCAATGCGACCGTCGCGCCGCCCGTTACGCAGAGCTCTGTCGGTGCAAAAGGTCCCACTGCCATGGTCTTCATGAATATGGGCGGGCCGTCGACGACTGATGAAGTTCACAGTTTTCTGAGCAGATTATTTGTATGTCGTCATAGATGTTGAAAGCGACACGAGCTAATTGTTGCAGGCCGACGCCGATCTGATCCCTCTCGGACGGCTCCAGAACTACATAGGACCTTATATCGCTCGCCGACGGACGCCCAAGATCCAAAAGCAATATGCCGAGATTGGTGGAGGCTCGCCCATCCGCAAGTGGTCCGAATATCAGGCGGCTGAGATGTGCAAGATTTTGGACAAAACATCGCCTGAGACGGCACCGCACAAGCCATACGTCGCCTTCCGCTACGCCGACCCCTTGACAGAAGACGTGTATAAGCAATTGATAGCAGATGGCTTTGGTGGAGGAAATGGCGGGCGCGCCGTTGCTTTCACGCAATACCCGCAGTATTCGTGCTCGACAACCGGATCATCGCTCAACGAACTATGGAAATGGCGGTCGAGGCTGGAGGGGAAGCGAGCGACGGGCGAAGTCGAACCAGCGGGCTCTATCAAATGGAGTGTCATCGACCGATGGCCTACGCATCCTGGGCTTGTGGAAACATTTGCCCAAAACATCGAAAAGAAGTTGCTGGAGTACCCGCCTGAGCGAAGAGACGACGTCATCCTGCTCTACTCTGCGCATAGCTTGCCCATGTCTGTTGTGAACCGGGGTGACCCATATCCTGCAGAGGTGGCAGCGACTGTGCATGCGGTGAACCAAAGACTAGGCCAAAAGTACCGGTACCGACTGGTCTGGCAGTCGCAAGTCGGACCTCAGCCCTGGCTCGGAGCTCAGACGTCCGACACGGTCAAGAACCTCATGAAAAAGGGTCAGAAGGACTTGGTTCTCATCCCGATAGCCTTCACAAGCGACCACATCGAGACACTGTATGAGTTGGATAAGGAAGTCATTGGGGAAGACGCCGAGGGGCACGAAGGTGTCAAGCGTGTCGACAGTCTGAACGGTAACCCGGTCTTCATCGATGCTTTAGCCGATCTTGCAAAGGTGCATTTGGACAGTGGAGTGGCATGCAGCAAACAGATGACTCTGAGATGTCCGGGATGTGTGAGTGAGCGGTGTCTAGGGTCGAAGGAGTTCTTCGCAGACCAGGCGAAGCACCTTTCGACGGCGCATCTTACGGGCACTGCATAGAATGTTTGAAGACTCGGCTTCGTCCTCTGTATTCCATAGTGTACAATAGGGTTTATAAAAAATTGAAAGGCGTAGAATAGCTTTAATCTTGATGGCAGACGATCTCACGTGGGATATCTAGTGTGTTCGAATGTTTGAAGGCTGAGTTCGGTCACGTGAAACCCAAGGAAAAATTGGCACATGGTTGCATGCCTATGTGGGCATTTAGTGGTTGAAGCAAATCTTGAACAGCAGATCATATTTGCTTGGCTTTGCGGCACTCTCTATTAGATGTCATATCTAAGCCAGCGGAACGATCGAACGTCTGAAATGTTGAGATGATCGGGTTCGGGGGGCCGAGCGTCAGTGCCCGAGAGCTCAACACCAAACTTTCTCCGTCTGACCCAACATCTCCACCACCCCCCATCCGCCTTCCCTTACACCCCTCTCCAATCCCCTCTTCTCCTCTGGAACTCTGTCACAATGTTTTCCAGGGCTATCAGGAGGAGCATCGCATCGCCGCTCAGGCGCAATGCCTTTGCTCCCGTTGCGCGACCTGCCTTCAGGTCCGTCACCACGGATGCGGCATCATCGCACGCGGACAAGGAGGCCGTGCCAGCGGTAAGGATGCGTCTGCACACTTCAATGTGTATGTGTGTTGTCGCAATGGATGACTGATCTGCTGCAGGAAGATGAGAAGCCCTTCGAGGTCCGTCTCTCCGACGAGAGCTTCGAGACATACGAGCTCGATCCGCCGCAGTACACGCTCGACACCACCAAGGCCGAGCTGAAACAGATGTACTACGATATGGTCGCTGTACGGTACGAACACCCACCCTCCGCATACCTAGGTGCGATTCCAGGTCAGAATCTGACATAATGTCGCAGACGCATGGAGATGGCCGCCGATCGGCTCTACAAGGAGAAGAAGATTCGAGGTTTCTGCCACTTGTCTACTGGTCAGGAGGCTGTTGCCGTCGGTATCGAGCATGGTCTCGAGAGGTCCGACCACCTCATCACCGCCTACCGCTGCCACGGCTACGCTATGATGCGCGGAGGAACTGTCAAGTCCATTATCGGTGAACTGCTTGGCCGGAGAGAGGGTATCGCCTACGGAAAGGGTGGCTCTATGCACATGTTCGCTCCCGGCTTCTACGGCGGTAACGGAATCGTCGGCGCCCAGGTCCCCGTCGGTGCCGGCATCGCCTTTGCCAACCAGTACGAGAACAAGAAGAACGTTACCATCGCGCTTTACGGCGATGGTGCTTCCAACCAGGGACAAGTGTTTGAGGCTTACAACATGGCTAAGCTGTGGAACCTCCCAATCATCTTCGCCTGCGAGAGTACGTCTTATTCGATGTGGTCAAGATTTCGCATACTGATTGAAGGCAGACAACAAGTACGGCATGGGTACTTCCGCAAACCGCTCCTCCGCTCTCACCGACTACTACAAGCGTGGTCAATACATTCCCGGGTTGAAGATCAACGGCATGGACGTTCTCGCCGTAAAGGCCGCTACGCAATTCGGTAAGGAATGGGCGGCTGCAGGAAAGGGCCCGCTCGTTTATGAGTTCGTCACATACCGATATGGAGGTCACTCCATGTCCGATCCCGGAACCACCTACCGAGTAAGCATTGAATGACACTACTTGCAAATTAATTGGCTGACCCACGAACTAGACTCGAGAGGAGATCCAGCGCATGCGCAGCACCAACGATCCTATCGCCGGACTTAAGCAGAAGCTTCTCGACTGGGGTGTCACCTCCGAAGAGGAACTCAAGTCCATCGACAAGGATGCGCGCGCAAATGTCGACGCCGAGGTCGCCGTGGCCGAGAAGATGAGCGCACCGGAGGCTACTGGCAAGGTGCTGTACGAGGACATCTACGTGCGGGGATCCGAGCCCGAGTTCTTGAGGGGACGTATTCCGGAAGAGAACTTCTACTACACCGAGGCCGATATGGGTGCTGAGAAGAAGCCCGCCGCGAGGACATAGGTCGATGTGATGGACATTGTGAAGATAGGAGGTGGTTGTGGCTCCATGAAGGGATTGTAATTTTACACACATATCCTGTGCAACCTTTTCTTGCATGTTTGAGCTTGGGGAGTGTGGGTTTCTGGGTTCCTTAGACGTATTATCACACTTTGATTCGGACAGCATGTGGAACAATCCCTAGTGCTTTGCACCGCGAGCAAACGAATGCGTGATGTGAATTGGTATCAAGCTGACTTGAAGTGGATGTTGCTTCCTCACTCCAAACCTCTCTCGTCTCGGTATACGCAGCAACGACGCTATCTTCCGTCGTCGATCTTCGTTGCCTTCCACTCCCCTCTCCTCGCCTCATCGATCCACGCACACTCTGTGAAACCGACATGTTCTCGGATATACTGCACTAACGCGTTTGCGCCTGGTGTGCCTTCTTTGATCGCTAGAGCGCCAACATGGGGGATGTGTAGGGCTGATGCAAGGCGGGCTTCGCTAGATGGCGGGAGGGTGATGAGGCGAGTTGATGTGTTGGAGGGATTTGGATTTGAGAGGTGGATGAGGGTTGGGATGTGGGCGAGTGGGAGAGAGGAAGGAGGGTGGGCGTGGGGTATTATTACGAGGGCTAGGGGTTGGAGGGAGGATTTGGTGCAGGGGACATTCTCCTCAACGTCCTTGTTCCCACCACTGCTTGATTTGACGAAGGTCGATGGTGCGTGTTGCGCCGCGAGCGCTTCCAGATGGCGGGTCACACTGTTGAGGCCGATCAAGATGTGAGATGCTGTCTCTGGCGGCGGCGGTGGTGGGACGTCTTGTATTCCAGCTTCTTTGGATAGATCGTCGGGGTGGGAATTGCGACTGGGCTGTTGTGTGGACTTTCGTTTCCGCTTTTTGCCTTTGGATGGGGTGATGTGGGTGCGGCGGTGGTCGCCTACTGGTTGGATGAAGCTGGGGGTTGTTAGGGGGGAGAGGGGTGGAACTGTTGGAGAGAATGAAATTCAATATGCGTGGGGATTATGGATTCGACGAGAGAGTGAGTTTGGCTCACCTGCACAAAAGATCGAGGATGTTGTCTCGGTCCGTAGGTGTGAGCTGTGGCCTAGGTCCATCAACGGGTGAGTGCTGGGGCTCGTGCATGTGATACTGACCAATGGGTTCCGGTGAAGGGAACTGTGGTTTTGAAGACGGCTTTCTGCTTTGCGAGCGGGGCCATGGCTGATCTAGCACGCACCTACAGAGGCCAGCAGAACTTGCGAGCAGCGTCGATGTAACAGCAGGCAAAGCTGCTGCTGGGTTGATGCTCGACACCAAATGTGCATGTTGGGTTGGCTCCCGCACACTAGTCCAGTGCACGGCCCGCCAAGGTCAACCAATGACGTTCCCCCTGCTGGCCCCCCACCAAATTCAACATTGAACTGCAGCACGCGTAAAGTCTGCGGAAGCTCCGCCTCACGGTCGACCGCGTTCCCCATATTCAATTTGCCATTTGAGCCTGCAGCCTCCCGCTCTGCAGCTCATGGTGCCCTTACTAGCCGCGTTTTCACTCCCGCCGCGCGAGGCTGTCAAGTAAGGCTCGGCCGTCTGCTGCTGCCTGTACACGCCCGCAGCTGCTCTCCTGCCCCCCCGGGCATCACCACCTCCGCGCGCCTGCCTACGGATCGCCAACCCGCCAAATACTCCCAGCGAGCTTCACTGCGTCATGAGTCAGCGCGACCATGATCTAATGGAGCCTGTCGCTGCACAAGACACATTCAGTGTTCCCGTGTCGCCGCCTGCGCGCGACTCTATGGAAGACGCTGACCCGTCACTGACCCGCAAACGACCGCGATTAGACAGCGGAAGCAAAGAGACGCTCGCCATGCCCGCCGAGCAAACTTCCGCGCCCAACATCGCCGCAACCCTGCGCGAGCAACAGGTCGAAATGACGATACGCTCGCAACCACCCTCGTCCCACACTATGGACAGTGCCAACAAGGCCGAACAGACGCCCGCGATAGCTTCCGCTGCCATAGCTATGGGCGAGGAAACAGACCCAGACGTCGCTGTCGCCGGTGCCGAGATCAGTCCCACCGACGGAGACGAAGACAGTCCGCCCGTCATTGCCATAGACGATGATGATAGCGACATGATGGTCGGTGGCACAGTGCCTAACGCTGAGCAAATCGAGTACGACGCCGAACTGCATTTTCAACGGTTTCCCTTCGCGCAACATGGCAACTATTTACAGGCTATCCACAACATTGCACAGCATTTCCGAGACAGTAAGTAGCTCCCACGCGCACCTACCAGACCCTGTCTCCCATGGAATACTAACACATTCACAGCTACACTGATAGATGGTACCGTCCTCCCCCAGGTCGCTGTCTGGCTCAATTCGCTTCCCGAACAATCGTCATACTGGAAGAGCTACTTCGTAGACAAGCATCTATTCTGGGACGAATTCGCCGGCATGGTCAACAGGATCCTCCACCGAAGAGTTCGATTTGGCCACCAGTTCTGCGACGACGGTCAGACCGAAGAGGACGTCTTCACGTCCTTTTTCGCGGCGTATTTTCGCATCTGTGCGGTGCTCATGCAAGTGGATGCCGACACACTTCTGCAATGGCCGTCCGAAGAAGCCGCTGCTCCCGACATCTTGTCTTGCAAGCACATTCGGCATCTAGTCCTCATTCTCCGCCGGGAAAAGCCTCACGTATTTGGCTTGTTGGAGAGAGAGTATGGAGTCGATGTGCATGGCATGGCGATCTGCCTGACGCGCAGCTTCATCAGAGTTGACGGGATCAAGAGTCTCTTTACGTTCGCGAACATGGCTCGTGGACAGCCTTCCGTGCTCTTGCAGCACGCCACCGCTGTCTGGATGACACAGCTAATAGACCTCTTGGGCTGGTTCCTTGATGCGCCCGAGCCACAATCCGTCCTCGAACGGTCCAAGTTTTATCAAGATGTTTTGCAATTCTTCCGCAGCTACGACGCAGACCTCCAAACTCCGAGTAAGGTTGTCGACATCGGACAGGCCAAAGAGATGATTACGGTCATGTCAGGTTTGCTTCATGATCTGTGCCAGTGGGACAGCTCGATCGCTGCCAGTCTGGCAGATGAACTCTTGGACTTTCGAAATCCCGATTCTCCCATTACGCCTACTTCGCTAGAATCTCAGATCACTGCAGGAATCGATGACTACCGCCAAGACCCGTCCCTCTTTCCCGCGCTAGTTACAAACGCGTGGAAGTTCAAGCTTCTTCGAAAGTACGTCGTCAAAGGTCGAATGGAGCTGCGCGTCATGAGTATCGGTACTATGGATACCGCGCTTGTTGGGATCTGGAAGGAGTACCACCAATCGGTGCTGGGACCCAGCCACCCCGTTATGCAATATCTTGCAGAGTTCCTGCTGCATGAACGAGTCACAGACTACATCATCAGTGTGGATTCGCATCCGCAACTCATCTCTCGCAGCGGAAACGTTGTTGGCTTCCTTGTAGTGACCAAGCGTTACTCCAAGAGCCAGACTGACGCTATTTGGAACACAGTGTCCAAGAGCTCTGATCCTCGCGTGGTCACTGCCACGCTGACCATGCTCAGCAACGTATTCAGTCTCATGGATATCCCAGAAATGGTGTATTTGTGTACTAAATTCTACGAACTTCCAATCGAGATATACAGCCCGGAGCTTCTTCGCGTCCTGCGAGACCTTACAACCAAAATGCGAAATAAATTCCCAAATTGGAAGGAAGTTGAGTGTACTGCTCGACCTTGGAATGTTCTTGTACGAGTACTGCAAGACACATCTCCTGGAAAAGATACCGGCAGACTGTGCTACGCTATGCATAATGAGGCGTACGATCAGCTGTACCAACCCGAAATCCGTGGACTCATCGAATCAGACGAACGTCATGAGATCTGCCGAAAGTGTGCAACGCATATAGCAAATCGTTCACCAAAGGCCACTGGCAGCGTGCGTGCCATTAACGTGCTCACCACCATGCATGACCGCCCGGATGCTCTCTTCTTTGCCGAGAACCCGGACGTTACACGCCAGATTCTTGAGGAGACATGCGCTTTCGTCAAAGAGGTGGATGACATTACTGCCAATCAAGCTCATGCTTTACAGTACCGGCTCGACTTGCTCTCCTTTCTGATAAGCCATGCCACGAGCGCGATCCCGCTGGACCTTTACCAGGATATATGGGATCACCTGGTTGGAAAGTACGCCCAGACGAATCAGCTGCGCGATATGGCATGGTCCAAGTTCCTGGAGGCTTCAAAAGAGAACGATGAAAACAGCTTCTGCAAACAGCTCATCTCTTCATACGTACCGAATCTAGAGCCACAGTACTATACCCTCGGTTTGTACGGCTTCGTTGCTGCTTACAGATTTCCCACTACGAAACGAATCGTCACCACATCGGAAGGCGAGAAGGAAATACTTCAGATCCGTGGCGCTGATCTTTTGTGGTCCATGGTTCTATCTGCACCCCCATGTACCATTGAGGATCATGCAGCAGGACTACTTGCCGCACGCTATTTAGAACTGGGCACGGAACCCGACGTTGCGTTGGAAGAAGTCGAAGCTGCTCACGTCGCCCTCGTCGAACAGTGTATGCAGGAGCTCTCGTCTGCATACAAAGTCCTGCGGAATAACCCTGTTGAGCAAGAAGGTGATCGAATGGACATTGCTCTATCCGAACCTGGAAGACAACAGAACGAACGGCGATTTACTCGGACGATCTTGTTCCTGAACCGCCTGCTGATGTCGATACGCAAGAGGCAGGAATTCAATCGCGGACGTAGGTCTGATTCCAAGGTTGAACCCCTGGACTTGAACCTGGCTTCTCGAGATACACTAGAGATCAAGTATCACTCCCCAGAGAAGCATTCCATTCTCATGGACGTAGCGGACACGCTGCAGGACTTGAATGATCGACTTTGCCACGCAACTGGATATTCTAGGATTAACCTTTTTGCCAGAGGACAACGGATCAACGTTGCCGGGAAGGGCAATGAGAAGATCTTAAATCTCGGTTTTGTGGACACATGGCTACTAGTTCAAAAGGCTCCGGGGAGCGAAGTGACCCAGCCCATAAGCGAGCCAAGTAGGGACTCTTCAGTCTTCGAGACTACTCTCGTCAACCAGTTTGAAAAGCTGTTTGCTTGCATGGATGGGAATGACACAATCAGTGTAGTGGTGAGAGGACACTCCATCTTAACAAGTGGTTATCTGCTGACACGAATAGCTTTATGATTTCCTGCTGTGCTTTCCCTTTCCGGAGCGGATAGCCCAGTCCGTCGAACTTGATGAAAGTTCCGTTGACGCTCTCTTTCCTCCTGGGAGAATCTTCCAAGCAAAATATGCGGCAGAGGCGCTGAAATGGAGCTTGAAGGAACAAGTAAGACAGGTATGACGAAGACTAAGCATTGCGTTGACCTCTTTGCTAACAAGATTCTCAGAATACCCTCAACGACAGGTTCTTAGGCAATGCGGTGCGGCTTCTTGACCAAGCCTTGCTCAACCCGGTCCTGATCAGTGAGTCGCTTTCGAATACCATGGAACTTCACTTAGCATGTATACTGGTCCACGCCTTGTTGGACTTTCTCAAAGGTATGCAAGCCTTCCAAACTATCAATTTTGATAACCAACCCCTAATGTGAAGTACCAGAGCGCCCTGCCCCGGAGGTCTCGTCTACATACTTCTCCAACGAAGCTCTTCTGGTGGATCGTTTACTCAAAATACTCGCCGTCACCTTGAAGGCAGACGTCGATTTCGCAGTGGCCACTTGCCATTGTTACGCCTCGATTGTGGAAGCATCTTTGCACTCCCGCCGCATTTGGGAGGCTTTTATCGGCAACGCTAACGTGACGGCGTTGCACAAAGCTATCTTGCTTGAAGATTCTCGACTGTGGCTCCGAGAGCAAATTGCCAGGATCATCTCATCCGTCTGCGGCGGAGCCCTCCCTCCATCCTCCGCGATTACCGAATCAGATACTGCTGCTTCG
>Ga0247803_1001126_pt1 | contig 14120 bp, 16 predicted proteins | sample UWRJL014104B1_FD_180928 | JGI IMG/M metagenome (GOLD analysis project Ga0247803, IMG submission 180928) | Plant litter microbial communities from Arlington Agricultural Research Station in Wisconsin, United States - UWRJ-L014-104B-1 | ecosystem: Environmental > Terrestrial > Plant litter >...
GGCAGCGTTGTTCCTGCGGTCGACGAAGAGCGTCGCCCTCACCCCCGCGGGCGAGGTGCTGCTGCCGGAGGCGCGGCTCGCGCTGGAGGCGGTCGACCGGGTGCGCAGCGCGGCCGCCGCGTCGACCGCCGGCATCCGCGGCCGGCTGCGGGTCGGCATCTTCACGAACATCGGCTTCGTCGACCTCCCCGCGTTGTTCGGCGAGTTCCACGCGTCGCATCCCCTCGTCGACCTGCAGCTCGGGGCCTCGGCGTCCGGCTCCACCGGTCTCGCCGACGACGTGCGCCGCGGCCGGGTCGACGTCGCGTTTATGGGCCTGCCCGCGCGCGACCTCGCGGGACTCGACGTTCTCGTGCTCGCTCAGACCCGCTTCGTCGCCGTGCTTCCGCAGGGGCATCCGCTCGCCGCCCGCGACGGCGTGACCATGCACGACCTCGCGCAGGAGAGGTTCGTCGACTCCCCCGAAGGCTTCGGCAACCGGGTCGTCATCGAGCGCGCCTTCGCCGAGGCGGGAATCACCCGCGCCGTCTCCGCCGTGGTGAGCGACCTGGGCGAGATCCCGCGGTTCGTCGCGGCCGACCTCGGAGTGGCCGTCGTGCCGGAGCTCGGCCTCACGCCCCCGGCGGGAACCGTCGCCGTGCCGCTCGTCGACCCGGTCGTCGCGTGGAGCCTGAGCGTCGCGAGCCGGGCGAACCCGAGCCCGGCGGTCGCCGCCCTGCTCGGTCTCCTCGCCGCCCGGTTCCCGATCTCCGACTGAGCCCGGCACCTCCGGATCGGCTGAGCGTGGTTTGCCAGCCGCACGGGCCCGTGCGAACCTTGAACCTCACCACCTGGCTGGGGGCGCAGTGCGTACGACCACACCTTCCATTTCTCGGTTGGGCATCGTCGCCGCCATCACCACCTTCGTCGCGCTCGCCGCGAGCGGCTGTGCCGCGCCGTCCGCCGGGACCGGCCCCGAGTCATCCGCGAGCCCCACCCCCACCCACAGCGCGGGCGAGAAGACGAGCAGCCAGATCTTCCCCGGTGGTCCGTTCCTCGATCCTCGCTCGGAGGCGATGGTCGTCGAGCAGCAGCTCGTCGCCAAGGGCGAGAAGGAGAAGGCCAGGAAGATCGCCGAGATCAGCCGGCAGCCGACCGCGATCTGGCTCGGCGAGTGGCTGACCGAGGAGAAGATGCCCGCGGTGCTCGGGGAGTACGCCGCCGAGGCCAGGGCCGACGGCACGACGCTCGTCTTCGTCGTCTACGCCATTCCGAACCGCGACTGCGGCGGCCTCTCGGCCGGCGGCCACGAGGCGGACGACTACGCGGGCTGGGTGCGCGCCCTGGCCGAGCAGCTGCGCGGGACCGGCGCCGTCATGATCGTCGAGCCCGACTCGCTGGCGATGCTCAAGGCGGAGAAGTGCACGAGCGAGCGGGAGACCCGGCCCGGCCTCATCAAGGGCGCCGTCGAAGCGTTCACCGAGGCGGGGCTGACCTCGTACCTCGACGCCGGCAACAACAACTGGGTGCCCGAGAAGCAGATGGCCGAGCTCCTGACCGAGGCAGGGGTGGCGGGCGCCCGCGGATTCTTCACCAACGTGTCGAACTTCTACCGCGTCGACGAGGAACGCGAGTACGCGGAGGCGCTGTCGGCCATGATCGGCGACAAGCGCTTCGTGATCGACGTCTCCCGAAACGGCAACGGCTGGAAGGGCGACTGGTGCAACCCGACCGGCGCCGCGCTCGGGCAGCCTCCCGTCGTGACGACGAGCGAGAGCACCAACCTCGACGCGCTCCTCTGGATCAAGCACCCCGGCGTCAGCGACGGCGCGTGCAACGGCGGCCCCAAGGCGGGCCAGTGGTGGGAGCAGCAGGCGCTCGACCTGGTCGACAACCGGCCGGCTGCGACGGACAAGAAGACGGACTAGCTCCACCCCCGCGGCCGCCGCCTCGTGCCCGCGCCGCACCCGGACCGCCCCGAACGCGGGTAGGGACAGGCGCGAGCGCGCCGCCTAGCCTGTGAGGGCAGAACCCGAGTCATCCTGCGACGAGCGATACCCGGGGGTGGGCTGTGCGCGGAGTTCGAACGATGGCGGCGTCGATTGCGGCGTCGATGGTGATCCTGGCCGTGCTGTCCGGGGCACAGGGCCCGGCCGCCGCCGAGACAGCCGCCCCGTTTCCCAGGCCCCTCTACCTCGAGGCCGACACGGACGCGAGTCGGGCGCAGGCGCGCCTCCTCGCCGCCGGGGACCCGGCGGGCGCCGCGGCGATGGGGCAGATCGCCGCGCAGCCGACGGCGGTGTGGCTCGGCGAGTGGTGGGCGGAGCCGCTCATGCGCAGCAAGCTGCGCAGGCACGTGGCGGCCGCCGCGGCCCAGGGCGCGACAGCCCAAGGCACGACAACCCAGGGCGCGACCCTCGTCTTCGTCACCTATGCGATCCCGTACCGCGACTGCGGAGGGCACAGCGGCGGCGGGACCACGTACGAGGCGTATCTCGACTGGAACCGTGTCATCGCCGAGGAGCTCGCCGGCACGGGGGCCGTGATCCTCGTCGAGCCGGACTCTCTCTCCTCGCTCGCCGCCGCCAAATGCGCCGGAGAGGTGGAGCGGCGCCCGGCGCTGATCGCGCAGGCCGTCGGCATCCTCGCCGACGCCGGGCTGGCGACCTACCTCGACGGCGGCAACTCGAACTGGCTGGGCCCGGCGGCGCAGGCCGTGTGGCTGCAGCGCGCGGGGATCGACCGCGCGACGGGGTTCTTCACCAACGTCTCGAACTTCTACCCCGTGCAGCAGGAGTCCGACTACGCCGGCAAGCTGTCGTCACGGGTCGGCTGGAAGCACTACGTGATCGACGTGTCGCGCAACGGGCGCGGGTGGACCGGAACGTGGTGCAACCCGCTGGGCGCGGCGCTCGGAGCGAACCCGAGGCCGACGGCGGGCACCACCAAGCTCGACGCCCTGCTGTGGGTGAAGCATCCGGGGGTCAGCGACGGACCGTGCAACGGCGGCCCGAACGCGGGCGTCTGGTGGGACGAGTACGCGCTGGCGCTCGTGGCGAACCGCGGCTAGCGCGGGGCGGGCACCACGCTCTGCCGCATGGTGCCGAGACCCTCGATGCCGAGCTCGACGACGTCGCCGGCAGCGAGGTACGGGAAGCGGCCCGACATGGCGACGCCCTCCGGCGTGCCCGTGTTGAGCAGGTCTCCCGGGTCGAGCACCGCGTACTGCGACAGGTGCCAGACGAGGTTCGCGACGGAGAACACCATGTCGGCGGTCGTCGAGTCCTGCCGGGCCTCGCCGTTGACCGTGGACCAGATGCGCAGCGCCTGCGGGTCGATCTCGTCGGCGGGCACGAGCGCGGGGCCGAGCGGGTTGAAGGTCTCGGCGATCTTGCCCTTCGACCACTGGCCGCCCGACTCCTCCTTCTGCCAGGTGCGCTCGGAGACGTCGTGGCTCACGACGTAGCCGGCGACGTGGTCGAGGGCGTCCGCCTCGGATGCCAGGTACCGGGCGCGCGTGCCGATCACAACACCGAGCTCGACCTCCCAGTCGATCTTCTCGGCGCGCGGCGGCACGTGGATGTCGTCGAACGGGCCGACGACGGTGTTCGGGTGCTTGAAGAACAGGATGGGCACGGTGGGCGCGGCGTTGCCCGACTCGGCCGCGTGCGCCGCGTAGTTCTGGCCGATGCAGAGCACCGCGCCGGGGCGGGCGAGCGGCGGTCCGACGCGGAGTTCGCGTGCACCCTCGAGCACCGGCAGCTCGGCCGCCAGGTCACGGGCGCGGCGCAGGCCGTCGCTCTCGAGGAAGGAGCCGTCGATGTCGGCGGTCAGCGGACGCAGGTCGTGCACGACCCCGTCCGCCGTCTCCATCGCGGGAATCTCGCTGCCGGCCGGGCCCAGTCTCAGGAACTTCGTCATTACTCGATCCTAGAGACCGAGCAGGCCGAGGATGCGGTCGGCCGCGACCGAAGGACCGTCCTGTTCGCGCAAGCGGCCCGCGATCTCCCCCGCTCGCCGCGCGAAGCCGGGGTCGTCGAGCACCGTGGTGACCGCCGAGCGGATATCGCCGACCGGCGCGTCTTTCGGCAGCGCGAGCCCGGCGCCTGCGCGCGCGACCGCACGCCCGATCATCGGCTGGTCGATCGGAGACATCGGCAGCACGAGCAGCGGCACCCCGTGCAGCAGGGCGCGCATGGTTGTCGAGTGTCCGCCGTGGCCAACGACGAGCGACGCCGTCGGAAGCAGTCCGGCGTGGTCGGCGAACACGACCGCGGTGCAGTTCTCGCCGAGTCGGAGACTCGCGGGATTGATCGACGACCCCGTCGTCACCGTGACGCGCACCGGGAGGGTCGCCACGGCATCCAGAATCGTCTGCAGGTGCCGCGCCTGGCCGGGCACGAAGTTGGTGCTGAGGTTCACGAGCACCCGTGGCGGCTGCTGCGGCCGCGCGGCAGCGAGCGGCCAGGGCTCGGCGACGCCGGTCCAGACGTAGTTCGACGGCGAGTCCGCCGACGCCGGGTCGAGGCGGTCGTCGGTCGTGACGATCGTGAGCGGGGCCGCGGCCCACATGGCCCGTGGGGAGAACCCGCGGATGCGACCGAACAGCTCGATTGGGCGGGCGAGGAAGAACTCGGCGAAGGTGTGCATCAGGGCGACGGCCGGTACCCCGAGCGACGCCGCGGTCCCGAGCGTTCGCGGGATCATGCCGTCGACCACGACCACGTCGGCCGGTTCCTCGGCGAGAGCGTCGACGAGGTCGAACCCCGGACCGCGCGCCGCGATGAGCCCCGCGAACGCCGTAACGGTGCCCGCGAAGCTGCGGTTCACCCGGGCCGACCAGTCGGTGCCGTGCCGGTAGGCGCGAAACGCGAAACCCTGGCCGGTGATCGCGGCGCGCTGCGCCTCGGCCCCGAGGAAGCGGATGTCGTGGCCGCGTGCCTGCAGCTCGTGGGCGATCACGAGTGCGGGCGGCACGTTGCCGCCCCCGTCGACCGTGAGAAACAGGATCGTTGCCATCCATTCTCCTTAAACCGGAAATGCCCACTCCGACCCCTATTCTGGCGAGAACGAGGGCCGGGGTGGGCGATCGGCAGAGAACTACTGCGCGCCGTATCCGCCGACGGGGCTGAACCCGGCGGGAAGTGCGAACGGGTCGACCATGCGGCTCGAGCGGTCGGACTCCTTCGCCAGTGTGGCGAGCTCGCGCGCGGCGCGGTCGATGCGGTCGGGCAGGGCCCCGGCGCCGGCATCCCCCGTGCTGCCCCAGTCGCTCGACGCGGCGTAGACGCTGGTCGGCACGACCACGGCGTGCAGGTAGGTGAACAGCGGGCGCATCGCGTAGTCGAGGGCGAGCGAGTGGCGCTCGCTGCCTCCCGTCGCGGCGATGAGCACGGGCAGGTCGGTGAGGGCGGCAGGGTCGAGCACGTCGATGAACGACTTGAACAGCCCGCTGTAGCTCGTCGTGAAGATCGGGGTGACGGCGATCAGCGCGTCGGCTCCGGTCACGGTCTCGATCGCGGCCTCGAGCTTGGGGCTCGGGAATCCGGTCATGAGGTTGTTCACGACGTCCTGCGCGGTGTCGCGCAGTTCGATGATCTGCACCTCGGCGTCGACGCCCAGCGACTGCAGCTGTCGGGTCGTGGCATCCGCGAGCCTGTCGGCCAGCAGCCGCGTCGACGACGGCTGGCTGAGCCCCGCGGCGATGACCGCTATCTTGCGGGTGGTCATGATGCGACCGCCGCTTCGGGCGCTTCGACAGGATCAGCGTCCGCGAGGAGGGCCGCGTCGCGCTTGGCGACGAGCGCCTCGTGCGTCGGACCGTCGGGCACGTTGGCCGGGCGGTTCTCGGCGAACTCCTTGCGCAGCACGGGGATGACCTCCTCGCCGAGCAGGTCGAGCTGCTCGAGAACCGTCTTCAAGGGCAGGCCGGCGTGGTCCATGAGGAACAGCTGGCGCTGGTAGTCGCCGTAGTAGTCGCGCATCGAGGCGTAGCGGTCGATGACCTGCTGCGGGCTTCCCACCGTGAGCGGGGTCTGCTCGGTGAAGTCCTCCATCGTCGGGCCGTGACCGTAGACGGGCGCGTTGTCGAAGTACGGGCGGAACTGCGCGACGGCGTCCTGCGAGTTCTTCGCCATAAACGCCTGGCCGCCGAGGCCCACGATCGCCTCGCTCGCCGCGCCGTGTCCGTAGTGCTCGAAGCGCTGGCGGTAGTAGCCGATGAGCTTCATGTAGTGCTCCTTCGGCCAGAAGATGTTGTTCGCGAAGAAGCCGTCGCCGTAGTAGGCGGCCTGCTCGGCGATCTCAGGAGAGCGGATGCTTCCGTGCCAGACGAAGGGAGCGACGCCGTCGAGCGGGCGCGGTGTGGACTGGAAGCCCTGCAGCGGTGTGCGGAACTTGCCCTCCCAGTTGACGAAGTCCTCGCGCCAGAGACGCTGGAGCAGCGCGTAGTTCTCGATGGCGAGCGGGATGCCGTCGCGGATGTCCTTGCCGAACCAGGGGTAGACGGGGCCGGTGTTGCCGCGGCCCATCATCAGGTCGACCCGGCCGTCGGCGACGTGCTGCAGCATCGCGTAGTCCTCGGCGATCTTCACCGGGTCGTTGGTCGTGATGAGCGTGGTCGCGGTGGAGAGGATGAGCCGCTCGGTCTTCGCGGCGATGTAGCCGAGCATCGTCGTCGGGCTCGAGGGCACGAACGGCGGGTTGTGGTGCTCGCCGAGCGCGAACACCTCCATGCCGACCTCCTCGACCTTCTGGGCGATCGTCAGGATGTTCTTGATGCGCTGATGCTCGGTCGGGGTGGTGTCGTTGGTCGGGTCGGTGGTGACGTCTCCGACGGTGAAGATTCCGAACTGCATTCCCGTGCCTGTGTTCGATGCGCTGGCGATGGTGCTCATGGTTCCTGTGCCCTCCCGGGTTACCTGGTAGATCTACTGCGTGCAACTCTATGCGTATGCATGTACTGCTCTCAACGGAAGTCATGCCGAATCTATTCCGGGCGCACCCGACCGTGCGCAACCCATTCTCACTGCTCCGACCAGCCGTCGATACCCGGGAGGGTCGGCGCGCATCTGGCCGCGAGCGCGGCTCGCTCGCCCGCGGTCGCCGGATACCGCTGGAGAGCGACGTAGGGGTTCCATCGCTCGAGTGCCGGGTCGGCGTCACGGAACGCGGTGCGCGTGGGTGCGCTCGTCACGTCGTAGCCGCTGCTCTCGAGACACGGGATCAGCCAGCGCACGTAGTAGTCGTAGATGAAGTCGATCTGCGCGGGGGTGAGAACGTCGACGGTGGGGTACCGCTCGAAACACCAGTAGAACTGCAGCTGCTCGCTGGTGGTCGGGGTGTCCCCCGGGATGAAGAGGCCCTCGTCGGGGTCGTAGCCCCAGTTCATGATGCCCGAGGCGGCCATGCACCTGCCCACTTCCGACGCCCACTGGCCCGCGCCGATCACGGGTCGGGGCTGGAACCTCGGCCGCACGACCACCCCCTCGAGTCCGGACAGTTTCCACTGTCGGTCGAGCCCCGCCTCGACCGCGGCGGCGACGACTTCGGGGCTCTGGCCCTCCGGCGCGCGGCGCTCGAGGGCGCAGCCGGTCACGGCGCATCCGAACACAAGGACCGCGGATGCCACGGCCGATGCAGCTCGGAACGCCCGTGTTCTCACCCTCCGATTGTCGCGCTCTCCAGCTTTCCCCGCACGATGGAATCTCCCGAATGCGCGGCGTCGCCGTCGTCGGCCTCGGCCGACACGTCGACGAGATCGAACCGCGCGGTATCGACCCCCGCGGGCACCTCGAAGGTGCCCGACCCGTCGCGCATCGTTCCGAGGCTGACGAGCTGGGTTGCGTCGGAGCTGATCAGCCAGGCCTCGCGGAACCCGCTGTCGGCCGGCGGTGCCTCGAGGGTCACGGTGACCGATCGTGTGCCGTCGGGGTGCTCCTCGAGCACGGCGCTGCCCGCCGCGGTCGGCCAGGCGGGGAACGGCTCGAGCGCCGCGCTCGCGACGAGACGGTCGGGCCCGAGGGGGTCGGGCCCGAGGGGGTCGGACGCGGGGCCCAGCGCCTGCCAGACCGCCGCTCCCCCGACGACGAGAGCGAGCGCAGTGACGGCGGCGACGAGCAGCGGGAGTACGCGCATCCGGCGAGACCGGCGCTGCGTGAGGCCGAGTTCGCTGGAGATTGCAGCCCAGACGCGGGCGTCGGGCGCGACGAGCGTCTCGCTCGTCAACGACTTGCGACCGACGTGCACGGTGAGGGCGAGCGCTTCGATCTCGTCGCGGCACGACGCGCACTCGGCGAGGTGGACGGTGTCGGCTTCGGTCGCCACCGCCTCGCCGAGCGAGAGCAGAGCGAGGGTGTCAGGATCGAGGTGCGGCATGGGTCACCTCCAGTCTGGTGCGCATCCGGTGCAGGCTGCGTCTGATGTGGCTCTTCACGGTTCCCAGCGGTATCCCCAGTCGGTCGGAGATCTCACTGTGCGTGAGATCGTCGAAGAACGCGAGCCGGATGACCCGTTGTGCATCGGGCTCGAGCAGGCTGATCTCGTCGGCGATGGCGAGCCGGTCGGCGATGTCGACGGTCGGCGCGGCCTCGTCGTGCACGGTGATGCTCGCGGCGAGCTCCGCCTCAAGCCTGCGCAGCCTCGCGCGCGCCTCGTGGGTGTCGGCGATCGTGTTCTTCGCGATTCCGACGAGCCACGCCGGCAGCCGTGAGCGCGACTCGTCGAAGCCACGCCGCCCCTGCCACGCGCCCACGAAGGTCTTCTGCGTGACGTCTTCGGCATCGGTGACGTCGGCGAGCGAGCGCAGGGCGATCGTGTACACGAGCGGCGACCACCGAGCGTACGCCGCCTCGAGCGCCCGTTCGTCGCCCGCGACGAAGCCGGCTGTGAGGGCCTGCTCATCGCTGTCGGTCGAGTAGATGTCTGTCACCGCGCGGCTCCGTTGCTGGGGTGGGGTTCTATCGTAGGCCTGCCTCCTCATCTCGCGACGACCTCCCTCACCCGGCCACGGGAACGGCAGTGGCGAGGATGTTGTCGAGGTAGTGCCCCGTCTCGTAGTCGAACTGGCCGCCGCACGTCATCAGCACGAGGTGCGCCGGACCGGTGCGGTCGAAGACGGTGTCGAGCGCGATCTCCGCCTTCGCGACGCGGGTGATCGACTCGATCGTGTACCGGTGCACCGCGCCGTCGGCGGTCGTGACGCTGACCGGGGCCCCGGCGGCGAGATCCCGCAGGCGGGAGAACGGTCCGAGGCCGTACACGAGGGAGTCGACGTGCGCGGCGAGGATCGTCGCCCCCGTCGCGCTCGCCGGGTCCGGACCGTACTCGTACCAGCCCGCGATGCCCGTGTCTGCCGGCAGCTCCATCTCGCCGTTGCCGAGCACGCCCACCGGCTCGATCGCGATGTCGATGCCGGCGTCGGGCACGGTCACCCGCACCGGCGGCACGGCTGCGCGGGCCGGGGTGTTCGCCGTGCCCTGGATCGGCACCTCCGGGACGGGCGGCCTCGTCGCGGTCGGGCTCGGCTCGGCGGTGGGCAGTGCGCCGGTGGGGACCGGATGCTCCGAGGCTGGGTTCAAGGAGCATCCGGTCAGGAGGAGCGCGACTGCGGCACCCGCGAGTGCGAGCGGGCGAAGCATCCGTACCCTCCGTTCTTTAGCGATCGCCGTCAGCCGATCGCGAGCGCACGGGCGCCGCCGCCCTGCGAGCCAGCACGGCCGCTCCGGCGAAGGCCGCCAGGATCAGCAGGCCGGTCGATCCCCAGAGCACCGAGGAGCTCCAGGCGCCGAGGCCGACCGGCGCGTTGTCGGCCGCGAGTCCGGCCTCGCCGGCCGGGACTCCGGCGGGAGGCGTGTGCAGGCCGCCGATGGTCTGCACGGCGACGGCCAGGGTCTCGTCTTCGAGGCTGCCCCACGCGTAGACGATCGTGTTCACGCCCTCCTGCACCGCGACATCCGTCGGTCCGAGCACCGGGGTGGTTGTGCCCGTCGCGGCGACGGCGGCCGAGATCGTGCCCGCCGGGAGGTCGAGCTTGGCCTCGTTCGGGTTGGTGAGAGCGGTGATCACGGGCGCTCCCCCGGCCAGCACGTCGACCGACGGGGCCGCGGCCACGTGCCGCACCGTGAGCCGGCCCTGGCCCGGGGCGGTCTTCGCGATGTCGTTGGTGAAGAGCGTCGCCGTCGGTGCGCCGGCCGCGCTGAGGTGCGCGACCGCCGTGTAGCTGGTGCCGGCAGCCAGCACGAGGTCGATCGGGCCGATGACGGGCGCGCTCGCGTCGGTCGCCGTGGCCGCCGTGATCGCGACCGAGTAGCTTCCCGCCGGCAGGTCGAGGGGTCCGGCGAGGTCGCCCGGCTGGAAGTCGTCGAGGGTGAGCGCCCCGTTGACGTAGACGTCGACGGGAGTGGCGGGAACCGCGTGCAGCACGTACAGGTCTGCGGTCGTGGGCGAGATGGCGTTCGCCGGGGTTGCGACGAGCCCCAGCGCTGCGATGCATCCGGCGGCGGTGCCGGCAATCAGTGTCTTACGCACTGCATCCTCCTAGTGTCGTTGCGCCGTGGACCAGCGAGTGCTGCGGCGTCGTGTACTAGGTACTTCCCTCGGCGGGCCCTGTTTGGATGCACCCGGGCCGAAAAAAGGGGCGGGGCTTCTGCGAGTGGGCCCCGGTGCGCTATGGAGACCGCGCTACAGACCGGCAGGGCCGCCGCTCGGCTTGGCCCGCAGGTGGATGCGTTTGCCCTGCTTGCTGAAGATGGCGAGCAGCTCGGTCGGGCCCGGGCCGGCCGAGTGCAGCCAGTGCGGGGTGCGGGTGTCGAACTCCGCGGCCTCCCCCGGTCCCATCACGATGTCGTGCTCGCCGAGCACGAGGCGCAGCCGGCCGCTGAGCACGTAGAGCCACTCGTAGCCGTCGTGCACCTTGGGGTCGGGCAGCGCGCCGGACTCGGGCGGAGGGAAGGTGACCTTCGCCGCCTGGCTGGGCGACGACTCCGGCGACAGCTGCTCGAAGGTGACCTGGTCGATTCGCTTGGTCACCCGGGGCACACGGGGGTCGGGCACAACCCGCGGCAGGAGGTCGTCGAGCTCGAGTCGCAACGCGCGGGCGAGCGGCACGACCAGTTCGAGGTTCGGGGCGCGTTTGCCCGACTCGAGGCGTGAGATCGTGCTCGCCGAGATGTCGGTGAGTCGCGACAGGTCGTCGAGCGTGAGGTTGCGCTTCTGGCGCCAGCTCTTCAGGCGCGGCCCGATCTGCTGCAGTGCGAGCTCCGCCACGGTGGCTCCTTGCTGATTCGGCACGGGTATTTGCTCGAGCCTACCCCGCCCGTGCAGGGTGGGGTTATGACGAGTGAAGCAGCACAGTACTGGGAGAACCGCTACCGCGAACGGGGTCGCACGTGGAGCGGCCGGGTCAACGCAGCGCTCGAACGCGAGGTGAACGGGGTCGCAGCCGGCACGGCGCTCGACCTCGGCTGCGGCGAGGGCGGCGACGCGCTCTGGCTCGCGCACAACGGCTGGTCGGTGACCGCGGTCGACATCGCCCCGTCGGCGATCGCCATCGGTGCCGCCGCCCAGCAGCCCGGCGACGACATCGAGTGGGTGGTCGCCGACCTCGCCGAGTGGCAGCCGCCGGGCCGGTACGACCTGGTGACGGCGAGCTTCCTGCACTCGTACGTGGAGCTTCCGCGCGAGGAGATCCTGCGGCGGGCCGCCACCGCCGTGGCGTCCGACGGTCTGCTGCTCATCGTCGGCCACGCCGGTGTTCCGCACTGGGCCGCCCACACCCCGCACGAGGGCGAGGTGGTCGAGCTGCCCTCCCCCGACGAGATGCTCGAGGCGCTACGTCTCGCCCCCGCCGAGTGGACGGTGCTCACGAAGGCGCTGGTCGAGCGCCCCGTCACCGCACCGGACGGCTCGACCGGCACGATCGACGACAGCGTGCTTATGCTGCGTCGGAACCCCGCCGTCGCCTGAGCCTGCGCAGCGCGAGGGCCCCGAGCAGCACGAGCATGGCGATGGCCGTTCCGATGAGGGTGTCGACGACCCGGTCGGCGATGATCTCGCCGACGTGGCCGCCCTGCGTGGAGATGAGCAGCGCGAGCGGGGTGATGAAGACGAGGGCGAGCCCGTAGTTGCGGATCACCACCATCTCGACCACGAACTGCAGCCCCATCAGCACGAAGGCGAGCCAGAGGCCCTCGGGCGCGAACAGGGCGATCAGGCCGAACAGGGCGAGGCCGACGAAGGTGCCGAGAACGCGGTGCACGCCGCGCAGCGCCGACAGGCGCACGGTATGCCCGTTCTGCAGGATCACCACCACCGTGAGGATGACCCAGTAGGCGCGCGGCAGGCCGAGCGGCGCGGAGACCGCGACGGCGATGGCGCTCGCGAGCAGGAGGCGGAGAAGGATCACGCGGCTGATGTCGTCGATGACGAAACTCATCGGCAGGCGCTCCTCGTGCAGCGCGGCGTCGCGGTGCCTGACCGCGGGCCGCAGCAGGGGGCTGAGCACCACGAGGTACGAGATCACGCAGCCGAGCACGAGCAAACCGACGACGAGGCCGCCGTCGATGCCGGCGCCTCCGATGGCCGGCGGGCCCGCGAGGTGCGTGGCGACCCCGCCGATCAGCACGAAGAAGAGGGCGCCGGGCGGGCCGACCGAGAGTCCGAGGCAGAGAGTGGCGCTGACGACCGCGATGGCGAAGACCGCGAGCAGCGAGCCGAGCAGGCTGCCGCTGGCGAGGACGCCGACGACCGCGGATGCCACGAGGCCGGCAGCGATCAGCGGGAGCTTCGCGGCGCGCTCGCGGCGGCTGCGGCCGGTGAGGTAGAGCGCGAGGAACCCGCCGGTGCTGGCGAGGAGGCCGAGGTCGCTGCGGCCGGCGAGCGAGAAGCCGACGGTGGGTATGCCGATGGCCACCGCCGCTTGGAGGGCGATGGGCCAGCGCACGGGGCTGGGGCGCAGCTCGAACAGGCTGCGGATGTCGGCTCGGATGCTCACAGTGCCTCCGTTGCTCTACCTGTCTAGGGTACGCGCTACAGCGCGAGGGTCGCCTCCGCCGCCTCGACGAGCGCGACGCCGTAGCTGCGTCCGTGGCCCGCCGCGTGCACCGCGAGCGGGTGCAGCTGGTGCACGGGGACCCGCTCGCGCCAGCCCGCCCGCAGCGGCAGCTGTGCGTCGTAGGCGCTGAGAACCTCGTCGAGGTGCGGGCAGCCGAAGAGGGCGAGCATCGCGAGGTCCGTCTCGCGGTGGCCGCCGTGCGCGGCGGGGTCGATGAGCACGACTCCCTCTGCGCTCCAGAGCACGTTGCCGTTCCACAGGTCGCCGTGCAGGCGGGCGGGCGCCTCGGCATCGTCGAAGTCGCCGGCGGCGATGCGGTCACAGGCTGTGCGGATGACCCGTTCCTCGCCCTCGGTTACGGTGTGTGCCTTCACGGCCTCGACCAGGTAGGGCAGCACGCGGTCTCGCGCATAGAAGCGACCCCAGCGGGTCTGACGCGCCGTGGTCAGCGGGCGTCGTCCGATGAACATCGGCCCGGCGTAGCCGGCGGGAGGCGAGCCGAACGCGGCCGCGCCCGCGTCGTGGGTGCGCGCGAGGGCGGCACCGAACGCGCGGGCGGCCTCGGGCGTCGGGCGTGCGGTCTCGATGCGCTCGAGCTCGATGGTGCCGGGGCGCACGGCGAGAACCCGGGCCGTGCGCACGCCGTCGGGAGCGTCGGCCAGCCAGGCCAGCCCGGCCGCTTCGGCCTCGAAGAATCCGGCCGGGGCATCCGCTCGGCTCTTGATGAAATTCGGCATGCCTCATTTAACCCACGAAAGCCGCCACCCGAGAGGATGACGGCTTCCGTGCCAAGAACTGATTCGTTCCTAGCGGTTCGAACTAGCGGCGCAGGCCGAGACGAGCGATCAGCGAGCGGTAACGCTCGATGTTGACGTCCGACAGGTAGCCGAGCAAGCGACGACGCTGGCCGACCAGCAGAAGCAGGCCACGACGCGAGTGGTGGTCGTGCTTGTGCTCTTTCAAGTGCTCGGTGAGGTCCAGAATTCGTGCGGTCAGCATAGCGACCTGCACTTCGGGGCTTCCCGTGTCACCAGGGTGAGTGGCGTACTCGTCGATGATTGCTTTCTTGGCATCTGGTGCTAAAGGCATA
>Ga0247803_1001127_pt1 | contig 14091 bp, 15 predicted proteins | sample UWRJL014104B1_FD_180928 | JGI IMG/M metagenome (GOLD analysis project Ga0247803, IMG submission 180928) | Plant litter microbial communities from Arlington Agricultural Research Station in Wisconsin, United States - UWRJ-L014-104B-1 | ecosystem: Environmental > Terrestrial > Plant litter >...
TGGTATTGACACTTTCTATATCCGCTGTATCCAATCTTATCGAAATCAACTGTTTAAAGGCATCAGGCAAACATTGCAAATGTTTTTCTAAGGAGGCTGAACCACGAACAATAGCCGCAGCCGGATTATTCAGTTCATGCGCCAATCCTGCCGAAAGCTTTCCGAGTGCCATCATTTTTTCACTTTGCTGCTCGCGTTCGGTAAACTCCCGGATCCGGGAAGCCATGACGTGAACAAAAACCTGCGTCAGCTCATAATTCAGCTGAATCAGATCGCGCATTTTTTCTTTCGGTAAAGAAATCACCTCCGTTTCTTCAATACAAACGGCATTCGCAAACAGATTTTTTGCTCTGGAAAACGGCAGTAATCCCGTAATTGTTCCTCCGCCGACATCAGCGACCGAGAGCCTTTCGTTGTTTTGGTTTCGATAGAATTCTACACGTCCACGAAGTATAATATGAGTATACACGATCGGATCGTTCAATCTTCCGAAATACTCGCCTTCTTCAAAAATTCTGTGTTCGCTTTCGTCTATAAACCATTGCAACTGCTCGTCGGGCACTTCCTTTAAAGCCTCAATAGCCTTCAGATCTGCAACGGTAACTTCTTTTGTGGCGACTTCCTTCATGACAATCGAAATTTAAGATTTATTTTCTTAAAAATTAAAGATGGCATTTTCGGGTTATAACACCAAAGTTAAACAATCTGTCACACCTCCCTGCGTAAATTTGGATTATACGTTATGCAGACAAAAAAAAAGCCTTACAATAATGCAAGGCCTGTATTTTTTTTAGAAAATTCTATTGCTTTGTCCATAGACTATCTGTGAAATAATGTTTGCAATCCAGAAAATTTTCTATCAGTTCGAAACCATTGTTACTGGCAAGAATGTCAATTTCTGAAAGTGTGTACTTTTTAGATAACTCGGTCCAGATTAATTCGTTTTGCCGAAAAGGATATGTCCTGTCCAGATTTGCAATGTATACTTCCTGCTCTTTAAGGCTCACCAAAAAACTCCTCACTTCGCCGTTGACAGGATTATAATGAGAATAAAAATCAAAAAATTCTTTCTTGAAATTTCCACCAAGCTCCTTATTGATCCGTTGTAACAAGTTCATATTAAATGCCTTCGTTATTCCCTGACTATCATCATATGCATCACGTATAACAGCCGGATTTTTTTGAAGATCAAACCCGATGAGCAGTTTGTCGCCCGTTTTCATATGCTGGTAGAATTGTCCAAGCAGATCATTTGCCTCAGGGTCCTGGTAGTTTCCGATATTACTTCCCAAAAAAAGAAAAAGACCTGGTTCCTGCAAAGCAAATAAATCTTCCATCATTGAAAAGTAATTACCAATCAGCGATTTAATTTTCAACCCCGGTAAATAATCAAGCATATTTGCTTCAAGTTCCTGAATTGCTTTTTGCGAAATATCGATCGGAACGTAAGTAAAATCAACCTGATTTTCCATCAGTTTTTTTAACAACTGACGCGTTTTGATACCGTCCCCGGCACCGAATTCAATAATATTAAAAGGCTCGTCAAAATTCAGTTTACGAAGTATGTCCTCACCCTGCAAGGATAATATCTCGAATTCACAAGGCGTAGGATAATATTCAGGCATTTTCATAATATCCTGAAAAATCACGCTACCCAGATCGTCGTAAAAATATTTGGATGATATATTTTTAAAGGAAGCTGTTAACCCTTCATGTATGTCCTGTTCAAAAGTTGATGTAGCGCTTAAAGTAGTAGATTCCATTTTCAAGTAGGTTGATGGTTAAGTGTTTGCGATCAGCTGTCAGCGACTAGACGTTAGCTTTCAGAGATTGACTAAAAGCTAATTCCTAAATGCCAAAAGCTATTTTACTAATCGAATGCCAGTGTATTGCCAGCGTTCGTTTGTGTGAAAAAAGTTACGGTATGTATTTCTGCTATGGTCTGGTGAAGTAGCTACCGAAGCTCCGCGAAGGACCATGGTATTGATCATGAATTTGCCGTTATATTCTCCCACCGCGCCTTTTGCTTTAGTGAAATTAGGATATGCCAGATAAGCACTGTTTGTCCATTCCCATCTTTTTCCCCAGGCAAAATGATAGGAAGCAATTTCCCATTCGAATTCGGTCGGCAGCCTCATTTCCTTCCACTGCGCATAAGCCCATGCTTCGAAATAGCTGACGTGACATAAGATAGCTTTGGGATTAAGTTTTTTCAGGCCTGCCAAAGTGAAATAATGCCATTCTCCATTGATCTTATGCCAATACATCGGAGAATCGATTTGGTTTTCATTAACCCACGACCAGCCTTCATCCAACCACAAATTGAAATCCTGATAACCGCCTGCTTCAATAAATTCTATAAATTCTTCGTTGGTAACCAGCGACTTGCTGATTTCAAAGTTCTGAGCATATACTTTGTGCCGGCCTTGTTCATTATCAAAGCAAAAGCCGTCACCCTGGTATCCGATCTCGTAAATACCTTCGTTTATCTGAACAAAACCCGTTTCTGAATTCTCATCATCGACCAGATTATGATCGGGTTCGTAAACCGGAAAAGTCGGGTTATGGCCTAAAATATATTTAATGTCTGTTACAAGTAATTCCTGATGCTGCTGCTCGTGATGCAAGCCTAACTCGATAAGTGTCAAAGCCTTTTCATCTCCCAGCGTAGCCAGCAAAATGTTCATGTGCTCGTCCACATATTTGCGGTATGCGTACACATATGAAACCTTCGGGCGCGTAATATTTCCCCTATCAGTCCGTAGGACGCGGTCACCGACGTTATTGTAATAACTGTTGAATAAATAATTAAAAGTCTCATCGAAAACCTTATAGTCTGAGACCTGGTTTTTGAGAATAAATGTTTCAAAAAACCATGTGGAGTGCGCTAAATGCCATTTTGGAGGACTTACAAACGGAACGGGCTGCGGCACATAATCTTCCGTCTCGAGAGGTTGACAAATCTGTTCAGTGTACTTTCTGACGAGGTTATATCTTTCCCTAATGTTGGTGGTTTTCATTAGACAAATAATTTTTTAAATCTGAAATAGTCTTTATACGCAAGGATTGTGCCTGACTTCGACGCATCATTAAGGCATAGGCATTATTAAACCCGATCGGTTTCAGCCAGCTCAATTTATACTGATCAGAAAATTCTTTTTGAACAAAATCAAAAACTTTCTCACGGTTCCCGATGATCGGGTCGAGCGTTATTTTGTCAGGTTTTAAAATGACCAGAAGGCCTGTACCTGTATATTCCGGGTACATATCAATCTCATTATTGGTTAATGCATCAAAGCAAATTTTTGTTCCGCCAAGACCCGTTCTGGTGACAACTTTTAGTTTGGTATTTCCTTCAATCAACATTTTATACATGTTGATCAAAATATATTGTTCAGCAAAAATTTTTGACCCCAGCCGGACCGTTTCTGTGCCCGCGCCGCTCTGCGGTTTTTTATATAAACCCTTTTCCAGCATAAAATCCAGCGCGACCTTTTCCGGGAGCTGCTTCTGATAATCAACGCGATAATTCAATTCCGTCATAATAGAATCGTTGATCACACCGGATAAGATTTCAAGAACCGGCTGTAATTCAGGATACTTTTCAAGAACATCATGGCGAATAAGCGGAGCGGCATAGTAAGGTGGAAAAATTGTTTTATCATCTTCGAGCGTAACCAGATCATAGGCTTTCAAACGGCCATCTGTACTGTATCCGCTGATCACATCAAGCTTCTTTTCAAACGCCGCTTTATACATTACCGCATCGCTGATAACCACAGTCGGAATGTCCAGTTGATACTTCGATTTAAGTCCGAGATATCCATCTTCGCGACCCATAAATTCCGGCGTAAAACCTGCCAAAACTTTTTCAGAAGTATATGGAATGATATAAAAAGAGGAAAATAAGATGAGGAGGACAGGCAAAATAAGTGATACTTTCCGCATCTTTTTCAGATTCGCTTTTTGGAAAAGAGACAGCAGAAAATCAAGCAAAATTGCCAGCAACGCGGCCGGAATCGCGCCTGCCAGAATCATATTCGTATTATTCAAAGCAATCCCGCCGAAAATAAATTCGCCTAACCCACCGGCTGCGATATAGGCGGCGAGTGTTGCAACACCGACATTGATCACCGTGGCAGTTCGGATCCCGGCAAGAATTACAGGCATCGCAAGGGGAATTTCCACGTTGAATAATATCTGCCATTTGTTCATTCCCATACCACGCGCCGACTCGGTGATGGCGGGATCGACACCAGTAATTCCAGTGTAAGTGTTTCGGATAACGGGTAGTAAAGCGTAAAGAAAAAGTGCCGAAATAGCCGGTAAAGCTCCGATCCCTAAAATTGGAATCATGAAACCGAGCAAAGCAATACTGGGAATGGTTTGAAGAATTCCTGCAATTCCTAGAACAAACCAGGCAACACGCTTTTTATCTGCAATCCAGATTCCAAGCGGTAATCCAATGGTAACGGCAATAAGCAGTGATATGCAAGTAAGACCGATATGAGCGATCGTCTGGTCCAGCAGCTTGTCTGATTGCTGCAACATAAACTGTACCAAATTCAGTTGCTCATTCATCTGTTTCTTTTGTTTTCAAGATAAACAGACTGGATTGTCTGTATTGAAATTTCTTTCAAGGAACCATCCTCCGAATTCCTTACTATCAGCACATCTTCATTTTTTTCAGAAAGCATTTCCATGCCCTCCCACAGACTTTGGTTGCTGTTTAATGATGCAGTTGGTGCCGGGGAAGCATCCGAAAGTGACGACCATATACTATTAAATTTCAATGCACTAAGTTCAAGCTGCAGACGCTGGTGGCTGAAAAAGTTTCTGGCAAATTCATTTACAGGTTTAAAAATCAATTCTTCGGGCGTTCCTGTCTGCACAATAATTCCCTTATCCATGAGGCAAATCTGATCTCCAAGTTCAAAAGCCTCCTGAACGTCATGCGTTACCAGAACGATTGTCTTACTTTTTAATTCAGGTAATTCCAGGAACTCTTTTCTTATACTCGCCCGTGTGATGGGATCGAGTGCGCCAAACGGCTCGTCCATCAAGAGCACCGGCGGATCAGATACCAGCGCTCGTGCCAAAGCAACGCGCTGTTTTTGCCCACCGCTTAATTCATCAGGATATTTATTTGCGTATTCTGTTACTGGAAGTTTTAATTGCGTCAGCAAAGCATTGGCACGTTCGCTGGTTTTTTCTTTTCCCCATTTTAACAAGTTAGGAACAATTGCAATATTTTCAGCAACGGTGTAATGCGGAAAGAGGCTGTTATTTTGCGATACATAACCAATACCTCGTCGTAAAATTTCCGGTTTTAGGGACAAAATATTTTTGCCGTCAATCGTAATTTCCCCTGCGGAGGGCTCTATCAACCGGTTAAGGATTTTCAGCGTTGTCGTTTTCCCACAGCCGCTGGTCCCCAGAAAAACCAGCGTCTGCCCTTCCTTCACTTCGAAGGAAATATCGTTGACCGCGTTGATTCCATTAAATTTCTTACTGACATTTCTGGCAATGATCATCGGGTTTAGTATCTGTTATTACTATCTCAAAAATAAATCACGCCTCAGTCCACACCCTCAGAATTCGTTATTTGTCAAGCGTCATGAATAAATTATTGAGTGATTCAGCATACGTTGGATGCGCAAAAACACCTTCTTTCAATTGCTCATATGTTATCCCACCCATCATGGCAAGCTGCAGAATCGTGACAATTTCTCCGCCTTCTTCCGCTAAAACAGAAGCGCCGAGAATTTTTCCCGTTTCTTTATCGATAACCGCTTTCATCATGCCTCGTGTGTCACCCGTTTCAATCGACCGAGCCACACTTGAATTCGGCATTTTTGCAACCAGCACCTCTTTTCCACTTTCCTTCGCCTCCTGCTCAGTTATACCGACACGGCCAAGCTGCGGATCGATGAACATACAGTAAGGAACAAGGCGATCTTTGATGGATTCGTTTCCTTTTTCGATAATATTTTTCCGAATCACACGGTAATCATCGTAGGCTATGTGCGTAAAAGCCGGTCCGCCTTTCACATCGCCCAGAGCATAAATCCCCTCGACCGATGTTTCCAGTTTATCGTTCACTTTTACATATCCTTTTTCATCAATTTCAACACCGGCAGAATCAAGGCCAAGATCCGTAGTCTGAGGTTTTCTTCCTGCACCGATGAGAACATGTGTGCAGGATATATTCGCCTCTTGTTCCGTAACATTTAAGAACAAATTGATGTTATGGCCCTCGTTTTTGATAAGCTCAACTTTACAATCTGTAATGATCTTGATATCCTCTTCGGAAAGTATTTTTACTATCTCTTCTGCAATGTCTTCATCCTCATGACGCAAAATACGCTCTGATTGTTCCAGTATAGTGACTTTACTTCCAAAACGGCGAAACATTTGTCCAAACTCCAGGGCAATATATCCGCTTCCAATAATGGCCAGATGCTCTGGAATTTCTTCCAGTTCCATAATCGAAGTAGAGGTCAGATAATTGATCTTATCTATACCATCAATTTCCGGGATTGCAGGTTTTTCACCTACGTTGATAAAAAATTTATCCGCCGACAAAACCTGTTCACTACCGTCATTCAGAGTGACTGTAATTTCTTTGGGCCCTGTAAAAACAGCTGTTCCGTAAATAAGATCCAGATTCTTCGTTTCCTTGATCCCCTTTTCAGAATTACCACGCATCCGTTGGACAACCTCATTTTTCCGATCCAGGATTTCGTGAAAGTCTACTGTATAGCCGCCGACATGAACCCCTAACTTTTCACTATTTGCTACCGACCAGGCAAGTTTTGCTGAGGCGATCATGGTTTTTGTCGGCGAACAACCGTCATTAACACAGGTACCTCCTACCCATCTTTTTTCGATAATTGCTGTTTTCAAGCCTGATTCGGCAAGTCTTTTCGACAGAGGCGTTCCTGCCTGGCCGGAGCCAATAACTATTGCATCATACTTTTCCATATCGGCAGACGGTCAGGCTTCTATTTGAACACCTTTCCAAAAGGCGATATAATTTTGAATATTCTTCGCAGCATCCTTAGGTTCGGGATAATACCATGCTGCATCCGGGTTTGAACGCCCGTCAACTTCAAGGGTATAATAAGAAGCTTCACCCTTCCATGGGCAGGTTGTATGCGTACTTGATGGGATCAGATAAGCTTTGTTTACGGATTCTACAGGGAAATAGTGGTTATTTTCAACTACAACTGTTTCGTCGCTTTCAGCTATTACTTCATGGTTCCAGATTGCTTTCATAAAATTTGGTTATTGGATTTGTAAATGGGCTAACAGTTTTTATTGCAATAACATTAAAATTATGCCTGATTTAAATAAAAAAGCCGGCAGGCGTTAAAGCTTACCGGCAGCGGATTGACTTTTTCTAACTTTATTTATTCTGATAACTCCCGAACAATTTAATCATCCGGTCGGGCTGGTTTGTAATTATTCCGTCAACCCCCAGAGCAGCCAAACGCTCCATTTCTTCTGGCTCGTCAACCGTCCAGGGTAAAATCAGCACTTTAGCATCGTGCGATTTCTTCACAAGGTCCTCATTGACAAGGGTATGATAAGGGCTGTATATATCAGGCGTAAAACCAAGTTTCTTGATATTATCTTCGAAACTATCTTTGTTCATGATCAACAAAGCCAGTTTAACTTTTGCATTTTCCTTATGCAAAACCTGTAAAGTACGAATATCGAACGACTGGATCGTGGTTCTGTTTTCAATTTTCTTTGTCCGAATCACGTCCATAACCCTCGAAACAAAAACGTCGGGAACCGGATTGTATGCCCCATCGCCCTGAGGCGAAATTTTTGTCTCCATGTTATAATATACCGGCTTCAAATTGTTCTTTTTCACATAAACCTCCACACTATCAATAAGGTCAGATAGAAGTGGTTTGTGCGTTTTCATTTTCTTTTGTTCGGAAAATCTTGGATGAGGTTTGGTACCGCTGTCGAATTTCCTGATACTGTCATACGGCATTTTATAAAGGGCAAGTCCTTTTTCTTCCTCTTTTGTCACATCCGACCCATCCGGTTTGCGCATAAATTCTGCCGACATATACGGGTCGTGAGACACGACAACTTTACCATCCGCCGAAATCACACAATCTAATTCCAGCGTTTTCGCTCCCAATTTAACGGCGTTGATCATGGCCGTAATTGTATTTTCAGGATATAATCCCATTCCTCCGCGATGCGCCTGGACTTCGGGTTTTTGCTGGGCATTGGCACTGACCGAGGAAATTATCCCGGCAGTGAATAGTGATAAGAAAATAAATTTCATAAGCTTGCATTTAAATTTAGCTGGCAATTTTTAGTTTTAAATTGACAATATCGATTTTTGAAACATTATGAAATTGTTAGGAAAAGCATGAAAAAACTTATCCCAGAAATCTTATCCGGCCTATGAACCTTAAAATCACTTTTCTATTTTTTCTTTTACTAACGACATTTTTGGCCTGCAACAATTCGGCCAGTGATCCAAAAGAAGCAGCTGAAAAATTGACCGGCAATCCAAAATGGCATATTGACGAAATCTACGCCAATGACACACCCGTTTTTAAGGATGGGAAATTGATTCAGCAATTTGGCAGCGTAAGCTTTGAGCGTTATATGGAAAATGTAAGTTTCGCTGACGATGGCTCTTTTACAGGATATTTTGTGGGAGATACAAAACCGATGATTTTGAAGTGGAAGACAAATGATAAAAATATTACCGTCTTCTCCGCAGATTCAGCGGCGGCAAAAGGGGGCGAATGGACGATTGCTCCTCAAGATGTTTCCGACGCGTCTTTTAGCATGAAAACGCAAAGCACGGCTTACAATTATCCGCAAATGACGAAAGTTGAACTGAAATTCAAGAGAGAAAAGTAGACTGATTTTTATAGTTCCTGTAAGATAAGATCCTTATAGGCGACCTGAGCCTTGCCGCCGCCATGAATTTGCAAGCCGATTATTCCTTTTTGCGGGATGGATTTGTCAGGTTCAGTATAATCTATGGTCTGATGCCCGTTCAGTGAAATACGGATGCGTCGACCTTCACATCTTACCTCGTAGTCATTCCAGTCGCCAGGTTTCAATATTTTCCCGATCAGCATCGAGTCCGGACTGATCAGCGTCTTGTTTCTTCGCGATTCATCATATAGACTGCCCCAATATCCATCACCAAGATCGGCCTGATATCCGATCATTTCATAATCAGGATTTTCCGGGCGCTTACTGCGAAACTGCACGCCGGTATTAATAAATCCTTCCGTCCCGGTTAATTTGAATTTTACCCGAATGACAAAATTTCCATAGCTTTTTCTGGTACAAAGAAAATAATTGTGATCCACTGTTTCTGTCAGCGATCCACCGACAATTGTACCATTTTCGATACGCCAGGTTTTTAGGGTATCACCTTCCCAGCCATCAAAATTCTTTCCGTTAAAAAGCACTTCCTCTCGCTTTACCGACATGGACGCGCAGGCAAAAAACAATAATGTACTGATGAAAAGTGTAAGATATCTGGTCATGATGATCGTTGTTTGGTATCCGGTTTAAAAGCCGTCATCCAATACATTTTTACCTATATCCTGAACAGGCCGAAAATGACCATGGGCGGAAATAAAAAAAGGAAGATATAAATCCCCCTTTTTTCATCCCACCAATATCAAGCCTCCTTCTCCGGAGGCTACCTTCATTCAAATTATTTATTTGAATCGCTTTTCAATTTTAGCTCTACAATATTTGCTTTTTGAGGAGCAGTGTAGTTCTGAGTTTTAGCAACAGCTTCTTTTTGCGGAGCAGGAGTTTCCAAAACAGTTACTGAAACAGGAAGTGATTTGTTCGCAGTTGAAACAATTGCTTTATCTTCTGTATTTGAATTAGCGTTAGCAGTAGTAAATATGGTCATTGCTATCATAGCACCAGCCAAAATGTTTATTGTATTTTTCATTGTTGTTTGTGTTTGTTTTTCTCTTTTTGTTTTACTCTAAATTCTTGTACAAATATAATACATTATTTTGAATACAAACGTTCAGTGCATATTAAAACAAAATTATATTCCGTTCACAATGCCAAACACTGCCTGATTTTCGAAGCATTAGAATTATACAAAATTGAACTTTATTAATAAATTGACTTATTTCAAGTCGATGAATCTTAGAATTTTTATGTAACTTAATTTCGAGTTCTGTCAATTTCCCTCCAGCTTAGATCTTAACTGTTTTCTAAACCATTTAACATTCTCATTTCCATTAGAAAAACAGAATATTCTATGGTTGGCATTTTCATCAAATTCTTTCCTGAAAAATATTTTTAAAAAATTTTAAAAATATTTTCAAAAATCCTGATTTCAATGAGTAAATGGTTAAAAAAATCGTCTCAGCAGAAGCTGTGAAAGATTAATAACCTTCACACTTTCGCTTTTTCCTACCTGTTTATATTATCAGAAATTTCTTTAAACGCAGATCACCCCTCCCCGATCTGGGAAATTAAGTAATCCATGAAGCGGAACTTTTCGAAAGGAATCACATGTTTATTGGTATATCGGGAAATTCCGATATTTAGATATCATGGACCAGATAGAGATTTTCAAAGCGCTTTCGAATAAAACCCGGTTGCAGATTTTGACCTGGCTGAAAAACCCTGAAATCTATTTCGCACCTGAGCATCGCAACGCCGATGGCGTGTGTGTGGGAATGATCCAGGAAAAAGCCGGGCTCACGCAATCAACCGTGTCGGAATATTTAACCATGCTTAAAAAGGCCGGACTTATCGAAGCAACAAGAGTTGGTCAGTGGACCTACTACAAGAGAAATGAGGAAGCTTTTGCTGCATTAAGCAAATTAATTGAATCTGAAATTTAGCATTATTATTAACCTGTTATATATGAGTTCTGAATCATTGTTCAAGCCTTTCAGCTTGAAATCACTTAACATTAAAAACCGCATTGTTATGGCTCCCATGACGCGGTCGTTTTCACCGAATGGTATCCCGACAGATGATGTTGCATCCTATTATAGCAGAAGGGCTGCGGGAGACGTCGGACTGATTCTGTCCGAAGGTACAGTTATTGAACGGGCGTCTTCATCGAATGACGCGAATATTCCTCACTTCTACGGCGAAGCGCTGGATGGCTGGAAAAAAGTAATCGATGGTGTACATCAAGAAGGCGGAAGCATGGGCCCTCAGATCTGGCACATGGGAATTATGGCGAACCACCACAGCGGCTGGACTCCATCCGTTCCTTTTGAAGGTCCGTCAGAATATAACAATCCGAATCTGGCGAATGGTGTTGCTATGACTGAGGCGGATATCGCTGAGACAATTCTTGCCTTCGGCCGTGCTGCGGCTGATGCAAAAAGACTTGGGTTTGACTGCGTAGAGATTCATGGTGCGCACGGTTATCTGATCGACCAGTTTTTCTGGGAAGCTACCAACAACCGTACCGATAAGTATGGCGGGAAAACGCTTGCTGAACGTACCCGTTTCGCGGTTGAAGTAATTAAAGAAGTGAGAAAACAAGTTGGCGAAGATTTTACGATCATTCTTCGTTTGTCGCAATTCAAACCTTCTGACTACAATTTCAAACTTGCTCGTACGTCGGAAGAAATGGAAGCCTGGCTGCTTCCTTTGTCTGAAGCTGGTGTTGATATTTTCCACTGTTCACAACGTCGTTTCTGGGAAGCGGAATTTGAAGGATCCGATTTAAACTTCGCCGGATGGGCAAAAAAAATCACTGGAAAAGCTACGATCACAGTAGGTTCTGTTGGTTTGACAGGAGAATTCATGGCTGCATTTGCCGGAGAAAGTTCTCAGCCAAGTTCACTGGATGAATTGGTGCGTCGCTTCGAAAGAGGAGATTTCGATCTTGTCGCTGTTGGCCGTCCGCTTTTAGCTGATCCGCACTGGGTTGAAAAAATTCGTGACGACAAAAATGAAGAGCTTGTTGGTTTCTCAAAAGAGGCACTGGGAGTTTTGTTGTAACATTCAATAATCCCTGTTCATTGAATGGTGGACAGGGATTATATTTTCTTTCTGGTGAGTTTTCACCGCATGGCTTATAGCATAACAAACGTTACTGAAAACACTTTATAAAATGCTACACCACACAACACTCATTGCAAGTCTGTATTAGCCGCTTACCCTTCAATTTTGCCGTCCCGGCTTCGATAACTGATGTAATTATTATTGAACGAACCATCGGAAAATAAGTCAATAACTGCATAGCCCGCTTTTGTTTGCTGGGTTTTTCCAAACCAATAGTTCCCGCAAACTGCACCGTTGCAGCAATACGTAATGCCATTGTAAACAACCTGATCCTGCAAATGTATGTGGCCGCTCACGGCTAATTTTATATTTTTATGTTTGGAAAATAAAGCGATCAAATCCGCGCAATCGGTATGCATCCATCCTCCCGGCACATGCCAGTCCTCGTTTTTTACATTTTTCCCGTCCAGAAATACACAGGCAGAAAGTATTGGAATGTGAGAAATGATCATAACAGGGATTTTTTCTGCTGTTTTACGTAGATCTTTTTCCAGCCAATCCATCTGCTCCTCTCCCAATTTTGCAGTATATCCGCGACCATCAAATTTTTCCTGAACACTATCGAGTACTATAAAATGCCAGCCATTCTGATCGAAACTGTAATAAGTTCTTGATAATTCCAACTTATCTGTCGCCCTGTGTTTTCCGTCAGCGAAGCCATGGAATGTCTCGTTTTTGACGAGTATATCGTGATTTCCCACACATGTATATACGGGTAAAGAATTCTCGTTGCTGATCACTTTTTGATACATGGCCCATTCTTTTTCAGACTTTTCCAGTGTCGCATTTTTTGAACCCATCACGACGTCACCACCATTAACGATAAGGTCAGGTCTTATATCAAGATTTTGCAGATGATGCAGGCAATTCTTAAATCCATTCGCCGCAATCAGGTTAGGCTGAATATGGATATCGGTCAGATGGGCAATACGTAACACCCTTTGTGGACTTTCAGCTTTCGAGTTTGCAAACGAAAATTCCGGGAGGGAAAAACTTCCTGCGAGCAAACCAATATTTTTCAATAAACTCCGACGCTCCATATTCCTTGAACTGTTTTTCCAAAGTTCGTCAATCGTGGTTGCCTGAACGTTTTGTCATCATTACCTTATTGTTAAATAGCGCCTTACCTTCAATACATCAAAGCTGATTTATTTACTTCTGAATTTTCATTTTCAAAATGTAATTTTCCTGACAAACCTGCGACTAACTATCCAAACACGTTACGATTTGAAAATGGAAAAAGAATTTATTGACCTTCTTAATCAGCATCGGGGAATCGTTTACAAGATTTGCAGGATGTATTGTCAGGATAGCGATGATCGGCAGGATCTGTTTCAGGAAATCGTTTTACAGCTTTGGAAGGCTTATCCAACTTTCAAAAGAGAATCCAATGTCAGCACGTGGATGTACCGGATCGGGATGAATACAGCGATTTCAAATTACAGGAAAGAGAAACGAAAACAATCGCCTACCGCCTTCTCCAATATGCTTTCCGAGATTCCTGATCCGGCTGATACGCACGATATTCCACCGGAAACCGCTACGCTTTACAAAGCCATCGATCAGCTCAGCACTGTTGAAAAGGCGATTGTACTCCTTTATCTCGAAGATAAAAGTTATGAGGAAATTTCAGGAATTCTCGGCATTGGAAAATCGAACGTCGGCGTCAAAATCAGTCGAATAAAAGGGAAACTTGAAAAAATATTAAAATCGTTCACTTACTAAATTTCACTGATATGGACCTCGAAGAACTAAAATTAAACTGGAAATCTTTGGACGAAAAGATCATGGTTTCTCAAAAACTAAACGAAAAAATGATCCGCTCGATGCTGAAAGATCAGTCCAAGAGTACGGTTTACAAGATCCGGAATCGACTAAGAAGACTTGCACTGTTTTTTGCCTTCATATTTATTTTATTTATCGCCATTCTTGCTGGAAACCCTTTTGATTACACCCATTGGTATGAATACTTTCCGGCAGTTTCCTATACATTACTGCTTGTTGCCGGTCTGGAGATAGTTGTAAGAGAAT
>Ga0247803_1001129_pt1 | contig 14080 bp, 14 predicted proteins | sample UWRJL014104B1_FD_180928 | JGI IMG/M metagenome (GOLD analysis project Ga0247803, IMG submission 180928) | Plant litter microbial communities from Arlington Agricultural Research Station in Wisconsin, United States - UWRJ-L014-104B-1 | ecosystem: Environmental > Terrestrial > Plant litter >...
CCGTACCCATCGTGATAACACCAAATATCTTCTTACTTTAACCCTACACCGTACCGCAACAACATATCAGTGTCTCGTGCCAAAATAGGGAACTATAGAGAGAGAAAGAGAGAGAGAGAGAGAGAGAGCTTTTCTCTACAACCAAGGGATGAAGAAGTAGCCAATAGATGTACTTCTGTTGCGCTGTGACGTTTCTACTAATAAAAGGCAACTTTGTTTGGTGTTCGGGCATCTCTGTCGGGCGAGTGCTTCAGCCATGGATGACCATTTGTCTCTCCGTGTCATCTTTTCCTCCAGACTGCGGTCAGATTAGACACCGATTGCTGCAATGGAGCACAAGCAAGGCGCTGCAGCTGTGATGCATTCGAGTATCTGGCGAGCAGTGCACGCAAGCTCCAGGACTCCGTCACAGCTGATCGTAATGTTTGCAAGGGGAACTCGTCCACCAAGCAGGTGAACGCAGCGTACATGGCACACAAAAGAACCCCGCTGGATGGACAAAGTAAGATAGACGGGACAACTTTGAAAGCTGGATGAGCTGGATGAGCTGGATGAGTTGGATGAGCTGGATGAGCTGGATGAGTTGGATGAGTTGGATGAGCTGGATGAGTTGGATGAGCTGGATGAGTTGGATGAGCTGGATGAGCTGGAAGAGCTCGAAAGTGGGTAGTCCATGTTATTTTGTGCTCAGCTCTGATGCAACCTTCGGTGGCCCGGCGCGTAGGCGAGCGTGTAGAATCGAGACTGGAACTCGACCAGAAGGCTTTTCGTAGAGCGGACTTGGAGCTGCACTATCCTGCCATACCTCAACACTTGAGATACCCATGAGCCCCAACACAAGTCGTAATGTTCGTTGACGTGCACATCTCTCCTCATTTCAACTTGCCTGCTCTCTCCTCCTCCTTCTTTCTTAGCCTTTCCATATTCCTTGCTTTCTTGGCCTTTTTCCTGGCCTCCTTATCCATACCGGCATCCTCAACGTCCTGCGTTCTCTTAGCTCCACCCTGCTCCGCACCAGTCACAACCTCCACCTGGGGCACCTCCCCGCCTTCCGCCAAAACATTCGTCGTCGCCCCAAGGTCCCCCACCTCGATCTGCCCCTCCTCCCTCTCAAACTCAGACATATCCTGCCATTCACTCTGCTCATTCGCACCAAGTCCACCCTGCTTCCCCCTCTTACCGTCTCCCTTCAAGCTCGTTGTCCCAAAATCTGGCTCTAGCTCCTCGGGCTCTGGCGTAGCTTCGGGCTCGAGGTATTCGCCGCGCAGGCCTGCGGCTACTCGACGAAGGTTGTGCATGACTACGCCGCCCATAGGACCGCCGTTAGAGCTGAACGTGACGCCGCTGGGTGTGATGATTGCATCGGGTTGTAGGTGAGGGTAGCGTTCCGAATTTGTGATGTATTTGTCGAGCAGCTTTGAGGCGTCTGCGAGTGAGATGGGCCGCGACGAGATGTGCCGGTACGGCGGGAGGGTTTCGGGAGTCATGTTGAGTGTGAGACCAGGTAATTGAAAATCAAATTCAAGCGACCGTGGTGCTCGTGAGGGTATCGGAAGTGAGCGGGTTGTGTGAGAAGAGAATCTGTCGTCGTGGAGAAAAGTTGCTCAACCCGGGAAGCCGCACTTTTTTGCGCACGGCCCGTATAGTCGTTTTCTGTCGTCGGCGAGTCGAACTGGCAGCACCTCCGACTCCCGCGTGGAGCATCCATCACCATCCCCATCCCGAGTCGACTAAACTGCTCACGAAGGAAGCAATTGCTTCACCTAAACTGCCATGACTGCATTCCAGTGTCTGAGGGTGGTCGCGCGGCCCGCCACGATGCGCACCACCCTCCTAAGACCTACAGTGTGCACAGCACCAGCGCAACGGTACGTGCAGCTCCAGATAGTTTAGCACTTCAACTGACATTTTTTAGGTCACCTGTTTACTCAGCGCGCTCCATATCCCTCCTCGCGCCCCGGCGACCGATGCTCCCATTGTCCTCTTATGCCTCCACGATACCCTCCCCCGGCTCGACCACCGCACCCGCCATTCCATCAGCAGGAGCCCTCGATCTCGCGTCCAAAATTTCAGCTCATCCTGCGTTGGGCTCAATGCAGATCCGATGCGGTCCCCGTGATACATACAACCCGAGCCAGCTGGTGAGGAAGAGAAGGCACGGTTTCCTAAGCAGGATTAGGACGAAGAAGGGCAGGAAGCTGTTGATGAGAAGGTTGAAGAAGGGGAGGTGGAATTTGAGCCATTGAGTGTGGGCTAGACTCGAGGATGCGGTTGTACGGGACAGCAGAGGCGATTTGTATGATTTTGCGGCGGGTGCATAGAATGGTCAGGAGGACGTTGAACACAAGGAAGGCTATCCCGCTTTCAAAATGGTCTGGGCTCGAAGTCTTCTATGAAATGGTGCTTGCAAAGGAGTATGGTGGATGGAGTGCTCTCTAGAGCGATATGTATACTACTGTACATTGACTGTCAAACGGCGAATCGAATCTCGCTATACCTCAATATGAAAGCCCACATCATTAGTATGTCCTCTTATACTCTCTTTCATCCCAACCTCTTCTATCGCCAACATCTGGCAGTAAGGATGAGTGGGAGAGGTGGTTATCACTCCACGTGATAACGCGTTTTAGCGTGTCCCGGCTAGGACTATTTGCTGTTATCAAAGGCTCAATAGATCCTGCATCGCACCAATAGTAGCTCCAGTCTTGCAGTCATGAGTCTTTGCGTCATCCGGTGCAGTTTGAGAAGACGTCGAATATAAGAAGTCAAGACTCTGCGAGCCAAATTCGTGCGAGGGAACTGCATACCATCATCGCACGGACACTAAAGCGCAATCCCGGCTTTCCGCCCGCCGCACCTTCAACAACACTCCACAAACACAAACACACATCACTGCCCACATTGACCCACTCTACGACCATGTCTCTCCCTGTCGAATCCGCAACCGTCCAGCGACTCCCAGCCATTCGCGACGCCAACCTGGCCCTAGTCCGCGCCTTCGAAGCCCACCCCGCCTACCCCTCCCAATCCACTCAACGCGGCGGCAAAATCTTCTTCATGTGGGACTTCGCCTCCCGCACGAACGCCATGTTCGAGTCTATCTTACAAAACACCCCGCCGCCGGACACGCCGGCTACGAGGGACAGTGTGCCGAATGTGTCGCCGGCCAGTATGAGCGAAGGACAGAGGAAGGAGTTGGTCGGTGACGCGGTGGGACGATGTGTTATGTGAGTATTCGGGGTAGCTGTAAGAGGGAAGAAGGGTGCTGATGGTGGATAGGCTTCATTCGATGATTACGGATACGTCTGGTATGTCGGCGATGATGTTTGGGGAGGCGCCTGGACAGGGTGTCGATCTTGGTGATGCGGTGAAGAGTGCGGCCGATAATGTTGATGCCGTGGTCTCGGGCAAATAGGGGAGTACCACTCGTGCTACGGCGTCGTAGACGCATTGGCTCAACGTCGATGTACGGCACCTTTGGATGGGCAATCTCTTTGCGATCTAGGAAGTTGGCGTGAATTGCCGTAATTGCCGACATTGGAAAACGGAGGACATCGGCTTGCGTATTACAGAACACCAACAAAAAGCGAACTTGGAACATCTTGCTAATCCACACGCCGTATGAAGCTCCAGTTCTTCCACTCAGGTTTAGCTCTCATCGCCCTGCTTGACTGGTGACCGCGATGCTCTTTCCACAGACTCTTGCCCCTCTTCCAAGTCCTTCCACGAATCCTGCGTCGCGTCCTCCAAAGCATCCGCAATCTTCAACTTCTCTTCCACCCTATCAATCTCTTTCAAAATGAACGCGATACTCGCATCCCTCGCTTTATCTATCCTCTTCAACGCCTCCATCGACATGGTCTCATAATTCGGCGGCGCCTTTTGCGGTGTCGGAGGCGCAGGTTCCTGATCATTCATCTTCGCATTCTTATCGGCAAGTAGTTTCCGCAAGACAAAAATGTTGAGATCTCTTTCCCTTAGATTCTTCACCAGCTCCTTTCGCGTCGTCTCGTCTTCCAGTTTCTGCTTCTTGATCGACGCCTCTTTCATCACTGCTTCGCTTTCGACCTTCCAATTCCAAATCGCTTGCTTCGCCGAATCTTCAATATGCGTAAATCGGATCGGTCCGATGTTCTGTCCGCCGTACCATCTCGCAACAACTACAACGCCTTCCGCACCCGTGTCATTGAGCACGTGTTGCAGCCTACTCCCCGCCCATTTTTCGCCATCGTCATCATAGCCCAAGTCGTACAAGATTTTCTTGTCTGGTATCAGAGACTTCTGCCGTGATCGCGTTCGCCATGCGGCCATGCGATGTGTCGCTGTGCTGAACTCTGGGAGGTTCTGAAGCGCTTTGACCGACAGTGTTGGTGAGAAAGCAGCTTTGAAGGATGAAGTTTGCTCCACAATCTTGTCGGAACGGTATATTCCCAGAGAGGGTTTGGGCGAGACGGATCGCTCCCGTTTGAGGGCCATGTTTCGTTCCTGGTGGAATGGTGCAGGTAGTTGAGTTCGGATTAGAGAGCTGATGTTGGGTCGGAAGCATGTCGAAGCGAAATTGGTCCGTGCAGTCCAGTTTGGGGGAGGTTTTGCCGGACTCACTTCAGATCTCCTCGCCTGCTCAGACTTCTTTTCCAATCTTTTTCACAGCTCACTTCTCGTAATATATTGCGTTGCTTGAACATCAATACTCATCCTTTTGCCGCCCAGCGTGCAACACTATCTATATCCATAATCGCACTGGCCTTTCAGAACTGCCCCTTCGTTTGGCCTACGGTCAAGAACATGCTCAGCAGGACAACGACACCGCTGCTGTTCAAGTTTGGTTTGAACACCATATAGTATGGTATTACGAGCACCAATGTGATATGCCGTGTCATTCCCGTACAATGTTCCACAGATGGCAACTGCTGCCTCCGTCTCTCACTTAAGCTTCGTCTTTCAAGCCCTCACGTTACATTAATACTCTCTTCACCCATCCCACAATTTTCATACCTTGACGATCTGCTCATTCCTATTCTTCGCGACTTCAAGAGAGTAACAATCTTTACTTAACCAGCTTTAACGGTCATACGCTCTGCGCGACGGCATTGCTTGAACAGCCCAAACTGCCAGCTTCACTCGTGAATGCTACGCGTCAACTTATTCAAGGCTGCAATACATCCTCGCTAGAGCTTTCTTCCAGCCTTCACGTCGATTACAAATTCTCTTGGCTTGTTCGCACATAATAAAGCAAGAGCTATTGCAGTTTTGCTGCTCACAAAAACAACTTCGCCCTACTCTCGACCCGCCGCATCGAGGAGTACGACTTGCTTTGAAACAGGGCAGACTGGTCTCCTCTACTTGGAAAGGTAAGTGAATCCTCCCAAGTTTTCAGTTGACAGCAATGCAGATCTCAGAGTCCTCTCGACTGCTTATATGCGGTCAAGAACTCGCCGCGACAAAGCGCGAGAAGATTGGTCTTGCTCTGTTAGGCTGATAAATATTCATTACTGCTGGAGTGAAAGCTGACAAGCACAGGTTTCACTAAGAAGATTGGATGCCAGCATCCATCATGGGCCGATACGCCACACTCAACGCCGACACCAAGGACGTCGTCGACGCCATCCTCCCCGCAATCGCCCGATCCTTCAAGATCTCCGAAGTCAAAGATATCATCCCGGAGGACATCCGCATGCGTGCCTGGGACTGCGAGCGCCGCGACCACATCAAAGATCAAACCGAAGACGACCCCCGCAACTGGGGCGTGCAATTCCTTAAGGACCTCCAAGCCATCGCGCGTCTCAACGGTGGCGACCTAGCCGCCTTCCAAGAGCTGCTACTAACCAAGGTCGACAAGCATAGGGCTAAGCATCCGTGGTGCAGACTGGCCGATATCAAGGAGATCAAGGCGAAGTTGCAGAATCCGGATTTGGAGAGTGAGGTTGATCGCTCACAGGATGAGTTTGAGGAGGTTGGGAGCTCGGGGGAGGATTCATATTTGGAGGAGTTGGTTGAACCGGAGGTTCCTAAGGGGATGAAGCGGGGACGGAAACCGAGAAACGTTGAGTTGTATGAGGCTCGTTCTCAGGCTAAGCACCGCAAGCGTAAGAGTTCCACCGTATCGTTACCGTCTTTCATACTAACAGCAAAACAGGCCTCCGCCGTTCCAACAGCAGCGGCTGGGCTCGGCCCGAGAAGTCCAAGCATACCACCAAAGGACGCCACTCTGGTGCAAGCCGCATCGTCAGCGGCCGTGGCGGCTCGCCCGATTCTGTGAGTCTGCGATCGTATAATTCGCCCTTTGCAGCCGAATTCTCTGCTTCAACAACGTCCGAGCGGTTTCCCTCTTCCGTGACACGCGAGATCGACAACTCCGATGTGCCGTTGGCGGTCCAGAAAATCCAGGCCGAGATCGAGGCGGCGGAGGTGGAGCTCAAGATTGCGAGAGCCAAGGTTCGTTATTTGGAGATCAAGGAGCAGGCGGAGGTTGAGGCTAAGGCTACTTCACGCGCTGGCTCTCGCGCTGGCTTTGGAACCTGGGGCGAGCCGCATACCTTGGAGGAATGAGATGTTATGGCCACGCTGAACACTATCATCTCTGCATACAAGAGTTCACACGATGCGTTGGGGGCGTTGATGAAAACGAAACAAGTATTGAGCGAGCGGGTGGGGATGTCTGGGTATTGACCTTAGGATTACTTTCGCCGAGCATGGATGGGCTCGTTCAGCGACAAGTACAGCTGCCACCACCATCCGCGTCATACCATCGGTATTTTCTTTGTGTGCTGGGGGTCTGGAGGGTTTTGTCCTTTCCCATGCTGCGCATGCATTTCTGGATGTCAAGCCATGTCTGGAAGTTTCGAAAGCTGGCTAGTAATGCTTTAGATTATTCTTTGAGACTCACAGCTCAGTGGTACAAGCCTGCTTTTCTTATTCGAATATCATTGCTCCGCAATCGGTATGTCCAAGGTATCATATTACCAAGGTCTCACTCATCGATCTTGTACATCTTACAAGCTACAAAGGTCAAATGTGCATCGAAGCTCTCCAGTAGCGTATGTGGTTGTTGTAATTTGCATTAGACTCCTCCCAGCATCCTCGCTTCCGTCAGGACCGTTCTCTTATGATTAGCTTTGCTTTTCTGGCCACCAATTCCGCAATTTTAAAAGTGAACGGGTTTTTGCTTGCGGCTCTAGAATTCCAAAAGTTCCCAGCCACAAAGAGGGTATCAAAAGTCTATCTATCTGACTCCAGACGTTTCTGCTTGGCACTTCACCGCCAAACCAAGGACAAAGCTCCCTCAATTCCTCCAGATCCGGACTTGCTTATCAGCTCCACCACTTCCCAATCTCTCGCCATCTGGGCTCCAGTCCAAGGCAAACACCTGATCTTTATGCCCCGGTAGATCCTCCTTCATTTTCCCTGTTCGCATATCCCACACCTTCAAAGTCGTGTCCTTACTAGCGCTCGCCAACAACCTGCTATCAGCCGAGAAACACGAAATGTACACAGGTCCGACATGCGCTCTCAGTGTAAAGAGAAATTTGCCATCTTGCGCGGACCAAAGTTTAACGTGGTTGTCCCAGGCGGCTGAGGCGACTAACGTGCCGTCAGGCGAAAAGGTGACATGATTGATCTGCTTCTGGTGACCAACCATGCGGGTGACGGGGTTGGGCGAGGATAGGGGCTTCCAGAGAATGAGGGTGCAGTCTTCTGACGCGGTTGCTAGGCGTTCGACAATTTCGCCGTTTATGGTTGCGGCTTTTTCGAAACGTGCTTTTGCTTTTGCGAGTTTCTCTTCATCGGTAGCGGGTACTTTGCCAGTGTGGTCGAAATACGAGGTTCGTAGCACAAAGTCTGTTGATAGAGCGAGGTGGTTTACCCAATGGGCGTGGCCTGAGAGCGTGTGTACGAGGGTTTCTTTGGCAGCATCCCATACCTTGATCAGCTTGTCGTGAGATGAAGTGTATATTCTGCCCGTGCCGCCCCATTTCACGCAGGTGACGTTGCTCTTGTGTCCACTCAGGGAGAAATCCATCTTACTGCCGATCGGATCCCACACTCGCACCGTGCCGTCTTTGGAAGAGGATGCTACTCGTGGTCGGCCAGGTTGTTGCAGATGGTAGGGTTCCCAGCAGAGGCTCGTGATATAGTTTGTGTGCCCTTTCAATGCTGAGCCAACTTGTTTTCCTGTTTCCGGATCCCAAATGCGGACCTCGTTGTCGTATCCGCCAGATGCGAGCAATGACCCGTCTGGGGAGTAGCTGACTGCCAGCACCCATCTCGTGTGACCTTTCATGGTATGCACCGGTGTTCCTGTATCGCAGTCCCATACGCGTACAGTCTTGTCTCCACTGCCACTCGCCATGCGACTTGAATTTTTGGGCGAAAATTGTACCGCGAGGATATTGTCTCCATGTCCGGATACTGCCGCTGCACACCTACTGACCGCCTTTACGCGGAACACGGCCTGCGGAGCATACTGCAGCACTACCTCCTCTTCACTTGAGACTTTTCCTGGCAGTACGAGCGTAGTGTATACGTCTTCTTTGTCGCCGAGGGCTTCGGTAGTGGAGGAGTGGTAGAAGCGATACGGGAGGCGGTCGTCGGCTTGGTCTTTAAGCTCATTGAGTAGGATATTGAGATTGACCGTGGTAGCTTGTGAGAGGGGCACTGTGAGGACGGGGAGCGTGTCTGAAGAGCCGGTCGTTTGGTCGACGAAGCGGATGCGGATACTTCCATCGGGGATGGTTGAGGTAAGGTCCTGAAATCGGGGTACGAAGTCAGCAAAGCTCATCCACAGGGATTTCGGTGCCCATAGTATTAGACTGGGGTCGGCGCTATCTTTGGGATTTACGACGCATTGTGTGTGCCCGCGAGTTACTTACAGCCTGTTCGCTGGACTTCGCGATCGCTTCGCGCTTTTGGCGCTTCGAGGGGGGCGGGATTTGGGTCGCCATAGGTGCGTCGGAAAATCAAGAGAGTTAACGGTACGAGAAATTGCGTGCTCACAGCCCTGTGGATGAGCTGTACAGAGTGCGACTTTGTAAACGTTAGGATATAGTGGGCTGTAGAAATGTGAGATCCCCGAAATTTTTGGGCTAATCGATAACAGAGAACGCGCTAGTAGGGATAACGCGCGAAGCGAGGGACTTTCCTATACTGTCACTCCTCACGCGTCACTGGTTAATCACCCACTGCGGGCTTTTCATCCCTCAAGAGTGGAGAGGAATTGAAGACGGATTTGATCTCGATAAACCGCGTAACTGAACTGACCACCATGGCTCAGCCACCGCATGTCTCACCTTCGTACAGCACGTCCGGAGGGTCTTCGTACCCCTCTTACACCTATGGAACCACGATTTCACGGCCGATGACGTCTCGGCCGAGGACTCATCGAAGCACTGCAAGACCTGGCACTGCTCGTCCAAGGACTGGCGCGTCGACCATTGCTCGTGTAGAAGCTCAGCAAGTCGTTTGCGCCATCACCGAGTCCCGCGGCATCTCGCCTATGGTCGGACTAGCCTTCGTCAATCTCGATACAGGAGAAGCGGTACTGTGCCAAATATGCGACAGCCAGACGTACGTGAAGACAATGCATAAGCTTCGTGTATATGGACCTTCGGAGATCCTCATTGTGGCCACTGCAGCTAGCCCGAAGTCAAAGCTCTATTCTATCATCGAGGAAAATCTTGAGATCATGGAGAGCGAGATGACGCTTCTCGACCGCAGGTACTGGGCCGAAAGCACGGGCTTTGAGTACATCTCGACCCTAGCTTTTGCCGAAGATGTTGAAGCTATCAAGCTCTCCGTGTCTGGCAGCTACTATGCCGTGTGCTGCATCGCAGCGGTACGTGCTTGCTCCAATGCGGAGTGTTTGCAACTAACAGTAGCAAAGGTACTGAAGTACATCGAGCTCGGCTTAGGCGTCAAGTTCCCCTTCCATTCAGTCAGGATGAAGTATGAGCCGTCTGAAGGGTCGATGATGATCGACGTTTCCACCATATATTCACTCGAGCTGGTGCAGAATCTCCAGAACCCGAAGTCCAAAGACTGCTTGTTCGGTCTACTGAACAAGACACAGACGCCCATGGGAGCCAGACTCTTGCGTAGCAACGTCCTCCAGCCGATAACTGAAACGGACGTTCTCAATACACGATATGATGCCGTGGATGAGCTGCAGATCAAAGAGGACATGTTCTATGCCACCCGAACAGCCTTGAAGAATTTTCTCGATGTCGACAGAATTCTGACAGCTGTACGGTGTGTTCCATGGCTGACGGAACATCCTTGCTGATCAATGTACAGTTGATCATCATCCCGACTAAGCCCAGCATTCAGACTACTGAACAGAGTATCAACAACGTCATCATGCTGAAGCATTTTGTGACCTCAGTAAATTCAATCTACGAGGGTCTGACAGGTGCCAGGAGCTGGATGCTTAACAACATTCGCGAGGTTCGGAAGTCCCTAGTGTCAAGACATCGCAACGCTGACGTTCACTCAGCTCTGCGCACCGGAGAACATCAGACCAATCCAGGAGCTGATCGACAGCGTTATCAATGAAGACACAGCTTACGCCAAACAGCCACTCGAGCTCAGGAACCAACGCACTTATGCAGTCAAGTCTGGAGTCAACGGCCTACTTGATGTCGCTCGCATGACGTATAAGGAAGCAATGGAAGACGCGTACCTACACGCCACCGAGTTGAACCGTAAGGGAATTTCGTCGTTTTTACAGCTAATGGACTGACAATCTATAGAGGAGTACGACATTGTCCTCGATCTCAAGTATGAAGCTACGCGCCACTTCTATATCCGCATATCGGCAGCAGAACTTGAGACTAGGGCGCTGCCTCCGGTCTTTACTAATGTCATCCGCAAGAAGAATTCCATCGAATGTCAGACTGTGGAGTTGATGAAACGGAACCAGAAGGTACCCAGCGCGTTACGGTGATTTTGATCTTGACTAACTTGTGAATTAGATCACCATTTCACATCAAGAAGTCGTCTTGATGAGTAAGTGTCATGAGCATCAAGAAGTCGACACATACTGATCAGATCAGGCGATCAGGCTGTTCAAGATCTGATCCAGGAGGTCCGCGGGCATATGTCGATCCTGTTCAAGGTTTGCGAAGCCATAGCGATGCTGGACATGGTTTGATAATATCGCCCCAACAAGCATTGCAGTGGTGCTAAATGTGTTTAGCTCTCTGCGTTTGCACACCTCGTGACGATTCATGATTATGGTACGGTCCGATGTATTCTGAAGTATACCTCTAATAGGGCGCAGTTCGACCTCGGATCAGTGACACTTTGGGTCTCAAAGACGCTCGTCATCCTATCTGTGAGAATATCATGAAGACAAAATTTGTCCCGAACGATGTCTATTCTACTCAGCAATCGCGATTCCAGATTATTACCGGCTGCAACATGAGTGGCAAGAGCACTTTCATACGTACTATTGCGCTCCTCTCGATCATGGCCCAGATTGGAAGCTTGTGGGTGGTCCTTTTCTTTTGTGAACACCGAGATTGAAATAATTGACAAACAAGGCAGTGTCCCGGCACGAGCAGCTTCTTTTCCAATCTTGTACCATCTATTTGCGAGAGTGGGCGTGGACGACAATGTTGAAAGCAATGTGTCGACCTTCGCAGTTGAAATGCGAGAGATTGCATTCATTCTGCGGAATATCGACAGGCGCAGCATGTAAGTTTCGAGGTTGTGCAGTATTGTGCATGTTCTGACCAAATCAGGGCCATCATCGACGAACTCGGAAGGGGTACTAGTACGCGAGACGGACTGGCTATTGCCATCGCGATTGCAGAAGCACTCGTTGATAGCAGAGTATGTTGTACGTTACTAACGAAACCATGACTAACGTTTGACAGGCACTTGTTTGGTTTGCCACTCACTTCAAGGACTTGGCAACTGTTATGGCAGAGCGAAATGGCGTAGTCTGTCTGCATCTCGCTGTCGAGGTAAACTTCAACTATCATTTTCTCATATGTTCTAACGATTATTAGATCAGCAACAGTGATACGATGACAATGCTCTACAGAGCCATGGAAGGGACAGTCCAGGAGTCCCACTACGGCCTCACACTCGCCGGGGTCGTTCCACTCCCGCCGCAGGTGCTGTCCGATGCCACCCGTTTTGCGCACAAACTCGAGCGACGCCTTCAGCAGAAGAAGAAGACTTCTAAGAACGTCATCCAGGAGCGGCGTCGCAAACTCATCCTCGATCTCAAAGAACATCTTGTACAGGCACATAACGGTGTTCTGCAAGGTGAGTTGCTAGCTTCGTGGCTGAAAGAATTGCAGAAGGAGTTCGTGAACCGTATGACTGTTATTGATGCCGAGGCGGAACGAGCGAGCAGCTCGAGCGATGCAGAGGAGGAAGATGAAGATGAGAATGAAGATGAGGATGAGGAGATGAGGGTTCATAGCGTCGTTGACGACGACATGTATGGGGAGAGGCCCAGTACGATTGCCAGCCAACCTTCAGTCATCACGATCGATTCGCGCAATACGTCTACCGAGGCTTCGTCTACGATTCGTGCCTCCACGAGGGTGTCCTCGATTCGAGCGGTCTCGGAGAATGACTACTGAGATGTTCTTCCTCAGATAGCGTGTGGCGATCTATTGAGAAGCTGCGGCTACACTTGAGGGTGGCTCTGGGGTCGGATGCGCGTAACGCAAGCATCGCTATGTAGACTGTATCTTTACTTCAAGTCACGCTGTAGCCTTAAGTTTTAAAAAACTAAAGAATTAACATGTGTTACTACCAGTCTTACCACCGTGGTAGCGCATGGAGGCTCGATTCAGACAAATACAGAGTCGGGCACCAGGCATTGGCTCGATCCACCACCTTGCACGAGTCCATTGAGTACCCTGCGTCCGCACCCACTGGTCACATGTTGAAACGTCCTATTACTAGATACGGCCGCCCTCTTGGCATGCAATCAACTGCTCTTATCTGTCAGTCTCGCCTACAAACAAGGTCTGATAGTAGACGGAGTAAGCTCCGCTTCAAGAAGCACCCTAGCAATATCTATAAACCCCCTCTTCTCCGCCCAAAACCGCGGCCTCTCCCCCCGACTATCCAACTTCAGCGGATCAGCTCCCTGTTCTAACAAATACTCAACAACATCCCCTTTCCCTAGCTCAGCGGCCCGATGGAGCGGTGTCCCTAAACCAAACGGCTCACGCTCCCAATACACGTTTGGTTCGTTTTCGTATTTGACTTCGTTGATTGGTGCGCCGCGCTCTACGAGTAGTTGGACTATAGTGAGCGCGTTAGGGTCGTTCCGGTGGATGGCGTGCTGCAGGAGTTGACCGCGTTGCGCGTCAGCGCCGCGGGAGAAGATGTAGGTAATAAGAGAGAAAGGAGCCTCAAATACAGCTTGAGATGTTGGCGTGAAGTCCCACGCGCATCGGGCGTTGGGGTCAGCGCCGTGGTCGAGGAACCAGGTGACCATTTCTTTGTCTCCAGTGGACAGGGGGATGCTATGAAGGGGACTTGTTAGATTAAGGAACACAGTCAATGTAAACGCGGACGCAGGACAGGGAAAAAGTTATGAAAAAATAGAGTTATCACTGTGAGAAAGGGTCTTTACCTCAACAAAGGGGTCTCGTTCCGACCTCTTGGCTGGTTGATGTCCCATCCATACTGCAGGAATAAGTTCAACACAGAGAACGCTCGCGCGTACACGGCGACATCAGCAGGAAAGTCTTCGCCCACAACGTTCTCGTCGAGCAAGAAACGCACGATCTCAACGTTCTGCTTCTCGATAGATGTAGAAAGCGAGCTGTACAACCACGCTGGATGGGGCTTCTCCGGCTCAGATAAGGGCCGAGCTTCGTGCAAGAGCTGGTGGGCTTGCTTTTTTACTTCGTCGAGATCTCCTCGACATGCAGCCTGGTAACATAGGTCGACTTCTTCAGGCCTGAAGTAGGTGACAGTGGGTTCAAGGAGCACATGCGGAGGCGTCGGAAATATCGCCAGAGGGGTCTGCATATCGGTATTGGCCATGAGTAGAGTGATAATTCGGTTGCAAGACAAGTCGAAGTCTGTCCTTGCTAGGGAGCTGAGGAAA
>Ga0247803_1001130_pt1 | contig 14067 bp, 14 predicted proteins | sample UWRJL014104B1_FD_180928 | JGI IMG/M metagenome (GOLD analysis project Ga0247803, IMG submission 180928) | Plant litter microbial communities from Arlington Agricultural Research Station in Wisconsin, United States - UWRJ-L014-104B-1 | ecosystem: Environmental > Terrestrial > Plant litter >...
ATAAAGGCATACGCCCCGCCCCCGGTTACCCCGCATGCCCAGATCACACCGAGAAAACGCAGTTGTTTGATTTGTTGAAAGCTACGGATAACACGGGTATTACGCTAACCGAACATTTTGCGATGCTGCCGACTGCTGCGGTTTCTGGCTGGTATTTTTCTCACCCTGAATCAACGTATTTCCCAACAGGGAAAATTGAGAAAGATCAGGTAGAGAGTTTGGCGGGCCGTAAGGGTTGGAGTGTACAAGAGATTGAAAGATGGATGAGTCCGGTGTTGGCGTATGAGCCGGAGGTTACAAATACTTAAATCATTTTATTCTCTAAATGAATTACACAAACATGCACTTCATACTCTTTTATTAGTGTTTTTACATTTATTATCCCATATCAATCTATTATGGATATCACTGCTATGGAATTCTTATTGGATGGAGATCGAGTCAAAATACGTCAGAGCTTTTCATCACCAACGATTTATTTTGATCATTGGGCGTTGTGTGAATTCTCAGACAACCCCGACCTTCAAAATAAATTGATTGAGATAATAAGCAAAAAGAAAGGGACTTTTATTATTTCACAGATAAATTTAGTTGAATTTAGCAAAATGGATGACCCAAAACATGCTAAATCAGCCGAAATTTTCTTGGACCGTTTAATGCCAAATGTTTATATGGCTGATTTTTCATCATTGGATCAGATAGTAGAGTTTGAACTAAAAAAACTGAAAAAATCAATATCCTTACCACCTGACCTAATCACATTAAAAATACTCGGAGATCGTTGTATCGCCTTGAGTTCCAAGCTTTCTTTTGATGGATTTATTAACCTATCATACTTAAATCGATTTTCTTTGCGAGAAATATTACACAAGACAGCTGAAGAAATAGCAGACTCCTTTATAAAATATAAAGCGGATCAAACTTTTGTTAAAAAATCTTTACAATCACGTCCCGACTTAGAAAGGCCAAAAACTTACGTAATAATGGGAGAGTTAATGCGAGACATAACAATCAATACTAATCAAAGTATTAAAATTAACGATGTGATTGATCTCCAGCATGCCATTCTTCCCATATGCTATTGTGATTATGTATTACTTGATGGGGCATGGGAACAAAGAGTTAAAAACATGCATAATAGGATAGCCAAACAAAATATCAATCTAAAAACGGCTAAATGTTTTTCCAAAAAAAATAACGGAATACATAATTTTCTCGCTGACCTTGATAACTTTGAAAATTCATCTCAATCTTTTAGTTAACTGCCTACCGCAGGCCTCACCTTTCTTTGCCTCCCAAAGAGAAGCCCGTAGATTGGGGCAGCAACGCCCAATACCTCCCCAGCATATAATACCCATGTTGGGCATAACTGCCCAACCTACCAAACGATAAATAATTACCACCCTGATAAATCGCTGTTGGGGTTCGTAAGCTCACCACCAACCTACAAAAACAATTTAATAGGGAATCGTCATCCTCGCGTAGCGGGGATCCAGCTGTTAAGAAGCTACAAGAGCTGGATCTCCGCTACGCGAAGATGACGATTCCCATACATAAAAGCCCTTAACAAAATCAACATTACTTCACTCAATTCAATGAAACATAAATTCATCGGCCTAGGCTCACAAACAAGCACCATCAATTTCTATATCGCCAATCGCCCGCCGATTGACGATTACCCTGTGATGGATGAATTACGTGGCCTAGCCGTGGGCGAACTTGCGCATATCGTTAAACAAACCAGCAACCACTGGCGCAAAGCGTTTAATGTGTACGCGAAATTATTATTTGATTGGCATCAACTACAAGGCCGCAAGAATTTACCGGAAACTTGGCAAGCTTATCGTGACCTAGAATTATTTCAGTCACACTCGCAAGAAGCACTGCTTTTTAGCATACCGGTATTTGAAGAGAAGAATGAAACCATTCACATTATTGCGGGGAAAACTTACGCAAGCCGACTGGATTTGCCACCATTGATTTGGCTAGATGCGCATTTCGCCATCAACAAAGAACATCGTTTAATTGTTGCACCCTACCCTGATTATCGCCAGCTATCTAACGAACGGATTGCGCGTTTGATCGAGCTAATGAAAGCCATTAAATGTTAAGCTGATGCCCAGAACGTAAAACGTCAAAAAAATTCTACCGGAGTTAAGATGCAAATTACACAGAGACTTTTTTTCACGCCGATGTTATTGATATTGGCGATCAGCTTAATTGCTTCTGGTTTACATCCTTTTGATCGCACCACATGGATCTTAGAAATACTTCCCGTCGCCATCGCCGTACCTGTTTTATTTTTTACCTATAAGAATTTCCCGCTCACACATTTTCTCTATTTCTGCATATTTCTACACGCACTTGTACTCATTATGGGCGGTGCTTATTCTTATGCGCGAGTCCCATTCGGCTTTGGTTTGCAGGAATGGTTTGAGCTTTCCCGAAACCCATACGACAAAATTGGGCATTTCTTTCAAGGTTTTGTGCCTGCATTGGTAGCGCGTGAAATATTAATAAGAAAGCAGATTATCAATGGCCGCAAAATGCTGGCATTTATTATTGTGTGTATTGTGTTAGCGATTAGCGCAAGCTATGAATTAATAGAATGGGGGGCGGCATTGGCCTTAGGTCAAGGCGCAGATGAGTTTTTGGGCACTCAAGGTGACCCTTGGGACACACAGTCTGATATATTTTTAGCACTGATAGGCGCCGTAGCAGCCCTGCTAATTTTCTCGCGATTACATGACCTACAATTAAAGAAAATTAAATGAAAACCTAGGCTGTTTGATACTCAGATAATTCAGCCCATAATCGCCAAAAATCAATTTTCCCTGCAGCAATTACTTTAGGAAAAAAATTATGTTGTTTTTCTTTAACAAGCTGCTTTACTCGCTCGCCAAGCACTTTGACTTTTATATCGTATATAACGCTATCAACATCCAGACTTTCAATTTCAGCCACTAAATATTTTAATATGGAATGCTCCATAATAATGGCAGACAATGCGCCTTTATCCTTTAAGGATTTTTTAATTTCCGGAAACAATGTTACTTCTTCTGATTGAACACTCGCCAGCAGTGTTTCGCAAATTAACTCTGAAGTTTTCTTTTTTTCGGTAACTGAAAAAGCACGCTCATAGCTGCTAAAAAGATGAGTTATATTCTGATAACGTAGATTTAAAAAATCTATTGCAGAAAAAAACGGGAGCGAACTATTAAACATCGCTTCTTTTACATTGTGTGGCATGACAATCCTTCCAAATAAAATAAGAGCGAAATAAGTAATTTCGCCGACCAATTCAAGATGGGCGCCAGAGTAAGGATTTACCCACTGTCCTTCTGTTCGCTGTCACACCATAATCGGGTGCTAATATTCAGCTCCTACGCACTAAATTTGAGATAGAACAAACCAAGCTATATTCAATCGACTGGTCTAAATCAATATCATCCTCACTAAAAAATAAAAGATACTTAATTACCTCATATATTATCTTTTAACACATAAAGAAACATTTTTTACCCATTTATTGCAATAAATCTAAAATGGGTATAAATTCACCTTTAATGATCATTAATTAGCAATTAAAGGTAATTAATAACCTCTTATGAACTATCAAGCCATGTCAAATACGGCCATTGCAGCCGAGCTAGGTAACCGCCTTGAACATTTGCGTCTTGAGCGAAATATGACCCAAATAGCCTTAGCCGACGAAATTGGCATTACCGCCAAAAGCTATCGCCAATTAATTGCCGGCGGGGGCAAGCTGGAAAATATGATTGCGGCATTACGGGCGCTTAACTGCCTAAATCAATTAGACAACTTCTTACCCGAACCACCGCCTAGCCCGTTGGAGCAGCTAAAACTCCGGGGCAAACAGCGGCAGCGAGCACGTATTGCCAAATACCCAACCGCCGCTGAACGAGTAACCGAAGGCGTAAACGAATCTAACGCTAAAAGCCTTGGGCTGGATTGGTGATGCAGAACCTTGCTGAAGTCTGGCTGTGGGATAAATTGGTAGGCGCTTTGGCGTGGGTGCCAGAAACAGCTACAGCCACATTTGAATATACGCCAGAGTGGATGAGCAAGGGGGTTCAGATTGCCCCATTACACATGCATGTACACACAAATGGCGCACGACTTTTTCAATTCCCGCAACTTAACCCAGATACTTACAAAGGCCTACCCGCCTGCTTTGCAGACACCCTGCCCGATGACTTTGGCAATGCAGTTATCAATGCATGGCTCGCGCGCAATGGCCGCGACCCCAATAGCTTTACTCCTCTAGAAAGATTGCTTTACACCGGCACACGCGGCATGGGTGCATTGGAATACGCCCCGGCATTGCGCCAAACACAAAATTCGGGTGGCAAACTAGAGCTGGAATCGCTTATTACTATAGCGCAGCAGGTATTAAACCAACGCTCAGAAACCTATGCGGATATTCATGCCAAAGATGACTTAAACGGAATATTACAAGTAGGCACCTCCGCTGGCGGCGCACGCGCAAAAGCTTTAGTTGCCATTAACAAAGACCGCACCGAAATTCGCTCCGGACAAGTTGCCGCACCCGAAGGGTTTGAGCACTATTTACTAAAATTCGACGGAGTGGTTGAACACAGTAATAACCGCGAAACCTTTGGCGACCCACAAGGTTTTGGGCGAATGGAATATGCGTATTATTTAATGGCAAAAGATGCAGGCATTAATATGTCTCATTGCGAATTATTACCTGATGGCAAACGCGCGCACTTTTTAACAAAGCGTTTTGATCGCATTGGCAATTACAAATTACATTACCAATCGCTTTGCGCCATGGATCACGCCGATTACAAAAAACCGGGACAATACAGTTATGAACAATTGTTCTCAGTTGCGCGCCAGCTGCTATTAAGCCGCGCAGAAGCAGTAGAAATTTATCGCCGTATGGTATTTAACATAGTAGCGCGCAACCACGATGACCACACCAAGAACACCGGTTTTTTATTAGCCGGCCCACGCGAGCAATGGCAACTCTCACCAGCTTTTGATATAGCGTACAGCTACAAACCCGGCTCACCCTGGGTGAACTCACACCAACTAAGCTTGAATGGGAAACGCGACCATTTTGAGCGCGATGATTTAATGCAAGCCGCCAGTTTAATTAGCAACTTCAAAAAAGAAGCCAAGCAAATTATTGAGCAGGTTTTAGGTGTGGTTAACGCGTGGGATACTTATGCAGCAACGGCAGAAGTTAGCGAAGAATTTGCTCATAGTATTAAACAAAACCTACGCACTCACTTATGAAAACGGTGAACCTAGCATAACCCGCCATCAACACTTTTTACGCAAGCGATAGCATTATGACTCCAGCCGTTAAAGCCTTACAGAAAGCCAAAATCGTTTTTAAAACTCACGAATACACTCACGACCCGGCTGCAGAATCTTATGGATTAGAAGCCGCAGAAAAAATGGGAGTGGATGCCGCACGTGTATTTAAAACCTTGGTAGTTATGCTGGATGCAAAAGATTACGCCGTAGGGGTAATACCGGTGTCCAATATGCTTAGCATGAAACAAATCGCGAAAGCAGCTGGCGCCAAAAAAGCCGCGATGGCAGACAAAACCGATGTAGAGCGCATTACCGGTTATGTTTTAGGTGGTGTTAGCCCGCTTGGTCAAAAAAAGCGGTTAAAAACCTTTATTGATGACTCTGCAGAAGCATGCACGACTATGTTTGTCAGTGCCGGCCGCAGGGGAATGGAAATTGAAATTAGCCCCAACGATTTAAAAAACCAAACTGGCGCGCAGTTTTCGCCGCTCACTCAAGAATGATATTAAAAAAATCGTCATCCCCACTACACGAGGATGACGACATACAAATACATAAATTGCTTGCAGAGCCAAAAAAAACAGCTATTTTTTTGCTTGCACCTGAACAACACCATCTGTCAAACCATCTGCAGAAGCAATTACATTAAAGCTTCCCGCGGTACCGGGTTTGATTCGAACAATCACTAAACATAAGCCATTAAATGCAGGGCGCTGATGCGATTTAAACGAAACAAAACTGGTTGAATCGCCATTATCAGTCGCCACTATTTCACCCTCACCTTCTACTCTAAATGTCAGCTGATTTTTAGCAGTTGGCACTACACGGCCATGTTTATCCACCACACTCACGGTAATAAACGCTAAATCATTACCATCTGCAGCAATCACCTTGCGATCAACATCCATTTTTAACGCTGCGCTTTCGCTGGTGGTTTGCACAGAATTCTCTGCCCACTTAACGCCATTTTTATAAGCCACAACATTTAATTCGCCTGGTTGATAAACCACATCATCCCAACGCAACCTATATTCGTATTGTGCTTTTTTCTTAAACCCCAAGGATTTTCCATTCAAAAATAACTCGGCGGAATCACCTGAGGTAAACACGTGAACAGGTGTAATTTTTCCTAAACGATCGGGCCAATTCCAATGCGGTAAAATATGCGCCATGGGTAAATCTGGTCGCCAATGCGATTGATATAAATAGAAGCGATCTTTTTTGAAACCCGCTAAATCGATCACACCAAAATACGAACTGCGCGCAGAATAGTAAGGCGTAGGCTCGCCGATATAATCCCAACCGCTCCACACAAACCCGCCTGCAACATAAGGGTGCTGCGCCAGCGAACCCAGGACTTTGTCAGCAGAAGATCCAAAAGGCGCGGTGTACAACTCATAGGCACTGACTTGCGCCGTTGCCGGGTTGCCGCCTGCGCCATCACTCACAGGCGCACTCGACTCGCTTGCAACCGGAAAGAAATATTCACCGCGCGAACTTACGGCGGCGGCATTTTCAGTACTTAAAATTAATTTATTTGGAAATTTCTTATGGAAAGCCGGATACAGCGGCACAGTGCGAATGCCTTTTAGGTGCGCATAAGCAGGCCCATTGCGAATACCCTCGCCTTGGTAATTCAAACTAATCGTGTCCGCCACTTCTGGCAGAGGCATATCCGGTTTCGCAAAATTCATGGCTATGCCAGTTGGGCGCGTTGAATCTTCTTCTTTTGCAATACGCTGTAAAGTTTTCGCAATTTCTGCGCCTTGTTTATCGGTGTATTGTTCGCCAACTTCATTGCCGATGCTCCACATAATTACCGAAGGGTTATTGCGATCGCGGCGAATAAAAGCTCGCGTATCCGGCTCATGCCAATCAGGAAAAATAAGATGAAAATCGTGTGGGGTTTTCTTTCTTTCCCAACTATCAAATATTTCATTTATCACCAAAAAGCCCATGCGATCAGTCAGCTCTAACAATTCTTTGGCTGGCGGATTATGCGCAAGCCGAATTGAATTAACGCCCATTTCACGCAACAACTCTAACTGCCGCTCTGCGGCACGCACATTAAATGCAGCGCCAAGTGCACCAAGATCATGATGTTGATTTGCACCTTGAATATAAATATGTTCGCCGTTTACAAAGACACCTTTTTCAGCATCAAAACGTAACTCGCGAATTCCAAACGGCGTTTTATAATGATCAATGGCTTTGCCATCTTTAAATAAGGTTGTCACGGCCACATAGCGATTCGGCTTTTGTGTGGGCGGTGGCCCCCATAATTGCGGGTTTGAAATATCCGCACTATTGCTTAATACGGTGTTTTTTCCTGCCGCTAACACCACAGTATCCATCGCTATTTTTGCAACAGATTTTCCGGTTGCTTTGTCATCAAGATCCAACGCAAATATTTCTGTGGACGCATGAATATTAGCGGGCAAATTGGATGTGTTATCCACTTGAAGGGAGAGGTTTACTTTTGAACTTTCTTTAGAAACCTGCGGCGTGGTGATGTAAGTTCCCGACTGCCCAACATGCACAGAATTCGTTTTGGTTAGCCATACGTTGCGATATAACCCACCGCCCGGATACCAACGCGCTGAATGATTGGGGTTATCCAAGCGAATCGCTATTTGATTTGCGCCACCGGGTACAAGGTGCGGCGTGAGGTCTACTCGCCAGGATGCATAACCATAAGGCCAACCACCGGCCAATTTGCCGTTAACCCATACAATCGCGTAGGACATAGCGCCATCGACATCCAGAAAAATAGATTTACCTGCATCGCTTAAGGGAATATCCAACGCACGGCGATACCATGCAACACCATGGCTTGGAAGTCGCCCCATGCCGCCGCCCACTTCAGGGTTCTCGCCCTCAAAAAAAGGCCCTGCGATAGCCCAATCGTGCGGCAGCGTCACAGATTCCCACTTACTATCATCAAAATTAACTTGTACAAAAGGGAAATCGCCGCCGGGGTGGCCCTTTGGTCGCACATGATGTTTTGCGGGGTCTTTAATAAACGCATTTGCGGTCGGTAAAACCCAAGGCTTTAACACGCCGTCGGCCGTAGTGAGATGCGCAGCCTCGGTGGGCATGGTGTCCGCATCTTTGCTGTCATCATTATTGGTAACAATCGGACGAATGTCGTAGATAAGCTTATCGGCCTGTTCAGCCTTCTCATATTTAAAGAAGCGCCAGCCGGTATTCAGCAAAATACTCTCGCGTAAAGTGGAATCAGCTGCATTCTTGTTGGTTTGGGTGGCAGACTCACAGCTCACCAATGCCGCTAATAAGAGGCACGCTACGGATATTCTTAAACCAAGATTTACTACTACCTTCATATACAACCCTTTTTATTGAAAGCGGAGCGATGACTCGTCATATCATCTTACGCACTAGTATATATATCATATTATAGCCAGAATGAACTTTGCAAAAAAGGATACCCATATAAGGAAGATTGGATAGAGAGCATAAAGAGATCCCCTCCCTAACCGTACGATGCCAGCTGCAAATTTCATACAATCTCCGTGTATAAGCGAACTGAAATCTGGTATTGATCGAGTATTATTCAATAAAGTTTTGATTTGTTAATCGTTTAGTTTTACTCGATCAAGGGAACCCCATAAAAAATGGCAGATATTACAAAAATGAAACGTGTACAGCTAAGCGCACAAGGATTATTACGCTGGTTAGGCTCACGCGAGCTATCTGTCTTGGTGGTGCTCTTTGCCCTTATGGCATCAATGTGGACATTTGCAAAACTTGCCAATGACGTAATGAAAGGTGATACCCACGAGTTTGATCGCATTATTTTATTAAGCATGCGCAACCCACATAATTTGAGTGACCCTATTGGCCCTCGCTGGGTAGAAGAGATTGGCCGCGACTTTACCGCGCTGGGCGGCAATGCCGTTCTTACACTTCTCACCCTCGCTGTAGTAGGCTTTTTAATGATGGAAGGTAAGCGCCGTATGGCACTTGTACTCATAGTGGCATCACTAGGTGCATTGAGCGCCAGTACACTGCTCAAGCACTCCATTGACAGAGATCGCCCCAATCTCGTGCCTCACGGAGCAGTGGTTTACACAAAAAGCTTTCCCAGTGGCCATTCTATGGTGGCGGCAAGTATTTACCTCACCATGGCAGCGCTTTTAATGCGGGCATACAAGAATCGACGAATCAAAGCGTACATTCTCCTCATTGCCATTACGACAACTCTGCTTGTGGGCGTTAGCCGGGTTTATCTCGGCGTACACTGGCCAACCGACGTATTAGCCGGTTGGACGGCCGGTACTGGATGGGCACTTTTATGTTGGTTGCTGGCGCGATGGTTGCAACTGCATGGAGCGCTCGACAATGAATAAAATCAAAGCGCTGCTTATCATTAATCCCAAAAGTCGTATGGGCGCTGAGGCCGATATTACGGAAGGTATCCAACTATTAGAGACCGCTGGCTTTGAGTTAATTAAAGCCGAATCCAAAAGCGCTAAAGACACCTCAACGCTTATTGATCAACACCACAACGATATTGAGATGGTGATTATTGGTGGCGGCGATGGCTCAATCAATTCCGCCGCAGATGCGATATATCGTCACCAACTTACCTTAGCCATATTACCGCTCGGCACGGCCAACGATTTGGCTCGCACCCTTGGGTTGCCAAAAGATCTGTTAGAAGTCTTTCAAGTAATTGCTGCCAATAAACACCGTAAAATTAATTTAGGTTCTTTTAATGGTCACTATTTTTTCAATGCTGCCAACATTGGTTTAGGCACAGGTGTTACCCGCCAACTGACGCCCGACATTAAAAAACGTTGGGGAGTTTTCAGCTACTTATACGCAGCATTCATGGCCTTTAAAAGTAATCGGCCATTTCGAGCCACTATTGCCGTTGACGATAAACAATACTGTGTAAAATCAATTCAGTTAGCCATTGGCAATGGGCGTTTTTACGGTGGCGGTAATATCATTCACGAGGACGCTACCATCGAAGATGGTGTTCTAAAGCTTTACAGTTTGCCGCCACAACCTATGTGGGAATTATTAATGACTGCACCTTGGTTGCGTGCTGGAAAACAGCGACAGTTAAAACACACCTTAACTGCTACTGGGCGCCGCATTGAAATCCGTACGCATTCACACCGGGAAATTTACGCCGACGGCGAATTGGCTGGCAAAACACCCGTAGTATTCGAAGTTATTCCGCAGGCAATAAATGTGGTGTGCGCGGAACCAGAGCCGACAATATCCAAATAACTTTCAAAATAAGTTTTCAAAGCACCCATTTATAAAAGTGAATTTACCGGAGATATAAACATGAGTATTTTTCGCACTGACGAGCAAGCAGCACTGAATAGTTTACTCAAAGCCGCGCGTGAAACGCTTGACCACTACCGAGATGCAACTGAGTTGGTAGAAACAAATCACGCCCAATTATTCCGCAATATTGCCCAGCAACGACGCGATTTTGTGACGCGTCTTGAAGAAGCCGTGCGAATGGCTGGCGATTTACCCGTAGTGCCAGACCCAGATAAAGAAACAGGAGAAATGTTAATACACCATGTGGCTGCGTTATTGAAAAACGATTATGCCGCCGATGTTATTGAGCAGCGTATTGAAGCTGAAAAGAATCTGGCCAATCTTACAGCTGAAGCAAAAAATACCGAGTTTGAAATACCAGATGTAAATCTACGAGATGATTTTGCATCGCATGTTTCCGATGCCATTGCGCAGTTACAAAATGCATATAACCAATGTGTAGCAGAAATAAAACAATAAACGCTCACCGAGTTTTGTGTTCAAACGTACATATCGCAGGCTAAAAGCAGAGGTAACATTAGAACTTCAAAATATGCAGCTTAACCGTGGCAACGTGTGCCAACCCGTTAGTTGGAGCTAACCGAAGAATCGGCGGCAGAGATGATTAAAGAGTTTACTCATTACATAGCATGGACTGATGCAATGACCTATGAAAATGGTTATGCAGGTCTCATTGGATATCAGAGTAAAGCACCCCAAGGTACAGCAAAAATTTTGTGGGTACTTGGTCCAAACTTAACATCGGAGTCTGACGCCGAAAATTCTGCAGACAATATGCTAAAGCAAATCTGCGATATTAACAGTTTTGGAAAAGTCATCTACGCAGATGGTGTGATGCTGTAAATTTTCTTCATCAATTAAATCTTCTTAAGAAATGAAGGCGTTCTAAGCCCCCTTCAATCGGGAAAGATGTAATACGTTTTAGGTTAACAGCGTCATGGGTTCAAACGAACGCTAGTTTTTTCTTGACCGAGTAATAGGCGCAACGCCCGTTTCATTAGGGCGCTCTTGAGGTTGTGGATTACGGTCAGTTTTTGCGAGTTGATTTCTTCTGAAAAATGCAATGACGCCAATAAGCACAAAAAGTAATAGACCTAATAATACCCATATCGAATTTTCAGTTAGCATAACATCTACTCCACAGATTGATGTAACATCGTATTAATAACCATGGATATGATAAGACAATCAACTAAAGAATTACGTTAGTTAATACACATAATAATTCACATTCATAAAATAAATGGGACACTTACTTGCGGACTGAAACTAAAAGCAGAAGATCATATATGGAGATGCAGAATCTAAACTTTCGAGCGTATTAAAAATAAATTTTTCATAAACAACTGCTATAAAAAATTTCAATCTCTCGATCTCAATTTTACTTCTTTACTACATTCAATAAATTCTAAGAAAGATTAAATTATCTAATTAGAAAAATCATCCAACGGTATTACTGCAACTGAAGATTTTTTCCCAAATATTGCTTCTACAAGATAACGATAGATGTCCCTATCAATTTGGGGTATATAATTATCGAATGGTTTTTGTGAATATTCTGTTAAGTCGCTGGTTGAGTCCAGAACACACCAATTATCGACAATCAAATAATGTTCAGCCCCCGCTTCGCTACTTAAACTTTTTTCTACAAGTGCTACAGGCCCTTTGTATGGCCACGTTTTTAGAGCAATCGATGAGAGCCCTTCCAGCATTTTTATATTGTGCACTATAGGAGCGAGCTTACCAGTGCAATAACCGCTGCATCTTTTAATCTGATGACTGGAACATGCCCGATTGTTTGCTTTCTCCAAACCGCAAGCGTAGTAGCACAAGGCATATTCATCACTAATGGATTGGAGAGTATCTTTAGCCTTTTTTACAGAAGCAAATAAACCATACATCTTTTGTTTGGTTGCAGGCATTTCCGAAATAGGACTAATTTTTGGGGTTAACAATCCATTATTTTCTTCTGTTAACTGGATACTATAAAACGTGCTTATTCTTCTAAGCCTTCGGTTGTAGATAGGCTGAAGCTCTTTGACCTTTCTGGATTCAAGAATAAGCGCAGACAACTCCCCCGAAGTTTTGTCGAAAGTGATATTTCGTGTCTGCTGACAAATCTTCATTTCTCTAGACGACTTGTGGTCAGCCGTGAAATGAGACAATACCCTTTTACGAATACTGATGCTTTTTCCAACATATAATAATTCTTTATTTTCTCCCCAAAAATAGTAGACGCCTGGGCTATTTGGTAGACCGTCTATTAGACCTGCATCAAAATTTGAAGGTAAACTTTCTTTGCGATATTGATGTGCAATCGCTGCCTTTACTTTTTCTTCGCCATGCTCTTCTTCAGCGATGGTCATGAACTTATAGGTGGCTCTAGCGTCATCCAACGCGCGATGTCGATGAGTTACAAAAATTTGGTGCCGTGCAATAATTTTCTCAAGGCTATGCCCATCACAATCAGCGTATAAATTCCGTGAGAGTTTTACCGTGCACATCAGCTTTGCCTTGAAAGGGTATGCCAAGCGCAAAAACTCATTCTTGATAAAACCGTAATCAAAACGCACGTTATGGGCGATGAACAATTTTCCTTGTAATCGTAATACGATTTCTTTGGCAACTTGCTCAAAATATGGAGCAGATTCGACCATGGCATTCGTTATGCCCGTAAGCCGCTGAATAGTTTCCGGAATTTTAACTCTAGGGTTGATGAGTGTTGACCACTCTTTAACGCCATCCTCTGTTACTTCGACTATCCCAATTTCTGTAATACGATCATAGGTGACGCTGCCACCCGTAGTCTCAATATCAACAATAGCGCAAGGTAACGGAATATATTTCAGCATGCTAGTTCGCAATCTCACCAATATTAAAACACCAAGAGCTTGAGCCATTCAGCATGATTTCTACATAAAAACACCACGTCAGTCATACGATATGATTTCTATTTCGGATTAATCTGTTTTATGACAATTGCTATTAATTATTTAAAGAAGTGAATCGATGCTTTGCTAATTCAATATGCCCCAATTGTGTCGTTCAATGTACGCGATTACAAAAGGATTTCAGGGATGCAAAAGCATAAAAAAACCCGCAATTATGCGGGTTTTTGGGTATTTAAGAATTTCTTAAAACTAATATATGGTACCCGAGGCCGGACTTGAACCGGCACGACCAGAGGTCGACAGATTTTAAATCTGTTGTGTCTACCGATTTCACCACTCGGGCAGAGTGCTTTTACTTTCAGAAAGTAAAAGTTTGTGGAGGCGCGATCCGGAGTCGAACCGGACTAGCTGGATTTGCAATCCAGAGCATAACCGCTTTGCTATCGCGCCCTTTCGAGAGGGCGCAATTTTAGCGGAGTCGTTTTAAAAATCCTAGTGTTTTCTGATAGTTATATGATTATTTTTTGCCTTGGACAAAAAA
>Ga0247803_1001131_pt1 | contig 14064 bp, 12 predicted proteins | sample UWRJL014104B1_FD_180928 | JGI IMG/M metagenome (GOLD analysis project Ga0247803, IMG submission 180928) | Plant litter microbial communities from Arlington Agricultural Research Station in Wisconsin, United States - UWRJ-L014-104B-1 | ecosystem: Environmental > Terrestrial > Plant litter >...
CACCGGCTAAAAGTCCGGATGTAGCATCCAGTCCGATCCAGCCCGCACCGGGTACATATGCCTCAGCCCATGCATGCAAATCTGTGAAATCTTCTTCCGGACCAGACGGACCATCCAATGATTTGATATCAGAAGCAAGCTGAACCAGATAACCAGACACAAATCTTGCGGCAATGCCCAAATGTCTCAAAAACTGGACAAGCATCCATGCAGAATCCCGGCATGAGCCACTTCTTGTCGTCAGCGTATCCTCGCAAGTCTGCACACCTGCTTCCATCCGGATGTTATAACCAATAGAATTAAAAACGCGCTGATTTACATGGACAAGAAAGTCAACTATTTTGGTGCCATTTGCTGGTTTGTTTTGCTCAATCCATTCCATCAGCTTCGGGCCGGATTCTCGTGGTTCAAGGTAAGGACCAAGTTCCTTTTTTAAACCTTGTTCATAAGCAAACGGAAAATTCTCGGCATACTCCTCCACAAAGAAATCAAAAGGGTTAATCACCTGTAATTTGGCAATTACTTCCACCTCAATACTTAGTTCTGTCGCCTTTTCCGGAAACACAACCCTTGCCTGGTAGTTACCAAAAGGATCCTGCTGCCAGTTTATAAAATGATTTTCGGGTGTGATCTTAAACGAATATCCTTCGATCGCCGTACGGGAATGCGGCGCAGGACGTAATCTGAAAACATGCGGTGACAATGCAACACTCCTATCAAACTTGTACTTGGTCTTATGTGAAATAGCAACTTTTATAGCCATAGTTGGAGAATTACAATAATCTATGATAATTTGGCAGCAACGAATCTTGCTTGCTCTAAAAAAATGTATAATACGTATTTTTCAAAATATATCTCCACAAGAATTTATTTTAGCAGAATTTCCTGTGATTTTAATTTATTTAAATACAACTTTTTCGAAACCGAACCCGAAGGTAAGAAGATAAACTACGAAATCGGCTGTCGACAATCGGCAGCCGGCCAAAAAGTCGCTCTTTCATTGTTTGACGGCCGAAAGCTGATTGCCGACAGCCCTATGATATTCAACTAAAAGGTGCGTAATTCGTCATGGCTAATGCATAATCCGGGGATTATTCTCCGGTATATGTTTTCCCAAATTTTCTTTGTACCCTGAATTTAATACCAAATACTTTTATAAAAATGAAAATTGCAATCATTGGCTGCGGAAACATGGGACTTGCCTTCGCCCGCGCATTCCTGAAATTTGATCTTGTTAAAAAAGAAGATTTTTTGCTGGTTGAAAAAAGCGACGACCGCATGGAAAAGCTCAGCAGCTTCCAGCCCGGCGTAATCACCGGTTCGATAGGACCGCAGATCGGAACGTATGATCTGATCATTTTATCCGTAAAACCACAGGATTTCGCTTCGGTTCAGGAATCTTTACGCGCCGTGATTATGCCAAAACAGGTCGTGTTATCCATTATGGCCGGTGTCACCATTGCCAATATTCAGACGGTACTGGATCATAAAGCCGTGATTCGCGCCATGCCAAATACACCAGCCATGCTCGGAATGGGTATTACTGCGTATACCGCGTCACCGGAAGTTGATATGACCCAGCTTCGTAAAGTCGAAAACCTGATCAACGCCACCGGCCGTTCTGTGTTTTTGGAAGAAGAAGAACAATTAAACGCCGTAACTGCATTAAGCGGCAGCGGACCAGCCTACTTTTTCTACGTAGTAAAAGCAATGATTGAAGCAGGAAAGAAAATGGGTTTCGAAGAATCCGTAGCCGCACTTTTGGTAAAACAAACGATGCTGGGTTCTTTCCATTTAATTAACACAGCCGACAAATCGCTGGACGAACTGATCAAAGCAGTTGCTTCGAAAGGTGGTACTACGGAAGCTGCTTTGAAACAATTTGAGGCTGGAAATTTGGATGGGGCTTTGATTGGGGGGATTTTGGCGGCGGAGAGGAGGTCTGGGGAGTTGTCGAAGGGGTCATGATTAGCTTCTTGTCTCTAATTAATCTTGACAATGAATACAACGTGAACGCTTGTATAAGTGTAGGGAAAGTGCGACAAAACTTTCTCATATTATATAATTAACAGCTTTTTAAGAAAAACACCACAATGAAACAATTATTGATAATTTTTATATTACTTTTTTCAGTAAAAACATACTCTCAAAAAGCAGACACTATAAGACTTTCGGAATTCAAATTATGTGAATTGACTATTGATAAACTTAAAAAGCATGACCAAAATTTGAAACAAGTCAAAATCGAAGAAATGGATTTATGTTTCTGATGGTTTTGTAAAAGATGGAAGATTTGAAAATAGAATTGGATACGAAAGTGAATTATATCCTGGCGTGATTTTTCAAAAATATAAATCGGAAAATAATAAAATAGCAAAAATTCATTTAGCAAAAAATTTCAAAGGCTATCTTCCTGACGGAAATTACATTGACTTGAAAACTTTAAAAGCAGCAGACATTCTAAAAAAATACGATAGTTTAAACTCTTGGACTTCACGAGGATGTTCTGATTACTTGGGAATAAACGATAATCAACAAATATATTACTACGTCAAAATTAACAAAGATAAAAAACCACAATATCCTGTTGACGAAATATATTATAGCGAACAGCTAATTGAAGGTATTGACATAATTGCTGACTGTTATTCTTACTTTGAAACCAATATAACGAACGTAAAGCCATTAATAATTTTAGAAGGAAAAGAAGTAAGTGAAGATTTGGTAAAAGATCTAAAACCAGAAGATGTGGAATCTATCAATGTTATAAAAGGCCAAAATGCTATAACTAAATACGGCGACAAAGGGGAAAATGGAGTTGTTGAAATTATGCTCAAAAAGAATAATTAGAATAAGCGTCGTATATAAAGACTTTGTATAAGATGGTCTGACGTGCTAAACTTGAAAACAGTTTTTCAATTTAACATTAGTAATAGTATCAGCTTTTGTACTTCGATTTCAAGCTCCAGCACAAAGCCACAAAACATTAACTACAATGCTTGAGAATACCTATTAAGTGCAAGAAATAAATACTAACAATGGAAGAAGAAATAAAACCAATACCGAAAATTGTCAGGCAAATAAAGCCATTTAGTTTTGTTGGTAAGACAGGGTACTTTTTGATTGCTGGTTTTTTCATTCCTGGCTTTACCACAATTATTCTTCTTGGTTTCCAAATACTTTTGACAAAGTTAGGCGTTGAATGTTCTTTTGCTTACAAAATAGTTTTTTCAATTTCGACTCTCGGTGCTTTGACAATGCCGTATTTCTTCATTAGATATTTCGAAAAGGCTGACTTTACCAAAGTGGATATGTCAAAGCGGTTAATATTTTTCAATATTGCCGAATACACATTTATTCAAGGAGGGTTAGCTTTATTTTATTCTAACTCAAATACACTCTGCTATGTAACAGACGGACAGAATGGATTGGAAATAATTTTCTTTGGTTGGATTGCTCTTCCAATTCTTATACTTTTAAGTTGGCTATTTGATGTACTTCATAAAAAATATTTGCAGCAACAAACTGAGTTAACTCAAGAACTACAATAGTGGCGCGACACGATAACTCACTTCTAATGATCAGTGGCACGAACTTCAAACAGTTGTGCCTTGAACGAACAGCAGCACATGCAGGTAGCAAGGGGTTTGCGACAGCGGGGGTTTCGTGCTTCGCAGACACATTCGTACAGGGTGGAAGTTCAGTTCTCCGAATGAAGTTTAGTGCTAATCCCCCGCCATCGCCAAGCGCCAAACCGTTGGCAGTAATCGCAGAGAAATAGCTCCCACAAACAAATAAGACTAATAACATCAATTCCACAAACATATACATGGACAATGGATTTACGGACATTATTAACTCATTAAACATTCCCGGACGAATGCAATTAAAGCCGTAAATGCCGAAATGATTAACCTTTATTGGAATATTGGTGAATATATAAGTAAAAAGATTGAACAAGCTGAATGGGGCGATTCGGTGGTAACCGAACTAGCAAAACATATTCAACAAAATGAACCTGAAATAAAAGGTTTCTCCGATAAAAACATTTGGAGAATGAAGCAGTTTTTTGAGGCATACAGAGAATTTCCATAACTCTCATCAGTGTTGAGGGAAATAAGTTGAACAAATAACATGCTCATCTTTTCAAGATGCAAGAAAATTGTAACAAAGAGAACTCGTCCGACAAATTCCTGCCAGCTTTTTCGAACAAACATCAATAAAACAATCAAAACGCTCGACAGTGTTGAGAGAAAGTAACCGGGTTCATTTCATATTGTTGCAAAAGCACGAAACGTCCCTACGGAACGAAGCCAGCTTGATATATTTATCACTATTCCTACCAACCAGTCGTCCCGATGGGACGTTTTGTCGGTAGAAGTTGATTTTAAATTCTGAAAAGAACGTTCCATAGGAACGATTTGTGAGGATATACGACAAGATTAAATAGATTCAAACAACTACGACTTTACAAATAAATCAAAAAGCGAATTTTATTTGCTGCATAGAATATAATCCCATGCCAGACAGTGTGGGATTTTTTATTATCAGTGAAACCCAAGTCGAATTTCCAACTTTAATTCTCTAAAATTAGCTCTATCAGACAGATACCGCTAAAAAAGAATTCACCAACAAACTTTTTTCAAAAATAATTACACTTAATAATTATTTGTAAACATTTGAACGAAACAAAAAGCATATCAAACTGATATATAGTTAATTATAATTATTTTCTGAAAACTTTTCAAATTTTAATGTTTAGAAAACTTAACAAATAATTAACTTTGATAAATCGGCTATACTTCAAAAAGACTAAAAATATAGAACATGGAAATAACTAAACCATCTGAAAATAAAACCACTTACACATCAGATGAAGCCTATCAGCAATCGCTGGAATATTTCAAAGGCGATGATCTTGCGGCCCGGGTCTGGGTTAATAAATATGCATTAAAGGATTCTTACGGAGCGATTTTCGAGGCAACACCAAACGATATGCACCGTCGTATCGCCAGTGAAATTGCGAGAATCGAAGTTCGTTATCCAAATCCAATGACGGAAGATGAGATTTTTGATCTGATCAAAGATTTCAAATACATCATTCCACAGGGAAGCCCGATGACCGGAATTGGTAATCCTTATCAGATTGCCTCGCTGTCCAATTGTTTCGTGATTGGAAATAACGGCGATTCTGATTCTTACGGCGGGATCATGAAGATTGACCAGGAGCAAGTTCAGTTGATGAAAAGACGTGGGGGCGTTGGCCATGATTTGTCGCATATCCGTCCAAAAGGTTCGCCGGTTAAAAATTCTGCCTTAACCTCAACCGGTATCGTTCCGTTTATGGAGCGTTTTTCAAATTCTACCCGTGAAGTTGCCCAAGATGGAAGGAGAGGTGCTTTGATGCTTTCGGTTGCTATAAAACATCCTGATTCCGGCGATTTCATCAACGCTAAATTGGAACAAGGCAAAGTGACTGGTGCCAATGTTTCGGTTCGTATCGATGACGCTTTCATGCGCGCCGTTGAAGCGCAGCAACCGTATACACAACAATATCCGATCGACAGCAAAACTCCGGTTTATACTAAAGAAATCGACCCCACTGCGCTTTGGAAAAAAATTGTTCATAACGCATGGCAATCAGCTGAGCCGGGAATTTTGTTCTGGGATACCATTATCAGAGAATCTTTGCCGGATTGTTACGCCGATTTGGGTTACAAAACGGTTTCGACCAACCCATGCGGCGAAATTCCGTTATGTCCGTATGATTCCTGCCGTTTGCTGGCAATCAATTTATTTTCTTACGTTGAAAATCCTTTCACTAAAAAGGCATCTTTCAACTGGGAGCTTTTCAAAAAACACATCAACGCCGCGCAGCGTATGATGGATGACATTATAGACCTGGAACTGGAAAAAATTGATGCCATTCTTGAAAAAATAAACGAAGATCCGGAGGACGATGAAATCAAACGCACGGAAAGAAATCTTTGGCTGAACATCCAGACTAAGGCAAGAGAAGGCAGAAGAACTGGCATTGGTATTACAGCCGAAGGTGATATGCTGGCTGCGCTTGGCTTACGTTACGGAAGCGACGAAGGGTCTGAATTTTCTGTTGAAATCCATAAAACAATTGCGCTGGAAGCTTACCGTGCATCGGTGAATACGGCCAGAGAACGTGGTGCATTCACCATTTTCGACGCTGACAGAGAAAAAAATAATCCGTTCATGCTTCGTTTAAAAGAAGCGGATGGACAGCTTTACTACGAAATGCTGGAACACGGTCGCAGAAATATTGCGCTTTTGACAATCGCTCCAACAGGTACAACCAGTTTGATGTCGCAGACCAGTTCTGGTATCGAGCCGGTATTTATGCCTGTTTACAAAAGAAGAAGAAAAGTAAATCCGAATGATCAGGACGCCCGTGTTGATTTTGTAGATGAGGTTGGTGATTCGTGGGAAGAATATGTCGTTTTCCACCACCGTTTCAAACAATGGATGGAAGTGAACGGCCATGATCTGACAAAAAATTATGGGCAGAAAGAACTGGATGATCTGGTAAAACAGTCGCCATATTACAAAGCAACATCCAATGATGTAGATTACCTGAAAAAGGTAAAAATGCAGGGTGCAATCCAGAAATGGGTGGATCATTCGATCAGTGTGACGATCAATATGCCGAATGATGTAACGGAAGAATTGGTTGGTGAATGTTATCTGGAAGCCTGGAAAGCGGGATGCAAAGGTGTTACAGTTTACAGAGACGGCTCACGGTCAGGTGTTTTGATTTCAAATGAGGAAAAGAAAGAAGAAGATAAAATAAGTAATACACCGTTTCCTACCATAAGACCACAGATCCTGGAAGCTGAGATTGTTCGTTTCCAAAACAAAAAAGATAAATGGATCGCTTTTATCGGTTTGATCGATGACAGACCATATGAAATTTTCACTGGTTTTGCTGATGATGAAGACGGAATTTTGATACCAAGATGGGTTAATGAAGGTTTGATCATTAAAAACCGTGAAGCTGACGGAAGTTCACGTTACGATTTCCAATACAAAAACACGCGTGGATATAAAACGACTATTGAAGGACTATCTCATAAGTTCAATCCTGAATATTGGAACTACGCAAAATTGCTATCCAGTACATTACGCCATGGAATGCCGATTGAAAAAGTGGTCGATCTGATCAGCAGTTTGCAACTGGACGAATCAATTAATACCTGGAAAAATGGTGTGGCCCGTGCACTGAAACGCTACGTTCCGGATGGGACTGAGGTTAAAAAGCAAAAATGTCAGAATTGTAATTCTACGAATTTACTCTACCAGGAAGGCTGTCTGACTTGCAAGGATTGTGGTTCTTCGAAGTGTGGTTGAGAATTTAATAAATTATAATACACTGTAAATCAAAGAAGTCAATTCTAAAAGGTTGACTTCTTTTTTTATATCTTAAAATTCTGATCAGAAAATATCCGAAAGTTTCAATTCCAGTCCCGGAAGCACATCGTCGCCGGACAGTTTTTCATCAAATGAAACAACCTCGTAATCAATACCACTTCCTGCTCTGTAAACATAAGTTTGTCTTTTTCTCGGATCGATCAACCAGCCGAGTCGTATACCATTCTCAATCCATTTAACCATTTTATCCTTCAAATCTGACAATTCATCCGATTCCGACATAAGCTCGACAATAAAATCAGGACATACGTGTGCAAATCTTTTGAGGTCGGATAACGGTAATAATGCTAATTGCTCATTTGATATCCACGCAACATCCGGTGCGCGCATAGAAGAATCAGGCAATGTGTAACCACCATTCGAATCTGATACGCGACCTAAACGCGTTTTACGATTCCAAAGGTTGATCTCAGTCAACAAATCACTATTTCGAAAACTTGTTTCAATTCCGGTAGGTGGCATAATGATAATTTGACCTTTTTCATTTCGCTCAATACGCAATTCAGGATTAGCTCTGCAAAATGAATAGAGCTCGTCATCAGAAAATACGTCGATTTGAGGAATATTGATTGCTAACCGCATAAGAATCTTTTTTTATAAAAATAAAGAAAAGATATTACAAATGCCTGTTTGATTAATTATCATTCATTCCTCGCTAACAATATTATCTGAAACAGAAGAAGTCAACACCGGGCATAACCAGTGTTGACTTCTTAACTTCTTACCAGGAATGAAAACTAATCAATTACTTCGTCTCCTCAACAACCCCCAAATAATTAAACGGAGTAATTTGTCTCAACTCTTCGCGAATACTTTCAGCAACATCCAATGTTTCGATGAAATGCGAAATCGATTCGTGTGTGATTTTTGCATTTGTACGTGTCAACGATTTAAGCGCTTCGTATGGTTTTGGATATGCCTCGCGACGGAGAATGGTTTGAATAGCTTCCGACACAACTGCCCAGTTTTCTTCCAGTTCTGCTTTCAGCATATCTTCATTAAGCTCCAATTTACCTAGCCCTTTGATTAAAGAATTAAGTGCGATCGCCTGATGCGCCAACGGAACACCAATATTACGAAGTACTGTTGAATCAGTTAAATCTCTTTGAAGACGTGAAATTGGCAACTTCTGAGCAAAATGCTCGAACAAAGCCGAAGCCAATCCAAGGTTTCCTTCCGAGTTTTCGAAATCAATTGGATTTACTTTATGTGGCATAGCTGATGAACCAACTTCACCCGCCTTAATTTTTTGTTTAAAATAACCCATGGAAATGTACGTCCACATATCCCGGTTAAGGTCTGTCAGGATTGTGTTAACTCTTTTCAGGTTATCAAAAATCGCTGCCAGGTTATCATAGTGCTCAATTTGTGTGGTATGGCGACTCCGTTTTAAACCCAATCCATCAACAAAATGATTTCCAAAAGCCATCCAGTCCTGTTTTGGATAGGCTACATGGTGGGCATTGAAATTCCCTGTCGCACCACCAAATTTCGCCGAATGCGGGATTTTATCTAACATTTCCAGCTGACGTTCCAGACGCTCAACAAATACCAGAAATTCTTTTCCAACACGCGTTGGTGAAGCTGGCTGACCGTGTGTGAAAGCAAGCATTGGAATATTTTTCCACTCAATTGACATTCTTTTCAACACAAAAAGAACCTGGCGGAACAATGGTTTGATCGTTCTTTCCAAAGCATCTTTCAATGAAAGCGGAATGGCCGTGTTGTTTATATCCTGAGAAGTAAGACCAAAATGGATAAATTCCGAGTATGCCTCAATACCCAGTTTTTCAAATTCTTCTTTGATAAAATACTCAACCGCCTTTACATCATGGTTGGTTTCTTTCTCAATATCCTTGATGTGGAGTGCATCCTCTTCATTAAAATCCTCGTAAATCTTACGTAAAGAAGAATAAAGTTTCTTATCAAATTCTGAAAGCTGAGGAAGCGGGATTTCGCAAAGCGCGATGAAATATTCTACCTCAACATATACTCTGTAATAGATTAAGGCATATTCAGAAAAATAAGAAGAAAGCTCAGATACTTGCTTATAATAGCGACCGTCGACCGGCGAGATTGCCGTAAGTTGATTTAATGACATGATTTACAATGCAGAAAGATAAATTTTGATACAAAGTTAGTAGAAATCACGAGGAGAAACTTGTATAACAGGTATGAAATATTCTTTTTGGTATTTGTCTAGGTTATTTTGATACTATTTACATATTTGCTTAACAAATCTTTATCACAATACATCCTCATGCAGCAAACCCCATTTATCGGAGAACTGGTCGGCACTATGATCATTATTTTATTAGGAAACGGCGTCGTTGCCAACGTTGTTTTGAAGCAGACAAAAGGGGAAAATGGAGGATGGATTGTTATTACAGCTGGGTGGGCATTTGCGGTGATGTTTGGTGTTTTTATTGCCAACGCTTTCGGAAGTCCCGGAGCGCATTTAAATCCGGCAGTGACGATAGCATTTGCTGTTTTGAAAAATGATTATAGTAATGTTTTCAGTTTTATAACTGCTCAGTTAATTGGTGCATTTCTTGGTGCGGTACTCGTTTATTTTCAATATCTGCCTCATTGGAAAACAACTGAAGATCCGGGCAGCAAACTTGCTTGTTTTTCTACAAATCCTGCGATTAAATCACCAGGAGCCAATTTTTTAAGTGAATTTATCGCTACCATCGTTTTAATTGTCGGCATTGCAGCCATTGGTTTCTCCGGAACTTCTGATGTGCAGCGGGGACCGATTCCCTCAGGAATTGCGCCTTATCTTGTTGGTATGCTGGTCTGGAGTATTGGATTATCCTTAGGTGGAACAACGGGTTATGCCATTAATCCTGTACGGGATTTAGGGCCAAGAATTGCTCATGCCATTTTACCAATCCACAAAAAAGGATCTTCTGAATGGGGTTATGCCTGGGTTCCCATTGCCGGACCTATCTTAGGCGCCATTGTCGGAGCTTTTATCTTAAGAATGTTTTCTTTTTGAGTTCTATGTTAATTGACAAAAACCTCATCCATAAAAACCCAGGCTTTTTCACCTTTTCCCGGATGCCATGCAGGAAGTTTTGACAAAGGCTTTGCAATGACTTTCAAACAACTGATTTCTTGTGAAGGGAAATCAAAATCAAAAACCATATTTTCTGAATTTGAAGTGGTTTTATCTGGCATTTTTGGCGTCAGTACTTTAAGCAACTTCATCCTTTTTTCATCATTGCCTCCCCAAACTTCGATCCTGGTTGGCGGGAAAATATAACCACCAACATTCCGGAGCATGCTGATCGTTACACTTTGCGCTTTCACAGGTTTTTTGAAATATAAATATGCCTGCAAATCCTGATCGCGATACCCCAGCCATTTTCCGCTTGAAGTAGAATTATCACTTTTAATACCATCATTCAATGTTTTATTTCCTTGCGCCGGATATTTTAAATCTGCTTTTGTAATCAACCTCACGCTATCAGGATGAAAAGTAGATTTAAAGAAAAATTTCTCGACCGGCTTACTTCCATACCAACCTTTTTTGAAAGCTTTCGCAATGAGTTTTGTATTTTTATCAACTGGAAAAGGTTTGTTATAAACCGTCGAAATTGTGCTATCCGGCTCTTTTCCATCCAATGAATATCGAATAACAGTTCCCGGAATCTGATGTTTCATACTAATTAATGTATTTCCGCTAAGCACTGGATCTTCATTTTCTATGATTGGAGGATTCAGATTCAGCACAACAGTATCACCTGCAAAGCCAGTTTCATAACTGATTTTAGAAGACCTTTTCAAAGCAAGCATTTCCTGCTTTGTCAGATCTGTATTCCACACATAGACATTTTTCAAAGCAGGAATTTCTGAAAGTGCCTGGATTTGCGGCAGTTTTACTTTCGTACCACTTATTGACAAACTTTTAAGTTTTGTCAATTTTTTTAACTCAGGTAAGGCAGAACCGGTAATATCTGTAAAATTCAGGATAAGTTTTCGCAACTCGGTAAACTGCGAAATTGTTTTCAGATCTTCATCTTTCACAGGCATTTTGCTTAGATCCATTGCAATGATCTGTTCCTTCAAAGGTGCCAATGCAGCGATATCTTCACTTTTGAAATTAGCACGATTGTAAAAATTCACAGCCAAAGCCGGTGATTCAGCTGCAACGGACTTTATCAGGCGATAAGTAGAATTTAATTCTTGGATCTTATCCGGACTTGCAGCACTGAAATCATATTTCTCTTCTGCCTCAGAACCTGCCAGAACATTCTGCGCATAACTATATATCGGGTTTTGCGGACTGACGGATTTCACCATCTCATCAAACCGCGAACCGCCTTTTATCCACGCTTCGAGTAAAGCAATTTCATCATCGGTAAGCGGTGCTTTTCCTCTCGGCGGCATATGTTTTTTGTCGTCCAAAGGCAAATGAACGCGGGTTAATAAAACTCCCAGATCAGCTTTTGTAGTATCCCACGGCGTTCCTTCTTTTCCGCCTTTTGCAAATAATTCCTTGGTCTGCATTTGCAAATTGCCTTTGGATTTTTGCGCATTATGGCAGGAAATACATTTTTGCTCTAAAATAGGTTCTACCAGATCAGTGTAAACGTTTGCTTCTTCAAAGGTTACTTTGTCATTTTCAACTACGGCAAGCTGCATAGGTGCCGTCAGGAAATCTTCTCCATGTGTAATATTTCCGCCCAAATGTCCGCCGACTAAAAGCATGACCAGCAGCGATACAGAAATAACTTTTGCAGGAATTTTCCAGGGAGGCAAATATTTTTGAAAACTATACCAAAAAATACTGGCAACTGAGATTATTATACCGAGCCATTTGTGCCAGAAAATTGCATCTTTTTCATAACCACTTTCTTGTGATAGTACAAAACCGGAAAATGCAGCAATTGCAGCAGTTACTATACCGATCAATAAAAGTGTATCGGCCAAAGCCTCATTCCATTTGCTGGATTCTTTCTTTTCAATAATAAGAATCCAGAACGAATAAAGCATTAAGACAACCAAAGGGAAATGCAAAACCAACGGGTGCATACGTCCCAGAGATTGCATCCAAACAGGCACTACAAACCTGTTTTCAAAAAGTAAAAGAAAAATTAAAAGGCCGTTCAGGAAGAAGGCAAAATTATAAATCCATCCCTTCCAACTTGAAAAAGAACGGCCATTCGGTTGTGATGCTGACTCCATTTAAGCAATAATTCCTTTTACTAACTTGCCAGCAACATCAGTAAGCCTGTAACGGCGTCCCTGATGTTTGTAAACTAATTTTTCGTGATCCAGGCCCAATTGATTTAATATCGTTGCATGAAAATCATGCACATGCACGGGATCTTTTACAATGTTATATCCAAATTCATCTGTTTCACCGTATACAATGCCAGGTTTCACTCCACCCCCCGCCATCCAGACTGTAAAAGCTCTCGGATGATGATCACGGCCATAATTATCTTTTGTTAAAGTACCCTGGCAATAATTCGTCCTGCCAAATTCACCACCCCAGATTACGAGTGTTTCATCCAGCAATCCGCGTTGCTTCAAATCTGTTATAAGTGCGGCTGACGATTGATCAACATCCATACATTGACCTTTAATTTCATTTGGCAATCCGCCGTGACTATCCCAGCCCTGATGATAAAGCTGAATAAAACGAACGCCTTGTTCAGATAACTTTCTTGCTAAAAGACAATTGGCAGCATAAGTTCCTGGCACCAGACATTCCGGTCCGTACATTTTGACGATAGACTCCGGCTCTTTGCTCATATCTCTGATTTCAGGCACAGCGGTCTGCATACGATAAGCCATTTCATATTGCTGAATTTTCGCCGTCACTTCGGGATCAGCGAACTCGTCGAATGTATTTTGGTTTAATTGTGAAAGTTTATCCAGCATTTTTCGCCTTTCTTCCCGATTCATTCCATCGGGATCATTCAGATAAAGTACCGGATTTTCGCCGCTGCTGAATTGCACGCCCTGATGTACTGAATCCAGAAATCCATTTGTCCACAATTTAGAATAAACTCCTTGTCCATTTCCTTTTCCACGCGACAAGAGCACACAAAATCCTGGTAAATTCTGGTTTTCACTCCCCAAACCATAACTCAACCAGGAACCCATACTCGGACGATTTCCAACCTGAGCGCCTGTTTGGAAAAAAGTTAATGCAGGGTCATGGTTTATAGCTTCCGTATTAAGTGATTTTATAATACAAAGGTCATCCACAATTTTTGACATGTGTGGCAGCAACTCGCTCATCCAAGCTCCCGATTTTCCATATTGGGCAAAGTTAAAAACGGAACCGGCAAGCGGAAATTTTGCCTGGTTGGCTGTCATACCGGTTAACCTTTGACCCGCACGAATGGAGGCCGGCAGATCCTGTCCGTGCATTTTGTTCAGCATCGGTTTATAATCAAACAAATCCAGCTGGGATGGTGCGCCGTTTTGAAAAAGGTATATCACCCGTTTTGCTTTGGGAGCAAAATGTGGCAATCCAGCCATGAGCTCATTTACATCGCTCTCGCCTCCACCTTTGAACATATCAGGTATCAGCAGGGAACCTAAGGCTGCACTTCCCAATCCCAAACTAAGTTTGGATAAGAAATG
>Ga0247803_1001135_pt1 | contig 14025 bp, 14 predicted proteins | sample UWRJL014104B1_FD_180928 | JGI IMG/M metagenome (GOLD analysis project Ga0247803, IMG submission 180928) | Plant litter microbial communities from Arlington Agricultural Research Station in Wisconsin, United States - UWRJ-L014-104B-1 | ecosystem: Environmental > Terrestrial > Plant litter >...
AATCTTTTAGCATCATTATAATCGTGTTCAATTAAAACCAAATCTTTGTTGAGGTTTAATTCCTGATTTCTAATGTTTAGTTTTCCGGTATTCAAATTGTTGATTTGCTCAATAATGGCAGTTTCCTGAGTCAGGTAATTCAATTCGGTATTTGGGTTGTACAAACGTGCCAGCGATTGACCTTTAGTAACCATGGCGCCATTTTCGACAAAAATCTCTTTTACAGATCCTCCTTCGGTAACATTTACAAGCATCACATTCAAAGGTTCTACTTTGGCCTGAAAAACAACAAAATCTTCAAAAAAAGCTTTTTCAACTTTCTGGATACTTAATTCTTCTGCTTTTACATTTAAACTTCTTTTAGTGTTAAACGAAAAAAAGACGATTGTTGCCAAAACTAAAAAAACTCCAATTGCTATTGTGAGATATCTAAATTTTCTATTTTTACGAGGAATTACTTTGTCCATTTCTTTAATAATTTACTGATTACCAATAGGTAAATACTGTGCCATAAAAATTATTATTTGTAAAGTGTTGATTTTAAAGAAGCTTTAAAAACCATTCAAAAAAGAAGTGTTCGATAATGAACAGTTGACCGTTCGTTATCGAACAAAAAAAGACATCATGCGAAAAAAACAAGCCCAAATATTAATCGTCGACGACCAGGAAGAAATTCTTTTTTCGGCAAAAATGATTCTCAAAAAACATTTTGAAACCATTTTTACGGAAAATAGTCCTAAAAAAATCATCTCTATTTTAAATGAAAATGAAATAAATGTGGTTTTGTTAGACATGAATTACCGAATTGGTTTCGAAGATGGGCGCGAAGGAATTCATTGGCTCAAAGAAATTAAGATACTTTCGCCACAAACCGTCGTGATTTTAATGACGGCATTTGGTAAAATTGATACTGCGGTTGAAGGAATAAAAATTGGTGCTTTTGATTATGTTCTAAAACCGTGGAATAACGAAAAATTACTCGAAATAATTGATAAGGCTGTAGCCGAAAGCAGAAAAAACAGCAAAAAAGTACCGGAAGAAAAACCCGTGAAAAACTATTTTGTTGGCAATTCCCTTAAAATAAAACAAGCCTATTCTATTGCCGAAAGAGTAGCCAGAACAGATGCCAATGTTCTGATTTTGGGTGAAAACGGAACCGGGAAATATGTTTTTGCCGAATTTATTCATCTCAATTCAGAACGAAAAGCACAGCCATTTGTGCATGTTGATTTAGGATCTTTGAGCGATAATTTATTCGAAAGCGAACTTTTTGGTTATGCAAAAGGCGCTTTTACAGATGCCAAAACAGATACAGCAGGCAGATTTGAAATAGCTTCTGGCGGAACTATTTTTCTGGATGAAATAGGGAATATTCCGTTGCATTTACAATCGAAACTATTACATGTTTTGCAAACTAAAACCGTTACCCGTTTAGGAGAAAGTAAACCAAGACCTTTGAATGTTCGCGTAATTGCAGCAACAAACAGTGATATAAAAGCTGAGGTTAAGAACAAAACGTTCCGTGAGGATTTGCTGTATCGCATCAATACAATGGAAATTCATTTGCCTTCGTTACGCGAACGAAAAGATGATATTGTACCCATGGCGCATTTTATCCTGGATAAGATTGCCGAAAAATACAATCATGGTTCCGAAGCTTCGGGATGGCATTTTGAAGACAATGTAGCACCATATTTAGAAAAATATCCCTGGAAAGGAAACATTCGTGAATTGGAAAATAAGATTGAACGCGCCTTGATTTTAGCAGATAATAATACTATTTCTGTAAACAATCTGGATATTTTAGATTTCGAAGAAATTCAGGAAAACGATGAGAATCCGTTATCAGAAATGGAAAAAAGTGCGATCGAAAAAACACTCTTCAAATACAACGGAAACATCAGTAAAACAGCCGAAGAATTAGGTTTATCAAGAGCAGCTTTATACAGAAGAATCGAGAAATATGACTTAAAAAATTAATTTTACCGCAAAGCACGCAAAGTATTTTTTAGGTTTGTTTGTAATTGGTTTTATTAAGTTCGCAAAGCTGTTTCTAGCGAACTTTGCGTAAACCTTTGCGAACCTTGCGGTTAAATCTTCAGCTACAGATGCCAATAAAAAAAATAATAATGAAAAACTGGAAATTTTATAATGCTTTGTTTATAAGGGTTCTCTTTATTATGATTCCCTTTTTCTTTTGCGTTTTTTTAATTTATAAAACGCTTTATTACAATGCAATTTTGGTTGGTTTTTTTATAATCTTGCTATTATTCGAGATGTATTTTTATATCAAAAATCACTCTTTATTTTATGATAAAATATTGCTTTCGATTTTGCAGAAAGATTTTTCGACCAATTTTCCGCCAGAATATAAAGAACAGAAATTTAGCAACTTATATCTTTTATACAATACTTTAAAATACCAGCAACAAGAGCAGACTTCAAAAGAATTGGTTTACCAGTCCATTTTAAATAATATAGATACAGCGACTTTAATTCTCGAAAAAGAAAACGATGACTGGAGTATTTTTTTAATGAATGATTGCTTCTCCAGTTTATTTAAAGTACCAAAAGTAAGTCATTGGAAATACCTTAAAAATTATTTACCCTCTCTTTGCAATGAGATTGAGCAAACAGAATTTACAGAGTTGAAATCGGCAATTTCGATTAAAATAGAAGACCAGGATGTACAGACATTTGTATTGCAGACATCTTCTACAAAGACTTATGAAAAAGAATATTTTATTATTTTATTAGATAGTATTCAGCGCGTCATTGAGAAAAAAGAAAAAGAAGCCTGGATTAATCTGATGAAAATTATTTCGCATGAATTGATGAATTCCTTAACCCCAATTCGTGCGCTTTCGCAGAATTTACTTCAGATTGTCGATCAGGAAAAACTCGAAGAAGATGATTTCGACGATATCAAAAGCAGTATTTCGACGATTATCAATCGAAGTGATCATTTGCAGGTTTTTGTCGAAAATTACCGAAAACTAGCCATGCTTCCGACTCCAACGAAACAAATGACGCCAATAAATTTACTTTTAGAAGATTGTATGCGCATCATGAATCCAATTTTAAAGGCAGAAAATATCGAATTGGTCAATGAAATTAGCAGTCCAAGATCTATTTTGATAGATAAAAGCCAGATCGAACAAGTGATTATAAATCTAATAACCAACAGTGTTTATGCATTAAAAGAAAAGGCAGAAAAGAAAATGTTCTTGTCCAGTTGTACGGATAATAATCGTTTTTTTATCACCATTTCAGACAACGGAAAAGGAATCGACGAAGAGATTCGGGAAAAAGTATTTCTGCCATTCTTCACCACCAGAAAAGACGGCGCCGGAATTGGTTTAACGCTTTCTAAAAACATCATCGAAGCACACGGCGGTTATTTAAGTTACCAAACCGATGAAGATAAAACGAGCTTCGTGATTTGTTTGATTTGATTTTTTTTCACCATATAAGTGATATAAGTTCATATTAAAGATTGCGCATAATGTTCTCGCAAAGTTTCAAAGCTGTTTGTATTAATCGCGCAAAGTCGCAGAGTCGCGAGGAAAAACTTAAAAAATAAAACTTTGCGACTCTGCGCCTTTGCGAGAGATTTTATGCGTACTGCTTAATATGAACTTATATCACTTATATGGTAGAAACCTCAGGCGTCCAAAAGTGCTTTTCCAAGTCTGTAATTTGATTATCGACCACCTCAATACCTTCGCTTTCCAGAAGTTGCTGCATTAAATTAGTTCCGTCAAAATGATGTTTTCCTGTCAAAAGCCCTTTTCGGTTTACAACTCTGTGCGCTGGGACATCATCCATATTATGGCACGCATTCATTGCCCAGCCTACCATTCGTGCAGAACGGGCGGTTCCTAGAGCTTTCGCGATAGCGCCATATGAAGTTACTTTCCCGTACGGAATTTGTCTGGCGATCGCATAAACTCTTTCAAAAAAATTATCTTCAGCCATAAATTGATTTTACTTTGAAGTACTCATTTATAATTTCACGCAGATTTAAATAGATTAAAGCAGATTCAAAAGGATTTTTTATAAAATTTTTCATCTGCTTTAATCTGCTTTAATCTGCAGAATCTGCGTGAAACAAATTCGAAAATCATTTTAATCTGTGAATCCCGATAGCTATCAGGAGTGGCTTATATTTTATTAACCAAAATAGTAATTCAGGATATTAAAAAGTGTTGCAATAGCAATTAAACCTGTAATGCTTCCTATAATAGTGTTCATGTTTCGCATCAGGTAATCGGTTTTCTTTTCGATTCTGCCAAAGAAACCAATGTAGCTGTACAAAGCTGCAAACGAACCCAAAACAGACCCGAATACAAAAGTAAAAATAATGTTGTTTTCGAATGCAAAAAGATGATACGAAGCCAGCGTAACACTCACCACAACATAATACGGAATAGGGAAGAAGTTCAAACCGGATAATAGCATTCCCAAAAAGAAACGGCTTTTTTTGCTGCTCTTTTTAATCTTCGATTTCTTGGCTTTTGGCTCTTTTGCGATAAACAAAAAGTAAATCGTAAGAATAGAAAAAATAGCAAATCCAACCTCACGCAACAATGTTACTACATCAGGGCGATTGTCGATTACCTGCGCGAATAAAACGGCTAAAGAAACCTGAAAAAAGATTACTAAAACCGCGCCGGCAACAAACCATAAGGCGTTCTTTTTTCCCTCTTTCATGTTCACTTTTGCGGCCGTCATATTGATTAATCCCGGTGGAATAATCCCAATGAAAGCGGCAATAAAACCTGAAAGTAATGGGGTAAGTAATGCCATTCAGTTATTTAATGGGTTGGAAAAACGTTCTTAAAATTAAATTAGTCTTTAATTTTAAAGCGAATATACGTAATTGCCTTGTTAATTTCTAAATATTGTTTCTCGTAAAAAGTCTGAAAAGCAGTAACTTCCTCGGGACTTCCTTCGTTCGTATACACATTATGGTTGGCGTATAAAACCTCATGTCCTTCACCGTGAAGCAATCCAAGCGTATAACCGTGCATGAATTCGCTATCGGTTTTAAGGTTTACAACACCGTCTTTTTTAAGGATTTTTTTATACAATTTCAAAAACTCAGAGTTGGTCATTCTGTGTTTTGTTCTTTTATATTTAATTTGCGGATCCGGAAAAGTAATCCAGATTTCATCCACTTCATTTTCATTAAAAATATGATCGATCAATTCGATTTGAGTACGAATAAAAGCCACATTATGAAGACCGGTTTCTACAGCGGTTTTAGCACCTCTCCAGAAACGTGCTCCTTTAATATCGATTCCGATAAAATTTTTGTCAGGATATCTTTCTGCCAATCCAACAGAATATTCTCCTTTTCCACATCCTAATTCTAAAACTAAAGGATTATCATTTTTGAAGAAATCAGAGTTCCATTTTCCTTTCAGAGGCATTAAATCGCCTACAACTTCTTCTCTGGTTGGTTGAAAAACGTTTTGAAACGTTTCGTTTTCTCTGAATCTTTTTAGTTTATTTTTACTTCCCACTTTTACAAAAATTTTCAGCAAAATTAAGGAATATAAACGAATGAAAATAGCGCAATTGAGTTTAAAGTTTTTGGCCACAAATTACACGAATTTTTGCGAATTCATTTTTGTATGTATTGTAGACAAAATATCGAAATTCCTGGCTGTTTTTTTTGCCACAGATTTCACAGATTAAAATGATTTTTTAATTAAAATTGTCTAATTAATGTAGTCCCTATGGTACAAACTTACGGTCGTTTTTTTTACCAATATTTAATCTCTACGAGATATACTCCGTTAGGAGTTGAATATTGGTAGAAAATAATAGTTACCACGCCAGACATGTCCCGTAGGGACTACACATTCATATTTTTGATTAATCAAAAAAAAATCATTTTAATCTGTGAAATCTGTGGCAAACTTTCTTTACCCGTAATGCGCCTCAGTAATAGGTTTTAATTTAGGATCAAGCGTTTCATCATGTTGTGATAAATCAAGACCAATATGTTCATTTTCTTCAGAAACACGAAGCGGAATAATAAAATTCGTTACTTTAAACAAGAAATAAGCCCCAAAGAAAGTAAAGATCGAAACCAAAACCAACGCCATCATATGGTGACCAAAAACATTCCAGCCTCCATGAAGTAAACTTGCATCTTCGCCGTGAGCAAAGATTGCGGTTAAAATCATTCCCATGATTCCACCGACACCGTGACAGGCAAAAACGTCAAGCGTATCATCAAATCTTTTAGAGAAACGACAATTTACAACCGAGTTAGAAACCAAAGCCGTGATGAAACCAAAGAACATACTTTCAGGAACCGATACAAATCCTGCTGCAGGAGTAATGGCAACTAAACCTACAACAGCACCAATACAAGCGCCAAGAGCAGAAACTTTTCTACCATTCATTCGATCAAAGAAAACCCAGGTTAACATCGCGGCGGCAGATGAAGTTGTCGTTGTAGCAAAAGCCATTGCAGCAGTTCCGTTGGCCGCAAGAGCAGAACCCGCATTGAACCCGAACCATCCAAACCATAACATTCCGGTTCCTAATAATACAAACGGAATATTGGTAGGGATATGATCGCTATTTTTTCTTTTTCCTAAAACCAGAACTCCTGCTAAAGCAGCAAATCCAGAACTCATGTGTACTACAGTTCCTCCGGCGAAATCTTTTACACCAAAATAACTTCCTAAAACACCCGTAGGATACCAAACCGAGTGGCACAAAGGAGCATATATGAAAATCGTAAACAAACTAATGAATAGCAAATAAGAGATAAATCGAACGCGTTCTGCAAACGAACCCGTAATAATTGCCGGAGCGATAATGGCAAATTTCATTTGGAACAAAGCAAACAACATAAACGGAATCGTATTGGCCAATTGTTTATGAGGCAAAACCCCCACATAATCCATAAAAGCAAAAGTGGTTGGATTCCCAAAAAAGCTATAAAAATGCTCTCCGGAACCAAAACCTACAGGATCACCAAAAGCCAGACTAAAGCCCACTACAACCCATAAAAGCGTTACAACGCCCAAACAAATAAAACTTTGCAGCATCGTCGAGATCACATTTTTTCGGCCTACCATTCCTCCGTAGAAAAAAGATAATCCCGGCGTCATGATCAAAACCAGACAGCAAGAGGTCAGCATCCAGGCAACATCGGCAGGAACAATATGATCCGTAGTGCCAAATTCAGACAATACATAACTATTTTCAGTAACTGTTGGCCAAAATGCACCCGTAATACAAACAATACTTATAATAATAAAGGAGATGATCCAGCGTTTTTCTATTTTCATTTTTCAAATACTTTATTTAACCCTATTTTTTTTGGGGTCAAAGTTAAAAAAAAATAAAGATTTTGATTTTCAGGGCTAATAAAATAGAGGGCGACCTTTTATTTTAGTCAATTTTGTAAAATTCGATCCGTTTTTTTGAGAGTATCTTATTTTGAACTTCTAATTTATGGATAAAATTGCCAATTGTATTATAATTAATTTGATATAAGGCGCTGTAAAGCACTAGAAAAGTTAGGATTATAATAAGAAAGTTCGAAATTGTTTATTTTTTCTGAAGCTTCGCAATCAGAACGTCTTCGATAGGTGCTTTTATTTTAGTAACCGCATCCACTTCGTCATTTGGGATTGTCATCGATAACACATAATGCTGAATCTTCCATTCTTTCCCCACTTTTACCAAAACACCAGAACCACGGCAAATTTTCATCTGCGTATTCAGCAATTCATCAAACCACGCAATTTTTCCCGATTTATCAAAAAAGATATGACGTTCCAGAGCCGTAAAATTCCATGTTGTTCCTTTGTCAAAAAACGGTTTTGCCCACACTTTAAAGTCTTTTTTGGTCCAGTTTTCGGTAGCATCGGTTCCAATAAAAATTCCGTCTTCGGCAATTAAATCAAAGTAAGCATCGAATTTTACATCACCAGCAGCCTTATGCCATGCATCAATGGTTTGACTGACTTTGTCTTTTTCAGAAGTTTGTGCATTTGCAAAAGTCGCAACGAATAATAAAAGTAGAATTGATTTTTTCATGAGGTTTTATTTTGGATTTAAAGTTAAGGAATATTGCAGTATTCTTTCACCATATAAGTAATGTAAGTTCATTTAAAAAGTTTCTTTGCACAATTTTCTAACACATAGAGACATAGCTTATCCTTGTGGGAAAAGGCGCTTCACTTAAAAATAAATCGCATAGTACTATGCGAAAAAATCATGATTTTCTATTAGCATCTTCATTCTCCAATTCAAAATCTATGTTTCTATGTGTTTCATCAAGTAATTGTAACATTTATAAGGCTTGTCACAATTAATATGAACTTACATTACTTATATGGTGAAAATTTTACCGCAATCTTAAATTGTCTTATATTACTTATATGGTGAAATCTTACTATATTTGAGAGCTTTAAAAATCGACATCATGAATCCAAAAATACTTATCACCTCAATATTTGTCACTTCCCTGGTTTTTACCTCTTGCAAGAAAGAACTCGAACCACAGGAAAACACACCAACATCAGAATTGGTGAAACTAGGACTGGCAAAAGACACTACAAAAACGCAGCAATCAGTCGTTCAAAATCCGGCGACGAATCCTAATACTGTAATGGGGGCAACGCAAGGAATAAATCCCGCTCACGGACAACCCGGACATCGTTGCGATATTGCCGTTGGCGCACCTTTAAATTCGGCTCCAACGCAAGGACAAACAGCGCAAACTGTACAAGTAAATGCAGGTCAGCAAAATGTAGTAACCACAACAACTGTAGCACCTGCGAAAGTAGCCAAAGGTATGAATCCTGCGCACGGACAACCCGGGCACAGATGCGATATTCCCGTTGGAGCACCTTTAAATTCTCCTGCAGCAAAACAACCAGCTGCTAATACTGCCCAAAGTGGCACTACAACCCAAAATTTTACAGTAACGCCACCAGCAAACAATGCGGTTCCGGCCTTATTAAGCACCGAAGAAACAGCAGTAGCAGACGGAATGAATCCAGCGCACGGACAACCCGGACATCGCTGCGATATCGCCGTTGGAGCACCATTACCAAAATCATAATAGTACGTCAATAATAATCTGGGCGTGCCACCAATAAAAGAAGGGGCCAACTATGCAAATCGCTTAGTCGGCCCCTTCTTTTATTGCTGTCGGGCTATCACTGCTACTGCGGTAGCTTAGCTCTATCCCTCACGCGAAACAGTTTTCAGTCTCAGTTTTCAGTGTACTCTTGTCATCAGAGCGAAGTCGAAATGTCATTTTAATATAAGTATACGTTCCAATTTTCCGTAGATACGCACAGCAGTGCGTCTAAATTTTTTAAACACAATCCCTTTGCGATCTCAAAGCAAAGCATAATTCACAAAACTTCGCGACCTTTGCGTAATCCTTTTGCTCCCGATAGCTATCGGGATTGCGGTAAAATCTCCTCTTTATTCAATCTCAAAAATCGCCTGAATTTCTACAGCCGAATTTATCGGTAACGAAGCCGCACCAATCGTTGCTCTCGCATGTTTTCCTTTTTCACCAAAAACCAAAGCCGTCAAATTCGAAGCCGAATTCATAAGTCCGGCATGTTGCGTATATTCTGGAGTGGTATTAAAATATCCGGTCAATTGCACACATTGTTTTACTTTATTCAAATCGCCTCCGCAAGCTTCTTTCAAAACCGCAATTACATTTAGCATCGTTTGATAGGTTGCTTCTTTCGCCTGATCTTCAGTAACCGTTGCGCCAACTTTACCCGGATTTAGGATTTTTCCATCTTTCAAAGCCACCTGATTAATGTACACTTTATGATTCGAAATCGTAAACGGAACATAATTTCCAACCGGTTTAGGTGCTTCAGGAAGCACAATATTATTGTCTTTTAATGTTTTGTTGATATCACTTTTACTTTCAGCCGAAGTGGTTTTTACAGACTTTATATTCTCCGTATTTTTCAATCCCGAAGCCACTCTCGCCAAAGCTTTTCCTTGTTCTTTAGCCAGATTCAATTCGCTTTGCGACGGACGAGTTCCTGTTGATCCCGCTAATGAAGTGGCACCAAAAGGCGTATTTCCCTGCGGAACCGTTTTATCTAAAGTGGCCGTTCCCATAATTCCGGTTGGTACAATCACCATTCCGTGAGAGGCAAGGATATTCCAGAAAGATAAAATCGCAGCTTCTTTTCCTGCTCCAGATCCTGCCGACATGAATACAGTTGCCGGTTTTCCTTCTAAATTTCTCGAAGTCCAAAGCGGAATACTCTGGCTGAAAAAGTAATTCATATCAGCACTAATATTAGCAAAATGAACCGGACTTCCAAAAGCGATTCCGTCATAATTGGCCAATTCTTCCATATTCGCAACAGGTAATTTCTCTACCTCAGCATTTAGTTTCTCTTTCGGGTTTATAGATGGAACACGTTTTAAAGTCGCTTTTGTATTAGGATATTCCTGAACACCTTCGGCAATTGCTTTTGCCATTTTATAAGTTCCACCGTTTTGAGAATAAATCAAAATCAGAACATTGGTTTCCGGTGATTTTGTTTGCGCATCGGCACCAAAACCTATAAATATGGCGATCAATAATACGAGTAGTTGCTTTTTCATGAAAGTAATTTTTAAATAATTTGTAATGGATGATCTCAATCAAGAAGCTTGTTTTATTTCAAAAATCAAGTTCCTTTTTTGGGACTGCAAAATTACTTCTTACAATACCAAAAAGCGTTATTATTATGTTAATCGTGTTTTGCTGTGCGTTGTTTGTTGTCGATGTTTTAACAAATCGGGAGTGGGAAACTTTTTAAAGTGGGCTGAAAACCCTAAAAGCAATAGCGTACTGCAACGCACTACGAATTAAATCAAGAGTTAAAAGCGCCCTGAAAGGCAACAGCAAATAGACAATAAAGATTAACGAAAACCACAGTTTCTCATAAAAAATAATGTAAAATAGAATAAATGTTCTCTTTGAAATTAGGCTTTCGCCCTTTCAGGGCTTAAAAAAACAATCGGTTTTCATTCATAGTGCTTCGCACCATGCTATTGCTAAGGCTCTTTCAGAGCAAAAGGTTTGAATACTTATAAATTAGAAAATCAAATCTGCAGCATCTGCGTAAAAAATATTTACTACATAGAAAAGCTATTATTAAGGCTCTTTCATAGCAAAAGGTTTTGAACAATTAGAAATTAGAAAATCAAATCTGCAAAATCTGCGAAATCTGCGTGAAAAATATTTAACACATAGAAAAGCTATTGCTAAGGCTCTTTCAGAGCAAAACGTTTTGAACAATTAGAAATTAAAAAATCAAATCTGCAGAATCTGCAAAATCTTCGTGAAAAATATTTAACACATAGAAAAATATTAATCCTTTAATCTGTGGCATTATATGTGTTTAAAAAGAAAGCCGGCCTCTGGAGAAAGTATTCATTGGGATATTCAAATAGATTAATCCTTTGTTTATGGGAGGAATGAGTAAATATAAAGGAATAGAAGCAGCCAATATCGCAAAAGCAATGGTCAATAGTGCGAACCAACTCAAAGAGAAAGTCAAAATATTGCAGTGGGAAGAAATGATTTACTTATTAAAACATAGATAATAATACCACAACTAAGTAAAAAATAAACAAGCGATTAATAAGGATCTAAATAACAAACAATAAAAATGTTAACGATGATTAATTCGTAAGAAAATGAACATTTGCAAAGTTTGGTAACTACATGTTTGAAAAAAAATCAACTTGAATTAGAGTCCGATTTGTTAGAAAAATAAGCAATAATCTTTTATCAGTTATTTAAGTGAAATAATTTCAATATAAAGAAATCAAATTTATTAATTTTACAACAAAATAGATAAGAATGGTTTTAAATCACGAACAAGTAATTGATTTTAATTTAATCGAAGATTATGATTCTAAAGAATTCTCTAATGGAAGTTATAATTTAAGGGTTTGTGAAATTATCGATATGGATAATAATCAGCATAAAACTTTTACATTAAAGCCGCAAGGAATGGTATATGTTATTTTTAAAGAAAAAATTACGTTGCCTAATAATATTATTGGATTTGCTCACGTGAAAACATCGTTAACCAAACGTGGGATTATGGCAACTAATATTGGGGTAATAGACCCAAAATATATAGGATATATTTCAACGTTATTAATAAATTTTGGTAAAACAGATTATCTTGTTCTTCAAAATGAATCTGCTTTAAAGCTTACATTTTCTAAATTTAAAAAGCCTAAGAATGATCATAAATTGAGTAATAATGATAAACCTCATCAGGATTATATTATAGAGACTCAAAAAAACATATTAAATTTAGACGAAAAATTTTTAAATTTAAACAATGTTGAAAAATCAGTTGAGAAAAGAGTAATTGAAACAGTATTTACAAGAATAAGAAATGTTGTTGGAGTTTTTACATTTGGAAGTTTTCTTGTAGCAACTATTTTTCAGTTAAAATCTTGTAATGAGAAAAAAAATGAAGTTTATATTTCAAACTATGAGGCTGAATTAAAAACTGTTACGGAAACAAACAGATTGCTTCTTGAAAAACTACAAAAAGTGGACTATAATTTTAAGTCTTTTAAGGATAGTTTAAATCAGGCTAACAAAGATAAAAATGATGGAAGATAATAATAAGTTTAATACAGTTGATGAGATTCAACTTTATATATTAGAAAAATTATTTTCAGAAGGTGAAGTAATTACAACTAGAGGAATGAAAACTCTTGAAATTTGTAATGTAAATTTATGTTTACGAAATCCAAGAAATCGAAATACAAATAATTCTAAGCGAAAATGGAAGCTTCCTTTAGCTATTGGAGAATTTGCTTGGCATGTTTCAGGATCAAATTCGGTTGATTTCATAACATATTATGCAAAACAATGGAAAAATTTTTCTTTAGATGGAAAAATTATTAGTAGAAGTTGTTATGGTCATAAAATATTTAAAAAAGAAAGTAATGGAAGTAGCCAGTGGACTAAGCTTATTGAATTATTAAAAAAAGATAAATTCTCAAGAAGAGCAGTTTTGGATATTTATGAATCTGATAATGGAAATGATTATTTTGCAAAAGACGTTGCTTGCGTTAATACTGTACAATTCTTAATAAGAAATAATAAACTTGATTCCATCGTTACTATGAGAAGCAATGATATGATTTGGGGTTTACCTTATGATATTTATCTTTTTACTATGCTACAAGAATTATTGTCTGTAGAATTAGGGGTAGAATTAGGAATGTATTACCATAATGTTGGTTCCATGCATATTTATGATAGACATTTGAATTTAGCACAAGAAATGCTTGAAGAAAAAGAAAGCAAAATGTCAGAAAATTTAAAAATGGAGAATTCAAATGAACTGAATAAATTTCTTGAAATTGAAGAACTTATAAGAACAAATAATATAGATTTAGAAACTTTAAGTAAGTTAAATATTGGGAAATATTGGGGAAATTTATTGCATGAGTTGATAAAATATAAGAAACAAAAACAATCTATTATTCACAATTAATCTCAAGATTTTATTAACTTTTATAAAATAAAAAAAATATATGATTAAGGTTTATTCTTAATTTGATATACAAAGAGTGTATTATTATTATTATTATTAAAATGGCATTATCCTGATTAGAGATAATGCCATTTGCATTTGATATATATAAATTAAAACGATTTCTGTTTTTCGAAAGTCGTAGTAAGTGATTTTTTTGCTTTGGCAAGAGCACCGCTAAATGCTTTTTCTAGTGTATCCGAGTGATCTGTTACGGTAAGGGGTTGTAAATTGGCTACACGAACTTCAATCACACATTTTTTATCGTTTAAGCTGAATTTTTCTCCGTTTTCATCTCCAAAATGTACTTCAATACGGGTTATTTTTTCTTCAAAACGAGCTAAACCTTTTTCTAATTCTTCAGAAAAATAAGTTGCTAATCTTTCGTGTCCTTCGATGTTCTTGTCGGTATTGATTTGAATTTTCATATCGGTTTATATTT
>Ga0247803_1001136_pt1 | contig 14022 bp, 17 predicted proteins | sample UWRJL014104B1_FD_180928 | JGI IMG/M metagenome (GOLD analysis project Ga0247803, IMG submission 180928) | Plant litter microbial communities from Arlington Agricultural Research Station in Wisconsin, United States - UWRJ-L014-104B-1 | ecosystem: Environmental > Terrestrial > Plant litter >...
CTCTGCGCCTGACTTAGGGTCTACCGCCACCATTCCTGAATCGTGGCAGGGCCGCTGGACGCGCGATTTAGTGCGGTGTGAGGACGTCGACAAAAATGTGGGTGATTTTATTATGTCTGCCACAACTTTCGAGAACGAAGATGGACGAGGCGTAGTGCAGTATACGCAAGTTGCGAAAGATGAACTCGTCGTAGTCGTCAAACGCGACACGCAAAGCCTCCCCCAACTGCGCGCCTATGATCTTGTTATGTACCCATCGGGCGAGTTGATCGTGGATACACGTAACCCACAAGGGCGCGGATTGCAGCGTTGCCCGAATAGCTGATGGTCCCATGAACGTCATCACCACCCCCTCTCCCGACTTCATGCTGGAAGAGGACATCGTCATGTTCTCCGACAGCGTTGGCAAATGGATCGACGAGCACGCGCCGCCGGAAGCCGTGCAGTCCTGGATCGCCAACTCCAGCGTGCCGCGCGAACTCTGGACCCAGGCGGGTCAGGACGGGCTGATGGGCCTGTCGATGCCCGAGGAAGACGGCGGCATGGGCGGCGACTATCGCCACGAGGTCGTGCTGATGCGTCAGTTGGGCTGGAAGGGCGCGGACCATTTCGGCATCTCGCTGCACAACGCCATCGTCGCCCCCTACATCTGGCACTACGGCACCGAGGAACAGAAGGCGCGCTGGCTGCCGCGCTTGGCCTCGGGCGAACTGGTCGGTGCCATCGCCATGACCGAGCCGGGTGCAGGCTCGGACCTGCAAGGGGTCAAGACCTCCGCCGTGAAATCCGGCAACGGCTATGTCGTCAACGGCTCCAAGACCTTCATCACCAACGGCCAGCTGGCCAATTTCATCATCGTCGTCGCCAAGACCGACCCGACGGCGGGTGCCAAGGGCACATCCCTGATCGTCGTTGAGACCGACGGGGCTGAAGGCTTCGAGCGCGGCCGCAACCTCCACAAGATCGGCATGGAGGGCAACGACACCTCCGAACTGTTCTTCAACGACGTGAAGGTCCCCGCCGACAACATCATCGGCGGCGTCGAGGGACAGGGCTTCATCCAGCTGATGCAGCAGTTGCCACAAGAACGGCTGAACATCGCCGTCCAGGGCGTCGCCGCGGCCGAGCGCGGGCTGGAACAGACGCTGGAATACGTCAAACAGCGCAAGGCCTTTGGCAAGGCGGTCATCGACTTCCAGAACACCCAGTTCAAACTGGCCGAGGTCAAGACCAAGCTGACCGTCGCCCGGGTCTTCGTCGACCACTGCATCGGCCTGCACCTGAAAGGCCAACTCGACGCAGTGACGGCGTCGATGGCAAAATACTGGGTCACGGACCTCCAGGGCGAGGTCATCGACGAGATGCTCCAGCTCCACGGTGGCTATGGCTATATGAACGAATATCCGATCGCCCAGCTGTACAAGGATGCGCGGGTGCAGAGGATCTATGGCGGGACCAACGAGATCATGAAGGTGCTGATCGCCAGATCCCTCTGATCATTGCGGCTAAGTACGAAATCGCGTACATAAGATACATGAACGCGATTTCCGTTACCGATTTCCGCAAGACCCTTGCCGCCCAGATCGATAGGGTCACGGCCGATCACGACTACACGATCATCACGCGGGACGGCGGGAAACCGGCTGCTGTATTGATGTCTCTCGAGGATTTTTCTTCGTGGCAGGAAACCGAATATCTGCTGCGTAGCCCTGCGAACGCGGCGCGCCTGCGCAAGGCGGTTGCCGAGCTGGACGCCGGGAAGGGCCAGGTCCGCGAGTTGATCGAATGAAGCTGACGTTTCAGGAAGAGGGCTGGAACGACTACCTCTACTGGCAGACGCAGGATCGCAAGACGCTCAAGAAGCTCAACGCGCTGATCAGGGAGTGCCTGCGGTCGCCGTTCACGGGGACGGGCAAGCCTGAACCCCTGAGGGGTGATCTCGCGGGGTGGTGGTCACGCCGGATCGACGAAACAAACCGCCTTGTCTATCGACCCACCGATGATGGGTTGCTGATTGCCCAATGTCGATATCACTACGAACGATGATCCGCCTCCACGTCACCGCCGACCTGTCCGCCGCCGCCCTCGTCGCCCCGACGCCCGACCAGTCACGTTATCTGACCGGCGTGATGCGCTTGAAGCAGGGCGACGATTTGCTGGTGTTCAACGGGCGTGACGGGGAGTGGCGGGCGACCATTGCCGAGTATCTGAAACGCGGCGTCGTGCTGAGATGCGAGGAGCAGGTCCGGTCCCAGACCACCGGTCCCGACCTCGAACTGATCGTCGCGGTGGTCAAGAAGGCACGGGTCGAGACGATCGTGGAGAAGGCCGCCGAACTGGGGGCTGCGCGGGTGCGGTTGGCAATCACGCGGCGGACCAATGTCGATCATGTGCGGCTGGATCGGCTGGACGCCATCGCCATCGAGGCGGCCGAACAGACCGGGCGGCTGGATGTCCCGGTCATCGACGAGCCGCAGAAGCTGGAGGCCATCCTCGACGGCTGGGATCCGACACGGCGGTTGATGTTCTGCGACGAGACGGGCGGGGTCCCGGCGATGCGGGCGCTTTCTCCCTCCCCTTTATGGGGAGGGACGGCGAGCTCAGCGAGCCCGGGTGGGGAAGTTTCGGACGGCCCCACCCTGGTCGCTCCGCGACCGTCCCTCCCCACTTCGGGGGAGGGAGAGAAATGGGCCATATTGATCGGTCCCGAAGGTGGCTTTTCGCCAGAGGAGGGCGAGCGGCTGCGGTCGCTGTCCTTCACCACCGCCGTATCGCTGGGGCCGCGTATCCTGCGGGCCGACACGGCCGCCATTGCCGCCATGACCCTGTGGCAGGCCGCCGTCGGGGATTGGGAGCGGTGACGATGCGGAAACCGCAGCGCACCCCTTGAGCGCGGGCCCGTTCCCGCCCATCTAGCCGCGACAGGCGTTGCGCGATCCGCGACGATCAGGGGATGTGCATGGCTGGTTCCGAGCCGCTTTCAAAAGATCAGCTGATCGCCGTCATGTCGGGCGGCGCAAAGCCCAAGGACCAATGGCGCGTGGGGGCGGAGCACGAGAAGTTCGGCTTCGACAAATCCACCCTGCGCCGCCCGGCCTATGAGGGGCCGAACGGCATCCACGCCATGCTGACCGGCCTGCTACGGTTTGGCTGGTCGCCGGTGGAGGAAGGCGGTCATCTGATTGCGCTCAGCCGCAAGAATGCCGAAGGCTTCACCGCCTCGATCAGCCTGGAGCCCGGCGGACAGTTCGAGCTTTCCGGCGCACCGCTCGCGACCATCCACGATATCTGCAACGAGACCGGCCAGCACCTCATGGAAGTGAAGCAGGTCGCCGATCAGCTGAACCTGGGCTTCCTGGGTGCCGGGTTCGACCCGATGTGGACCCGTGCCGACGTGCCGGTCATGCCCAAGGGCCGCTATGACATCATGCGGTCCTATATGCCGAAGAAGGGCAACCTCGGCCTCGACATGATGCTGAGGACCTGCACCATCCAGGCCAATCTGGACTATGAGTCCGAGGCCGACATGGTTCTAAAATTCCGTACGTCGCTGGCGCTTCAACCCATCGGCACGGCGCTGTTCGCCTGTTCGCCATTCACCGAGGGCAAGCCGAACGGTTTCCTGTCGGCGCGGGCCAATGTCTGGACCGACACCGATCCCGACCGCACCGGCATGATTGATTTCGTGTTCCAGGACGGGTTCGGATACGAGCGCTATGCCGACTATGCGTTGGACGTGCCGATGTATTTCGCCAAGCGCGACGGGAAATATATCGATGCCTCAGGCCAGTCGTTCCGCGATTTTCTGGTCGGGAAACTACCGGCCCTGCCCGGTGAACTGTCGACGATCGCCGACTGGAACGACCACCTGACGACGCTCTTCCCGGAGGTGCGGCTGAAGTCGTATCTGGAGATGCGTGGATCGGATGGGGGGCCGTGGAGCCGCATCTGTGCTCTGCCAGCGCTATGGACCGGCATATTCTATGACGCGCCGTCTCTGGCTGCGGCCTGGGACCTCTGCAAGGACTGGGACATCGAAGATCACGAGCGTCTGCGCCGCGACGTGACCCGGTTGGGCCTCAAGGCCGAGGTTGCCGGGCGGTCGGTGCGCGACATAGCGGTCGACATGGTCGCCATCGCCCGCGAGGGGCTGAAGAACCGCGCAAAGTTCTCGGGCGGCATGGTCGACGAGCGCGGCTATCTGTCGGAACTGGAAGACATCGCCGACTCAGGCCTTACGCCCGCCGACCGGCTGTTGGCGCTCTACCACGGCGAATGGCAGGGCGACATCAGCCGGATGTATCGCGATTTCGCCTATTGAGCGGGTGCGGGCTGGGGCGCAGGCGACGCGGTCGTTGACGACGGCGACGAGGTTTCGGCGTTGAAGGCCTGGGCATCGACAGCCTGCTGGCCGGCGTTGGAGTTGGTGTTCTGGAACCCGCCATTGGACAGGAACCACATCCCCAGCAACAACACCGCCACGGCACCCAACGAGATCAGCAGGATCCACAGGATTCGCTTGCCCGGACGTGCGCTGCGCACATAGCGGGCATCGACGGGACGGTTCTCATGGACGGCGTCTGCGGCCTTGGTGTGGGGATCGATCTGTTCGGGCGTCATGGCAGGCATCCGTGAAATGACTTGGCGTCTGTGGCTTGGCTGTTGATCGAACGCATGGCGGAGCGGAGCCGTTCCGTTGACAGCGTCCGGCGGGCTCGTCGAAATATTCGAATACCGGCGGAACGCGATGAGGGGTGCCGCGTTTATCCCATGCGGAGGCGACGACGCCCCCCCGACGCGACTGGCGAAAGCCGGTCTGCCGCCTCCGCACTCATTCTCGATGATGCCACTTTCAGGCGGACCCTTACCGGTCCGCCTTTTTCTTGGTCGATATCTGCCAGGTCTCGACACGGGCGCAGACTTCCTCACAATGTCCGTCCACAAACGAAACCCGCCCGTCAGAGGTGCGGCATCAGGAAGGACGACGATCATGGCGACCCGGAACCGACAGTGGGTGCTGCGTCAGCGGCCTCAGGGGCTGATCAAGGACGGCGACCTGGAATTGGTCGAGAACGTCCTGCCCGATCTGGCCGAGGGTCAAGTACTGGTCCGCACCGTTTACCTGTCGCTGGACCCGACCAACCGCACCTGGATGAACGATGCGGTCGGCTATCTGCCGCCGGTGGGGTTGGGCGATGTGATGCGCGGTCTGACGCTGGGGGTGGTCGAGGACAGCCGGTCGGAGCGGTTTAAGGTCGGCGATGTCGTCACCACGGCCATGGGCGGCTGGTCCGATTACGGTGTTGTGCCCGACAGCGGCGTGTCGCGGGTGCACCGCGCGCCCGGCCTGCCGCTGACGGCCAACATGTCGGTGATGGGGATGACCGGCATGACCGCCTATTTCGGCGTCACCGATGTGCTGAAACCGCAAGCAGGCCAGGTCATGGTGATCTCGGCGGCGGCGGGGGCTGTGGGCTCGATCGCGGGGCAAATCGCCAAACAGAAGGGTGCCCACGTCATCGGCATCGCGGGCGGGCCTGACAAATGCCGCTGGCTGGTCGAGGAACTCGGCTTCGATGCCGCCATCGACTACAAGGGCGAGGACGTCGGCGAGGCGCTGGACAGGCTGGCTCCAAATGGCGTCGATCTGAACTTCGAGAATGTCGGCGGCGACATCATGGTGGCGGTGTGGAACCGGCTGAACCTGAATGCCCGCATGGCCGTCTGCGGCATGGTCTCGGCCTATAACGCGACCAAACGCCCGCCCTCGCCGGACCTCAGCCGCCTGATTACTCACCGCATGACCCTGCAAGGGTTTCTGGTCATGGATTATTCGCCGCGGGCAAAGGAAATGGTCGCCGAGATGGGACCGTGGCTGGCCGATGGGCGGATCAAGTGGAAGGTCCATGTCGATGAAGGGCTGGAAGGGGCGCTGACCTCGCTGAATCGCTTGTTCACCGGCGATCACGACGGCAAGCTGCTGGTGCGCGTGTCGGACGAGCCGAGCGCCTGAGGATACGCCCCCCATGAGCGACGCCCTTCACGTCCATTTCGAGGACCTGGACAATGGCCAGGTGTTCCAGCTGGGGGCCATCGCCGTGGACGAGCCGACGATCCAGGCCTTCGTCGAACGGTTCGCGCCCGGCTGGGACGTCGCCTACGGTGCCCCCGACGCCATGGTCTACGCCCTGTGGTCTCGGCTGGCGGCAGAGAAGTCGGCGGGCTGGGCCCAGACCAAGGTGCTGGCCGTCGATGGGCTGAGGTTCATGCGTAATCCGCCGCCGGGAGAACTGCTGCGCGGGCGGATGACGGTGATGGGCAAGGATCCTGTCGGCGACGAAAAGGGCATCGTCATCGCCCAGCACGATCTGTTGGACGAAGGCGGGCGGCTGGTGTTTTCCTGTCTGACGCGAGCGCTGTTCGTCAGACGTTGAAATCAACTGTGGCACAGATCGCACGGTTGCGAATCGTTGTCAGTGCGGCCTTGGAACCGCCATCTACTCTGCCCATTTGAACACTCGCTGGATGGGGCCGGTGACGAAAGTCACCAACATCTAGGAGTTAACAGAAACAATGCGTAATATTCTCTTGGCAACCGCCGCTCTTTCAGTCTTCGCCGTGCCCGCAATGGCCCAGACTGTTCAATCCCCTTCGTACTACGGCACCTTGGGCTATTCCCAACTTGACGAGTCTCAAGGCGATCTGGGTGCCGTGACGGGTCGCCTGGGTGCGAAATTCACCCCGAATCTGGGTGTCGAGGCCGAGACCTCGTTTGGCGTCGACGATGACGACTTCAGCATCGGCGGCGTCGATGGCAAGGTCCAGCATCGCTATGATGTTGCCGCCTATGGCGTGGCCAGCCTGCCGATCAGCCCTAATTTCGAGCTGTTTGCGCGCGGTGGTTACGGCGTGACCGAGCTCAAGGTCGACGTGGCCGGGTTCGAGGCCTCCGACCATCTGGAGAGCTGGAACTATGGTGCCGGCGCCAACTACTATTTCGACGCCCAGAACGGCGTCCGCGCCGACTGGACCCGTCGTGACTTCAAGGACGACCAGGGCGAGGCCGATGTCTATTCGGTCAACTACGTCCGCCGTTTCTAAGGCCTGAAACGACCCTGGCCGGAACCGCCACGCGCGGTTCCGGCGCAGGTTATTTCGGCTGGGGCGAATTGCTGTAGGGTCGGCGCATGGCTGCGCCGTTTTCCATCCTCTATATCGCCGAGGCGGACCGCGAGGCGGCCGTTCTGGCCTCTGGCACCCTGGCCTATCTGGTCGAGGCCATGCCCCATGCCAGCTTCACCATCGTCGGATCGCCCGAGAGTGCGCCCCTGTTCGCCGACACGCCGCGTCTGAACCGCCTGATGGTGCTCGAGAGCGAGGCGCCGTCGGACTGGATCGGCTTGTGGAACAGGCTCAGGCACGCCCGATGGGGCCTGATCGTCGATATGCGCGGTTCGGGCCTGTCCGCCCGTCTGCGGCGCGACAAACGGGCAGTTCGAGGCAAGGACAAAGGAACGGGAGAAGAGCCCGGCCTGCACGCCGTCGAGGCGGCGGCGCGCGTGCTCAAGCTGGACGACATACCCGCACCCCGGCTGATCGTCGGCGAGGAAACGCAAGCGATCGCCGACGCCGTGGTCCGGCCCGAGGGGCGGCCCATACTGGCGCTCGGTCCGGGCACCGACTGGATCGGAAAATGCTGGCCCGCCGAACGCTATTCCAAGATCGCTGCGGCCCTGCTGGGCGAGGGTGGGCTGCTGGCGGGCGGGCGGTTGCTGATCGTTGGCGACGAGGCGGATCGCGACCTGGTCCACACAATCCGCCTGGCCGTGCCGAGGAACCGTGTCATCGAGGCCCACGGACGGCTGACCCCGCTACAGGCCTGCGCTGCCCTGAAACACGCCGCCCTCTATATCGGAGCCGACAGCCTGTGGACCCAGCTGGCCGTGGCGGCGGGCACTCCGGTGATCGGCGTCTTCGGTCCCTCGGACGAGACGCGGGTCGGGCCGTGGGGCGGAACCTCGATCCGGGGGCCGCGCTCCCTGGCCGAATACCGCGAGCTGGACCCCAGGCTGAACCAGGCCATCCAGCATATGATGGATCTGCCAGCCGACCGGGTGCTGAAGGCCGCAAAGACACGCCTCGCCTTATCCTCGGTCAAATGAGGTGGGGCCAACGCCTCGTTAACTGCCCGACTGCGATTATAAGCCTATGCGCGCGGCGATTCCCCGCGCCGGAGTTCCGCCTTGGACGTCAGAACCTGCCTCATCGTCGATGACAGCCGGATCATCCGCAAGGTTGCGCGTCGTATCGTCGAGGGCCTGGGGTTCGAGGTCGATGAGGCCGCCGATGGGGCCGAGGCCCTGGCCTATTGCGCCTCGGCCATGCCCGAAATCGTGCTGCTGGACTGGAACATGCCGGTGATGGACGGGCTGACCTTCCTTCGCCGCCTGCGCGAACAGACTGGCGGCGACCGGCCCAAGGTGCTGTTCTGCACCATCGAGACCGCGCCCGAGCGGATCGCCGAAGCCCTGGCAGCCGGTGCCGACGAGTATGTGATGAAGCCTTTCGACGGCGAGATCCTGCAATCCAAATTCGCGGAGGTCGGGGCCGTCTGACGCCCTTAACACCGCATGACCCAGGATGATTTCGACCGCCTCCAGACGCTGCTGGCCTCACGGGCCGGGTTCCGGCTGACGCGCGACCGGATTCATCTGGCCGAGCACAGGCTGGCACCGGTGGCGCGACGGGAAAGTTTCGACAGCGTTGACGCCATGCTGGCGTCGCTGTGGGCCAAGCCCGTCGCCTCGCTGGGCTGGGCGGTGATCGAGGCCATGCTGAACGCCGAGACCTGGTTCCGCCGCGACCGCGCACCCTTCGACACCTTTGCCCGTGAACTGCTGCCCGCCATCGGTCGGGTGCGGCCCGAGGGTCGGGTCCGGGTCTGGTCGGCGGGATGTTCGAGCGGCCAGGAAGCCTATTCCCTGGCCATCGGGGCGCTGGATGCCGGGGCCAATGTTGAGATCACGGCCACAGACCTCAGCCAGCGCGCCATCGACAAGGCCCGGGCGGGCCTGTTTTCCGGTTTCGAGGTCCAGCGCGGCCTGCCGACGCCCAGTCTGCTGCGCTGGTTCCAGCCGTCCGAGGATCAGTGGGCGGTGCGGCCCGAACTGGCGGCCGCCGTCCGCTTTGCCCGTGCCAACCTGCTGGACGAACCGGCGGGGGACCAGAAGTTCGACGTCATCTTCTGTCGCCACGTCTTGAACGACATGGATGCTGCGAGGCGCGGCGGTGTGATCGAAAGCCTGGAGCGGCGGCTGGTCGACGACGGTTGTCTGTTCCTGGGACCCGATGAACGTCTGGACGGCGACACCGTCGCCTTCCGCCCCGTGACAGGCCGTCGCGGCCTGTTCGTAAAGACCCCCTCGGCCCTCAGCCGGGCGGCGTAGGCGCACTCAGACAGCGTCGATCCGACCGCCCGTCCAGGAAATCAATCTGGTAGGTCTGTCCCGCGAGTGTCCCATTCCGACGCGGCGATCCCCGATCCATCGACCCGACAAAGCAGAATAGAGCATGGCGTTCGTCGGCCCAGATCACTTGGGTCTGGTCCAGATGCTCGATTATTCTGATCCGGTCGGCTCGCCTGCCTGCGCCCTCCAGATTCACGGTATTGACGACGAACCCCGCCGCGCCGCCGTGATTTCCGATGTCGATGACGACGGCAGCCGAGCCCTGAGGATTAGGGTAGCGATAGGTCCTAGCATCTTCCGATTGCGCAGAGCAGGCGGCAAGAACGGCTATTGCGGCAATGATCCCCAGCCTCATCCTGTACCTCTCGCCTTGTCCCGCCTTGAAGATATCGCAGGCTGGGCGTTTAAGCGATGCCGACATCGGAGCCTCCATGACCCAGACCCCCCTCAAGACCGCCATCATCTATGATTTCGACGGCACCCTGGCGCGGGGCAATATGCAGGAGGTGACCTTCATCCCCTCCGTCGGCATGGGGGTCGGCGATTTCTGGGGCGAGGCGGATCGGCTGACCAAGTCGGCCGATGGCGACAACATCCTGATGTATATGCAGCTGATGCTGGCCCGCGCCCGCGAGCTTGGCCATGCGATCACCAAGAAGCTGCTCAAGGAACACGGCGAGGACGTGAAGCTGTTCGACGGCCTGCGCTCCGACCTGACCGGCACCGGCTGGTTCGAGCGGATCGACGCCATCGGGGCCCGCTACGGGCTGGAAATCGAACACTATATCATCTCGGCGGGACTGGAGGAGATGATCGACGGCTGTCCGATCCGGGACGCCTTCCACCACGTCTTTGCGTCCAAGTTCGCCTATGACGAAAACGGCGTGGCGATCTGGCCCGCGGTCGGCGTCAACTACACGACCAAGACCCAGTACCTGTTCCGCATCAACAAGGGGGTGCTGAACCACTGGGACCACGAGCGGATCAACAAGTTCGTGCCCGACGACGATCGCGCCATCCCGTTCGAGCGGATGATCTTCCTCGGCGACGGCGACACCGATGTGCCGACCATGAAGATGATGCACACCAAGGGCGGGTTCTCGATCGCCGTCTATGACCCACGCAACTCTGAGAAAGATCAGAAGAAAATCTATGGCCTGATCTCCGAGGACCGGGTCAATTTCGTCGCCGCCGCCGACTATCGCGAGGGTCAGCCGCTGGACCTGATCGTCAAGGGGCTGATCGGCCGCATCGCCATCAATGCCGGGCGGATGCCGGCGGATCTGGCCTAACCGAAGGAGGCCTCGACCACGATCTGTGCCTTCACCGAGTTGGCCATGTCGCAGTGGTCGTGGGCGCGGTGGTGCAGGGCGTCCAGCGCCGCCTGATCCGGCGCAGGGCCTGAAAAGGTGGTGACAGGCCTCAGGGTCACGACGGTCATCATCCGCCGCCCGACCTCGTCCCGGCCCAGTTCGCCCGAAGCCGTATCGAGATAACGGTCCACGACCCATCCTGCCTCGGCGGCAAAGGCCAGGAACCACAGCATGTGACAGCTGGACAGCGACGCCACCATCGCCTCCTCCGGATCGACGGCGGAGGCATCCGACATCGGCACGGGAACGCTGAACGGCGCCGAGGATCCTGCCACCGTCGCCCCGCCGTCGAAGCTCCAGACGTGGGCGCGGGAATAGCGTTTGTCGGTGAATGGCTGGTCGGCGCGGGACCAGTCGATGGTGGCGTGGTGGTGGGTCATCGCATTGCCTGCATCAGTCAGCCAGGATCGTATAGGTCATCTGCGCCCGCATCTCGAACCCCAGCCGACGATAGAAGGCGATGCTGTCGGCGTGGTCCGCAAAGGCGTGCAGGAACGCGCCCTCGCCGGTCGCCAGGATCTCGCCGAGGACGACGCGGGCCAGGGCGGCGGCATAACCTTTTCCCCGGTGGTCGGGGTGAGTGCACAGGCCGCTCAGCTCGGTAAAGCCATCGACCCTCAGCCGCCGCCCGGCCATGGCGATCAGTTCGCCATCCTGTTTGATGCCGATGAAGGGGCCCAACCGGCCGGTCTTCGAGCGAAACGGACCCGGTTTGGTCAGGGTCGCCAAGGCCAGCATGGCCGGGTCGTCGGCCTCGGTCAGGGTCCGATACGCTAGCGTTCCATCGGTCGGCGTCGATCTGGCCGGTGTCAGGGCAGCGCAGACCATCTGCACCAGTTCGACGCGGCGCTGGAAGGCGACGGACGGCGGCAGCACATCGACCATCGGCCCCCCGGACATCTCCACCAGCCCGGCCCCGGGATTGGCCAGGGCGAGGGCATCCAGCGCCTGCAAGCTTTCGTCGGACCCGTCCGCAGCGGTCAGGAAGACGCCGATTTCAGGGTCGATGCGGCGGGCGCGATCGGTGGAATCCGCCGTTGCCAGATGGGCAAGCCGCCCGGTCAGAGCGTTCCAGACGGCGCGGTCGAGGGGGTGGGGCATGGCCCCCGTCTAGCTTGGTGAAGAGGGCTGCGGAAGATGCGCTGCTAACGCCATAGCCGAAAGCCGCGATGGGTCCTTAAACCCAAGAAAGCTGATATAAGTAGCTACCGGAATTCAGGACCCGCATCTGCTGCTTTACGCTCATGCTCATCAAGGATTTTATGCCGAGCCGCATGGCCAAATGCGCCAGCTACGCAGCAGACCACCAAGCCAACCATGCACGCGCCGATAACCCCATTGTAGATTATGGGTTTAATTAGCGGGGCGAAGAACGAGAGCGCAAAGGGAATGCCAACAAGGCTGATGAGTATGAACACGAGTGCGATAGAAAAAGGTCTTTGTCGCCGCAGTCTTTGGCATTCAAACTCGTCAAGAAAAGGTAGTATCCGCTCCTCGCGATCGCGAACACCAGACACAAAGTAAAGCTGTAGACCCCATACGCCCAAGCCGGCCAAGCTGGCCGACAGGATCAATGGCGAAGGCGGGTTGGTTAGGCGAGAGAACGCGCCCGCTGTGAAGAGCGCGACACCGACTCCGCAAGCCACGACCGGCAGTCTCCAATCGCGTCGGAATTCCATCAGGACATTCTATCTCACAAACTGAGAATTCGTTGCCGTCAAAGGCGAACAGTCCTCACGCCCCCCAGAACCCCACGATCCTCTTCACCTCGTCCACCACCGGATCGGCGATCGCTGCCGCCCGTTCGGCCCCGTCCTTCAGCACGCGGTCGATCTCGGCGGGGTCGGCCATCAGGCGGCGCATTTCGGACGAGACCGGGGCCATGCTCGAGACGGCGAGGTCGGCCAGCGCCGGTTTGAAGGCCCCGAAGCCTTGGCCGCCGAACTGTTCCAGCACGGCCTCGCGGCTGATGTCGGCCAAGGCGGCATAGAGGGTGACCAGGTTCTTCGCCTCGGCCCGGTCGGCCAGGTCGTCGAGCGTCTCGGGCAGGGGGGCGGGGTCGGTGCGGGCCTTCCTGATCTTGGACGCTATGGTGTCGGCGTCGTCGGTCAGGTTGATGCGGCTCTGATCCGAGGGATCGGATTTGGACATCTTGGCCGCCCCGTCGCGCAGGGACATGACGCGGGGTGCCGGGCCCTGCGTCAGCGGCTCGGGCAGGGGGAAGAAGCCGGGCACGCCGAAGTCGTTGTTGAACTTGGCAGCGATATCGCGCGTCAGTTCCAGATGCTGTTTCTGGTCCTCGCCGGTCGGCACCTCGGTGGCCTTGTACAGCAGGATGTCGGCAGCCTGGAGCACGGGATAGGTATAGAGGCCGACGGAAGAGCGTTCCTTGTGCTTGCCCGACTTCTCCTTGAACTGGGTCATGCGGTCGAGCCAGCCGAGGCGGGCGACGCAGTTGAAGATCCAGGCCAGCTCCGAATGCGCCCGTACCGCCGACTGCGGAAAGATCACCGAACGGGCCGGGTCGAGCCCCGAGGCCAGATAGGCGGCGGCGATCTCGCGCGTCTGGGCCTTGAGCAGGGCCGGGTCCTGCCAGACGGTGATGGCGTGCAGGTCGGCGACGAACAGGAAACAGGGCGCGCCCGCATCCTGAAGTACCGTGAACCGCTTTAGCGCTCCCAGATAGTTGCCCAGGTGCAGGGCGCCGGACGCCTGGATGCCCGAAAGCACCCGGCGCGGGCCGGAATAGACGGGCGGGGCCGTTTCGGTCGGGATCGAGGCGTCGGACATGATGCGGCAATGCCCTAGCCACGCGGCGAGGGCAAGATCGACCCGCCATCGCCAGGCCCGAGGGGTGCCCCGAAGCCTCGGCGCGATATAGGTTGGGGCAGGGGTCGGGCCGATCGCCACCACATCGCCTCCGCATTGCCTTCACGAGGGACCGCGCATGACCGATGCACTCGACGCCGTGATCATCGGCGGGGGCCATAACGGCCTGGTCTGCGCCTTCTATCTGGGCCGCGCCGGGATGAAGGTGCGTGTGCTGGAACGGCGCGGTGTCGTCGGCGGGGCGGCGGTGACAGAGGAGTTTCACCCCGGTTTCCGCAACTCGGTCGCCAGCTATACCGTCAGCCTGCTGAACCCCAAGGTCATCGCCGACATGGAACTGCCGCGTCGGGGCC
>Ga0247803_1001138_pt1 | contig 14008 bp, 12 predicted proteins | sample UWRJL014104B1_FD_180928 | JGI IMG/M metagenome (GOLD analysis project Ga0247803, IMG submission 180928) | Plant litter microbial communities from Arlington Agricultural Research Station in Wisconsin, United States - UWRJ-L014-104B-1 | ecosystem: Environmental > Terrestrial > Plant litter >...
AGGAATAAAATGTCCTAATTCGTGAAGAATAATAAGTAAAGATAAACTCAATAGAAATTGAGAGAGTTTGATAACTATATCCATTTTGTATTTTTAGTTCGTAATTTAACGCACAAAAGTAACGTTTTCTGATTTAATTTAAGACCGCAAGATAACACTTAAGGTTTTAAATTCTTGTTAATAATTGTTTCCTGCTTTATAAATTAAGAAAACCTCATTTTGTTTCTCTATATATTAGTAACTCATTCTTAATTAATGTTACAATTTGTCTTATTGTGATATTTAAAAAACTTATAGTGGACACTTATTTAATGTTTCCGTTTTAATTTCATTCTTATTGTAAATCTGAATTTTTCTTAAAGAGTTAAGAAAAATATTTTAGAATTATCAATCAATTGTTTTATTCGCTAATCTTTAAATTATACGCCATGAATTTTATTAAACAAATCGAAAGAATTAAAAGGATGCATATATTAATTAGTTCTGAAAAAACAGGTACTCCTTTTGTTTTTGCTAAAAAGTTAAGTTTAAGCAGAAGCCAGCTTTATAATGAATTAGAAATGATAAAGGAACTTGATGCTCCTGTAAAATATTGTAAAAAAAGAGAAAGCTTTTATTATGAAAGTTCTTTTGAATTAATATTAAATTTCTCTTTAAAAACTATTAAAGATGATGAATCTAAAGAAATTTTTGGAGGATCCTACTTCCGTCCAATTTTATTAGACGGAACTCTGATAAGTTTGCTATAACGAAAACGTTCTCGAGAAAATGATTTTGTTGAATTTAATAATTAACATTTTAAACATTAACATTATGAACTTAGAAATAGTAAATTTCGAAGATTTTGGTTTAGTAGAGCTTAATGCTCAGGAATTACAAGAAGTTGAGGGAGGAATTATTCCTTTAATAATCGCTTTCTTAATTTGGCCAACATTAGCTTATTAGACTAAATTAGCAGGGTCGCATAAGACCCTGCTTTTATATAAATAATGTAATATGATAAAAATATTAAAGTATTTAATTCTAATTAGATTCAGGAAAATATTACCAAAAGATGACTATTTGGCAATTAGTTTACTTTTACTTTTTTATGTTGTTGCCTTTTATTTTTTAAACAAATTATTTCCGCAATATCCTTATTTATTTTTATTCTCAAGTCTTGAATTAGTTCTTTATCATCAAAATAGGCAAGATCTCGATCTGTTAAAATTTAGTAAAATTTACAAGCTGTTATTATTTACAGAATACTTAATATATAGTTTACCTTATTTACTGATTTACTCGATTAATGATAGATTTGATATTTTTATTATTCATCTATCTGTACTTATTTTATTACTGTTAATACCCAAGCAGGATTATAGAATTATCAAATATACTTTTAAATTATTTGATCCATTTTGGCATATTTGTTTTAGAAAAAACAAACTTATTATTTTCATTCCATTGATAGTATTTTTGAATATAATTGGGAATGAGTATCATAATGAGAATTTAAATATATCAGCTTTATTGATAGTTGCTATCATTTCTTGTTTGCCATCATTTAAAAGAGAGGAATTAATTTATTTAAAAACAAATCCTTTTGATTCAAAAAAATACCTTTTTAAACAAATCCAAGTAGTTATATCCAACACATTTATCCTAAGTTCAGCTTTAATTGTATGTTTTATTGTGTTTCAAAACTGGAATTTATTGTTATTTATTCCATTTGTTTTTGTATTTCCTGTTATTAGTATTTTATTTAAATATTCCTTTTTTAATAATCCCTTGTTGCAACAGATATTTTTTGCCTTTTTTATTGGAACTGCACAAGTAGGATTACCTTTTTTAATTTTACCTTTTTTGTATTACAAGTCTATAAAAACAATAAACAGTTTGAAAAATGTTAGAGATTCATATTAAGAAAAAAGCCTTTGGAGCCAAAATAATATTAGAGAATGTTACTCTAAATATTATGAAGAATGGTATTTATGGCGTAGTAGGAAAAAATGGAGAGGGAAAAACTACGTTGTTTAAATGCATAACCGGACTTGTTAATTTTGAAGGTAAAATAGCAAAAGATAATTGTTGCCTAACAAATAATTATATTGCATTTATTCCTACCGAAGTACCCATTTATAATGAATTAACTACAATAGAATTTTCTGATTTTTATAAAGAATTGCTAAATCTACAAGGTAAAAACAGACTTAATTTATTTAATGTTCCCGATAATAAACTCATTAAAACCTTCTCGACCGGAATGAAAAAAAAAGCATATATGAACGCTGTTTTTCAAAAAGAATATGCTGTTTATATTTTTGACGAACCATTTAACGGACTTGATTTAGAGTCTAATTATGTATTGATGAATTATATAAGACAATTATCAGAAAACAGCATCGTTTTTATTTCGTCTCATATACTTGAAATCCTCTATAAAGATTGCGAAAGTATTTTTTTAGTGAAAAATACTAGAATAGAAGAATTTGAAAAATTTCAATATGCTATGATTGAAGAAGAACTTTTTTTAAAATAGTTGTCGGAAAAAATCCCACTGGCACTTCCGTCCAATTTTATTAGACAGAAGTATGATAAGTTTGTTTATCAAAAATGTTTTAAGAAAATGACTTGGCACTAAATATTATAAAAAGGCAAATCAAATTATTATAAAATTTTTATTTATGAAAAAAATTATCATTGCCGTTGTAACGATCATATATTTTACGGTTATTATTTTATCAAGAAAATATTTAGATGATCATATTGTTTGTTTTCTTTCAGGTATTTCTTGTGCCTTTGCTATTACTTTTTTTATGTATATGATTGACAAAAAAAGACATCATTTAAAAAGGAAAAATTAAACTATGAATTTCAGTTCAGATCCTTTAAACACAATTGAGAATCTTATATATAAAAACAAAACCAACAGTATATCAATTTACGTTGTAATTGTTTTAGCACTTATAATTTTCTTAGGACTTTTGCCTATAATCAAAGTAGATATAAGCAGTCAAAGCCGTGGTATTATTCGCAGTAAAACAGACAATGTACCTGTTATGGCAATTGTAAGTGGTCGTGTTAAATGGGTTTCATTAAAAAATAATGTTTTTGTACAAAAAGGAGATACGCTTTTAAAAGTTTCCAAAGAGAATCTCGAAAGTGATAAAAGAACTCAGGATTCATTATCAGGTTCTGTTTCAGCATTGCTAAATGATCTTTCAAACCTTCTGCAAAATAAAACGAATCATTTGCTAACGTCTGCAGCGCGAGAAGATTTATTCAAATTTCAATCGGGAAAAAGTGAATTGCAAAGCAAAATTTCACAGGCACAAATAAATCATGACCGTAATAGAATCTTGTATGATAAGGATATTATTGCAAAAGCTGATTTCGAAAAAATTGAATACGAATTGCGTTTCAATAAACAAGCATTACAAAGTTATATAAGTCAGCAGAAATTGACTTGGGAAAATCAGAAAAGAGATTTAGAAGAACGTTTGAAAAATTTGAACGGATCGGTTTCTAAGATAAATATTGAATCGAACAATTATATTATTTTGGCTCCTATCTCTGGAACTATAGAGAATTTTTCAGGCATTCAGAAAGGTTCTTTCATTAATGCATCACAATCTATCGCAACAATTTCTTCGGCTGATCATCTTATTGTAGAAAATAATGTTGCTACAAGTGATATTGGTTTAATTATGAAAAACCAAAAAGTAAAATTTCAATTGGATGCTTTTAATTATAACCAATGGGGTTTTTTAGAAGGAAAAGTAATTGATATCGATAAAAATATAACAATTCAGGGAGAGCAGGCTTTTTTTAAAGTTCGTTGCGCTCTTGATTCTACAACACTGAAACTGAAATCAGGTTATCAGGCCAATGTTTCTAAAGGAATGACCTTAACAACCAGATACATATTAACCCGCAGAAGTTTGTTTGATCTGTTATTTGATAAAATAGATGATTGGTTAAACCCAAAACAAATAGCAAAGAGTAATTAAAATGGCTTCAATAAAAATAAAACAACATGATATTCAAGATTGTGGTGCTGCTTGTTTGGCATCTATTGGAAACCATTTCAAAGTTAATTTGCCTATAGCCAGAATTAGACAGTATGCCAATACTGATAAACGTGGTACAAATGTACTGGGTATTATTGAGGGAGCAGAAAAAATGGGCTTTACAGCAAAAGGTGTAAAAGGAGGTCTGGATTCTTTAGATAAAATTCCGCTTCCTGCAATTGCCCACATTATCACAAAAGCACAATTACATCATTATGTTGTAATTTATAAAGTTGAGAAATCTAAAATTACGGTTATGGATCCGGGTTTTGGTAAAATGGAAGTTTATACTGTTGAAGAATTCCAAAAAATATGGTCAGGTGTGCTAATTCTTTTTGCACCCAATGATGATTTTAAAACACTAAACGAAAAAACTTCGCCAATAAAGAGATTTTGGAATTTAATTCAACCACATAAAATCATTTTACTTCAGGCATTAATTGGTGCCATAGTTTTTACTGTTTTAGGATTGTCAATGTCTATTTATATTCAAAAAATCACAGATTATGTTTTGGTCGATGGCAATAGAAACCTACTTAATTTATTGAGTATTTCGATGATTGCTACTATAGCACTTCAAGCTTATATAGGCTCTAAAAAAAGCATATTTGTTATGAAAACGGGGCAATTAATTGACGCAAAATTAATTTTGGGTTATTATAAACATCTATTGCACTTACCACAACGTTTTTTTGACACTATGCAAATTGGTGAAATAACTTCCAGAATAAACGATGCAGTAAAAATTCGTTCGTTTATAAATGAAGTTGCTATAGAAATGATCGTCAACATTTTTATTGTAATTTTTTCATTTGCTTTAATGTTTACTTATTATTGGAAACTGGCTTTGGTTATTCTACTTGCGATTCCATTTTATACCTTGATATATTTTGTTTTAAACAAATTCAACAAGAAAGTCGAGCGAAATATTATGGAAAATGCTGCGGAATTACAAACTCAATTAGTAGAAAGTATTACACATGTAAGGACAGTAAAAGAATTTGGCATTGAAGAGTTTTCTAATTTAAAAACAGAAAATAAATTTGTAAAACTTTTATTTACAACTTATAAATCAGGCCTGAATGGGATTTTTGCTGGTACATCTACGCAACTTTTAGCTTCAGGATTTACGGTTGTTTTAATGTGGATTGGTTCCGGTTATGTGATTGACAGATCTATCACTCCAGGAGAATTATTTTCTTTTTATGCTTTAATCGGTTATTTTACATCGCCCGTTGCTTCTTTAATCGGAATGAATAAAACGGCTCAAAATGCATTAATTGCTGCTGATAGGCTTTTTGAAATAATGGATTTGGAAAGAGAGGAAACAGAGAATAAAGTTGAGTTAAAAAGAGAGAATGCAGGCGATATAAAATTCGAAAATGTTTCTTTTCGATATGGATCACGATTAGAAGTCTTTAAAAAATTTAATGCCATATTCAAAAAAAATGAGACAACTGCAATAGTAGGTGAAAGCGGTAGTGGAAAAACCACTTTAATTTCACTTCTTCAAAATTTATACCCAATAAAAGAAGGAAAAATTTATATAGGTGAATTTGATACTCAATTTATTCATTACCAAAGTTTAAGGAAGATTGTTGGAGTGATTCCGCAACAACTTAATTTATTCTCCGGAAATATAATAGAGAATATTTCCTTACGAGATTCATTCCCTGATATCCATAGAGTTTTGGATCTGTCAAAGCAATTAGGAATAACAGAATTTGTAGAAAAATTTCCCAATGGTTTTGAAACACAAATTGGTGAAAATGGAGCAATGCTTTCTGGTGGGCAAAAACAAAGAATTGCAATAGCCAGAGCATTATATAAAAATCCGGAGATTTTATTAATGGATGAGGCAACAGCATCATTAGATACTAATGCAGAAAAAGTTGTAAAAGATGTAATAGATAATTTTAAAGCTCAGGGAAAAACTATAATAATTATTGCACATCGATTAAGTACAATTGCAAATGCTGATAAAATATTAGTGATGAAAAGTGGAGCAATTGCTGAGTCTGGGAGTCATAATAGCTTACTGGAACAAAAAGGAGAATATTATAATTTGTGGAGTAAACAAAGTCTGCTTTAAATTTTTCCGCAACCTATAATTAAGAAAAATCATATAATTTGTTTTGTCTGAAATATTAAAGTATTATATTGTACATTATTTTTCTTTCAATAAAAGCTTGTAAAAGTAATATTCTAACTTAATACTAATAATAAAAAGAAAACATGAAAAATCAAATTTTTAAAGACACAAAGGAAAACAGGATTATGCTTATGTTTAGTTTTATGATAGCTAGCATGTTTTTTATCTATTTTCTAGGAAAGATTTGTGGTGCAACACTTTACTATATTAATAATTAAAATTTAAACATTAATACAGGCAATTTTAAAGTATGGAAACTAAAAGCGAGAATTACTATCCAATAATTTTTGGCTCGGCAATTTTAATCTTTTTCCTTATACAAGTATTTGAAAAAGGAATTATTTTTGGGCAGGCTTTGGCCAATTAGAAAATATTAAAACCAAATCATAGCTTAATAAATAATAATGATGTTGCCACTTAAAACCTCATTTCATTTATTAGGATATGTTGGGAACTTACTTTAAGTAAATATTGGTTTTAAATGTTTGTTAATTAATAAACATTTAGATTTCTCCTTTTATCAAGAAGCTTTAACTTTACTTTTTTAAACACTATCATACTCAATAGGTAGCGTAAAACCATAAAAAGTTACAACATGGCTTCATTATTATTTTCTCCACTTGCTATAAAAAAAATCACTTTAAAAAATAGAATCGTTATTTCGCCTATGTGTCAATATTCGGCAATTGACGGATTTGCAAACGATTGGCATTTAGTTCACTTAGGCAGTCGTGCCAGTGGAGGAGTAGGGCTAATTATTCAGGAAGCGACAGCAGTTTCTCCCGAAGCCCGAATTTCACCTTCAGATCTTGGAATCTGGAAAGACGAACACATCGAAAAATTAAAAACGATCAACGCATTTATAGTTTCTCAAAATGCGATTCCCGGAATTCAATTGGCGCACGCCGGACGAAAAGCAAGTGTTTCGGCTCCCTGGGAAGGCAATAAAAAATTAGATTTCGCTCAAGGCGGATGGCAAACAGTTTCTGCGAGCAACATTCCGTATCATGATGATGAACCATTTCTTCCGGAAGCTTTAGACCAAAACGGGATTCAGAAAGTAATTTCAGATTATAAAGCAGCGACAAAAAGAGCGGTTCAGGCCGGTTATCAGGTGATGGAAATTCACGGAGCGCACGGTTATTTATTACATCAGTTTTTATCTCCTTTAACGAATGTCAGAACCGATGAATACGGCGGAAGTTTCGAAAACCGAATCCGTTTTACATTAGAAATTGTTGAAGCAGTACAATCAGAATGGCCATCAAATTTACCTTTATTCGTGCGAATTTCAGCCACAGACTGGGCAGAAGGAGGATGGAATCCCGAAGAATCTGTACAACTTTCTAAAATCTTAAAAGAAAAAGGAGTAGATTTAATTGATGTTTCATCAGGCGGATTGGTTTCGCACCAAAAAATTCCGGTTGGTCCGGGTTATCAGGTTGCTTTCGCAGAACAAATCAAAAAAGAAGCAAATATTCCAACAGGTGCCGTAGGTTTAATTACCGAAGCTAAACAAGCCGAAGCAATTTTAGAAAACGCTCAGGCTGATTTGGTTTTATTCGCCAGAGCATCTCTTAGAAATCCTAATTTACCTTTAGATTTCGCCAAAGAATTACACGACGATATTCAATGGCCAAAACAATACGAACGCGCTAAAAATTAAATAGCCACAGATTTCACAGATTAAATGATTTTAAAAAATAGTTGCCACGAATTACACGAATTTCCACAAATTAAATTAAGCGTGAACCGAATAAAAATTAGTGAAATTAGTGTAATTCGTGGCGAACAAAATCATTTTAATCTGTGAAATCTGTGGCAGAAAAAAACATATATCATGCAAAAAATAAAAACAGCATTATTATCATACGGGATGTCAGGAAAAGTTTTTCATGCTCCGTTTTTAGACATTCACCCCGGATTTGAACTTTTAGGATCTTGGGAAAGAAGCAAAAAACTCATTCATGAAGATTATCCAAGCGTAAAAAGTTATCCAACAATTGATGATTTATTGGCAGATAATGTCGATTTGGTAATCGTAAATACACCAGTTGGAACCCATTTCGAATATGCCAAAAAAGTTTTATTGGCAGGAAAACACGCTGTTGTCGAAAAAGCATTTACAACAACTGTCGCCGAAGCCGAAGAATTAGCTGTAATAGCCAAAGAAAAAGGATTGAAATTGGCTGTTTTTCAAAACAGAAGATGGGATAGTGATTTTAAAACCGTTCAAAAAGTAATCAAAGAAGGAACTTTAGGAGATCTTGTCGAAGCCGAATTTCATTTTGACAGATACAATCCTTTATTGAGTGCAAAAGCACATAAAGAAACTGTAAATGACGGAGCTGGAATCCTGAAAGATTTAGGTCCGCATTTAATCGATCAGGCCGTTTGTTTATTTGGTTCACCAAAGTCCGTTTTTGGAGATATTCGGTTTACAAGAGAAAACTCTTTGGTCGATGACTGGATCGATTTATTATTGATTTATGAAGATTTCAGAGTACGACTAAAAGCCAGTTTTTTTGTTCGCGAAGCCAATCCGGCATATACCATTCACGGAAAAAAAGGTTCGTTTTTAAAACCTCGAGGAGATGTTCAGGAAGATGAATTAAAACTAGGTAAAAAACCAAACTTAAATGCGTGGGGAACAGAATCAGAAACCTTACAAGGATTATTGCATACTGAAATGGACGGAAAAGAAATAAGAGAAAAAATCCCAACACTTCAGGGAAATTATTTTTCTTTTTTTGATGGTGTTTATGAATCTATTGCAAATAATAAAATAGAACCTGTTACAGCACAAGATGGTGTAAAAGTGATGCAAATTATAGAAGCTGCAATCGCAAGTAATGCGCAACAAAAGGTAATTAATTTGTAACGTAAAATTGCCCACGGATCTAAACAGATTAACACAGATTTATTCTAATTATATCTTTTAAACTATATCGTAGACGCACGGCAGTGCGTCTTTTTTTTGCAACAAGCACTATAGTGCGCCTCTACATAAAAGCAAAAAATAATCTGTGTAAATCCGTTTCATCCGTCTAATCTGTGGGCATCAAAAAAACCTTTGTACCTTTGCACCTCAGAACCTTAGTCCCTTAAAAAATAAATTTATAAACATATAACGTTATAAATTTAGGAACTAGTAGGGTTTTATAGTCTATAAAGTAGCTTTTTAGTACTTTTATACTAGAATCCAAAAATAAATCACTTTGATCAGTTTCAATCCATTATCGCTATTCCAAACCAAAGGAAAAATCAAGAAAGTTTATAGAGAAGCAAAAGCCTCTTATTTAAACCGAATTCGTTTTGCCGTAGGAATGTTTTATTTTGGAATGGGGTTAAGTTTTGCAACCTGGGCGAGCAGAATTCCCGACATAAAAACCGCTTTACATTTAACCGAAGGCGATTTGGGGTCAATCCTTTTTGCTTTGCCAATGGGACAATTGATCATCATGCCTTTTTCAGGAAAAATGGTCACCAAGTTTGGCAGTCATCGCATTCTTATTTTCTCCTTAATAATGTATGTTTTGTGTTTGGCTAATTTAGGATTAGCGACATCAGCACTGCAATTATCACTAGGATTATTTCTGTTTGGAGTTTTTGGAAATTTAGCCAACATCGCCGTAAATACGCAAGGAGTTTATACCGAAGTACTTTTCAAAAAAACAATCATGTCTTCTTTTCACGGTATGTGGAGTTTTGCCGGATTTACCGGAGCTTTGGTTGGTTTAGGAATGCTGACTTTAAAACTCACACCATTTCATCATTTTCTGGTTGTGGGCGCAATTGTACTTTTAATGGTCGCTTTCAATTTTAAATTTTTGGTCAAAGCCAAAGAAAAAATAAAAAACAAAACATCCGAAAAGAAAAAACTATTTGTAAAACCCGACAGCTCTTTGCTTTGGCTTGGTGTAATTGGTTTTTGCAGTATGGCGAGCGAAGGCGTAATGTTCGACTGGAGCGGAGTCTACTTTAAAGATATTGTACAAGCTCCCGGACCTTTAGTAATTTTAGGTTATACATCCTTCATGATTATGATGGCCAGCGGACGATTTTTAGGCGATGGACTCATCAACAAATTTGGTCGTGAACGCGTGATGCAAATTAGCGGTGTCATGATTTCTGTTGGGCTTTTTACCGCAGTTTTTCTTCCTTATATTATTCCTTGTACCCTTGCTTTTATGCTTGTTGGTTTAGGAGTTGCGACCATTGTGCCTACCGTTTATAGTATGGCAGGAAAAAATCCTACCGTTCCTCCCGGAGAAGCCCTAACCATTGTTTCGAGTGTAAGTTTCTTAGGTTTCTTGATGGGACCTCCGGTTATTGGACATATTGCGGAAGCTTTCGGACTTCAGTTTTCTTTTGCCTTTATCGGAATCTTTGGTGTTCTGATTGCCTTTATGGTTTCGAAAATTAGAACTACCGAAGCATAATTTTTTTTCAGGAGCTAATCCCGCTATACGTTCCAATCTTTTGTGGCGAACACCGCCACAAAAGGATTTCCACTTCTATCGGGGCTAGGACAATCATTTTCATAAGAGTTTTTTCCTCTAGTTTGTCCTCCCGAGGAACGAGGGATCTCCACAAGAAACTCCGTATAGTAATACATCAAATATTGACGATATTCTCTACAGAATTTCTAGTTTGATTTGCTCGTTGGCTATCGCTCAGGCCTCCTTCGTCGAAAATAACATTAAATGAGAAAAAATCATTTCAATCATTATAATCTGTGGCTATAATAAAACTAGCAAATGCCCAAATTAATTACTGATTTTTAAAAAGCAATCTTATTTTTAAAATAAAAATTTGTAAGAAATTTCTTTTACAGCGATTTTTGCTTATATTTGAGGTTGAAAATTAAGTTTCGTATTTATCGAAAGTCTTTTCCAAAGACCAATTTTATCTTTTGATGCAGAATTAAAAAGTTTTGAAAATCAAGACTGTTTAATCTGAAAACTATTTATCAAAGTAAATTGGGTTTTTCATGGGAAAGAAATACATGTTGCTTTTTATTTTATCGTCTTTTAGCTTTGCTTTTGCACAACAAGAAACTACTTTCTCAGGAATAGTAATTGATTCAAAAACGCAAAGTCCTCTTGAAAATGTTGTCGTAAGTATCCAGAATTCTTCGATCACACAACTTACCAATACAAACGGAAAATTCGAATTGCATTCTGCTATAAAAGGAGAACAACTATTATTACTGCACAGTCAGGGATATAAGGATTTACTTTTAAAGATAAACTCAAATCCGGAACAAACAGTCAATCTCGGAATATTACAATTAGAAGATAACTTTTCAGATGATGTTCCTGCAACGTTAATTACCTTATTAGACAGTGAATTATCAGATGATAACAGTTCGTCAGAAATGACTTCGGGACTTTTACAATCTTCAAAAGATGTTTTTATGCAGGCCTCCGCTTTCAATTGGGGACAAGCCCGATTTAGAATTCGGGGTCTGGACAGCGAAAACGGAACAATGATGCTCAATGGTATGGTTATGAATAAAATTTATGACGGAAGACCTCAATGGAGCAATTGGGGAGGTTTGAATGATGTACTTAGAAATCAGGAATTTTCTGTTGGCGCTGCAGCTTCAAATTTTACTTTTGGAGGCATATTGGGCACGCAGCAAATATCGACCCGCGCATCAACTTATAGAAAAGGAGCAAGGCTTACTTTTTCTGGAAGTAATACTACTTATAATTGGCGTGCCAATGCGACCTATGCTTCCGGAATGAATTCTTCGGGTTGGGCTTATGTAGTATCAGCAGGAAAACGTATTGGTAATGAAGGTTATTTTGAAGGAACGAGTTTCGATGCCGAATCGTTTTTTATAAGTGTCGAAAAGAAATTAAGCAACAAACATGCGCTGAATTTTACAGGATTTTATACGCCAAATTCCCGAGGAAAAAACTCAGCCAATACCAATGAAGTAGTTGAATTGACGAACGAAAAATACAATTCGTATTGGGGTTTTCAGGATGGCGAAAAACGAAATGCAAGGGTAAAAAAAGTAGAAGAACCTTTATTGATGCTGAATCATTATTACAAGATAAATGAAAAAGCAAACCTGAATTCAAGTGTAATGTATCAGTTTGGTAAAGTAGGAAACAGTACCATTGATTATCAAAATGCAAATAGTCCGGATCCTGTTTATTATCGAAAATTACCCAGCTATTACACTTCACTTTACGGAAAAGATATCGGAGAATTTTCAGGAGAGTTTACACCGGATTATGAAAATGCGGAACTCAATAAAAAACTATTTCTGGAGAATCCGCAAATCAATTGGGATGAAATGTATCAGGCCAATCAGCAACCAATATTAAATTCTGATGGCGTGATTATGGGTTATCAGCCTTCGCAGAGTCATTATGTTTTGTATGAAGACAGAGCAGATGATAAAACGTTTGCTGCCAATTCAAACTTAAACATACAAATTACAGAAAACAGTTCTTTTGATGGCGGAATAACTTTTCGGAATTTAAAATCACATCAATTTCAATATCTTTTAGATCTTCTGGGAGGTGAATATTTTGAAGATATCGATGCGTTTTACATTGGAGATCAGGCGCAATCAGATCTTCAGCATCCAAATCGTCAGGTGAAAAAAGGAGATACTTATGGTTACAATTTTAATCTTCTTGCCACGACAATTGATGCTTTTACGCAGTTTAAATTTAGTTATAATAAGATCGATTTTTATTTAGGGCAGTCGTATTCAATTTCCAATTATCAAAGAGAAGGTTTGTATCAAAACGGAATTTACCCAACAACTTCTTTGGGAAAAAGCGAAAAAGCACATTTTGAAAATTTTGGTTTCAAAGGCGGATTCACTTATAAGATTTCAGGAAAACAATGGTTGTTCTTTAACGGAATGCATCTTACAAGAGCGCCATCACTTCGAAATACTTTTGCCAATTCACGCCTGAATAATTCGGTTGTAGACGGAATCGAAAATGAAAATATCAGTAGTGTCGAAGGTAATTATGTTTTCCGTTCCCCAAAACTAAAAATCCGCACAACGGTTTATTATACTTTGATCAAGAACACTACAAAATCTTCTTTTTTCTATGCCGAAGGAATTTTTGACAGAGGCGCCAGTTACAATAATACAGATGCATTTGTGAGTCAGACTTTGACGCATCTTGACAAGAAAAATATTGGAGGAGAGTTGAGTTTCGAATATCAAATTTCATCTACATTAAAAAGTACATTATCTGTAGCTTACGGTAATTACACTTATAATAGTAATCCAAATGTTTCGGTTACAAATGATGCCAACGCTGCGAAAGGAGATACACAAACCACTTTTGATTTTGGCGAATCATATCTCAAAAATTACAAACAACCCGGTATGCCACAACAAGCTTACTCTTTTGGGTTAGAATATCGGGATCCTAAATATTGGTGGTTGGGAGCCAACATCAATTATTTGACCGAAAGTTATATTGATGTTTCGCCAATTGCCAGAACAGGTCGTTTTTATAAAAATCCTATAAGCGGTTTAGTTTTTCCTGAAGCTACAGAAGAGCGTGCAGCCGCTTTATTAAAACAAGAAAAATTCGATCCAATTTCGTTACTAAATATTACAGGCGGTAAATCCTGGCGTGTTTCTGGCAAATATGTCGGGCTTTTTGCAAGTATAAATAATGTTCTTGACAAGACTTATAAAACAGGAGGTTTTGAGCAGGCAAGAAATGCGAATTTCAGAGCATTAAATCAGGATGTTTCGAGCGGAACACCATCATTTGGTCCTAAATATTATTACGGATACGGAAGAACTTAT
>Ga0247803_1001139_pt1 | contig 14003 bp, 10 predicted proteins | sample UWRJL014104B1_FD_180928 | JGI IMG/M metagenome (GOLD analysis project Ga0247803, IMG submission 180928) | Plant litter microbial communities from Arlington Agricultural Research Station in Wisconsin, United States - UWRJ-L014-104B-1 | ecosystem: Environmental > Terrestrial > Plant litter >...
ACCACGCTGGAACAGCTTTCATACCTGCAGCTTAAACCGTGCCGCTGAGAGTACTCACCGATCTCTCGGCTGACCGGCCTACAATTGGCAGCATGTTCCGCCTGTTGTTCGGCCTCGGAGTCGTCGTTGTCATTCTCACCGTGTATGCGGCGGTGGATTGCGCGGTTTTCGACCGCAATCGCATCCGTGGAATCCCCCGGTGGGCGTGGATCCTGGTGATCATCCTGCTGCCCGTGATCGGCCCCGTCCTCTGGCTGCTGATCGGTCGCGGCCGCCGCAGCACCGCCGCGAACACCGGCGGCCGGGTCACCCGGTCTATGGCTCCGGACGACGACCCCGACTTCCTGCGTGGCCTGGACCGCGCCAAGGACCAGGAACAGCGCATCCGCGATCTCGAGCAGGAACTGGCCGACTTCGACAAGATGGACCCGCCGGCCGACGATTCGTCGCGGCCCGGCACCGCCGGAGTCGACCCGAAGAAGACCGAACCCGGTGAGGGCGACCAGCCGGGCCGACGGGATGCCTGAGACCACCGAAGACACCGGATCGACCACCCAGCCTGACGCGGCAGTTCTGCGCCAGGTCGAACCGAGCACCAGCCCCGCCACGGACTTCAGTGTGGCGCTGCTATCTGAATTCGTGCGCCTCGGCGTGCAGGACATCGTGCTCAGCCCGGGGTCCCGGTCACAGGCGCTGGCCCTGGCCGCCGCCGAGTTCGAACGCCTCGGCCTGCTTCGCCTGCACGTGCGCATCGACGAACGCGGGGCCGGCTTCCTCGCCCTCGGACTCGCCATCGAGAGAGGCCGCCCCGCCCTCGTGGTGTGCACCTCAGGCACCGCCGTGGCCAACCTGCACCCCGCGGTGCTCGAAGCCCACCACTCCGTGGTGCCCCTGATCCTGCTCACCGCCGACCGGCCGGCCGAACTGCGGGGCATCCGCTCGAACCAGACCACCGTGCAGCCGGGCATCTTCGCCGGCGCCGTGCGGCTCTGCCGGGACGTGAGCGCCCCAGACGGAACCGCCGGGGAGGCCGACGCTGCTGTGAAGCTGGCGGGCCTGGCTTACACGACCGCGATGGGCGCCCAGACCGCCAACCCCGGACCGGTGCAGCTGAACCTGGCGTTCCGCGAGCCTCTCTCCGCCGCGGTCGAACTCACCGGTGCTGACCTCGCGACCGTCGTCGCCGACGCTGCGCGACCTGGCCGACCGGATGCGGCGGCGCCCGACACGACCCCGCCGCTGCCGTTGCCGTCCGGTCCCCGCACCGTCGTCGTGGCCGGTGCCGGAGCGGGCCCGGCCGCGGAAGAGCTGGCCCGCACCGCCGGCTGGCCGCTGATCGCCGAGGTCTCCAGCGGCGCCAGGTTCGGCCCGAACCTCATCGTTGCGTACCGCGAACTGCTCGGCGACGCCGACTTCGGGGCTCAGGTGCAGCGCGTGATCGTGTTCGGCCACCCCACCCTCAGTCGGGAGATCCCGGCGCTCGTGCAGCGCGCGGATGTGGAGACCATCGTCGTGGCCCCGGTCGGCCTCGAGTGGTACAACCCCGGCCACAAGGTGGCCAGGTTCGCGCGCGCCGTCGCCGCGACCGATGAGGCGATCGCCGTTGCGGGCACCCGCGAAGCCCGGGCCTGGGCGGGCCGCTGGGTGATGGCGAGTCGCAGCATCCTGGCCCAGGACACCCAGCTCGACGCCCCGCCGTTCGGCGCCCACGGCATGACCCGCGCCGAATTCGCCGCGATGAAGGCCCCGGTCACCCGCGCGATCCTCGCCGACGCGGTGTGGCGAGCGTCGTGGCCGCACGACCGCCTGGTGCTCGGCGCGTCCAGGCTGATCAGGGAACTGGATGCCCGGGTGACCGGCAAGAAGATCCCCGTGCACGCGAACCGGGGACTGGCCGGCATCGACGGCACCATCGCCACTGCTCTGGGGATCGCGCTGGCCAGCCAGGCCGGCCCAGAGCCCCGGTCGACGGGCACGACCCGCCTGCTCGTTGGCGACGTCACCCTGCTGCACGACGCCGGGTCACTTCTGATCGCACCCGGCGAAACCCGGCCCCGGTTGCAGGTGATCGTCGGCAACGACGGCGGCGGAACCATCTTCGACGGCCTCGAGGTGGCGGCGACCGCCGCTCCCAGCGCCGTCGACCGGGTGCTCTTCACCCCGCACCAGGTGAACCTGGAGAGCCTCGCCGCCGCCTACGGCTGGGCGTACACCCGGGCTGCCACCCGAAGCACCCTGGAAAGCGCCCTCACCGCTCCGGTGAGCGAGCCCACGATCGTGGAAGTGCCCCTAGCCCGCTAGCCCCCCTCGCCCGCCCCTCCCGCGAACTGTGAGAAAAGCACCGAAAATCGCGAGATTCTGGTGCTTAACTCACAGTTCGCGGGATGGGATGGGCTAGCGGGTGGGCTCTAGGAGGGCGGCCTGCTCCTGGTGGAGCTCCTGCTCGACGCGCAGCTCGTGCTCCAGCTCGCGCTGGGGACGCGGGTGCAGGAACGCCACGAGTACGAACGAGCCGATGCCCACCACGGCGGAGATCATCGTGGTCCAGCCGTCGAGGTCGGCCGTGATCAGGGTGTTCGGCACGTAGAACAGGTCGTTCGGCACGCCGTACATGGTGGGGGTGAGCGCCAGCAGGGTGATGCGCACGGTGAAGCCGAGCAGCGCGCCCACGATCACGGCGCTGGCGCCGGGGCGCTTCCAGAACAGGCCGAGCACCAGCGGCGCGGCCAGGCAGGCCAGCATCAGGTCGAACGCGAAGGTGAGCAGGATGCCGGTCTGGCTGACCCGGATCGCCAGCAGCACGCCGATCACGACGATGGGCACCATCGCCACGCGGGTCCAGCGCAGCAGCGGGTCGATGCCGCCGGTGACGATGCGGCGCACTCCGAAGATGTTGCGCACGGCGATCGCCGAGGTGGCCAGGATGGCGCCGGCGGCGGTGGAGAACGAGGCGGCCACGATGCCCGAGAGCACCAGCACGGCCAGCAGCGGCGGTGCGTAGTCGCCGAGCAACGTGTAGAGAATCGGGCCGTCGGCGGTGGAGAGACCGAGTGCGGCGCTGGTGGTGAGGGCGACGAGGGCGTAGATGATGCCGATCACGAAGGTGCCGCCGGCCGCGTAGAAGCAGGACTTCTGCGCCACCTGCGGGGACTTGGCGGCGAAGATGCGCTGCATGAAGTCGATGGCGACGAGGTCGCCGATGGCCAGCGAGATCAGGGTGGCCCAGTTGATCGGGGCGCCCTGCGCGGGGTCGGTGAGCTGGCCGAAGTCGAACGGGCCCATGCCGGCCGGCACGATGATGCCGAAGTTGAGCACCACCCAGCCGAGCAGCGCGATGGAGGCCACCACCGTGATGACGGTCTGGATCGCGGCCGTGTAGGCATCCGAGAACAGGCCGCCGGCCAGCGTGTACGCGAGCACCAGCGACACCGACAGGATGATGCCCCAGACGTAGTCGATGCCGGCGAAGCGCTCGAGCAGGAAGCCGACCGCCACGAGGTTGCCGGCGAGCAGGATGGTGAACGAGAAGATCATGATCACCGAGGAGCCGACCTCGACGACGCGGCCGTAGCGGCGGCGGAAGAAGTCGGCGAGCGTGTACAGCCCCAGCTTGTTCATCGGCTTGGCCAGGAACAGGCCGGAGATCAGCAGGCAGACCGCCAACCCGATGGCCAGCGAGGCGCCGGACCAGAACCCGTAGCCGGAGGTGAGGTCGGTGTTGCCGACGGTGGCGTTGCTGTCGACGGCCGCGGCCATCAGCGACACCGCCACGAGGGGAACACCGAGGCTGCGCCCGGCGACGAGGTAGTTGGCGCTGTCTCCGTCGACCTTGCGGGCGACGACGATTCCGACGACGAGCACGATGAGGACGCTGAGGCCCACCCCGATGACGATCATGGCTTCTCCTGACTTGGCGGTGCTGGCTTGGATACCGGTCAACCGATCGATATGCCAATTCAGCCCGCTGGCTGTCACGGATGGCTTTCCGGAATGCAACGGTCGTGTTAACTCGTTCGCCCGGTCCTGGCTCGCGGTGGGCATCGCGCGGGTAAGGGGTGCGCCGGTGCGGATGGCCCGTAACACGCTGTTAACGCGGGAGACACGGCGGCGACTCGGCGTCGCGGTTTAGTTTCTATCAGTTGATCGAAAACAGTGGTCACCGGATAGGAGAAGTCACCGTGGCAACAGAAACCGGGACACCCCGAGCGCAGTCGTCGACCACCTCGACCACCGCCGGAGCCCGGGCGCACGCCAGGGCCCAGGAGGGCACCGTGGTCGTTGCCGCCCCCGTGCGACCGGCCTCCGGCTGGCCCGGAGCCGGAGCCGAGGCCGGCGTCGACGCCGACCGGCTGGTCTGGGCCGAGACCGTCGCCGGCGGCGGCTACAGCCACAAGGTCCTCGCCCGCGGCACCACCCTGCGGCTCACCGACCTGGCCGGCGACGCCTGCGCCCACCTGCTGCTCTTCAACGCCGACCAGTCGTTCGAACGCCTCAACGTGGCCGACACCGTGAAGGTGCAGTGGCAGGTCTACGCCGCAGCCGGCCAGTTGCTGCTCTCCGACCAGGGCCGGGTGCTCGCCACCGTGGTGGCGGACAGCTCGGGTCGGCACGACACCATCTACGGCACCAGCACCGCCGTGCGCAACACCGCCCGCTACGGTGACGGTGATGCGCAGGGCCCCACCCCCGCGGGCCGGGAACTGTTCGCCCTCGCCGCGGCGAAGAACGGTCTCAGCCGCCGGGACCTGCCGCCCAGCGTCTCGTTCTTCCAGGGCGTCACGATCGACGACGCCGGCCGGCCCGGTTTCACCGGCAGTTCCGGCGCGGGCGCCAGTGTGACCCTGCGCACCGAGATGCCGGTGATCGTGCTGATCGCCAACACCGCGCATCCGCTCGACGACCGCGCCGCGTACACCTCGACGGCGCTCGAGGTGCTCGCCTGGACCGACACCGCGACCACGCCGGCCGACCCGCTCTGGGACGCCAGCCCTGAGGGCCGCCGCGCCTTCGTGAACACCGCCGACTACCTCGCCGCAAGGGGACTGAAATGACCGCCAGCACAACCGCCACCGTCGCGACCGCCGCCGACTTCGGCACCGAACTCTCCCGCGAAACCGTCGCCGCCCGCGCGCCGTGGTCCGCCGTGCTAAAGGCCGGCCAGGTGCTCACCATCGTCGACCTCGACGGTAACCAGGCCGTGGACTTCCTCGCCTACGCCGCCGCCGACACCGACCGGGCCTACAGCGCCCAGGCCACCCTGCAGGAACAGGACAGCGTCTACCTCAGCGTGGGCAGCGTGCTGCGCGACAACGAATCCAACCCGTTGCTCACGATCATCGCCGACGACTGCGGCCGGCACGACACCCTTGGCGGCGCCTGCTCCAAGGAATCCAACACCCTGCGCTACGGCCTGCACACCTGGGCCCAGCACGCCTGCGTCGAGAACTTCCTCGCCGAGGGCTCCCGCCGGGGCCTGGGCAAACGTGACCTGGTCTCCAACATCAACTGGTTCATGAACGTGCCCGTCGACCCGGACGGTGCCCTCGGCATCGTCGACGGCATCTCGGCGCCCGGCCTGGCGGTGTCGCTCCGCGCGGAGGTGGACACGCTGGTGCTGGTCTCCAACTGCCCGCAGATCAACAACCCCTGCAACGGTTTCAACCCGAGCCGGGCCGAGATGATCATCAGCGCCGGAGTCACGGCGTGAGCGCGGCCTTCGACACCGTCCTGATCGCCAACCGCGGCGAGATCGCGGTGCGAATTATTCGCACCGCCCGCGTCATGGGACTGAAGACGGTGGCCGTGTACTCCGAGGCCGACCGTGGCGCCGCCCACGTGCACCTCGCCGACACCGCCGTGCTGCTCGGCCCGTCACCGGCCGCCGAGAGCTACCTGCGCGCCGACCTGATCATCGCCGCGGCCCTCTCAACCGGCGCCGGCGCCATCCACCCCGGCTACGGGTTCCTCTCCGAGAACGCCGACTTCGCCCGCGCCTGCCAGGCCGCCGGGATCGCCTTCGTTGGCCCCACCCCCGAGCAGCTCGACCTGTTCGGCACCAAGCACACCGCCCGCGACGCCGCCACGGCCGCCGGCGTGCCGCTGCTGGCCGGCACCGGCCTGCTCGACAACCTCGAGCACGCGCTCGCCGCGGCCGAGACCATCGGCTACCCGGTGATGCTCAAGGCCACCGCCGGCGGCGGCGGCATCGGCATGCAGGCCTGCCACGACGCCGCCGAACTCGCCGGCTCCTGGGAGAACGTCACCCGCATCGCCGGCGCCAGCTTCTCCTCCGCCGGGGTGTTCCTGGAACGCCTCGTGGTGGGCGCCCGTCACGTGGAAGTGCAGGTGTTCGGCGACGGCCTCGGTTCGGTCGTGAGCATCGGCGACCGGGACTGCAGCCTGCAACGCCGCAACCAGAAGGTCGTCGAGGAGGCTCCGGCCCCCGACCTGCCCGACCACGTGCGGGAGGGCATCGCCGACGCCGCCCGCCGGCTGTGCGCATCCGTGGACTACCGGTCGGCCGGCACCGTGGAGTACATCTACGACCCGGTTCGGCAGGAGGCAGCCTTTCTCGAGGTGAACACCCGCCTGCAGGTGGAGCACCCGGTCACCGAGGCCGTCTACGGCATCGACCTGGTCGAGTGGATGCTGCGCCTGGCACTCGGAGACACCAACGTCGTGCACACCCCGCTGGTCGCGGCCGGGTTCGCGGTGGAGGCCCGGGTCTACGCCGAGAACACCGACCTGGGCAACCTGCCCAGCGCCGGCACGGTCACCCGGGTGGTGCATCCGGAGACCGCGCGCATCGACACCTGGCTGGAGCCCGGCGCCGAGGTGAGCACCTACTACGACCCGCTGCTGAGCAAGGTGATCACCCACGGCACCAGCCGCGAGGCCGCCTGGCAGGCGCTCGCCGACACCCTCGCCGAGGTGCGGGTCGACGGCGTCGCCACCAACCTGGGGCTGCTGCGCTCGATCGCCGCCGAGCCCGCCGTGCGGGCCGCCCGGCACTCCACCGACACCCTCGCCGGCATCCGCAACACCAGCCCCCGGTTCGAGGTCGTCAAGTCCGGCCTGCTCTGCACCATCCAGGACTGGCCGGGTCGCACCGGCTACTGGGCCGTCGGCATCCCGCCGTCCGGGCCGATGGACGACCTGTCGTTCCGGCTCGGCAACCGGGCGCTGGGCAACCCCGAGGGCGAGGCCGGCCTGGAGATCACCATGCAGGGCCCCACCCTGCGCTTCCACACCGCGGCCACCGTGATGCTCACCGGCGCACCCACGCCGGTCACCGTCGACGGCGCCGAGGTGCCACAGTGGACGCCCGTGCGGGTGCCCGCCGGCGCCCTGCTGGCCGTGGGCGCGCCCACCGTCGGCATGCGCAGCTACCTGCTCGTGGCCGGCGGCCTGGATGTGCCGCTGGTGCTCGGCAGCGCCGCCACCTTCGACCTGGGCGAGATGGGCGGCGCCGCCGGCCGGGCCCTCCGCACCGGCGACATCATCGCGCTCGCCGAACGGATGCCCGTCGGCGCCGCCCAGGCCGTGGCCGTGCACGACCGCCCGGTGTTCACCTCCGAGTGGCGCATCGCGGCGCTGGAAGGCCCGCACGCCGCCCCCGAGTTCTTCACCGAGGCCGACATCGCGGTGTTCCACAGCACCCGCTGGGCCGTGCACTTCAACTCGGCCCGCACCGGTGTGCGCCTGGTCGGCCCGAAACCCGAATGGGCCAGGAACGACGGCGGCGAGGCCGGACTGCACCCGTCCAACATCCACGACACCCCCTACGCTGTTGGCGCCGTGGACTACACCGGCGACCTGCCCATCCTGCTCGGCCCGGACGGACCGAGCCTGGGCGGTTTCACCTGCCCCGCCACCGTGCCCAGCGGCCAGCTCTGGAAGCTCGGCCAGCTGCGCCCCGGCGACACCGTGGAGTTCGTGCCCGTGGACGACCGGCAGGCCTACGCCCTGCGCCTGGACCCCAACCTGGCCGTGACGGCCGGCCGCGCGCCGACCGTCGACGGCGGCATCCTGCGCAGCTTGCCCGCCACCGCGACCAGCCCGGCCATGACCTTCCGCCGCAGCGGCGACGCCAACCTGCTCGTGGAGTACGGCGAGATGGTGCTCGACCTGGCCTCACGGATGCGCGTGCACGCGCTCGCCGCCGTGCTGCAACAGCGCTGGGACGACGGCGAGCTGCCCGGCATCATCGACCTGACCCCCGGCATCCGCTCGCTGCAGGTGCACGTGAACCCCGACGTGCTGCCGCTGCCGGAGCTGCTCGACATCGTGGCGGACGTCGAGGCCGGCCTGCCGGCCACGAGCGAGCTGACCGTGCCCAGCCGCACCGTGTCGCTGCCGCTCTCCTGGGATGACCCGGCCACGCGGGAGGCCATCGAACGGTATATGTCGGGCGTGCGGGACGACGCGCCCTGGTGCCCGTGGAACATCGAGTTCATCCGCCGCATCAACGGGGTCGCGTCGGTGGACGACGTGATGCGCACCGTGTACGAGGCCGAATACCTGGTGCTGGGCCTCGGCGACGTGTACCTGGGTGCGCCCGTGGCCACGCCGCTGGACCCGCGGCACCGGCTGGTGACCACCAAGTACAACCCGGCGCGCACCTGGACACCGCAGAACGCCGTGGGCATCGGCGGAGCCTACCTCTGCATCTACGGCATGGAGGGCCCTGGCGGCTACCAGTTCGTCGGCCGCACCGTGCCGATCTGGTCGACCCACTCCCAGCGCGGCCCGTTCGCCGCTGGCGTGCCGTGGCTGCTGAAGTTCTTCGACCGCATCAGCTGGTACCCGGTGCTGCCCGAAGACCTGCTCGAGATGCGCGCCGAGATGAAGGCCGGCCGACTGCCGATCAGGATCGAGGAGGGCGAGTTCTCGATGAAGGAGTACGAGGCCTTCCTCGCCGAGAACGCCGACTCGATCGCCGAATTCCGCTCGCAGCAGGGTGAGGCCTTCGCGGCGGAGCGGCACGCCTGGGAGGAGTCCGGTGAGTTCGACCGGGACGACGCGGCTGCCCTGGCCCCGGTGCTCGCTGCCGGCACCGTGCAGGTGCCGGAGGGCTGCGAGGGCGTCGAAGCACCGTTCACGGCGAGCGTGTTCAGGCTCGACGTCGTGGTGGGGGAGCGGGTCGCCGCGGGGCAGACGCTGGTGTCGCTCGAGGCCATGAAGATGGAGGCCCACGTCGTGGCACCCTTCACCGGGCGGGTGGTGAGCATGTTGGCCGCTCCCGGCGACAGCGTCGCGCCCGGCTCGGTACTGGTGATCGTGGAACGGGAAGAGGCAGCATGAGTGACGGGATGACTGCGACCGGCGAGTCTGGTCTGTCTGGCGTGACGGATGCGGTGGCGGATGCGGTGAGGGACGCCGTGCAGGCCGCCTACGGCCGGATCGCGGCCGCGGACCGGCCGGAGGTGTGGATCCACCTGCGGCCCCAGGCCGAGGTGCTCGCCGAGGCGCTCGCCGTACAGAGCCAGCTGGCCGCCGGCGCCGATCTGCCCCTGGCCGGGCAGTTCTTCGCAGCCAAGGGCAACATCGACATTCGCGGCCTGGTCACAACGGCCGCCTGCCCGGCCTACGGCGACGTGGCCGAGACGGATGCGACGGCCGTCGCCCGGCTGCGCGCCGCCGGGTCCGTGTGTCTGGGCGCCACCAACCTCGACCAGTTCGCCACCGGACTGGTGGGCACCCGCAGCCCCTACGGCGCCGTGCGGCACGCCTTCCAACCCGAGCGCATCTCCGGCGGTTCGAGCAGCGGCTCGGCCGTAGCCGTGGCGCTGGGCCTGGTCGACTTCGCCCTGGGCACCGACACCGCCGGCTCCGGCCGGGTGCCGGCCGCGTTCCACGGCCTGGTGGGCATCAAGCCCACCCGCGGACTGGTCTCGGCCGCCGGCGTGGTGCCGGCCTGCCGCTCGCTGGATTGCGTGACCGTGCTCGCCGCCGATCTCGACCTGGCCGAGAAAGTGGCCGGCGTGATGGCCGGCTTCGATGAGCGTGACCCGCTGTCGCGGGTGGCTCCGGTTGAGGCATCCGATGGCGGCACCGGCTCCGATTCTGGCGCCGCTCCCGGCACCGCTCCCGCGGCGGGTTCCGGCGCGCGCATCGGCATCCCGCGGCCCGGCCAACTCGGCGACCTCGCCCCGGGCTGGGCCGAGGCCTTCGACGCCGTCGTGGCCCGGCTGCGCGCCGACGGTGCCGACCTCGTCGAGATCGACATCGACCCGTTCCTGCGTACCGCCCAGATGCTCTACGACGGTGCCTTCGTGGCCGAACGCTACGCCGCCGTCGGCGCCTTCGTGGACGCTCACCCCGACGAGGTCGACCCGGTCGTCGGCGCCATCGTGGCCGGCGCCCGTGACGTGCCCGCGCACCGCCTGTTCAGCGACCTGGAGGCCCTCGACACCGAACGCGCCGTCAGCCGGCAGGTCTTCACGACCATCGACGCCCTGCTGCTGCCCACCACGGTGGAGCACCCCACCCTGGCCGAGGTCGCCGCCGAGCCCCTCGCGGTGAACAGCCGGCTCGGCCGCTTCACCAACTTCGCCAACCTCCTCGACCTCGCCGCGATCGCCGTGCCCGGCGGCCGGGTCGGCGAGACCCACTTCGGTGTGCAACTGGTGGGCCCGGCCTTCACGGATGCCCGCCTGGCCGGCCTGGCCCGCCGCATCCTGGCCGATGCCTCGACCGAGCACCCCGAGCTGCCCGCCACGGTCCCGGCCGTACCGGCGCCGGCCGTCACCGAGCAGCCGGCCGCGCCGGACGAGGCGCAGCCGGACGAGATCGTGCTGGCCGTAGCCGGCGCGCACCTCTCCGGCCAGCCGCTCAACCACCAGCTCACCGCCCTGGCGGGACGTCTGCTCGAAACCACGACCACCTCCGCCGACTACCGACTCTTCGCCCTCGACACCGTGCCGCCCAAACCCGGCCTGGTGCGGGTGGCCGAGAGGGCGGGCGCGCCGATCGAGGTTGAGCTCTGGGCGCTGGGCGCTGCGGCGTTCGGCCGGTTCGTGGCGGCGCTGCCGCAACCCATGGCCATCGGCCGGCTGCTATTGGCCGACGGACGTCAGGTCGAGGGCTTCCTCTGCGAGCCGATCGCCACCGAAACCGCCGCCGACATCACCGCCACCGGCGGCTGGCGGGCCCACCTGGCCCGCCCCTGACCCGCGCCCGCGGCATCCGCCGCAACTGTTGCCCGTCCGGACAATTACGCCCGGCACACCGGGCACAATTGTCCGGAACGGGAACAGTTGCGTCGATCGCGGCACAGGCGGGCGTCGATCGCGGCACCGGCGGGGTTTGGTACCGTTGCTTCGTTCCGTCAAGACGTGCCGGACAGGCCCACAGGAGTGCAGCATGAGCGGCAAGTCCTCTCCCGCCCGGTCCACCCCGGCCGGCCCCGGCCCGGTGCGGGTGCCCGCCGACAAGCTCGCCCTGTCGGCCATGATCGTCGGCGTCGTCGCGTTCCTCGGCGGCTGGCTGCCGGTGCTCGGCCTGATCCTCGGCACCGTCGGCGTGATCCTCGGCCTCCTGGCCAAGCGGCGCTCCAACCGCCCCGAACTCGGCCTGACCGCCCTGATCCTCTCGATCATGGCCGTGCTGACCAACATCGTGGTCGACGTGATCCTGATCATCTCAATCGTGACCCAGGCCAACAACCTGCCTGGGTAGGTGTGCTTGGCCGGCTCGGCCGCGCTGAGCATCCGCTAACTGTTGCCGAACCGGACAATTGCGCCCGGTGTGCCGGGACCAATTGTCCGCACCGGGCACAGTTGCAAACCGCCGCGCGAGCGACCTAGCCGAACGCCTCGACCACGGGGCGGAACTTCATCTTGGTCTCGGCCAGCTCGCGGTCGGGGTCGGAGTCCAGCACGATGCCGCAGCCGGCGTACGCCGTGACGTCGCCGGTGGGGGTCACCTGCGCGCAGCGCAGCGCGATCGCCCACTCGCCGTCACCGTCGGCGCCGACCCAGCCCACCGGGCCGGCGTAGCGCCCGCGGTCGAACGGCTCCAACTCGCGGATGAGCGCGAGCGCGTCCTGCGTGGGGGTGCCGGCCACGGCCGCGGTCGGGTGCATCGCCGCAATCAGGTCCAGCGAGGTGGACCCGTCGCTCAGGGTGCCCTCGACGTCGGTGGCCAGGTGCCAGAGGTTGGGCAGCTTCACCGTGAACGGGATCTCGCTCGTGGTGAGCACCGAGGTGTGCGGGCGCAGCGCGGCGAGCACACTCTGCACGGCGAATTCGTGTTCGTCGCCGTCCTTGCTCGACGTCGCCAGCGCGAGGGCGGCCTCGAGGTCCGCCGCGGCATCCGCCCCGCGGGAGATGGTGCCGGCGAGCACCCGCGCGTTGACCTCGTTGTGGTCGGCGCGGATCAGTGTCTCCGGGCTGGAGCCGATGAGTCCGTCGACGGCGTAGGTCCAGCAGTCCGGGTAGCCCAGGGCCAGTTCGGTCAGCAGCCGGCGCAGGTCGGATTCGGCGGGCAGCCGGCCGACGAGGTCGCGGGCGAGCACCACCTTGCTCAGTTCCTGGGCGCCGATGTGCTCCACCGCCGCGGTGACGGCCTCCCGGTACCCGGCCGGCTTCAACGCGCCGGGCAGGAGTGAGATGCGGTACTCGTCGCCGAGCGGATGCAGCGCCAGCGGGATCTCCGGGGCGGCCTGGCCGGTGGGCCAGATGCGGGTGACCCAGCACTGGCCGTCCTCGCGGCCCACGATCACCTCCGGCACGATCAGCACGCTGGTCTGGCTCGACGAGTCGTCGAAGGCGAAGGTGCCGAACGCCAGCAGGCCGGTGCCCGTGCGGGTGAGCGGGTCGGTCACCGTGGCGGCCGCGACGACGTCGCGCCAGGCGGCGGCGGCATCCGTCATGCGGGTGGGCCCGGAGAACTCGAGGCGAAGCGCCGTGCCGATGCCGGCGAGGCCCTGGTTGCGGCGCATCCAGAGCAGCGGTGTTCGCTCATCCAGGAGCAGGATCAGTTGGCGAATGTCGGCAATCGGGGAGGTTTCAACCGTTAGAGCAGGCGCATTCACTCGTCTACCCTACGCCCGCACCCGCGGATACCCGGGCCGCGCCCCGCAATCTAGACTGGACCGGTGAGTAGAGCAGATCTAAATAAGCAGCCAGCACAGGTCGCAGCCATGTTCGATCTGGTCTCGACGCACTATGACCGCACCAACGCGTTGCTCTCAGTGGGCAACGCCTCGCTGTGGCGCGTCGCCACCACCAGAGCCGTCAACCCGCAGCGCGGCGAGCGGATCCTCGACATCGCGGCCGGCACCGGCACCTCCAGTGTCGCCCTCGCGCACACCGGCGCTCACGTCGTGGCCGCCGACTTCTCCGAGGGCATGATCAAGGTGGGCCGGGAGCGCCACGGTGACAACCCGAACGTGGAGTTCGTGCAGGCGGATGCCACCAAGCTGCCGTTCAAGGACGGCGAGTTCGACGCCGTCACCATCTCCTTCGGCCTCCGCAACGTCGTGGAGCCCAAGAAGGCCATCGCCGAGTTCTACCGGGTCACCAAGCCCGGCGGCCGCGTGGTCATCTGCGAGTTCTCCACGCCGCCGATCGCGCCGATCCGGGTGGGCTACTTCGCCTACCTCAACCACGTGATGCCGCGCATCGTGAAGCTGGCGTCCTCCAACGCCGAGGCCTACGACTACCTCGGTGAGTCCATCGCCGCCTGGCCGAACCAGCCCACCCTCAGTGCCTGGCTGCGCGACGCCGGATACGATGCCGTGGCGTATCGCAACCTCAGTCTCGGTATCGTGGCTCTGCACCGCGGAATCAAGACCGCAGACGCCCCCGTTCCAACTTCCTGAAACTCCCAGATCCGATCGTTAGGCTGACAGAGTGAAATTGACCGCCCCCGTGGCCCGCCGTAGCCCGTCGGTAACGTCGCAGCTGGGCCTGAGCGATCGAATCTTCTCTACCCCCGCCGACCGCGGCCTGGCCGCCAGCATCGACAACGGCCTCGAAGAGGTGAAGACGACCCTGCTG
>Ga0247803_1001142_pt1 | contig 13987 bp, 11 predicted proteins | sample UWRJL014104B1_FD_180928 | JGI IMG/M metagenome (GOLD analysis project Ga0247803, IMG submission 180928) | Plant litter microbial communities from Arlington Agricultural Research Station in Wisconsin, United States - UWRJ-L014-104B-1 | ecosystem: Environmental > Terrestrial > Plant litter >...
TTGAATAGAAAGTGTGCTCCGAATCCCATGTTGCGGATCAAGCTGCTGCAGGAGCAGGGCACGCGGTCGAAAACATTCAAAAGGACAAGACCTATGTATCCTGTAAATAATAACATTAAGACGGATGATCCATAAAAGCCGGTGGTGCGGGTGGTCGGAATAATCAGAAGTAAGCTCAACAGCAGCTCCGCGACAGGGATTATCCAAAGTAGTGGGATCTTAGACCACCCTGGCAGCGTCTGGTTAGCAAGCTGCCTTTGAAATTCCTTCACATCCAGTAGCTTGCTGGTCGCTGTATAAAAGAATAAGATGATCAATAGGGCTGTAATAATCTGGTTAATGTTTTTGGTTGTAGAAAAGGAGATTTTCATAACATTTGTGTTTTGTTGGGCAATAGCTTCCCTTTCCTGAAAATTCGGGAACTGGTTACTTGGTTAGTATTTGATTATTAAATGATGGTTAAAAGTTCTATTGAAAAGTGTTCTTACTGGTTTTGGATCAGGTAAGTTATGGACGGAATGTTCTTACCGGAAGGGTATCTCAATCTTTAGATCCCGTGAGCATGTAAAACCTAGATCAAGCAACTCTTTATAAAGGCCGGGTCTGCCTTGGAAATGGTACGATCCACAATTTTTGAGAGTTCATATTCTTTTATAACCAGTTTTTCGGCCGTATTTTGGTCTAGCACCTGCTTACCTGACATGTCCAAATTAGAAAATTGTAACAGTGAGTAACATGGCTGCAATAACATTTGCAATAACTTCTTTTGTTTCATAACGCTTAGGTATATAGGTAATATCGGGCACTAAGTTTTTACACCTGGGAATGTAATTTTTCCCAAGCTGTGAAACGCTAAACAAGCACAGTTATAAGTAAAGCTAAACCCATTAGGTTACCTCTATTATTGGTATTTGATCTTCTTTTACAGATGCTGTTGCTTTGTGGGTTAAATACTACTATGCGTCTGACTAATAGCGTATTACAAAGTTCAGAAGTATAACTGATAAATAAAATATCCCTTTTCCCTGTTTTTTACGTATCCTTTTTTACTGTAAATTTTTTAAAAAGTAACTTTTTGAGTGTATTTGGTTGCTTTTTCCAGGAATATTCATATGTTCTTACGAATTGCCACCCAGCAAGTCACTTGGAGGAAAACCAAAATGCTCTTTGAACTTTCTGCTGAAATTAGCCGGGTTCTGATAACCCAGATAATTGGCTACATCTGACACAGGCTTTTGTTGTTCTTTTAATAACGTGTAACCTTTGCTCATACGGATCGATGTTATATACTCCCGTAACGGTAAGCCAAACAAACTATGGAATACTTCTCCGAGCCTTCTTGGCGTAATATGGAGCGTTCCGGCAATTTCGCTGATGGAGGGAACCGCTCCCTCGCTAACTTCGGTTACCACAAAATCACGGATTTGATAAACCATATCTCTTGTAGTTTTTCCTGGTTTGATTTGACTGGTTTCGGTCGATAGCCGGGAAGAGGAAACCAGTTCCAGGATAATTCCCTCGACGTTATGCGCAGCGATTTTTCCTCTTTTATTGATTTGTCCGAGCCTGAACAAGGTTCGTGCCACCAATTGAGCTGCTTTACCGGAATGCCGCATAAGTGTTTCATCCTGTGGGATCAACGTTGATAGCGGTCTTAGCCCCTCGAACTCACTTGTCAATATTTTCAGCAGGTCGGATTTTAAATAGACGAAGAAATAAACGTGATGCCCTGCTAAGACCTGCATTTTAAAATGTCCGGGTTGGGTTTGAAAAACAGCTGATTCACCTTGCAGGATCTGAAAAGTATGGCCATTATTTCGGTAGCTGAAATATCCCCTAATGGTATAAAAAAAGATCACATTCCGTTTTTTGACCCATAGATCTGCTGTAAAAGCCTTACTTGAATCCAGGATAAATAACCCACTGATAAAGTTGTCCCCTCTTAGATTCTGGCGGGTCATACTGCCCGTGGGCCACCGGGTCAGTTCCGGCGGAGTATTTTGGATCAGATATCTTTTATCCTTCGGGAATTCATAAGTGATGGTAGCTGCCGCCAATATATCGGCGGGCAGCCCGATAAATAGTTCTTCTTCCATAAGATTTCTATTTTAATAGTGCTGCGGGGCAAGTAAGTACGCTTTCGCTTTATCCAGAATAGCAATCACGGCCTTTCTGTCTTTATCCTCGGGGGAATAGGATCTTTTCCGCATACTGTCCGGGGATAGGTCTTCATGATATTTTGAGCTCAAAAAGGGAATGATACGCTCAAAGACCATCTTAAGCGACTTCATGTGCAAAACGCCTACCGCTACAAAAGCCCGCAGAAGAATGGCGATCTGGTCGGCATTGATTCCCAGGCTGACTTTGAATCCCTGTTGCCCAGTTGTTTTGTGGGTATCCTGCTTGTTTTCAAGCGGGCTAACCCGGAAATTTAATTTTGTTTCCAGGTAACCGATCTCCTCGCTGAACCAGTTTTCAATCACGTCCTTGATATCAGCATAATACGGATTTAGCTTTACATCAGGCTTTTTGTACATTTGGTTGAAGTCTTTGGAAGATCGTCTCAGCAGGTCCAGCTTTTCTTGCAGTGGACCACAGGCATTGATTTTTTCTGCTATTTTGCCTGTAAAATAATGCAGGTATTCCTTTTTGTTGAAATTCCGGTAAATCAATAGCTCGTTGAGGGCCTGATAGACTCTGTCTTCTGTTTTGAACTCTGCAATTTCTTCCAGCCCCCGGACCAGATCTTTTTTATAAAGTACCTCTCGCAGCGTCGCCGGACGTTGTCCGTTGGCAAAACCCAGCAACGTATCGAAAACGATAGAAGAAAGCTTCCTGTCTCCGGTTCTTTTAAACAGTCTGGTTTGTAACTGTTCCAGACGGTGGCGGAGTTCGGCACGGGTTACCAGCAGATAAGTGACGGGTACTCTTTCGTCCAGGCCCAAAAAACGGCCATAATAAGTCTCAATAAATGATAGCAGCTCCTCCAGGCAGCTGACGACGGCCTGGCAGGCCAGCTTTAGCTCACCTGCTTCATGCGAAGTCATATTATCATTCTCGTGCGCCTTATCCAGCAGGATGATCAGGTCGGAATGATAGCGCCTTACCAGTAGCTTGATTTCTGCCTGCCGGGTAATACCCAGAAACTTCGCTTTCAAAAGGGACTGAAGCTTGTCTATTTCCTCACCCGCTGTTTTGATAATTGTTTCGATTTGCTGCCAGTTTATAGCATCAACTTCGGTTTTGTCAGGGTTCAGAGTGACATTAACCAACAGGTCGAGCCACTCCAGGGTGTACTGTCTTTCCATGTGACGTTGAGTTTATGGTAAGTAATAGGTAATATTTCCTTAAGACTTTTCTAGTTACCAGCTTCAATTACAACAGACAGAATATACAGGGCTTTTATAAAGTAGATAGCTTCGGGTTAATTAAGTATTTATGCAATATGCCTGGAGGTGTTTTCCGGCAAGATCTCAATTTGATTTTTTCCTTTTTCTTAATTTTAAAGGATAAGTTGTCATGACAATACAAAGCTAAGTATGCAGAATTTAATATTCTGCGACATTGAACTTTTTTTGTATTAAATTTACGTATACAGCCAGATGTCGTTTATGTATCTTTTAATATTAAAAACACAATTCTGTTATGAAAAAGCGAAAAAGAAATAAAGCAGAAGCAAAAACAAGAGACAGGAAAGCCACTGAAGAAAAACTGATCAGGACCACCGGTGATTTGTTCCGCAAGAATGGTTATCAGAGTTTGAAAACGGCCTTAATTGCCAGGGAGGCTGGCGTTGACAGAAATTTGATTTATCGTTATTTTGGAGATGTTGCAGAGCTCTTTAAACGATACCTGTTCGGACAAGATTTTTGGATGGGATATCAGAATAATCTGGATGATATGATCGAATCGGGCAGGCATGATGATGGTAAATCGCTGGCCAAAAACCTGCTCGTTAGCCAACTAAAATATTTTTCTGAAAATTCACAGATGCAAGAGCTGATCCATTGGGAGATCAGCGAGAGTAATCAAATAGGCAGGGGTATATCCGACGAAAGGGAGCGTATGGGAGAAGAAATGTTTGTTTTGACCGAAAAACATTTTGACGGGGGCGATGTTAATTTCCGTGCGGTGCAGATGATCCTGATTGCCGGGGTTTATTATATGGTCCTTCACGCAAAAACCAATGGAAGTACCTTTTGCGGTTTAGATATTAACAATAAAGACCAATTTGCAATTGTTGAAAAAACTTTACAGCAGATGGTTGACTGGGCCTATTATTTTGGCAATGGCAGCCAGTCAGGTGGTAAATAACTAAGTCTAGTTGTTTGCAGGATTTGATATCTCTTTTCCTGATTAGAGTATACCCCGATTCGATCTAATCGGCTGTTTGAGTTGCGCACGGGGTCGCCGCTGCGATTGTTTTTGGTACTGTATATAGTTATAAAATTAGCCGCCTAACGCGGGTGTTTCAGACAGATATTTTAACACTACCCGAAAAACAAGAAAATGAATCATCGGCTCTTTGTAAATGCTTCTCATCCGGATCTTGGGATAATTACAACTAGTCGTTAGTACAAAATGAGCGGCCACGGTGAATCCTTTTTGACGCGTTAACTTACACACTATTACATTCCACTATTAATTTTCAAGATGGCTGCGGTGTGCCCAGTTGACTTCTAAAGGATAAATAGCTGTGCCGAACATACGATTTTGAATGCTGATGTCTCTTTTTATTGGGTAGGCGCTTACAAAGAAATTTAATATTTTTAATTGAAATTGATTCAAGGATGGTATTCTTACGCCAGTAAAACATGAAATATTCTTTTTTAATTATTCTCTTCTTATCAGTTAACGTATGTGCTCAACAGGTTGACATTGTACTGATAGGCGTTTCACATAATTACAGCGGCTATCCACAGCAGGATGTTTCAGCTATTTATAGTAAAATCAGAAAATTTGCTCCAACTGCTTTTTTTGGAGAGTTTTTGAGTAAGGAAGATGAAAGACTTGTTATGGATTATTGGTGTAAACAGGACAACATCCGCCGAGTCGAGATACTTAGAAGAAACCGGGAAATAGCTGTGGATTTGCTTCCCAAGACCATTGATAGCTTAAAGCGATTGTCAGAGCAAAGGCCAAATGATTATCAAATAAAAGCGGATCTTGCACATGCCTATTACCTAAATCAGGATGTTTCAAATGCGCATTACCAGTTCTGGCAGGTTTTCAGCAAACTTGGGCAAACACCTGATAAATCGCTGGAAAACTACGTCAACAAATTACTTAGTCCTGGGCTTGATACCACGGGGCGAAGCATGAAAAGGCTAAAAACCTCGGAGTACGCGCTCATTGCTTTTCCAATGATGCTGGAAATGAAAATCAAGGAATTACTTCCCATGGATTGCCAGGATTATGATTTGAACTGGCAAGCATCTTCGGCCGCCTTTCATCAAAAGTTTCAAGAATATAGAGAAGACACAGTTGCATCTTACGCCAATGAATTAAATGTACTGCTCACTAAGAGAGATAGAGGGTTCCTGAAAAATGCAGGTATCGAAAAAAACTCAAAAAACGTTACCGAGTGGTTCAATACTGACGAAGCCTCCGCGATCTTTTCTACCGGGGACTTTTATTTTCCAGAGATGTATGATATAGAAGGATTTCCAAAAGAGGAAATGCTTTCACAAATCCATTGGTGGCTAATGAGAAATAAAGTAATGTGCGATAACGTTGTAAATCGGTCCAGAGCATTGGGTCTGAAAAGAGTCGTTGTTCTCGCGGGTGCCAATCATCGCAAGTACATGCAGGATATATTCAAAACAATGCCTGATGTGACGATCAGAAACATTACTGAAGTTAAGTGACGGGCTCATGGATAGATAAAAGTCAAAAGCTTGGTGAAATTTAAAATTCTGTAAAACGCCCGATCTAATGCGCTCTTCTATTCAATCGGTAGCTATTGAACACAATTATTGCCGATAGAATAGTTAGTGTCAGGTAGCTCAGACTCAGGTTTGTCATATGTTTGGGTGGAAAAAAATGAACGGCGGCATAACTGAAAAATGATACCATAATATATACGACTCCTCCGGTCAAACCGCCAGACATGGCGGCATAGTTTGGGAAACGACTTAGGCAGTAGGTAAAATAATTATTATAAGTGAAAGCAGTATTCATCTGTATCAGGAATGCAAAAAATACCAGTACTGCCAGATTTGATATGACTGTGCTTAGGCACAGCATTAAAATTACAATAAATAATTGAATGGAAATATTGATGTTTACTTTCTTTTGGAAGGGTCGTAAAATCATTCTTTTGCTAATCAAACCGCCAAACAGCCAGGCGAATCCAAGCGCCAATGAGCAGTAACCCGATACGACAGAATTCATTTTGAAAGTATTTTCGATGATAAACGGTCCGGTCATATTGTATATCATCACGATACTATAGGTGAAGCTCAATATCAAGATTCCTAAAGTGAAACTGCTCGTTTTGAGCATACTCGAATAAATACCGGCTAAATTCCGGAAATTGAATTTTACAGGTTTTTGAAGCGTTTCTGATCCAAAAATCCAATCAAAAAAAGCACATATCAGTACAAGCACGCCCAGAAGAATAAAATTCGACTGCCATCCGAAAAACGCTTCAAGATACCCCCCGACAAAAGGAGCTGCGATGGGACCTAGCGACCATATGATAGTAAATAGGCTCATGAGGTGTTTTAGTTTATCTCCTGAATAAACATCTACAAAAAATGCCCGTTTCGCTACAATAATGGTAGCAGCGGATATTCCCTGGAATACCCGCATCAGTAAAATGACATTTATATCTACGCTTGATGCAATAATGAAACTTGCGATGCTAAAAGTTACCATAGAAAAAAGACCTATTCTGTACCGTCCGAAGCTGTCCAGAATACTTCCTGTGACTAGCTGAGATAAACCATAGCTGATCAGGAAGAATGTCAGAGTCGACTGTACCTGTACTTCTTGTATTCCCAATTGATTTGCCATGCTGGGCATTGAGGGGATATAAATATCAATTGCAAAACCAGATAGTGGCAAAAGAGTAAACGCGATCCAGGTGGAAATACGGCTATCAGATTTTTTAGCAGATGATTTATTGGAATTCATTTATTTCAAAAGAGCGTAAATTCATCTTACCGCCTGGGCTAAGAAGGAGGTATATGACTGCAAAGCACTATCAATCTTTTGTCAATTACAACAGGATTTCAAATAGGGCACCGAAAACTATTTCAAGAAGCTTGAAAAATGCTTTGTTGGGTTGAACAGATCCGTTCGTGGGTAAAGGCTAATTCTTTTGATACCAGATTTCCGGAATGTTAATGGATTGTCTCACTGCTTCAGCTGTAAGTGCGCCGGACAGTTTTTTGCTTTTATGATTTGCTGCCAGCGCTGATGACCGTTGTAAGCGGTAACTAACAGCTTTGATCAGATACAGAGTTCTATAAATTGTTTATCCCACAGAAACAAGCCAAAAAGTGCAGCTAAGGTAGTGGCCCCCATCATGCAGCCTGCTGTTAAACCGCCAAAAGGTTCGGCATAATGGGGCACTCATTTCGGTAGTTTTCCTGAAAACAGCCCCACCCCAAGCGGACTTATTCCGCGTTCCTTTTGGCCTGAGAAGGGGGCCACTTAACCGGAGCTTTCTTTTTTTCTTATTTTTTCTTTGTGGGAAAAACAATTGTGTTTTTCAGCAGGCAGATTGCAGGAAAAGAGAAAAAAACGAAAATTATTTTTTCACTAACAATCCTTGTAATCATGGAAATCGTAGCGCGCATTGTCTCGGATGCACAGGTATCCCAGACAAAATCAGGTAAGAGAGTGGTCAATTTTCCGGTCGCTATCAACGACTATTATAAACCAAAAAAAGGTGACGGGGTGCAAACCACCACCTTTATACGCTGCGCGTACTGGGTGAGCGAAGCTATTGCGCCCCGGCTAGTCAAAGGGGTTTTGGTTGAATTGTACGGCCGTTTAGGTGTGGAGGCCTACACTAATAAGTCAGGTGATCCGGTAGGGGTCATCAGTTTCCAGGTTAGCCGTATCAAGCTGCATTCGAGCAAATCAAATTTTAACACGGCGAGCGGCCCAGCGGCGAGCGGGCATGATGCAAGTGCATCTGTGGCAGATGCCGCAGGCTCAACGGATACGGATGACGATATTCCTTTCTAATCACTAATCAATTATTTCTCAAACATTAAACTTTCAAACATCATGGCACATAACCTTCATTTCGACGAAAATACAGACCGACACAGTTTCTTTTCGGTAAAAGAAAAAGCATGGCATGGATTAGGGCAGATTCTGGATACTCACCCGACCAGTGAAGAGGCGATCCGGCAGGCAGGCCTTGACTACGAAGTGGTGAAAGCTCCACTTTTTATTCACACAAATCCCGTGCGTATAGAGCCAGGCGGTGAGCTGATTACCCAATGGGAGACACCTGTTTCCGGCTTTTTTGCAACCAAGCGTATGGACACCGGTACTCCTCTGGGCGTGGTGGGTAAAGACTACCATATCGTGCAGAACCGAGACGCATTTTCTTTTTTTGATTCCATTGCAGGTTGTGGTGAAATCCTGTACGAAACAGCGGGAGCACTTGGAGCAGGTGAACGTATTTTTATCACGGCCAAACTCCCGGGTTTCATTCGGGTAGGGGATGACGATCTGATTGAAAAGTATCTTTTCCTGACAAATTCACACGATGGTTCTGGCAGCATCACCGCAGCGTTTACACCCATCCGTGTAGTTTGTCAAAACACGCTGAATGCGGCCATGCGAAACCTTTCCAATGTCGTGCGCATCCGCCACACGGCCAACGCAAAACTTCGTTTGCAGCAGGCACACAAAGTAATGGGTATCGCAAATCAGGTTTCAGCTGAGCTTGAACCCGTTTTTAACAAGTGGGCAAAGGTTCGCATCACGGACGGGGAGCTTAAAAAGCTGATTGAAATGGCCATGGCTCCTAACCGCGAGGTTCTGGGCAAGCTTAAAGACAGCAAAGTAGAAGAACTATCTTCTCATTACACCAACATGGTTGAAAGTGTGTATGAATATGCGCTGAGCAGTCCTACCCAGAATATGCAAACAACCGCCGGAACCGTCTTTGGTGCCTATAATTCTGTAACCGGCTACTTTCAAAATGTAAGAAATTACAAGGATGAAGAGGCCAAAGTCAAATCTACACTACTGGGTGGAACCGCGCAGCTGCGCGGACAAACTGCCTTTAATCTCTGCGAAGACTTTACCCGCTACGGGGCTGATATTTTTAACATGAATTAAACAAGCGGCAGCCGCCTTGGGGTGGCTGCCACAAACCTACCTTAAAATGAAAGCTTTAAATCAATTCAGTAATATAGAAAAAGCAAAATTGTTTCACCAGTTGTTTCCTACTGAAATGCCGGGATTAATCGATTTCGTGCAGGGAATGTGTGAAGCTGTCAAGGAGAATCAGGACCTGAACCGCGCAGAATGGAACAACGGCCTTTTTAGTTTTGATTTCTGGTTCAGCCTTGCCGGAAACGTACACGCCGCGGCGGAAAAACACAGTGTAAAACTGCATAAAAATAGTAATCTGTTTGCAGATCAGCTTTTTGACGGTTATCTGGCCTGTTTTACCATCCATTGTATTGTGACCTATACCACGGTTAGAAAGCACGAGAACGAGAAATTTGTCAAAGCCGTTGATCTTTTCTTTAACCCATAAAAGGAACTGCCTGAGCGCAATACAGAAAAAGTATGTGATTGATTAAAGCCAATTGGCTTAGATGAGATTATAGTAAAGTAAAGTACAGTAAGAAATAAATGATAATGTAGCACGAATGCTATCCCAATTACATATATCAAGAGTCAGAATACAGTCGTCCAGGCTTTATCCGCAGCGATCAACAGGCTGCCTTATTTATGCAATACCGGCATACGGATGCAGCACGCCGTAAACGGGATGACGAACTGAAAATTTATTGGTCAGACATGCATTCCAAACTTATGGAGCTCCGCACTATGGCTGATTGTTGTAAATAACAGGCTCTGCTTTCAGCAATTATTTAAAGTCATGTTAATTGATTAAATAGCTTGTCATCACGTTTAAGTATCTGGAGCTTTTTTGTAATTTTATTTCATATCTGGAGTTTGATAAGTTCTAAGTGAACTCAAATCCTCATCTATTCGCTTCGCAAAGATTTCACTGGGTCTAGCAACGCTGCCCGGAGTGCTTGATAACTTACTGTTAATAAAGTAATACCCAGGGCTCCGATTCCTGATGCGGCAAAAATCCACCAGGAAATTTCCGTGTGATAGCTGTATTTGGCCAGCCATTCTTGCATGGCATACCAGGCAATCGGAGTTGAAATGAGGGCGGAAATAATGACTAAAATCACAAAGTCTTTCGAAAGCATTCGCCAGAGATTTGCTAAGGAGGCGCCCAATACTTTCCGGATACCAATTTCTTTGGTACGTTGTTCTGCTACGAAAGATGCCAATCCGAACAGACCTAAACAGGAAATGAAAATTGCCAGAGTGGTGAAAAACGTTGCCAGTTTACCAATCCTTTCTTCTGTCCTGAACTTGGCTGCGTATTCTTGGTCGGCAAATTTATATTCAAAAGGAACTGTCGGAGTCAGTTTTTCAAAAACAGCTTTAATTTTTGGCAACGCATTGCTGGTACTGACGTTCGGATCAATTTTGATATTAATCCAGTTCGCACCACCGGACAGAAAGAAGACAGTTGGCGCGATTGGCTCAAAAGGTGACTCCATGACCATATCTTTCACTACACCCAAAATAGTAAACTGTTTTTGGATATTGTTAGTCATCCATTGACTTTTCCACGAAACCTGCTCTCCAACGGCTTGTTTAAACCCAAATAATTTTGCAGCTGTTTCATTGATCACAAAACCTGAAGAATCGGATGCGAATTCCTTTGAAAAATTTCGTCCTGAAACAAATTGCCAGCCCACTGTTTTGGCATATTCAGAAGAGACTGTCAAAGTACTAAAAGCGGGAGGGTTATCAGTAGTCATTCCCTTCCAGGTAAAACCGCCGTTTGAGGACCATACATCCGTTACGGGACTTTGTGATTGCGCTACTTCTGCAACAACTCCTGTATTTTTTAATTCATTTCTTATCAAATCAGACTTTTTGTAAAAGTCGTCCGACTTCATTGAAATCATCATTAAACCATCCCGGGAATATCCTACCGGACGGTTTTTGGCAAACTGCACCTGGCTATAAATGATAATTGTACAAATAACCAGGGTGATAGAAACAGTAAATTGCGTAGCAACCAAAATTTTTCGTGGCAGCGAAGCGAAACGCCCTGGTTGCACTGTTGTGGCTTTTAATACCTTGACTGGCTTAAAAGATGTTAAGTAAAGAGCTGGATAGCTACCTGCCAGCAATCCTGTAATTAATATAAAACTCAAATCAAAAAGCCAAAAGTATAAATTATTCCAAGGCATGACCATCTGTTTGACAGATAGCTCATTGAACCAAGCAAGAGAAGCCTGGACTAAGCCCAGTGCTATGCCAAAGGATATAAAAACAACCAAAAATGATTCGGTAAAAAACTGACCGACCAACTGTATGCGCAATGAGCCAATTGCTTTACGAACGCCCACTTCTTTCGCGCGCTTTTCTGAACGGGCTGTGCTCAGATTCATGAAGTTAATACAGGCAAGAAGGAGTACAAATAAACCAATCAGACCAACCGTCCACACGTATTGAATCGGACCGTTATTAGCAATGCCATTCTTGAATTCGGAATACAAATGCCAGTTTTTCATAGGATGAAGCCACATCTGCGGATTGGTTGCAACTTCATTTTTCATATTATCAATGCTGCGGATCACTTTGAGTTCCGAATCCCTGATAGCAGCGGAAACCTTCGAAAAGCTGGTTTCCGGTTTTACTTCAACATACATCAGCAACGCATGATTATCCCACTGCTTTTTGGACATATATGGATTCTTAGCCACAAAGTAATCCCAGGAAGCAAGGAAATGAAGATCATGAAATTGGGAATTTTTTGGAACGTCTTCATAAATACCAGTAACTCTCAGGTCATTTTCGGTATCCAGTTTTATGAGCTTATTCATTGGATCAGCGTTTCCAAATAACGCCTTAGCAGTAGATTTCGACAGTAAAATAGACTGCTGATCCTGCAATGCTGCCCAGGAGCCCCGGAGCATATTTAGGGAAAACATTTCAGGCGCATCCGAACCTATAAATTGTCCATTCCTGGACAACTTTATTTCTCCGGCCTTAAGGACCGCTTCTGATCTGAATGTAGACGGGACAATATGGGTAAAATGCTGACTGTAATTGGTCTTTATAACGTTGACATATGGAAAAGGAACCGAGGCGGAAGAGTGAATCTCATTTCCAAAAAGCTGGTTCATATTCACCAAAGCAATGCGGTCGTAGTTTTTGTGATATTTATTAAACGACAACTCATCATAAATCCATAAGCCAACAAGCATAGCCACAGCCATTCCCACGGCAAGTCCACCAATGTTAATTGCAGAATAACCTTTATTTCTGGCAAGGTTACGAAGGGCGATTTTGAGGTAGCTTCGGATCACAGATTTTGACGTTAAATATTGAGAGATAAAGAGGATGGAAAGGTTTTAAATGTCCATGGAAAACCTGGCAGTTTAACAGCAGTTTTGTCCCCATCAACGCGTCGGTGGCGGAAACCAATCTTGATGTAGTTTCTAAACATGACTGCAAGCAGGTGAGTGGATTTTCTAATAATTGGTGATAAAATAGCGTGCCATGAAACCAATTACATGATAAGTGATTGATTATTAAGTTTTTGTATAAAATTACAATGATCTAAACGTCCGAAAATGGACGGTATCCTGTCCGTTTTGGGCGAAGGGTTTCGTTTGAAAAATTTTTAAAAAATGCAATTTTATTCACTAAGAATTTTTCTGTGAGTTTGCCGTTCAAGATGAAATCCTTCTTGTGAAAATATGTACAAACTATTTCCTGTGTTTTTTCTTCTGTGCTGCAACAGCATTGCTCAAAAGCTGTATACGCCTATCCGGGCAGGTGTTGGGGGCGAGGCTTTCGGAATTGCTCCTAAGGCGCAATTATATGTAGAATCATACTTCGGTTACAAAGCAAGGTCTTTTTGGGATATTCAGGCTGGTATGGGGATCGTCGATGGAAGCGATTTTCTTACTTATTCTTTCTCTGGTGCTTTGACATATTCTTATTTACTAAACCCTTATCGTCGGACGCAATGTAATCCTGTGCCTGGACATCGTCGTTTCGAAACATACTTAGAAGGAGGTATTGCTTCATTTTTTAGTGATACCAGATTTAATGAGCCCGTTTTTTACGTTTCAAATACGTCAGGCAACCTTTGTTTACTCCACTCGTATTAGCGGGTTTAAGACTCCACTATGTAACTGATAGACGAATCTATATTTTAAAATTTAGGTATACGCCTACACTGATCGAAAGCAAATATGCATCTATGGCAGGTATCGCACTGGGTTTTGGCTGGCGATGAAACTTTTCAGAAGTTTTGTGTCTCAAAAGAGTAGTGGTCGTTGATTCCGAATTTGTTGTAGCTTGTGCTCTGACATTGAAAAGCCCTCTTAAACCGCTGGATAATCTTATTTTCATCTGATGATTGAGTGCCTTTACGATCGGGGCAACATTCTTCATACCCAAGATTTCGCCCTCGCTTATATATTTTCTGATCGGTTGCTATCCGTGAACTAAATCCGGACATTATATTCCTGGATGTAACCATGCCTATGTTGACAGGGCCCGAGATGCTGGAGCATTTACCATCAGAAGATTTCCTTTTAGTTTTAATCACTGCAAACCCAAGACATGAGACAGATCTTAAAGATTTAAGGATCAAAGCCTTTCTTAATAAACCTGTATTTTCATCAAATTTCATGCAAGCCATTGAAGTTTTTCGTCCCAATAGACCAGGGGTAGA
>Ga0247803_1001143_pt1 | contig 13981 bp, 13 predicted proteins | sample UWRJL014104B1_FD_180928 | JGI IMG/M metagenome (GOLD analysis project Ga0247803, IMG submission 180928) | Plant litter microbial communities from Arlington Agricultural Research Station in Wisconsin, United States - UWRJ-L014-104B-1 | ecosystem: Environmental > Terrestrial > Plant litter >...
GCTGTGTTAAGCAAATCCTGGATTTCTTTATTTTTGGCTTCCAGCGCAGCAATCTTCTTTTTTGTACCGCAAGACCCCAGCGTCAGCGCTACTAATGAAAGTGTTAGGATGGCTCTTCTCATAAATATTGGTTTAAAATTTTAACAAAATTACTATTAATCTCTAAATTACTAACGTATATATATATAAATTATTGTTAAATTAAGAATCAAACTTCTTGCCATTATTAAGAAAATACGTAATGACAATACTGTTTTTTTTGTAGTAATTATTGTACTTAATTGATTTTCTTTTGTTTAAGAAATAAAATAATCTTAAATAAAAGAAAAAATGGGCTTGTAACAACGCCCACAAATGAGAGGGCTTTCCCTGTAATAAAAATCGTACCGCGGCAATGCCATCAAAGCACATCCTTATAAAGAGTACCGGGAATAATTTGCCAGCCGGAAGGTTCTTGGCCATCATCCACAGCGAGTTTCGGAAGTTGAGGAATGTCTTCCTTGGCGAGCCCACGCTTAGTGTTGCCCCACCCACATGGTATATAACCGATTTGTAGCAAAACCTTGCCTTGTAGTTGGCATTCCATGCGCGCCAGCACAGGTCAATCTCTTCCTGGTGGGCAAAAAAATCTTCGTCAAAGCCGCCGAGTTCGCGGTATACCTGCTTTCTGATAAAAAAACACGCGCCTGATGCCCAGAATATCTCCGCGTTATCATCATACTGGCCGTTATCCTGCTCGATGGTTTCAAATACGCGTCCCCTGCAATAGGGATAACCGTATTTGTCTATAAATCCGCCTGCCGCTCCGGCATATTCAAACATACTTTTGTTTTTATAATCCAGTATTTTAGGCTGTATTATGGCGGTTTCGTTATCGGCTTCAAATAAATCTAAAACCGGGTTGAGCCAGCCTCCGGTTACATCTACATCGCTATTAACTAAGGCGTAGATATCTTCTTCCACTTTAAGCAACGCGTCATTATAGCCTTTAGCGTAGCCAAAATTGCTCCTGTTCTGTATAATTTTTATTTGCGGGTATTGCTGCTTTACAAAGGCAACTGAATCATCGGTACTGGCGTTGTCGGCCACATAGATAACAGCCCCTTCAGAATGTTTTATTACCGATGGCAGGAACTGTTCCAATAGCGCACGGCCGTTCCAGTTGAGTATTACTACTGCTATGCTATCCATTTAATTTTGCGGTATATAGGGTGGCACATCTTTTAAAAATATATATTTCTCTGCTTCGTGGTCCATTTGGCAAAAGTAATGGTTTAACCCGTTGGTTACCATCAGGTGGGTGGCGTTTAGCGTCATATTGTAGCGGGCTATCTGGTCAAACGTTATTTGCGATATGGGCACCGCCGGGGCTTTGCATTCTACAATAAGGTAAATGCTGCCATTTGGGTTAAAAACCACCACATCGTAGCGTTTGTTCATCCCGTTTATCTTTACAATCTTCTCTACGTTTACATGCGATTTTGGGAACTTTTTGTCGTCAAGCAAAAAACGCACCACATGCTGTCGCACCCATTCTTCGGGCGTAAGCAGGATAAACTTTTTACGTACCTCATCAAAAATGGCGATCTTATTTTCACTATTTTTGAATCGGAATGTATACTCCGGGAAGTTGAGCTTTTGCATTGTGCAAAGGTAGTACTTTAGGTAAACAATAAGCAATAACAATACCGTGGACGAAGTTACTAAAATTGTAAACGATATAAAGGCGGGCAACATAAAGCCCATTTATTTTTTGATGGGTGAGGAGCCGTATTATATAGATAAGCTTACCGAATATATTGAAAATAATGTACTTACCGAAGAGGAAAAAGGCTTTAACCAGATGGTGCTGTACGGCAGGGATGTAACTGTAGAAGACGTGGTAGGCAACGCCAAACGTTACCCCATGATGGCCGACCGCCAGGTGGTTATTGTTAAGGAAGCCCAGGAGCTGAGCCGCTACATAGACAAGTTTGAAAGCTATGCCGAAAACCCGCAACCCAGTACCGTGCTGGTTATTGCCTACAAATATAAAACGCTGGACAAGCGCAAAAAAGTGACCAAGCTTTTTGCTAAAAACGGGGTGGTTTTTGAAAGTAAAAAACTGTATGAAAACCAGGTGGGCGACTGGATAAAGCGTGTACTATCAGGAAAAGGGTATGGCATTGAGCCAAAAGCGGCCGCCATGCTGGTGGAATTTCTGGGTACCGACCTGGGTAAAATAAACAACGAACTTGATAAGCTGGCCATTATTTTACCAAAGGGCAGCACCATAACCCCGCACCACATTGAAGAAAATATAGGCATAAGTAAAGATTATAATGTGTTTGAGCTACGCAAAGCCATAGGCGAAAAAGACCAGCTTAAAGCGTATAAGATAGCCGACTATTTTGCCCAAAACCCTAAAGATAATCCGCTGGTAATGACGGTTGGCCTGGTATTTGGGTTTTTCTCACAGCTGTTGCAATACCACGGACTTAAAGATAAAAGCCCCGGCAATGCCGCTAAGATGCTAAAGGTAAATCCTTATTTTTTAAAGGATTATGATGTAGCATTGCGCAATTACCCCATGAAAAAGGTAAGTGCCATAGTAAGCACCCTGCGCGATGTGGATGTAAAAAGCAAAGGGGTGGGGGCGGCATCAATAAGTAACCACGACCTGCTGAAGGAAATGCTTGTAAAGATTTTTAACTGATACTTATCTGATAAGTAATTTATTACGACTTAAATTTATTTTATTTTAGTAACCGTACCGGTTTTAGTATCTACTTTAAAATGCCCTGCCGGGTCGCCGTTAAGAAATTTGCTGAAAATGCTGTAGAATAAGCTGCACTGCACATCAATTTCCTTTTTATTTGCCTGGCTTTTTGCCGATAAACGCATAATAAGCTTATACTGTTTCAGGCGTTTTGTGCCAATGTCATCCAGCGCCAGGCAGTCGGCACTTTGCAAACGGTACAGGTCGGCCATAAAATCAAATCCCTTCCATGATTTGAAATCAGCAGCGGTAAGCCCTGATTTTTTTAATGCGATATCTAAATTTTTCCCAGCCGTAAGACTCTTGATAAGGTCAAACCCTGAAGCTTTTGTAAAATATTCGGTAAATTCCTTCGGCCATTCCTGCGGGATGAACCGCAGCCGAACCAGTTCCTTTAAGTGGAATTCGGTAAACTCGTGGTAGCTTTTGGTTTCTAAAATTTTTTCATCCCAAATATCTTTACTGCCCATGCTTTCTAAAAACGCATGCTCCTGCTTATACAATTCAAAAAGTTCATCAAACCGCGGGACTTTGTCAATTGTTATGGTTTCTACCTCCACGTGGGCAGCATCGGTAATAGTGAGCAGCTTATAAGCAGGTATGTAGGCAGCTAACGACGGTGTTTGTATGTTAATGAGGCTGTTGCCGTTTTTGCCATGGTAAATACCGGTATCGTTAATGTGCATGTGGCCCGCAAAGTGCAGGGTAATTCCCGCGTCGGCAAAGCTTTGTGCTACGGCATCTTCAGGCAGGCGGTCCATCTGCCATTTTCTTTTACCCAAAAGCTTTGTAATTTCTGCGGAAGCGCCATCGTTATAATCTACCATAGGGTAGTGGCTAAAGGCTATCAATACCTTGCCACGCCTTTTGGCTTCATCGGCCATTTGCTTTACCCATGGTATCAGGTGCGCCTTGTTATTATGCAATATATTATTGTAACCTATGGACGCGCCGTAATAATCCACCCAAACACCGGTATTGCTTTTATGTTTCGCCGGGGCATATATATTGCCGTCTATTGCCAGCAGCCACAACCCTTTTACAGGCTCGGTAATGTAAGTAGCATCAGGAACATTGTATGATTGTATAATGTTATATTTTCTTGTTAGATAGGTAGCCTCACTTAAAGCTTTTGTGTATGTATAATTATCGTAGCTATAACTACTGTAAGGTGTAGCCCAAAACAAATTTTTCTCATTTGGGTAAAACCCAAAGTCTTTTAGCTGGGCTGTAATGCCCTCGTAACCCATGGTGGCAATATCCTTACTGATGATAACGGGAAGTTCGGTTTTTTCATCGGTGGTATGCATACCCGGCTCACTGAAAACCGGTTGTTTTTTTCCGCCCTGGCCAAGGAAATCACTTTTTCCCGCCGGTTTGTCAAAGGGTTCAACGGGGTCGTGGTTTCCGGTGGTGATAAAAAAGCGCATGCCATATTTATCGCTGTATTGATGGAGTATTTCGGCCAGCCCGCGTATGTGTATGGGTTGGCCATCGTCGCTGTAATCGCCGGGCAGGGCAACGAGTTTTACCCCGCGGTTTGCAATATCATCTAGCGCGGCAAGCAAGGCGAAATAGTTTTCGTTGAAAATGCGGGTACTGTGCAGCTGGCTGTCCATAGTGCGCATCAGCACGGGTTTGTTATTTTGGGGATTGATGACTGGCGTATAAGTTGTATCAGCAAAAGTGCCATATATGTCCTGCAAATGCACATCGGCTAAAAAGGCAACCTGTATGGGTTTATTTTTTTGGCTATAAACCGTTGCCGAAATGTAAAAAGCAAGCAGGAGAAGGAGTAATTTTTTCATAAATGCAAAAGCGGCAATTTTATACAAATTATCTTAACAAAGTTAAAGAACTGTATAACATAAATGTGAAGTATTATTTTCAATAAAAGGTTAAATTAAGTTGTAAGGAATGCTGAAATGATTACCTTACATAATATTTAAATTAACCATTTAAAATTACAAATTATGTCAAAAGGACAGGACACAAAAAAGACAGTCAAGAAAGAGCCTCTTAAAACCGCAAAGGAGAAAAAAGAAGCCAAGAGGGATAAAAAGACCAGTAAAAGCAAAGATTAAAGTGTTTTAGTCCGCTACAAAAAATTGATATATTTTGTAGCGGACTGATATATAGCCTATTTGATAGCCAATAACTCTTCCAGATTGGCAAGCCCCATTGCAAATCCTTCTTTAAAGCCCATAGAAACAATGGTTTCAAGGTCGGCTTCGCTGGCAAACGTCAGGTTAATTTTTACATCGGTAGCAGCGCCGTTAGCAATAAAATTATTTTCCCAGTGCGTGCTTGGCATTTCAGGGGTTGGTACGCCCTTTTCATCGGTAAAGGCATCCGTGGCGCTAAAGCGTTTCAGTGGTTCGATGGTTTCGTAGTCTGCCCTGCAATAATGCCTTTCGCCTTCAGGCCCCAGCATATAATACAACCAGTGTCCGCTTTCGCTAAAATCAAACTCCACTGTCACGGCTTTCCACGGCTTTGGTGCCCACCATTGGTCCAGCAGGTGGCTTTCAGTCCATGCCTGCCAAACTTTTTCTACCGGCGCGTTAAAGCTGCGGGTTACCACAAGCGTGTTAGCCGTGGCACCTTTTACAATCTTTGTTTCGTTGCTGTGTATCATAATTGTTTATTTAAGGTTTGATAAAACGTTGTCAAGCTGCGAAAATTTATCCTCCCACATTTTCCGGAATGGCTCTAAGAAGCGGTCTACCTCTTTCATTTTAACAGTGTCGAGTATATAATAAATCTCCCTGCCGGACTGCTTTGGCTGCACAAGCCCGCATTCCTGCAAAATATTCACGTGCTTGGACACGGCCTGCCGCGTGGTTTCAAACTTTTCGGCCAGGGCGTTTGGGGTCATTTCCTTTTCGTTCAGCAACATCAATATGCCCCTGCGGGTAGGGTCGGCTATGGCCTGGAACACATCCCGTCGTACAGTCGCTTTCATAATCCAAAGTATACCCGCAAATATAATAAATGCAACCAAATGGTTGCATGATATAAATGTTAAAGTTTAGCATAACTTGTGGCATCGCGGATTTATAAACTTTAAATTGCTGTACATTCATAAACAATACAATAAAATGGGACTATTTGACCAGTTTACACATAAGCCAGACGGCGAACTTTATATCTACATACCGGGTGAGCAGGAAGCCTGGGTGGGGATTTTATTAGCATGTATGTCAGCCGATGGAGTTGTGGACGGACTTGAAACCGATGCCATGGCTAGGATGCTGGGCCTAAAGTCGAAATTTGCCGGTGTGGATATTATGCCCTACCTGAAGAGTATAACCGAAGCTAAAGCGAAACTTGGTGGCCTGGGGCTTGTGGAAGCCTGTAGCAAATCGGTTAATGTAGCCGACAGGGACACCGTTTTTGCCATGGCAGTAGAGCTGGTACTTACCGATGGCAGCCTTGAAAAGGAAGAAGAACTGGTTATAGACACCCTTGCAAAAGCCCTGGGCCTTAACCCCGAAATTGCCCTGAAGATTATAGAGGTAATGCTGATACGGACGCGGGGGAACCGGGTTGTGTAGCCATATATAAACAAGAAACCTGCCAATTAGCAGGTTTTGTTTTATTTATCAGTAACAATAATTTTCGCTATAACTGTTCCTTTACTTCCGGTATCATCTGTATACTCAATGGTAAATGTTTTATTGATATTTGAGCCAATATACCGCAATAATTCTTCTTTTGATATTGCAAAAGCATCCCTGCTTTCTTTAAGTATCCTTACCGAGGTCGCTATGAGCTTACCATTTAGCTTAAAGAGCAGCTTGCGCCTTACGTTGCTTCCAGGTGTATCACTATAAATCGTCAGCTTCAATTCTTTAAACCTGTCTGATTTTTTGATTGTTACGCTTTTTGGTTTTTCCAACTCATTCCCTTCTAAAATGATTTTCGCATCCTTATAAAGCTTCCATGTAGTGATGGTATCGGTTGCGGGTTTGGCTAAAACGGGTTGTATAGCAAGCAATAATAATATGAGCAGTTTCTTCATTACGCCAACTTAAAATTTGAAATATAGTCTAAAAAATAATTATTACACCTTCTCCTGCAACACCTTAATTTCATCCCTCAACTTCGCTGCCTGCATAAAGTCAAGTTCCTTAGCGGCTTTCTCCATTGACTTTCGCTTATCGCGGATAATCTTTTCAATGTCAATTTTAGACATATAGGTAGTATCGGGTTCGGCAGCAGCTTTTTGTGCATTATCGTAGTGATATGACGTAATTGGGCTCTTGGTCAGTACGTTTCGCTTTACTTCCTTACTCAATGCCACCGGCACCATATTATTTGCAATATTGTAGTTGTGCTGCTTTTCGCGGCGGTACAGGGTTTCATCAATGGTGCGCTGCATACTGTCGGTTACCTTATCGGCATACAAAATAGCCTTGCCGTTTATGTTACGCGCGGCCCGGCCCACGGTTTGCACCAGCGAACGCGTATTCCTCAAAAAACCCTCCTTATCCGCATCCAGTATCGCTACAAGCGAAACCTCGGGCAGGTCAAGCCCCTCACGCAGCAGGTTAACCCCTATAAGCACGTCAAATAATCCTTTGCGCAAATCCTGCATTATCTCCACACGCTCCAGTGTATCTACCTCACTGTGAATATAACGGCAGCGAATAGAAACCTTGGTCAGGTACTTGGCAAGCTCCTCGGCCATACGTTTGGTAAGTGTGGTAACAAGGGTACGCTCGTCAAGCTCTACGCGCTGCTGTATCTCGTCGATTAGGTCGTCTATCTGGTTGATGCTGGGGCGCACTTCAATCACAGGGTCAAGCAGCCCTGTGGGGCGAATAACCTGCTCTACAAACACACCGCCGCTTTTTTGCAGCTCGTAATCTGCCGGGGTTGCGCTCACATATACTACCTGGTTTTGCAGGGCTTCAAACTCCTCAAACTTCAGTGGTCGGTTATCCATCGCGGCAGGCAGGCGGAAGCCGTACTCCACAAGGTTCTCCTTACGGGAACGGTCGCCGCCATACATGGCATGCACCTGGCTTACGGTAACGTGGCTTTCATCGATAACCATCAAAAAGTCTTTCGGGAAATAATCCAGCAGGCAGAACGGTCGCGTGCCGGGCAGCCTGCGGTCAAGGTAGCGCGAGTAGTTCTCAATACCCGAGCAGTAACCCAGTTCGCGAATCATTTCAAGGTCAAAGTTGGTGCGCTCTTCAAGGCGCTTGGCCTCAAGGTGCTTGCCTATTTCCTGAAAGTAATCGACCTGCTTAACTAAATCCTGCTGTATTTCCCATATAGCGCCCTGAAGCACATCGGGACTGGTAACAAACATGTTGGCCGGATATATATTCAGCTTGTCATATTTTTCAACCACCTGGGAGGTAACTTTATCAAACGCCTCTATCTCCTCAATTTCATCGCCAAAAAAGTGGATGCGGAACGGCTCATCGCCATAGCTGGGGAATACTTCTACGGTGTCGCCCTTGATGCGGAACGTACCGGGCGTAAAGTCGGCCTCAGTACGGGCATAAAGGCTCTGCACAAGTTTGTGCAGCAACTTGGTACGGCTGATGACCTGGCCGTTTTCTATAGAAACCACATTCTTTTGGAACTCCACCGGGTTACCGATACCGTACAGGCAGGAAACCGAAGCCACCACCAGTACATCGCGGCGGCCGGAGAGGAGGGAAGAGGTGGTGCTGAGGCGCATTTTCTCCAGCTCCTCGTTTATCGAAAGGTCTTTTTCTATATAAGTGCCTGATGATGGTATGTAGGCCTCGGGCTGGTAATAGTCGTAGTAGGACACAAAGTACTCTACCGCGTTGTTCGGGAAAAACTGCTTAAATTCTGAATACAGCTGCGCGGCCAGTGTTTTATTATGGGCCAGCACCAGGGTAGGCTTCTGCACCTCCTGGATAACATTTGCCATCGTAAACGTTTTACCCGAACCGGTTACGCCAAGCAGCGTCTGGTAGGGTTCGCCGGCGTTTATGCCTTCTACGAGCTGCTTAATAGCGCCGGGCTGGTCGCCCGTGGGCTTATAATCTGATACAACCTGAAATTTCATCTAAATAGCTTTTACTACAAAGATACGGAATAGTTTGCCCGGTTCAAATGGTTTAACATCGCCCTTCACTGTGTGAGCGCAGGTAACGACGCGGGGGCAGTCGTAGTAATTTTGCAGCCATGATGAGCAAGCGCGCTAAAGTCATGCGTGTACCGCTTTCGGTCTTTTGGCATACAAATCAGAATACCTGATAAGTAGTGATAGGATTTAAAAATGAATTTTGGCCACTCTAGTACCCAAAATATTTTTTAGCAAGGTTGGCATTTATTTTTTGTATTATTATGCCGAAAAAATAGCTTAAAAGCAGTACTACTATTGCTATGATGATTTGTACAAAAACATTGGCTATCAGGTCCGGGCCAACAATTCTAGGTAATGTCCTTAGTATCACAGTCAGGAAAAGCATGTGGGAGAAATAGATACCAAAAGATAATAAACCAATATTGACAATGAGTTTATTGGCAGCAAGTTTTTCTTGTACTTTATATAAATATAAGCATAGTGAAGCTGAATATAAAAAAGAACTTACTTTAACTGCTGTAACCGCTTCAATAGGCTTATTAAAATATATTATGCTAAACAGTGAATGAGCAATTGAAATTATCAAAAAGAATATACTACCAAACAATAACACCGATGCAGAAATTTTTAGGCCATTTTTTTGCACGTAAGAACCAAGTACAGGAAAAATAAGCCATGTGAGGAAATTTCCGGCATAAATATATATGGGCAGGTTAATGTCATACTTGTAACGCAATACTTCTAACGCTGCACAAAAAGATAAACTTATAAGCAGGGCTAAGAAAACGGATTTTTTTGTAGTGCCCAGTTTAACTATAAGCGGCTGGAACAAATAGTACTGTATAATAAGTAAAATAAAATAAAAAGGTGCGGCGGCCTGAAACGTTATAAACTTTTTCAAAATAGTAGTAACAGGGCTGCCCATTACAAAGGATATGGCGCTATAAATGCAACTCCAGATAATAAATGGAACCAATACCCGGGGAATTTGCTTTGTTACATAAGAATAATAATCTTCTTTAGAGGATATTATTTTTTTCGACATAAAGTATCCTGATATAAATAAAAACAAGGGTACAGAAAAGTTGACTATTTGTCTTAATATGAGGCTAAGGTTGTAGTTGAATGAAAACTTTTCACTTACATATCCGATATTATTTGTGTGGATAAAAACCACGCCAAAAATGGCAAGAGACCTTAATACATCAAAATAGTTCAGTCTTTCTTTCATAAAACAGATATTGTAAATTTTTCGCAATATACTATTTCTTAAGTAGGGTTTAAAATAATTCTTACATAAATAGTAGTGTATGTTACGGTATAATATTGTATAAAATTACTCCATCTTTCTGAGTACATCCCCTAAATCAATCGCATTCTCAAAAAAATCAGCCCACAGGTCGCCTTTGGCTTTTACACGTTTGGGCAGGGTTTTAATGGTATATTTTTTAAGGTCGAATTTGCTGTTTAGTTCATCCCAGTCGAGCGGTGTACTTGCGGTAGCGCCTTCACGCGGGCGGAGGGAGTATGCACATGCCATGGTCTTGCCCTTGCCATTCTGTAAAAAATCGAGGTATACTTTACCGATGCGTTTTTTTGGCATGCGCTCCAGGCTGGTAATATCGGGCAGGGCCTCGTGCACATGCATGCTTATAATGTGGCTAAAGTCGCGGCTCTGTTCATAGGTATATTTAGGCTTAATGGGGATAAACACGTGCAGCCCCTTACCGCCCGAAGTTTTTAAGTAACCTTTAATGCCCAGGCTATCAAGTACTTCCTTTACTTTATTAGCGGTAGTAACGAGTTCTTTAATGCCAACCTGGTTAGGGTCGAGGTCAAAAATAATATAGTCCGGGTTGTCAAGGCTGCCTACGCGGCTGCTCCAGGGGTTGATCTCAATACAACCAAGGTTAGCCATGTAAATTAGCGTGTCCCTATCGTTACAAATCAGGAACTCTATATCCTCTTTTGTTGATTCTGAATGTATCTTTTCAGTCACCGCCCAGTCCGGCACCATACCCGCCACATTCTTCTGAAAAAAGCCTTCCTTAACAATACCATCAGGGGTGCGGCGCATACTTTGGGGCCTGTCTTTTATATAGGGCAGTATATACTCCGCCATGGCATCATAGTACTTTATAACGTCACCTTTTGTAATGCCCTGCTCCGGCCAAAACACCTTTTCAGGATGCGTAACCGGCACCTTAACAGTATCCCAGCCTTTCTTAGTTTTAGAAGAAGTTTTTTTAAGTGTAGGTTTTATATCGTCAGTTTTGGTTGTTGCGGCAGGCTTTTTCTTGGGCATAACTTTTTCTTTTACAGCGGTTTTTTTAGCTCCGCCTTCGGGGGCCGGGGGGCTTGAAATTTCCCGTCTAACCTCCTTGGGATCCTTATCAGTACGCAATGCAATAAACACGGGGTGGCGCAGGCTGTTGGTCTCCGTCCATTCGCTGTATTTTATTTGGGCTACAAGTTCCGGGCCTATCCAGTGGGCTTTACGCTCTTCCCGGGGTACTGCTTCAAAAGGGGAGGCTTTACGCTCCAGCTTCTTCAACTTTTCGTGCAGGTCTTTTAGCGAATCTTCATTAAAGCCTGTACCTACTTTGCCGCTATAGAGTAGCTTACCATCCTCATAATACCCCAGCAGCAGCGACCCAAAACCTGAGCGCGAGCCCTTCGGATCGGTAAAACCGCCAATGACCATTTCCTGTTCTTTGGTTACTTTTATCTTGAGCCAGTCTTTACTGCGCTTGTTTAAATGGTAGCGGCTGTCGGCTTTCTTGGCAATAAGCCCTTCGCCACCGTCTTTTATTACTTTGGCTAATGCCTTTTCACCGTCGCCAACAATGTGTGCGGAATATATAATTTCATCGCTCTTAGGCAACAGCGCCTTTAATATCTTTTTGCGTTGCAACAGGGTTAGGGGGGTGAGGTCAAACCCGTTAAAGTATAGTATGTCAAACACATATATTTTGAGTTTGCCACGGCCGGGGTTTTCTGTAAAGTATTGCAGCCACTGAAAATGGCTGATGCCTTTTTCATCCTCTACTACAATTTCGCCGTCAAGAATTACATTGTCATTAAATACTTCAAATGCAGTTACAAGCGGTGCATATTTTTTATTGAATGACAGCCCGTTACGCGATACTAACTCAACGTTCTGTTTATCTATCATTACCAGCGCACGATAGCCGTCGTACTTGGTTTCGTACACCCAGTCATTACTGTCAAAAATATCATCACCCAGTGTGGCAAGTTGCGGCTTCCATTCGTTAGGAAACGCCTTTAGTTTTTTGGCATCAGCAACATCATCTGCGGTAAAACCCGTCTCAGTTTTAGTAGCGGTGCTGTCTTCTATATCACCTAAAATATCATCGTGCTTTTCATGTATGGTGCTTTCATGGTTACTTTCCCAAACATCCGATTTTTTATCGTCCGTTATCTCATCAAGTGTGCGGCCTGTAAGTACTGATTCCTGGCCGAACTCCTTTTTATCGGCATATTCATCTTTGCCCTTCATCAGCAGCCATTCTTTCTCCTTGCCGTGCATTTGCACCAGGTGGTACGAACCTTTTAATTTTTCGCCGGACAGCGCTATTTTTATATTGCCGTCTTCATGCATTTTGCGCAGCAGCTTTTCGCTTTCTGCAACATCTTCACTGCCTTCTGCCAGGTAGGTGCCGGTATCCCAAACCATTACCGTGCCGCCGCCGTACTCTCCCTTAGGTATCGTGCCTTCAAAGTCAATATAATCCATCGGGTGGTCTTCTACGTGCATCGCCAGCCGCTTAACAGATGGGTCCCCACTAGGCCCTTTAGGCACTGCCCAACTTACAAGCACGCCATCGATCTCCAGTCGAAAATCATAATGCAAATGCGATGCAGCGTGTTTCTGCACCACAAAGTGCAGTGCCTTGCCGCCTTTTTTTACTTTCCCCTCAGGCTCTTTGGTTTTATTAAAGTCGCGTTTTTTGTTGTAGTCGGCTAATTTCATGGCACTTAGTTTTTAATTGCGGCAAGGCTGGCTTTAAGCTGGTCCAGCAGGTCGTCTTTAGCGGCGGCGGTTTTGCGTTTGCGCGGTGCGGGCACTGGCTTTTCGCCATCCTTGGCTTTCGCTTTTGCTTTTATCATTTTTATAAGGTCGTCTTTATACGTGTCCTTATATTTTTCGGGGTCAAATTCTTCCGTAAGCTGGTCGATGATGCTCATAGCCATATCCAGCTCCTTTTTAGAAATATTTATGTCCTTAGGGATAAGCCCCGCCTCATCCGGGTCGCGTAGTTCATCGTTAAAACGAATTTGTATGAGTAATATAGCATCTTCTTCAACCTTTAATATCCCCATGTGCTGGGTGGTACGCATTACAAATTTGCACAGGCCTACCTTTTCTGATTTCCTTAAGGCTTCCCTCAGCAATGCATAAACTTTCTTAGCTGACTTTTCCGGCTCAATGATATAGGGCTTCTCCAAAAATTTAGATGGTATCTGTTCTTCTTTAATGAACTCAAAAATATCTATGGTCTGTGTTTTTTCAGGCGAAATTTTTTCAAAATCGCTTTTGTCGATGATTACATAATCGCCGTTTTCTTTGCGGTAGCCTTTGGCAATATCTTCCCAGGGCACTTCCTTACCGTCTTTTTTGCATACACGCACATACTGTATCTGGCACTTATCTTTTTGGCGCACCATGTCTAGCTCTATGCGGTGGCTTTGTGTACCGCTGTATAATTTTATGGGGATGTTTACCAGCCCGAAGCTGATACTCCCTTTCCAAATGGCTCTCATATATCAGGTTTGTTTTAGGTTAGGGCTTTCGCCAAAAAAGCGGCCCTGTATAGAACCGCTCATTAAAATTACAAATACTACTGCCTGTATGCTAAGGTTTTAATACTACTTTCACACAGTTATCTTCTTTGTCGTTAAAAATGTCATACATTTTTGCCGCATCGGTTAGCGGAACTTTGTGCGTAATGATGTCATCCAGCACCACTTTTCCGGTAGCTACCAGCTCAATAAGGTGGTCTATGTAGTTATGCACCGGAGCCTGGCCTCCTTTTATCTGTATGCCTTTGTCAAACCACTGGTGCAGCGGGAAGTTGTCATAAGGTGAGCCATATACGCCCAGTACCGTAACCACACCGCCA
>Ga0247803_1001144_pt1 | contig 13972 bp, 13 predicted proteins | sample UWRJL014104B1_FD_180928 | JGI IMG/M metagenome (GOLD analysis project Ga0247803, IMG submission 180928) | Plant litter microbial communities from Arlington Agricultural Research Station in Wisconsin, United States - UWRJ-L014-104B-1 | ecosystem: Environmental > Terrestrial > Plant litter >...
CGAGTTGGCCAGTGTTGAAGCGCAATTTGGAATTGATCTATCGAGACCCACACGCCATCGAATCTAGAGCTCCGCAAAATCCGCTTCACGTCGCTTCAGATTCGAAGTTGGGCATTGAGTCACTGAGAGTCTCAGGGCGCGTATTCACAAGGAGCTTTTCGTCCCGAACCCCTGCCCTTCGAGCCACTGCACGATGATGGCGTTCACCTCTGCTGGCTTTTGCATCAAAGCCCAATGCGTTGCGGGGACTTCTGCTCTAGTTAACTTTGGCAGGAACTGCTCCATGTTCTTGGACATCTCCGGCTTCAGCACTGAATCGAATGTCGCTTGGACGAATAGCGTAGGAACCGTGATGGTCTTCTTGTCCAGAAGCCTGCAATAAGTCAGCTGTCTGTTCCCATCCAGTGTCCTCTGTGTCGCTCACGCAAGATCTTCTTCCCAATTTGTCTTTCGTTGACGGTACCAATTCACTGATATTCGTAAGTCACGCTGATACGGAAGAAAGCAGGGGGTATCGGTGCTCACAGGTGCTGTGGATGCCATGGCGGCTATACTCTTTGACGTAGTATTCAAGGATCTAGAAGCGTCAGTCAAGTTTTGGTATACCGGTGCTCCAACGAAGAAACGTGTCGTTGCGTGGTCAAGCTACGGACAAGGTGCCGAATTTTGGTCAAGTCCTGAAGCGAAGCGGACCACTCGCGCTGGTCCGACACATGCAAGACAGCATCGATATCGGAACAGTGTCCAGCTTGGTTGAGTGTCCACCAAGAGCAATGCTCACTGGCCGCAACGTGGCACGTGTACATGTTACTTCGCCACCAGAGCTACATCCGCCTCGAATGACGGATCAATGAAGCTTGGAACGTACCTTGCCATCCAACAATCTGCTGTCCCCGATCGTAGGGAGATTTTCCTCAAGAATGCCCTTGCACGGGTCGAAGGCAATTTCTCCATTCGGTCCGCGTCCCCCATACATCCCCTTCAAGAATTGTCGAATCGACTGTTCATCATTGACGAATTTCTCCACTTCGCCCGAAGCGAGATGAAGCTGGTAGGCGAACTGTGGCAATTGAGTTTTGACGAGATCTTCGGTCGAGATGTATTCTTTGCGAGGCGGAGTGTATGGTGTGCAAACGGAGAAGACGTGCGTGACCAACTCAGGATGCCTGTACACTGTCAGTCTTGACCTGTTCTATGGCATCTCGGTGCCGAGATTGACTTACCATTGTGCAGCCCTCCACACGACGAAGCCTCCCCTAAATGAACGGTTAGCATATAAAGCTATACTGACGCCGTGATAAGATCTGCATACCAGTCGTGACCTCCGAGGATAATAGTCTCTGCACCGACAATCTTCGCCAGCTCTGCAATGTCGTCTGAAGCGCGCTTAAGTCCGTATAGCGAAATGTCGTTGGGTGGGACCTTGGGAGCGTCCTAAATCTCAAACTTAGCCCGGTCATGTTCCCACGTGCAACGCGTAAACCCCCAACAACCCGCGCGGGATCTGATTGCAGTAGAAGTGACGCCAGAATGGAGTGTGATATCATGAAGCAGCAAAGGCTTACCGTGCCGCCAAACCCCATCAAATCGGGTGCCACAACCCGAAACCCCATTTCCAGCAAAGCAGGGATCTGGTATCTCCATCCCGCTGAGCAATCAGGCCATCCGTGAATCTGTAAATGGGATGCTCCGTCAGCCACCATGCTCTCCGATCGCAGTGCTGCAGCACCAATAGCTAGGCATGCATATCCACCGGCTGAAGCCACGGCATGAAGAGCAATGGGAAAGCTTACCAAGAAAATCGTGGCTTTGAATTTTCCACCCGCTGGTTCGGCATAGAGGTAGTGGTACGTGTAGCCGTTGAGGGGCGCGGTACGGTGCTCGACCCTGGAGTCGCTTACGGGGTCGATTGGCTCAAGCGGCATGACGCAATGCAAGATCGCACCTCGCGCTGTCCTTATCGTGAGTTGGCAAGAAGAATACGAAACAAAGAGGGCAGGGTGGCGGCGGACACTCGTAGAAGGGAGATGGCAGAACTTTCCGAAGTTTTCAATTGAGCACTGTTCGGAGGAAGGTGGTTGTCTCCGTTTGCGCCTTCTTTCTTGAGGTGGAGGCGGCCTCGGTGCCGAGGTCCCCCCACCTACTCGCATGGACGACCGAAGTTGAAGTGTCAGTAAACCATCGGACTCTATGCATCACAACTGTACTGATGGCAATTTCTCCTTCCAGAGCAACCGCCTGGAAGCCATCCACCAAACAATCTATATCCCACAACACCCCCACGGTCCGTGTAGACGTACATGATGTACCAGCCTTTGCTGTCGGTCGGTGTACTGCTATTTGCCGGCGTTAATATGCAGGCCGGTATTAATACCAGCTTCATTGCTTCCGCGGACCCGCCACGCTGGAATTGACTATTGTGTTGTATGGGGGGCAGCACTTTCGTATCGAGGACCTGTGCTCTTATCTGGTGCAATGCTACTGTTGTTCGAGAAGAGGCTAAAACCCCCGGGCTGGAAAAACTGCCTGTAGAAAGTGTTACGCCTCAACGACTACCACGATCAGTAATCCAGAAGACGACTTGAGATCGGCCCATCCTTCCAACTTAGACAAGGTTTACAATACTAATGTTATTGCTCAAGCTTTCGTGAAGATATAGCATCTACCCATCAATGCAGCACCACGCGCGCGGAGTCTCCACTGCCTCTAGCATCTCCGGTATCGCTCAAGTCGCCGCAGGCGGCCAGTCAGCCAATGGTACGGTAAGAAGTAAAGGAGGAACGGTAACACCGGCATCCTGAGCCTATGATCAGACCACTGGCGGACGACACTACAGAGCATTCGATGTGGGAGGCCGACAATGTCTAGCTACTTCAGTAGATCACCGTGTCCTCCGCAGCTTCAACCACTTCTTCTCCGTTTTCATCCATCACCTCTTTACTACTCTCGGAAGCCGTAATCTCATGACGCATAGTAGTGTTGTGCGGCGCATTCTCAGCTGCACGCTCTTCGCTCACCGCCTCCTGCACGAGTCCTTCTGCATGATCGCCGTCCTGTTCCCGGGTTTTGGTAGAAGAATCACTGGCATCAGTAGGACCACCATTGGCTTTGGTGGGCTCTAGAAGCGTCACTGCATCATGTGTCTTACCAGAAAGAGTAGCGTCCGCATTGGAGTCTGCAGGCCCCTCGCGGGAGGTGCCGTCCTGTGGGCCGATCTCTTCCCCTCCCAGCTCTTGACGAATTGTCTCGCGTGCTTCAGCGAGTTGATCGCGTATCCGGTCGTCCTCATCTTGGGTGGTCTCCCAGGGCTTGTAGTACTAGTATAGTATCAGTCTTGATATGATGGGGCTCGGACAAACTCAATATGTGTCATGGGCCACTTACGAGTTGGGGCTCTGCCGTAGTCTGGAGGAAGTGCGCTTGGGCGAGTATGCTAGCGTGTCGTATTCGCATCTGAGCAAGTGTCAGTCGCGTATATCACGTGGTGCATCGAGACTGCGTGCGTACCGAGTGCTTCTCAAACTTCTCGTGCTCTTTCCAGCGCTGAGCTTTGCGCCTCGCCAGACGCTCCAGCTTCCTCTGCTCCGATTCGTCGTCTTCCTGCTTCCGCTGAGCTTGTTGTCTCTTTTCGATTTCGGAACGGCGTCTCTGTGCTGCAGATGCGGAGTTCTGTGAAAGCGCACCTAGTGCTGCACCGAACAGCCTTCTCTCTCGGCCACGTTCTCGACCCTTTGGGACTGGTGGCGCGGGTGTGGTCTCGTTGTTGGTCGAGCTGCGTCGGTCGGGGTGCTGATCACCTCCATCCAGTCGCGGTCGCTTCGCAGCATCTTGCTCGTACGTCGAGGATGGTCGTCTTTTGAGGCTAGATGGTGAGGAGGCTGGTCGAGGTGGGGAGTCAATGTCCTGCTCCGGGAGCACGACTGCGGACGCGATTGGACCTAGATAGCGTACAACGTCAGTAGAGTTCACCGAGGTGTGAATTGGTACTTGGAATTGCAGGCTGTAGCTACGCCGTCTGGCGACATGCGACGGTAGCCTTCGACTAGCTCCACTTTCCTACGAGAAGATCTTACGTACCATCCATGCTGGTCGTCCGATACGAGTTGGCGGTGTGAAAAGAGTTAGCGATTGTCAACACGTGTAAAGTGCTTTATAACGCGTCCCGCATGTTCGTTGGATGTTGGGTGGAGAGCTCGAAGCTCGAAGCTCGAAGCTTCCGTGCACGGAGCAACGGTTCAGCCGCGGGAAAGGATTAGTCATGCGGAACTTCTTCATCTTCACTTTCACTCTCGCATCACTTCGCAATACCACTTCACCATCCAGCTATATACACCTGCGCCCGCAGCTCGCTCGACCTCCACAGTCCCCACATACTGCTTTGACTACAGCTGCACTGCATCTGCACCACATCGCGTTCGCCTACACAGAACCCTCAACATGTCTCGCCATCATCCGTGAGTTCCCCGCCACCACCCTCTCCTCCTCCTCCAGCATTCTACTAACACCTCCTAGCGATCTCGTAATGTGCCGCAAGCAATCTGGAATTTCCATCGGCCGCCTCTGCGACAAATGCGACGGCAAATGCCCCGTCTGCGACTCCTACGTGCGCCCCACCACCCTCGCCCGCATCTGCGACGAATGCTCCTTCGGCAACTACCAGAACAAGTGCGTCGTTTGCGGTGGCGAGGGCATCTCCGATGCTTTCTACTGTTTCGAATGTACACGCCTCGAGAAGGATCGCGACGGGTGCCCTAAGATTATCAATTTGGGGAGTAGTAGGACGGATCTGTTCTACCAGAAGAAGAATTTTCGAAATCATTAGTTGACACAGAGCGATATTGCTTGAGACAGGGCGCTTTCTGAAGATGGGTCTGGTGGCGCTGGATCTGCGTGGACTGCCTGGAACAGTTCTATGGGCTTGTGGGTGGCATGTGGAGATGGACCTCAGGGACACGTTTTGAACGTGGTAGAAATCCTCCACGACGAGAGGGGCTGGAGTTTGGACAAGAGTCACGGTTGTCATTTCATGTTAGCAGGCGTTTTGGAACTTCAGTTGGTGCTGATCGTGGTAACGTACCCTGAACGCAGCTCTTGGGCCCTGCTAATTATGCTCAAGCCGAAGAGATACCCATGGATCATACTAGATAGGAAATCAAGGAAACATGTATTACAGAAAACATCAGCAAGACCTTGACTATTGCCCTCCGGTACGCCATATCATGTGCTCGCCCCGTGACCGATGGAGCCTTGACGGCCGCCCTATACAGCCTTGGAAAAATGGTTCATACACCAGCTTTTTCAGCCACGCCAACTCCTCTCGTGACCAAATGAACCACCACAGCATCCTCATGCAGTGTAGCACACTACATCGGCACCCAACGAGTTCACCGGTGTGAATAGAAAACAGGCATCGGTCCCTCCGGAAACACCTCAACTTTCGATCGCCATCGGCCTCGCCACCCTCTTGACCGAGCTTCCCGACCCCGACACTGTACGGCCCGAAAGTGGATCCCGTGAAAACAAACAAAAGCCACAGTCACACGAGCTCCTGCGCGCTGCAGAAGAACAATGATGGGGACACAGCTCCGCCGGTGGCTGATCGGTGTGCAACGGCTTTCCACCGACACTCCGTACCTCTATACCCCCGCTCTTCGGCGACAACCACACCATGGCTGTACCGCAGGCAGGATAGTTCCTTAATCGCCCATGTAAACAAGTATATTCATTGAAATGGGTAGACGTATCCACGGTGCCTAGCCTAGCGAGAATTGTATCGGTGCAATAGCTCCGCCAAACTAAGGCTGTACAACCTCTTTAACATCTAGGCCCTGCCTTTCACGCCTTCAGGCTTTCTTCTAGCGGTGACACGAGAGTATCCTTCAAACATGCCGAGATTTGGCCACAAGGTGAACCGAGGCATCACACGATCGATTCGTTTGTGCTACTTGTACGAGAGCTGCTCGAGTCAAGCAGGGGTGAAAACATCCAAAGCAGCAATCCATCCTAGCGAGAGAAACATCGGGCATGATGCCAGTTCAGAGTGTAGGAGATGAAATCAACGCATCGCTTTACAGCAATGAAAGGGACTGCAATGTTATAGGACGCAGTCATCTGTGGCGGGGAGTAAGGGAATAGCAACGTTTTTGGCGTCACCAAATGACAAACCGAGGGGGTGTGGAAGTGGGGCCGAACGAGCAAGACTTGGTGTGCAGATGGCGACGTTGATAGGAGCAGGGAAACCGCAAGATCTCGACATCCAAGGGTATCAGGTGCCGCCCATACTAGAACCAAAGACCAAGGACATAGAGAAGGCCAGTGGTAGAAGTCCATCTGGTAGAGCTAGGTGCGAGACTCTGTATTCCAGTGTTCTTCCTTTTTCTTCTCCTCAAGCCAGCGCTGCATGGCTGGACACTTCTCATTTTTGGAGGTATTGGGAGGCATCTTGGGAGGACTCTTAGGTGCTGAACATGAACTGGCGGGCCTATGCTAGCATGAGATATGTCAGCCAGTGCACATGATACTCCAAGATTTACGACCATGTACCTGATTACCGGCGGCAGTGGGGTCTGGAAGACTTTGACCGCCGCATCGAGGCTGAGGTTCATCGCCGTTTGCGTTGGAGTTCGACATATCTTTCAACGAGTGCGAGAGAGGGAGATTTAGACTAAGTGGCGCTTTGGGTCAAAGACGTAATGGTGAAGCGAACTTGGATTTGTGGATGGTCGTTAGGCGTGTGCTGCACTGGGAGCTGTATTGGATGCAGTCAATTCTGCGTTTCAAGCTGATTGTGGCGAGTCTAGCCTTCGAAGAATCAGAGGAATTTGCCAGCTCTTTATCAAAAGCAGCTTCGCTGAATATGCGGGTTTTGGGGCAACATGCACGGGATGCGATCCCATCGTCCTCTACCGTTTCGGGAAGCAGGGCGAATGGTGCAAGTGTGTTCTGATACGTTGGATGACTCTCCGAAGCTATACGCTTGTGCTATGTGGTTGCTGTCAGACTCGGGAGCACTGTGCTCTCTGTGAAGAATTTCGAATTTGGCCAGAAAATATCTGACCGTAGCAATTGCCAAGGCCAAGGTGACAAGGTCGTATTGCAGCCACGTGCGTTTTGTTATGCGATCACTATCTGCGCAACGCGTTGACATCGGGGGGATTCAACCGTCTGGCATACGGAAAGAAACCTATTCGCAGCAACGCAGTGATTGGACGAGGTGCTTTGGCAGATCTCCGGAAGGAGAGGGAAATACTGGAAAGCAGTTCTCGAGTGTAACGGGAGGTACGAAGCGACCTGTCGGTAATGACCACATGACTGCATGCACTGCAACGAACGTTTGTATTCCACAGCAGCTATTTCGAAGCTTGACGCGTCCGGTTTGATCTGGCAAAGACCGCTGTGCTATACGTCTTTAACGTAGTGGGACCGAGATTGGAGCACCCGAGCGATCACGGCATCTGAACAAGTCGAGCTGCGGTGACCCGGGCCCCTTGGATAAAGTTCGAGTTGACGTGTTGGAGCGACCGGGTGCCTGTGACGAAGAGTAGGATCCTTACCCCAGACCCATGCGAGGTGCTCTATAAGCGAGGGGTGACAAAACTGAGATAGCCATGTAGAGGCGACTGGGGTGGTGTGCGCACCGGGTCCGAGGCACAAACGAGGGGTTGCTTCCAAGGCAAACACATACCTAGTCGTTGACCATCCCAGAAGTATACCTCGCAGTGTACGACCGAATTACCGTTCGCGGATGGCACGTTTTGCTCACGGCCATCTCGCAGAGCTCAACGTCTTCATGCTCAGCCATGTGGAAAACTGTGAACGTGAAGATGAGCACCAAACGGGCACGACAGAATTGCGTGTGACGGCCACTTTCACTAGTGCAATGAATGCATGTCCGACCACTTTGAGCCTAGGAGACAAAAAGGCTGGTGGGATAAGGAGTCGCTTCTCGCGTTTAGCACTCGCCGTTGCTGATGCGGATGCCAGACGCGCGTTAGCCCTCTACAAGTTGGTCGCGTAGAGAGTGTTGACGTAGCCTGTAATTTCGTATGACCCTGCAGCGAAACGTAGCGAAGCCATTGACATAGCTCGCCTGGTCCGCTCTTCTCGAGATAATTTTCGATAGAGTGCGTTGATGAAACCATGCTGGATCCATCTAAACTTGGTGCAGCCGGGATTTGTTGGTGCTCACGCACATGCCGTAAAATACAATGTCCATACTCTTCAGCGTGAGGTCCGGGCATGCCTTTGGTATTACGCTAGCATAGTCGTGAATGTGTGTTGTGCCACCTCCGCAGGGCAGTGAAAATGTAGTCGCCGTCTACACAAGAATATCCTTAGCTCCAGATTGAAGTCTTGCAAGCTGTTTCAGTAGCAGCTCCCAATGCAATCCCGCAGCTGACTACGAGTTTGCGCCAGCTAGTGTGGGAGGACCCTGTCTTTCTGCAGGCGAAGAAGCCAGACTCATGCTGTTTGAATCGATCTTGGAAGGTGAGATGCCCGTTATTGCCCTTGTGTACACTGGACCCAGGTCATGACGCGTCTTTCAGCAAGTAGAGTGAACATGCTGCTGATTGCTCTATTTCTAGCCGACGTTGGCCGCCGAAGAAGGCAACCTGGCCGAAGTGTACAACTCGATAAGAAGCTCTGGAACTGTGCCGGGGGGTGTTTGATACACTCATCCCCCCGGCGCGGAACGTCAGCGTACAGTAGTGTCTTTTGCTTGATCCTAAGTATCCTATTTGTTGGAGAGCCCTGTCTTGATCAGTGCCACCCTTCTCACGGTCCTTGACAAGGGCAAGATGAGGCTTGAACAAGGCTGGCCGATTGGCCTCAATCCCTGACAGTAACCAAATCAACGCCCCGCGCTGGGGGTACGACTGTACTCGTATCCTTGGCGTATCGAAAAGTGGAAACTAGAAGGTTGAGATTCGAAGATTCAAAAGCCTTGTCGACGCCATGCACGTAGTCGTCATTGGCTGCAACCCCGAGGCGCCGGTGTAGCTAGACCGATCGTCTCTCCGTTTGCGCTCATTGTGGGACGGATCGTAATGACAGGTGCTGCAGTAGCCTTGCCCGATTTGAGTCTCATCTGCATATCCACTGCAAAGAGGCGGGAGTCGTGTTGCCAATTTCCCAGACGAGTACCCGCAAAAGGCGACGAGATCATTCCATGGAACAGCGGAGGATTGAAACTCTACTCAAGCGGATCTCCCTTTCAAGCCGAATCGGTTGCCGGGGTGAAGATTGGGATGGGTGACGCGAGCTCTTCAGGCATGATGCTCGGTACCTATAGGTACCGAAGCGTGACACCAATTTTGACAAACAGCCAGCTGAGCAGTGACTTTGGTACAGGTGACACGGACGTTGGGAGATGGAAAATAGTGAGTGACAGTTGTCTCGCTGGACAGATGTTATCGAAGCGATCATGTTGCTGTCCGCGTGCATGAGCTGGAAGTGACATATGACGTGCTAAGTGTGGCTTGCCAGGCACAAGCCACCGGAGAGTTGCGGGCCGACAGCTGTTAGGCAGTCACCGCCGACCCCTCCCCCTCCATCGTCGCAACAAACAACACCCTTACTCAAGCTTCTTTTCAGCACAAACTAACACACACTTCCCATAACTGACTTTGCAATACCCAAACTCCGCCAACATGGCCTACAACTTCGTGCGGTCCTACATAGACACCTTCCGCGAGCGAACCGCAGCTATCAGCCACACCTCGACCTTCCGCGAGACAGGTCAGATAACGCCAGAAGAGTTCGTACTCGCTGGAGACTTTCTCGTCTTCAAGTTCCCGTCGTGGCAGTGGGCCGATGCTTCATCACCGTCGCAACGCGTATCGTACCTCCCGGAAGGCAAGCAGTTCCTTGTCACGCGCGGCGTGCCTTGTAATCGCCGCCTAGACGACAACTTTGCGGGAGAGGCGGGCCAGGATGAGACAGTGGTTGGGGATGGCTTTGCTGCTGGGGAGGGTACTGATGACGATGGTTGGCTGCGGACAGGCGGCATGGGCGCGAGCCAGGAAGCCAAGGTGCGGGATGTGCGGACAGTGGATGAGAGCGGCAACCTGGGCGCTGCTGAGGAAGAGGACGAGATACCGGACATGGAGGATGAGGAGGATGACGACGAGGCTATTATTCGAGAGCCACAGGGTGGTAGCAACACCTCAGCGTATGTCCCCCTACGACCTCAAGGACGAAGAACGCTTTGTTCTATGGTTGAAACATCATTACTAACGTTCGCCAGGCCGATGCGAACATACACCCTCTACATCTGCTACTCCGCCCACTATCGAACACCCCGATTATATCTCTCCGGCTACGGTTCCACCTCCGTCCCGCTAAAACCCAAAGAAATGATGGAAGACATCGTCGGCGACTACAAAGAAAAGACCGTCACTATCGAAGATTTTCCCTTCTTCGAGCACGCCGTCAAAACCGCCTCCGTGCACCCGTGCAAACATGCTTCCGTCATGAAAGTGCTGCTCGACCGCGCAGATGCCGCGCTGAAACTGCGGCTTGTGAAGCTGAAGGCAGGCAAGGACGTGGGCAAAGTCGACAGCGGCATGGAAGGGCTGGTCGATGATACTAAGCTGCTCAAGCTGACAGAGCAGGCGAGAGGGAAGGAGGGCGAGGAGGCCAAGGATGACTGGGAGGTTCTCAGCGAGGGCGGCGACGATGAGGTTGCTATCCGCGTGGACCAGTATCTTGTCGTCTTCCTCAAATTCATGGCTAGTGTCACGCCGGGTATAGAGCATGACTTCACTATGGGCGTTTAACTTTTACTTTCCTTTCGACCATTTCATGAGCGGGCTTCTTGTCTTTGGCGTTGGTCATTATGTTTTAGTTGGGCACTGGCTGGCATATGGAATCCCGGGGCAGCGGGTGATGGATGGGCATTGATAATTGAGATATCTTAGCGCAGTATAGTCCATTTTCAGAGCTATACATTTGACATCGATGGTTAACTCCACAAGTTTAGCCTGCGCGCAATTTCAAATTGATGTCAGTTCGTACACCTGAAGTGAGGCGGCACAAATTCCAGCCCCAACCCCTCAAACACCCTCTTCTCCGCATCCTCCGGCGTCCCATCAACACCGTCTGGGCCTTCGAGCTGTACTACCTCCCCCGTAGCACGTGTCCGTATACCACTGCTATCGAACTTCCAGCTCTTTGCATACTTCGCATATCTCCTCAGATCCCTCTGGAAAGTAGTACCTCCACTCCATCCCATAACCGCACAGCCAACAGTTCGCCACGGCGCAATGATGATATCGACGCGACGATGCACATTCGGATTCTTCGCTCTCGGATTCTCAGCTAAGTCGGCCTCACGTGTAGGCCAGTGCGGATCCTGCCAAACCACGAGCGCTTTATCGAGGGTGTCGAAGCCCGCGCCTGACGCTTTGGTTGTGCGGAAAGGAAGTGTGCACTGTCCTCTGTTCGTATTATTGAGACTCATGGTGAGCGTGTGCGTGATCCACTCGGCATTTTCGAGTGATTCGACCATTTCCTTGACCAGTCCGGCAGTGGAGTTGAGATCCGGATGCGAAACAATCATGTCAACGTCGCCAGAGGCTGTTTTGCCACGTCTGTAGCCACCGACAATAGTAAGGGTTATGCGATTGTCGCGAAGGCGGATTGCGTGTTCACGTACAACGTCTGCGATTTGCTCGACCTCTGGGCGCGGTATGCCATCTAGAAATTCGTCGTAGTATTTGAGCCCAATCTGCTGCACTCGGTCTAGGTCGTTCCAGCCATATTCAATGATATCGTCAAGCTCTGTCCAATGATTCTGGTAGTAGAAATGGCGTGCTGTCTTTGCGCCAACGCCCCAGATGTTGTAGAATAAGCGGAGGACTTTCATCGCTTCGTCGTCTTCGTAATCATCGACTGCTTGGATCTTGCCTGTGTTCTTCCATTCGACGAATAAAACGGCGGTTTTCTCTTCGCAACCTGGAAGGCGGGCGAGCTCGCGCGGATGGCTGAGCTTGTGCGGGTAAGCTGCGATGGAGGCAATGATTGTGGAGTATGCGCGGACACCAATCTCATCGTCTATCAAAGTTCTAGCAGTGCGAATCTTCTTGAGCTGAGTAATGAAGTCTTCATTTGGACCGTCTGCTGGGGTAAAACGTTGACAAGAGTACTTGATCTCCTTGGTGACCCATTCTGGAGGCGCTGGGATATCGCTGTCTTCACCGTCGTACTCACTGGTTGTTTGCTGGAGTAAGTTGGCGGTTTGCGACGCGAAGGTTGGTTTATGCGCGCTAGGAGCGAACGATCGATCTTTGAATCGGCGGGAGCCGTGACCATCCGAGGCTTTGTGTTGGTAGTATGACTTCGGGTTTGAATGGGATGCGTCCGACCTCGCCCTTTCGAGAATCTCCTGCTGAGTTTGTGGTCGTGTAGCTGTGACCTGTTGCGATGGAGGCCTAGCCGGGGAGGAAAATATCGCTTTGATGGACTTCAGTTTAGTTATTAACGGGGGAGGCCGTTCTGTCACTTTGCCCTTGAACACCAAGTGTTCTCCGAGAGGTGCGAGATGCCCTGTAGCAAGGCATTCGTTTAGCCAGTCCACTTTGATGACCCAGACTACATCATCGCCTGAATGATCCTCGAAAGTGGATGCTGCCGCTGGTGCGCCGCCCTCTGGATCGACAGGTGATGTTGGTGGCGTGTCGCGCTTGGACGGGGAGTCCTCGTCCTCGGTCTCAGAACCATTCACTACTTCCTCCTCAGTAGTAGACCCTTCATCCTCAAGAACGATCGGCTTAGCCACTGATCCAGTCAATTTCCTCCTCTTGCTCGGCCGTTGCTCAACCTTTGTTGAATTCGCGGCCTGCTTCGGCTCATTCACTCCTTCGACCTTGAATTTCCGAGACCGCAACTCAAACTCAGCGCGTCGCTTGGTGGCAACCTTTCCAATAAAGACCTTCGCCTTCGAAACATCGCTGGTGAAATGGGCACCGTGTCGTCGCAACGTTGCCTTGACTCTGTCCTCTTCGTCGTCTTTGAAATGCGCACCGAAAACAGCAGTAGGTGGGATGCTGCTGAAGTCTAAGCTTGCAACTGTCAAGTCCAGCTCCGGGGAGGCTGAACCAGTCGTTAGGGTCTGGGAGGAAGGGCGCTCGTCCATATTATGTGCAGTGTAACGTGGTAAACCAATAATAATAAAAAGCAAGGGTACGGCTAGGGTGTGTCCAGGAAGCGACTCCGAGCTCTTCGAAGGTGGTAGCGAAACGGCCGGTAGATCATGGTCTGGCCAGGGGGTATGCAAGACACAGCCAAGGATCCCAGAAGCAGTGGTTTGGCGAAAGATGAAGAGAGGGATATTGAATAATATTGAATTGAGAGCGATGACGACGAAGTGAGGTTGGGAGGCTGGGAGACGGATCAAGTCCGTTGTAGCGCTATTGGCGCGATTGCTCCATCTAGCTGATTAATATTGGTCCGTGCATTGACCTTTCTCGTCATGACTTCTCCAACTCATTAACTTGCAACTTGGCAGCAACATTACGTCCGCGCCGATCTCCACACCCATCCCATTTCTCAATTGCCGTATTTCTTCCGCGAAATACTATAGACGGAGCAGCCAATCCGCCGCCTTCTACACAGCCTCTATATTGGACGTAAAACTAGCCTGCCGCCGTTCGGCATTGCATGAATGGTACAGAGACACAGGGCGGTATTGCCCTTTTTATCCAAACTCCGCATGGGGCTGTTGACGAATGACTGACCTGAAACAACGTTGTCAAACCAAATATGCCACTTCCAGTAATCCTCCGGCGGAGTTCGTGGCCGTCTCGCTCCCGTTGACAACAGCCCTTGCATTCCACCCTTCTCAACCACACAGACGCGCTCTCTTGCGTACATTGCGATACTGCCCACGCGCTTCCAAGCATTCTCCCACTGTCAAAATTATGCACCATGCCAGGAGCTGTGCAGTCTATTCGTAATGAGGAAAGGAGGGCAT
>Ga0247803_1001146_pt1 | contig 13955 bp, 12 predicted proteins | sample UWRJL014104B1_FD_180928 | JGI IMG/M metagenome (GOLD analysis project Ga0247803, IMG submission 180928) | Plant litter microbial communities from Arlington Agricultural Research Station in Wisconsin, United States - UWRJ-L014-104B-1 | ecosystem: Environmental > Terrestrial > Plant litter >...
GTTTGGAAATCTTTCCAGGTAAATTCGCTGTCTTTGGTTTCGGGCGCATTGGCAGTCAGCACATAGCGGAGTACATCCTGTTTGCCGGGAAACTCTTCCAGATATTCATGAAGCCACACTGCCCAGTTTCTCGATGTCGAAATTTTGTCGCCCTCCAGATTCATAAATTCATTTGCCGGCACATTATCGGGCAGGATCAGACTTCCCTCGGCGATAATGGTTGCCGGAAAAATAATGCAATGAAAAACGATATTATCTTTTCCGATAAAATGAACCAGTTTGGTATCGTTTTCTTTCCACCAGTTTTCCCATCCGGCATCTGTTCCGTTTTTTTGAATGAGCCAATCCTTTGTGGCAGAAATGTAGCCGATAGGCGCTTCAAACCACACATAAAGCACTTTTCCTTCTGTGTTGGGTACAGGGACAGGAATTCCCCAATCCAGATCACGTGTCATAGCCCGCGGTTTCAAGCCTTCTTTTAACCACGACTGGCACTGTCCGAGCACATTGGTTTTCCATTCAGGATGACTGTTCACAAATTCTTCAACTTGTGGTTGCAGTTTGTCCAGCGGTAAAAACCAGTTGGTTGTTGGCCTCATCACCGGCTTCGCTCCTGAAAGCATGGAATGCGGTTCAATGAGCTCTGTCGGGCTTAATGCCGATCCGCAGCGTTCACACTGGTCGCCATACGCATTCGGGTTTGCGCATACCGGGCAGGTTCCGACGATGTAGCGGTCCGCAAGGAATTGCTGCGCGGTTTCATCATAATATTGCTCTGTTGTTTCTTCGACGAAAACCCCTTTATCGTAGAGGTCTTTGAATATTTCCTGAGAAGTTTGATGATGAACGGGTTTACTGGTACGCGAATAAACGTCAAATCCAATGCCTAATTCTTTGAAAGAATTGTCGATTTGCGTGTAATATTTATCTACGACTTCCTGGGGAGTCATGCCTTCTTTTTTTGCACGAATCGTAATGGGAACGCCATGTTCATCGGTACCACTGATGAACGCCACATCTTTTCCGCTGGAACGAAGGTAGCGGACGTAGGTGTCAGCGGGCACATAGCAACCTGCAAGGTGACCGATGTGAATGGGGCCGTTCGCGTAAATAAGCGCTGCCGTGACAGTATATCTTTTAGGGTCGGTGATTGCCATTAATTTTTTACTCTGTATTTGTATAATCGCACAAAGTTAATAAAATCGTTGTGAGAGAAGTTGGTTAAGTAAGCCAAGTTTAGAATTAATGAAGGCAGAATCTTGTTTGGGATGAAAACTAGCGCGGGGCATTAAATATTATGATGACCGATTGTCCTATTCTCTAATTCCTTTGAAACAGAAATATTCGCCCACGCTTGCATTATGGATGAAATTGCACAACAGAGAACAATATTTTTAATTGGATACTGCTAATGGGACTTGTAAACTCAACGACCAAAATTACAGCTATCGTACACACCCGGGATGACCTAAGTGATTTTAAAACCAGAACAATTCGAATTGTGACAGATGTAAAATTTTAAACGTCACCGATGATTGTTTAGCCAAGATAATGATGCATATTTAGTAAATCGTCAAAAACTTTGTTTCCGGCAGCCAATCTGGTAATTAGGAAATTCTGTTGATTTTGATAAATTTGTATCATTGTAAGTAATTATTATATTATTCACATTGGCTCGGCTATTTTCCATTATTTTACTTGGACTGCTGCTTTACAATATGATGGGCTATTCGGTAGTCTATTTATTGGAGCAAAATAAGTCTGTGCGTATCCACGGAAGCCGTTATGTAGAAGCCAATGTTTTATCGAAGGATATTGTAATCAAAGTGCCGGTCGCAGTTCCATACCAAACGAGCTGGGACGCACCGGAACCCGCCGAAGGACAAATTGAGCATCAGGGAGAATTTTACGAAATGACTTCCAGGCAATTGATCAACGACACCCTTTATATTCATTGCGAATTTGATCAGAATGCGAGGGACCAGTTCATGAATCTGGTTTCCAAAGTTAATGACCAGATTACCGGAGATGATTCTGAATCTCAAAAACAGACCCCGTCTTCCGTTTTAAAGAGTTTTCTTAAAGAATACATGCTTTCCGGCAAAAAGCATGTGTTTTATCTTTTGGATTGGACAACTCCTCTCCGATATCAGCGTGCTGCCGCAGGTATTTTGCGGGATTCCCACCGTATCATTTCCTCTCCGCCACCCGATTTGGCATAACAGGGCATTTTACTGGCTCTTACATCTTTCTTTGCGCTTTCACTGATCGTATCGGCTACATCTGCATGCATTGTTCCGTTTCAAACGGAGCATTGTGTCGTTGTTTTTCCAAATCTCGTATTATCAATGGCACACATCAAATTACCGGATGAGGAACTTCCGGGTATAACCGGACTTTTTAACTTTCGCCCCGATACAGCCGTACCACTGCGTTTGCTGGCGGAGACACTTTTACGAGGAAATTCATTGTTGAGCAGCGGTGAAAGAGAACTCATTGCCTCCTATGTCTCTCATTTAAATGACTGTCACTTTTGCCATACTTCACATGGCGCTGCTGCTATGGCACATCTTGATTGTGAAATAGGTCAGATCGATGATATCAAGGATGGATTTGTGAAAATTCCGATTTCGGACAAATTAGGCGCATTGTTAAATATTGCCGGAAAAGTTCAAAAAAGCGGGAAAGACGTTCTTGCGGAGGATATTGAAAATGCAAAATCGAAGGGAGTTGCGGATCAGGAAATTCATGATACCGTGCTCATTGCTGCCGCTTTTTGTATGTTCAACAGATACGTGGATGGATTGGGCACCTGGGCGCCAGAAGGCAATGAAGCTTATCGTGAAATGGGCAGAAGAATGGCGTTTCAAGGATATGTAAAACGCTGATAAGCAATTGCTTTTTAATTCAAAATTTAAAAAAAATGCCTCATATACTGCTGCCGACGCACTTACCCGGAATAACCGGATTACTTGAATACCGAAAGGATACAGCTGCTCCGATCAGGCAACTGACTCAAATTTTGCTTCGCGGCGATTCCACGCTTACGCAGGGGGAGCGAGAGCTTATCGCTGCCGTTGTTTCGCATGCTAATGCGTGTGTGTTTTGTACAAGCGCCCATACCGCAGCGGCTGATTTACTTTTGGGAGAATCAGAAACCTGTGAGATGGTAAAGCAAAATATCGACTCGGCACCGGTTAGCGACAAGATGAAGGCATTATTAACAATTGCCGGAATGGTGCAAAAAAGTGGCAAAGCTGTAACAGCCGAAGTGGTTGTTATTGCGAAAGAATGCGGAGCCACTGACATGGAAATTCATGATACAGTTCTTATAGCCAGTCTTTTCTGCCTTTACAACCGATATGTCGACGGCCTCGCCAGTGTTACTCCCAACGAAACTGAATTTTACCGGAATCTGGGAGAACGTATTGTAAATCATGGTTATAACCGTTTGCCGCAGGGCTATGATCACCTGAAAGAGTGAACAGAAAATGCAGGAAAATTTTCATCATCATGTTCGGAATACAGCAGTTTGAATTTAAATCAGATACCATGGACACTGCAAATGAAGTGTTTCTAGTCACGGATTCCACTACACGAAAATGGCTGGTCTTTTCGCTTTGTATGCTCAGCTATATTTTTAGTGGAACGGCTTCAACGCTGGTGTCGGTTTATCTTCCGGTGGCAGTCCCGGAACTTTTAAAAAATAATGATTTATCCGATTCCATCATTTCAGAAAGCCGTTTGGGTGAGATTGGTGCCTATGTAAATGCCATGTTTTTGTACGGTTGGATGGCCGGAGGCTTGCTTTTTGGCGTAGTTAGTGATAGAGTCGGCAGAATTCCGTCACTGGCGTTTGTAACAATTCTGTATGGTGTTGGCGTTTGCCTTGTGGTTTTTGCGCCGGACTGGTATTCGTTGATGGTAATCCGATTTGTCACGGGAATGGGGGTGGGCGGTGTGTTGCTGATTTCCACCGTATACATTTCAGAGATATGGGACCGGCAGACAAGGCCTGTAATGCTAGGTATTTTGGCCGTATCATTTCCAGTTGGAATCGTTGCTGCCGGTAGTCTGAATCTGGTTTTTGACTATTGGCGTGAAGCTTTTTGGCTTGGTGTAATTCCGACGATTACCGGTGCAATGATTTTATTTGTCGCTCCGGAATCTCCTCACTGGAGGCTGGACAAGACTTCCGGAAATTTCAAAACGGAAAGGGTTTTCGACAGACGAAATCGTTACAGTTTAGTGACGGGTTCCCTTATTTTCGGATCCGTTCTGATTGGTCTTTGGGGCATTTTTTCATGGCTTCCCACCTGGGTCCAATCGTTGATTCCAGCAGGAGAAGATGGGCAGAAGGAAAGGGGAATTGTGATGATCATTCTTGGGGTGGGCGGTATTATTGGCGGAATTATTTCGGGGTTCCTGATAAAAGCTGTTGGAGGGAAAAACACATTGGTCATCACTTTTTTGGGATGTATTGTCATGTGTTGTTTTCTGTTCCTGACCAACAGGCGGTTCAGTGAAATTATTTATGTCGAAGCAGGACTTCTGGCGCTCTGTTTTGGAGTCAGCCAGGGTTCACTATCAAGCTATATTCCCGAGTTATTTCCCGTTTCAATCCGGGCAACGGCGACGGGGTTTTGTTTTAATATTGGACGGTTTTTTACTGCAACAGCCGTATTTTTTATTGGAACACTAGTAACCGTACTGGGCGGTTTCGGTAATGCCCTTCTGGTATTTTCCATCCCTTTTGTCATTGCACTGATCATTACCTGGTTTGGCCGGGACGATCACCATAAAAGTTTATCATAGGTTAATTATTACAGTAAACGGGCTTGTCATTTGATAAGTCCGTTTCTTTTTATTACAACCGATAACTTCTTTACTTCTAAATTCTTAACTACTCTCTTAAAAATGAAAAAACTCTTCTACTTCGGAATCTTCGGAATCATTTTATACGAAATAGCGAAAGTATATTTTATCATGCCGATACCCGGAAGTCAGCGTATGAACAGCATTGATTTTGCCTACTTTTTACACAATTGGCGATGGGTTTTCCGCATTTCCTTTTGGGCTCTTATTCTGATTGGAGCCTCCAATGCTTTTCGGGTGAAATGGAAATGGGTACCGCTCATTTTTCTGGCAATGGCAGCCGGTTTGGTTTATGTTACAAATTATGAAATGGCAGCTGATACCATGTTTTATCAGCCCGAGAATTTGAAATTACAACCTGTTCCCGCCAATAAAGTGAAAGACGACCGATTGATTATTGGTGTTTCAATAAATGGAGAAGCCAAAGCATATCCGATCCAGTTTATTGGTTATCACCATCAGGTTCAGGATGTTGTGGGAGGGAAGTCTGTGATTGTTACCTATTGCACAGTTTGCCGGACCGGACGTGTTTTCGAACCTTTGGTGAATAAAAAACCCACGCTTTTTCGACTCGTGGGTATGGATCATTTCAATGCCATGTTTGAAGATGAAACCACACACAGCTGGTGGCGCCAGGCAAATGGTGAAGCGATAGCCGGACCGTTGAAAGGCGGGAAATTACCCGAACTGGCAAGTACACAGACTTCTCTGAAACAATGGTTAAGGCTTCATCCAGACAGTAAAATCATGCAGCCGGATCCAAAGTTTAAGTCTGAATACGCAGGTATGGCCTTATATGAAAGCGGCAAGGGGAAATCCTCATTGACCCGAACGGATTCGCTGTCGTGGAAAGATAAATCCTGGGTTGTTGGTATAGAAATTAAAAATCAAAGCAAAGCATTCGACTGGAATCGTTTGATAAACGAGAGGGCGATCAACGAGAAAATCGGAAATACGCCGGTGGTTTTGATATTAGCTGCTGATGACAAAAGCTTTTTCGCCTTCCAAAGAGCCAATGAAAGTGACAGGTTTGGTATTAAAAATGATACATTATTTGTTGATAATCAGTATTATAATCTTCTTGGTGAAAGTTTAACTGCCAAAGAAGCAAACCTGAAACCGATCAATGCTTACCAGGAGTTCTGGCACAGCTGGAAAACTTTTCATCCGGAGACAGAGCGGTATTGAGTTGTGCCGATTGAAAACGTGGAAGATTTTTATTTTGACAGACAACTTAAAAAGCCTATTCTATAAAAGCTGTAAAACCACTTTTTACTCCGAACTTTGAGCTTTATTGTAAATTTGGTTATGAAAATCCTAATTACAGGTGCTACGGGTTTAGTCGGGAGTGCGGTTGCGAGACGTTTTATTGCAGAAAATCAAACTGTTTTGGCATTGTATCGTCCGGATTCTGACAGAAGTTTGTTAAAAGATATTGAAGGAAATATTCAATGGATTGAAGGTGATATTCTGGATATCAGCTCTTTGGAAACTGCCATAGATGGCGTTGATTTTGTCGTTCATACTGCTGCCGTGGTATCTTTTGTTCCCCGTGACCGCAAGATGATGTACAAGGTAAATGTGGAAGGAACGGCTAACGTAGTGAATGTTTGTCTGAAATATAAAACACAAAAATTTTGTCAGGTAAGCAGCATTGCCGCCTTGGGCAGACCTGATTCCCGAAAAGTTATTCCCGGCCAGGACGTTTTACTCGATGAAACCCAGCGCTGGGAAGATTCTCCTGAGAATTCAGAATACGCAAAAACGAAACATCTTGCTGAACTGGAAGTCTGGCGTGGTATTGCAGAGGGCTTAAACGCCGTCATCGTAAATCCTACGCTTATTTTGGGCGAAGGCGACTGGACAAAAAGCAGTACGCAGATATTTCGGTATGTCTATCGGGAAAATCCGTTTTACACAGGTGGTATAGCAAATTATGTGGACGTAAAAGATGTAGCGGAAGTTATTTTTCAACTCCTGTTTTCAGATATTTCTTCCGAACGTTTCTTGCTTAGCGGAGGCAGCATTTCTTACCGGGATCTATTCAATACCATCGCGGATTCAATGAAAAAAAAGAGGCCATCTTACGAGGTAGGGTCCGGACTTGCAGCTGTTATCTGGCGTTTGGAAGCGGTAAGAACCTGGTTAATGGGAACGAAGCCTTTGATCACAAAAGAAACGGCACAATCGGGCGCGCGCAGGATCAGATATAATAATGAAAAAATAAAAAAAGCGTTAGGATTTAACTTTCAGCCAATTGAGAAAACCGTGGCACGTGTGAGTGAAAGTTTGCTGCGTAAGATTTGATTAACAAGGAATTATTTTTAACTTTCTTTGATTATTAAAGATGGTATTTCTGTTACGTTCGTTAATAAAATGAGGGAATATTTTAAGGCAGGAGTCTTAAAACCTTCAAATTAGGCGGCATTCAAGGAATACTCAATTGGTTGGTGCCTTATTTGCCCACCTCTAACCTACTAGTCCGTATGATGGAGAAAAATTTCGGGGAAAGAAAAGATTACATGAAAGAGACGTTGCTCAGGTTTGAAAGAATGATTAAAACCGATGAGCAGGAGTTTTTTGATTTAGAGACATACGAAAAGGTTACAACTTATTATATTGAAAAAGGAGAGTGGGATAAAGCTTTTCAGGCCTGTGAGCGTGGCTTAGCCGATTTTCCGTATTCACTTGATTTACTTTTGAGCAAAGTCCAGCTTCATGCAAATCGTGGGGAACATGATCTTGCGATGGAAATTTTGGAGCGCGCAGCGCTGTTTCATCCCGGAGATGTTGAGATTTCTTTCATGCAGGTTGGGATTTCCAACATGATGGGAGAGTATGAAGAAGCCATTGAGGTTTTGGAGAATCTTTTGCAGCGTGTGGAGGATAAGGATGAAATCTATTTTCAAATAGGGCAGACTTACCAGAACTGGGGTAAATATGATGAAGCGATCCTGAATTATAAAAGATCCCTCAAAAATAACCTGAACAATGAGAGCGCGCTTTATGAGCTGGCGCATTGTCTGGATTTGGTAGGGCAGCTGGAAAGTCATCTTGACTATTACAACGATTTGGTGGATCGAAATCCGTTTTCTCATCATGCCTGGTATAATCTGGGGATTGCGTTTAGCAAGCTGGAAAGATATGAGGATGCGGTCAATGCTTACGAATATGCCACGCTGGTTAAGGAAGATTTCGCATCGGCATTTTTTCAGCTAGGGAATTCTTACATGAACCTGGAAAAATATGAAGATGCAAAAAACCAGTATTTGAGGGCGATCGAGCTTGAAGGCGAGCAGCCGGAAACGTGTTGCTGCCTTGGAACATGCTACGAAAAACTGGGAGAGTTTGAAACCGCAATAAAATATTATCGCCAAACCGTAAAGCTGGACAATCAATGGGATGACGGCTGGTATGGACTTGGAATTTGTTTCAGTGAACTGGGACGCTGGTACGAAGCCGTTGGTTTTATTCGTAAGGCACTTCAGATCACAGAATTAAATCCGGATTACTGGTTGGCTCTTGCCGAAACTGAGTTCAGGATTGGCAATGTAATCTCTGCTTTTGAAGCTTTCGAAAAGGCTGCTGAAATAGAACCGTCAAATCCGGATATCTGGCTCAAATGGTCACATGTACTTTTTGAACAGGGAAATTACGCACGTGCCTGTGACCTTTTACAAGCTGCAATTGACGAAATGCCGGAAGAAGCCGATCTTTACTACCGGATGGCGGTTTACCAGATACATTCCGGAGATTATCGGGAAGCGTTGATCAATCTGGAAGTTGCGCTTACTTTGGATTATGATGCACATATACAATTATTTGATTTCTTTCCTGAACTGGAAAAACAGAAAGCCCTTTACAGAATTATTGAGCAGTACCGGGAAAAGTAAGATTACACCAGAAATTGCCCCGGATTAGCGCAATGACGCGTATAATTTCGCCAGTTGAGAAGCAATATGAGGACCGGTAAATTGTTCAATGTGTGCTTTTCCCAGGGACACAAGAGACTGTCTAAGAGTGGGTTCACTGAGTAATTTTTCAAGTTGGTATGTGATATCTTCGATGTCAAGAGGATCGGCGTACAGGCCACCTGGTCCTCCCGCTTCTTCGAGGCAAGAGCCCTTTGCGGCCATTACAGGCGTCCCGCTGTTGAGCGCTTCCAGAATTGGGATTCCAAAACCTTCGTAAACGGAAATGTAGGCAAAAATTGTGGCTTCCTGATATAAGGAGGGCAGATGATCGGTTGGAACATTTGTTAAAATTAAAATACGATTTTCCAAACCGTTTTTTGAAATAAACTCTCGGATTTTCTCTGTGTATGTGGTTGCTTTGCCTACCAGAACAAGTTTGAAATCTTTATTTTTTAGTCTTGAAAAGGCCTCAGCTAATCTTAATTGATTTTTCCGTTCCTCAATGGTTCCTACACAAAGCACAAAAGGACCATCTATTCCGTAAGCGTTTTTAATTTCCTTTCTTTTTTTCGTATCGATCTCTTTTTTGAAAATAACATTGCAATCCTGATAAATCACTTCAATTTTTTGCTGATCGACATGGTATAAGTCCATCAGATCCCGCTTTGTCTGTTCGCTGATTGCGATAATGGAATCTGCCCGTTCGCAAGCGGATTTGAACTTGTAACGGTAAATCGCCCGGTCGATAGCACTGTAATGAGACGGCAGCTTTTCAAAGATCAGATCATGAATGGTAACGACTGAGCTGATGCCGGTGTTTGCCAAACCTTGTGGAATCTCGTTACTTAGTCCGTGGAAAATGTCAATCCGATCTTTTCTGAGTTGACGGGTTATGGAAGAATATCTCCATAATGCAGATAATTTTTTATTAAGAAAAGATTGAGGTTGAAAGATATTTTCTTTCGGAAAATCAGGGAAAAGATTTCTGGTATTTTTGGGCGTATAGGCTAGATATTCATCTTTCTGCTCATGTGCAAGCAGCGAACTCAGGACAAACCTGCTGTAATTTCCCAGTCCTGTTTTGTTAGCAAAAGCTCTTTTGGCATCAAATCCAATACGCATAATCGATACGATACAAGGGTTTCAGGCAAAAGTCTGTAATTTTGTGGACACCGCCGAAATTTATTGGTGTCTATTTTGTGTTAATCAGGAATGAAGAGAAATAATATCCGCAAGAGCGGAAACCCAAAAGAAGCCTCACTATCACTTACCGAAGATTATCAGTTACATACGCTTTCGAATGGTATTCGTATTGCGCATAAGCAGGTTCCGCATACACATATCGCGCACTGCGGTATCATGCTGGATATTGGTAGTCGCGATGAGTTGCCTCACCAGCAGGGACTTGCGCATTTTTGGGAGCATATGGCCTTCAAAGGAACAGAAAAAAGAAGTTCATTTCATATCATAAACCGACTTGAAAATGTTGGCGGAGAGCTGAATGCGTATACGACAAAGGAAAAAATATGTTTTCACGCGTCGGTCCTGGATGAGCATTTTGATAAAGCATTGGAATTACTGACTGATATTACATTCCATTCCGTATTTCCTGACAAGCAGATTGAAAGGGAGAAAAATGTCATTCTGGAAGAAATGTCAATGTATGCGGATTCTCCCGAAGATTCCATTCAGGATGATTTTGATCAACTGGTTTTTGCGGACCATTCATTAGGGAGCAATATTCTTGGGACAACTGAAACTGTAAATTCATTTGACAGAGCGCAATTGGTTCAGTTTATCAACGACAACATTGATACCGAACGAATTGTCGTTTCTTCTGTAAGCCGTCTTCCGTTTTCCAAAGTAATTAGGGTTGCTGAAAAATACTTGTCAGAAGTCCCGCATCGTGTTTCTGCCCGCAAGCGTAACGCCCCGGGTATTTATACGCCGATCATTCAACAAAGGGAACGTTCGATTTCACAGGCGCAATGTGCAATGGGACAGCCTTCATATGCACTTTTGGATGACAAACGACTGGCATTTTTTATGCTGGTGAACTTACTGGGCGGACCAGGAATGAATTCAAGATTTAATCTTTCTCTTCGGGAAAAATATGGTTTTGTTTATTCCATTGAAGGGAATTACACTCCGTATCTCGATACCGGTTTCATGGGAATATTTTTTGGAACAGAGCCCAAACAGTTATCGAAAAGCATTTCGCTGATTAACAAAGAGTTGAAAAAAATCAGGGAAGTACCTCTGACAACCACCCAGCTGCATCAAACCAAAGTGCAGCTTATGGGACAGCTTGCCATGTCTGAGGAAAGCAACATGAGCTTTATGCTGATGATGGCCAAAAGTTTATTGGATACAGGAAAAGTAGATTCTCTGCAGGAGATTTTTTCTGAGATTCAAGGGATATCTTCCACTCAGTTACAGGATATTGCTCAGGAAATGTTTAATCCTGAAAATTTTAGTTATCTGACTTTTTTGCCTGAGTGAGTTAAAACATTCGCGTTTAGAGACGGAATCGCTTGATGGCGGTTCCGTTTTTTTTATCGCTCAATACGCTCCGCTCTCATATTTATTACAAGATTTTCAAAAATTTATTTAACGGCAAGTGCTTGATCTTTAAATGTTTTGCTAAAATTGGGTTTGGATTTTATTTATATTAATTTATTAGTTGTAGTTGCATTCCGATCCTTATTGTAGCAAAAATTCTATTAATTTAACTCATTTTCTAGGATAAAAAATCTAGCATTTATTCGAATGTTTAATAGGTAACTGTCTGTTTAAAAGTATTTTAAGAAAAATGCAGTTACATGACAACCATTCGGCCTTTTCAAATTATTTGAAATTTCAAAACCGGATTTCTAATGGGATGTCTGGATAAGTCGGATATTTAAAAAATTGTACTTTCGATGGAAGCGATTTTGGATCAAAAAAATGGATCGAGGGAAATAATTATGAGCCTGACGTATACGACTAAAATGTTCATTAGGTAAAAACATGGTTTCAATTTATGTTTGTTAAAATGAATCATTATCATCTCTACCTCAACATTTTAACTTCTAAAATTCAAAAATCATGCGTTCATTCTTCTTACTGTTTTTTCTGTTCTTTTCAGTACTACTGGTCCAGGCACAGTCTTACATGAAAAAATCTTCTGATAACAGCAATGCGTCCGCAGCAATGCCTTTTTCAATTCTCAATTATGCTATTGGAAGCAATACACTGACAAAATCAGTAACCCCTGTCCCCATGACAGGCCCCGGTTACGTAGAGGGTAATTTGTATAATCACGAGATTGTATGGAATGCGACCCGATGGGAGTTTATTTCACAGTCTGGTACGGATGCCAGTACGAGGATAGTCAGAGCCACCAATGAGATTTCGGTCTTCGGTGACGATGTTTTCATCGATGGCGCTTCCCAATCTTACTTCTTTGGCCCTGCCAAATATCCGGGCTGTGAGGGGTGGAAAGGCATTGAAGAGTATAAGATGACCGGAGCATGCATGCAGGTTGTCAAGGTAAATGCGACGGGCGGATTGGCTGTCTACAATGGGACCGTTCTCATCGAAAAAAGAACTGCTGGATCCGGCTACAATTCGTTTGCAGCAAAAATCAACGGCAAATCCCGCTACGTCGGCAAAGTGGGAAGTGATAGTCTCCAGGAATATTACGATGGCACGAAATGGATCTTTCAGAAGAAACCTGCAAGTTCTTCTGATGCGTGGAATTTGCGCGTCGTTGCAACGTGGTCAACATTGGCAACCAGTCCCAACGGTACAGATCTACCACCAAAGGACGGCTGGGTTGCTGACGCAGCCTTTGCGGGTTCCTCAATGAACCAGAGTGGCACAGAGTCGGCATTGCCTGTGATTCTGGTTAGCTTTGATGCAAAAGCGCAGGAGAATAAAACGGTTAAAATCTCCTGGCAAACAACAGAGGAGACCAACGCTGCTTATTTTGCGGTTGAAAGAAGCCGGGATTCCAAAACTTTCACAGAAATTACCCGTGTAGAGACCGCAGCTAATTCATCCGTTGCGAAAGACTATGCTGTGGTTGACGAAAGGCCGTCTTTTGGTACGAATTATTACAGGCTTCGACAGGTTGATTTAAATGGCAAGTCTCAGATTTTCAAGATTGTATCGACAGTTGTAAGTGATAAGGATCAACCCTTCGGAGCCTTTCCTAATCCTGCAAGTCCAGCCCAATTTTCGATAAAAGTTGAAAATGCAAATGAAGCGAAGGTGAGGCTTTACGATATTTTAGGGCGAACACTTTCCGTCAATGCTGAAAAAGAAAGCGATCACGTATTGTTGATCAAACCGAACGGAACCTTGCACCCCGGGATGTATCTGGCTGAGGTAAAAAATATTGCGGGAACGTATACCCACAAGGTTCTAATTAGATAAGAATTAAAATATAGTTTATTTGATCTTGATTCATTTTGAAATAAAGAGAAGCGCTTTGCTTCTCTTTATTTGTAATATTCAGTTCTGTTCTATATACCCCAATTTTCCTGATGTCATTATTTTTATTGCAGTTCATCCGGGTCCTGATTTTTATCACCACTCTGGTTCCGTTAGTAAGCAGCACCACTTCTTTTTTTGGAGATGTTGTGGACAGAACATTGCTATTTTGGCTTGCAACCCAGCTAATGACATTATGCTGGGCAATCCTGTGTACGATTGAAACTTCCTGTTTACCCAGGCGTAAAGGGCTTCATGTCGTGCTGATGATATGGATGTCACTTCTTGTCATAAGTACCCTGCTGGCACAAAGCTCATCAATGAGTTTTTTTTCCACATTTGAAAGAATGATGGGATTGCTGACCTATCTGCATGTGTTCTTTTACTTTCTGGTAGTCAGTTCGGTATTGAACAAAAAAGACTGGCAAAATCTCATACTGGCCATTTTTACTGTTGGTCTGATTTCTTCGTTTATTGGAATTTACTGGAAGTCGGACCGCCATTTTAATGGAAGGATCACCAGTACGCTTGGAAACCCGTCTTTCGTGGCCTCTTACAGCATGTGCCAAATTTTTATTACGGGTATCGTGGCGTATGGATTATGGAAATCGAACTATAGAAAATGGGCTTTACCTGTATTGTTGTTGGCAGCGATTTTTCATATAAGTGCTTTGATATTGACTGGTTCAA